>Ga0210059_1004390_pt1 | contig 22738 bp, 14 predicted proteins | sample Ectturendosymbi2_FD_188042 | JGI IMG/M metagenome (GOLD analysis project Ga0210059, IMG submission 188042) | Ecteinascidia turbinata endosymbiont from Florida, USA - Sample 2 (SPAdes) (version 2) | ecosystem: Host-associated > Tunicates > Ascidians > Unclassified | place: Key West, Florida...
TACAGGAAGTTTACCGAGGCAAGTGCCTCGTTTGCCTCAATGTAGCTACGGCCTAGAACTTAATCCTTCGACTATCATGTCGACTGTCAAATTCATCAACGAAATTATCTAAATCTATTTTTCAGCTCGTACCTTTCAACTGAAAGCAGATCAGTGTTACCCAATCTTTTACTGGTAATAGAATTTCTGGGAAATGTTTTCACTAATTTCATTTTTGAAAAACTTCTCTCGCATGAAGTGCGGGTGACGGGAAGAGTTACAACTACTAGTAACAATCAAACGCAGCTTTTAAGTAGCTATAAATGAAACAATTATTTCGAGCGACATAGGCCCCCTGGACTCCTTCCGAAATAAATTATTTGCCAAAGTTATTTCATGTTTTAAACCATTTTCACCAAATGAATATGATTTGCGAATTCGTTCAAGTGTTTTTCTGATAGAAATGCTTGACCTCTGGGTCAAAGAGCTGAAATACGCGAATAAATTGCTTCTGAATCATAACAGAAAATCCGTAAAAAATTCTGAGGTTGCAGGACATGTGTTGGTGGAGTTAAAACTGCAGTCACGAACCATTTACGTGAGGTGTTTCGAAGTCGTATGCACAAGGCAGGAGAACGCAATACTGCAGCCAGGATGAATTGGGATAATTTAACTAAAACTAACTCTTAATGCTTTCACAAACCTTTTGCTACTGGGACAAGAAACAATCTGCTGACGGTAATATAATCTAGTTCCATCTCACACTAAAATGCACGAAAGATCAATCTTTCAATTTCTGCGACTATTTTTTAGTTTCGAAATGAATCTTTCATCTACACGACCGCGGTCTTTCTAAATTTTACGCAGGATCCGAGCAACTGCTGGTGTGTGTCGTCATAAAAAACTGTAGTTACCCGGCTGTCAAAAAAAATAACACAGTTTATCATGCATTTGGGAAATATTGAATGCAGGCTAGAGGGTTTCTAGTTGATCGCTTAAAATATAGCTGGCCGAAATGTATCTACTGTGTATGTCAACCAAACGAACTTAAACGGGAAATTAAGAAAAAAACTGGGGGGCCATGCAGGGCGTCAAGCAAAAATCTGGGGGATGCATGGCCCACCCAGGCCCCCCCTTAGAATCGCCAATCGTCCAGGTCAAAGTCACTATGACGAATCACGACTTTGGTACAGATTACAAACTACACTACCCCAAATTACATGGATCAGCCCCAAGTGAATATAAACTATTGAAAATTTTTTCACCGTTCACGATTTTTGAATAACTTGCGCTTGCCCTGAAAAAACAGAGTTGCCCTGAAATTTTTCACTGTATTAAATATACTTTTTACATTCAGGATTTTTAACAGCTTGCGCTTGCCCTGAAAACAGAGTTTCCCTGAAATTTTTCACGGTATTGAATATATTTTTTACCATTCAAGATTTTTGAGCAACGTTGCGCTTGCCCTGGAAAACAGAGTTGCCCAGTTCATTGTACTGAACACGCTCCTTACATTCAGGAGTTTTGAGCAACTTGCGCTTGCCCTGAAAAACAGAGAGTGCCCTGAATTCACTGTACTGAATATGTACTTTTTATCCTTCAGGATTTTTGAGCAACTTGCGCTTGCCCTGACAAACAGAGTTGCCCTGGAATTTTTCACTGTACTGAAAATATTTTTACATTCAGAATTTTTGAGCAACTTGCGCTTGCCTTGAAAAACAGAGTTGCCCTGGAATTTTTCACTGTACTGAATATGTATTTTTTATCATTCAGGATTTTTGAGCAACTTGCGCTTGACCTGAAAACGGAGTTTGCCCTGAAATTTTTCAAACCCGGGGGGGCGGCCGCCACTCCCGACCCCCGCCTCGTACGCCTATGGTTGGAAGTGTGCGGGTGTGGGGCGGGAGCGAGCAAGTTTTCTCAACTTCCTGTGGGTGCGGGGTGGGTTTAAATTTTGCGGGAGCGGACAAAAAATTTCAACCCGCGCAGGACTCTAGGCAATACCGAGTACTGGTTTGCGTTTTCATAGGATGCTGTAACGGATGACTGGAGTCAATCTTAGCTTGTTTTCTACAAAATCTTTTTATGCCTTGTTGGTAAAATGCCAAAAATACTCGGCATGTCGTTGTAACGAAACAGCGCTAGTTTTAACAAAAACTTAATTATTAACGAAGCTCAAAACGAAAAGCAAGTTTAGCCATAAAACCTTTAAAGGGTCGATGCTGTTTTCAATAATAAGTGCTTGCATTCATCATGGAGTCAGCTGCTTTGCTATAAACGCACATTTTTTTGACAAAAACTATAGGGCGCCGTTCGTAAAAATATTATATCTGACAGAATTAGCACAAAAACTGCTATCTCTGCGCGCATTCACCTATCTCTGAGCGCATTTAGCTATCTCTGCGCAGAGATAGCTATCTCTGCACGCATTTAGCCATCCATGCACATATATAGCTAAATCTGCATGCATATATAGCACTGAAACGTATCAGAGGAAAACATGGTATCCTGTCTGAAGAAAAACTTGGTGTTCTGTTTCAGTAATCCAGACAAAAGATAGGCTACTGCAAGGCATGAATTCCCTGGGGTCATATAAAGCTAGGTGGTTTCAGGTCTAAATTATACTGGCTGATGATAACATTGGTTTTTGCAGACGATGGGCTACAGTAAACTTGTGGTGGTGGTCTCAGTGTTAATGCCATTTTTGCTTAAAGTTTCAAAGAGGATCTCGTCAAGTCTGACCATTCCAACTGTTCTCACCAGGCGCAGCTCACTGCCTCTCAGCACCTTCAGGTGCACAAAAACAATGCTCTCACAGAAAGAGCGCGTTGAAAGCGAAGTGCTCGCTTGGAGATGAGCACCGTTTTGTAAAGAGAATAACGCTGTCATAGAAAAAGCACATCGAAAGGAACTGCTCGGTTAACCGTTCTTACCCGAAAATAACGTTGGCGACACACACCACATTAGTAGCATTATCACAGTAAGCCCTACTGCTTCGAGAATCAAAGACACGAAGGATGCACACGTTCCTATATGTAATAAGCTGCAATACCTAGCCTACTTATTACTTAACATAACCAGCATTCCTGCACTGAAATGCGAAGTCAAGGTGCGAGATTTAAAGCAACTCAAGCTGCAAACATGAGGAGCAATGCGTCCTGTTTAAAGAAAAATTTAGTCGTTTCCGTCAATGATCCTGGCCAAAGCTAGGTTATTGTATGCATCCTTCGTTTCTTTGATTCTTCAAGCAGTAGGGTTTACTGTGATAATGCTACTAAATTGATGTGTGTTGCCAACGTTATTTTCGGGCAAGAACGCCTAACCGAGCAGTTCCTTTCGATGTGCTTTTTCTATGACAGCGTTATTCTCTTTACAAAACGGTGCTCATCTCCAACCGCGCACTTCGCTTTCAACGCGCTCTTTCTGCGACAGCATTCTTTTAGTGCACCTGAAGGTGCTGAGAGGCAGTGAGCTGCGCCTGGTGAGGACAGTTGGAATGGTCAGACTTGACGAGATCCTCTTTGAAACTTTAAGCAAAAAATGGCATTAACACTGAGACCACCACCACAAGTTTACTGTAGCCCATCGTCTGCGCCAGCCAATGTTATTATCAGATCAGTATAATTTAGACCTGAAACCACCTAGGTTCATATGATGCCAGGGAATTCATGCCTTGCAGTAGCCTATTTTTTGCCTGGATTACTAAAACATAACGCCAAGTTTTTCTTCAAACAGGATACCACGTTTTCCTCCGACATGCTTCAGCGCTTCTTCAGACAGGTTACCATGTTTTCCTCCGATACGCTTCAGCACTGTATATGCATGCAGATTTAGCTATACATGTGCAGAGATAGCTAAATGTGTGCAGAGATAGCTAAATGCGCGCAGAGATAGCTATCTCTGCACAGAGATAGCAGTTTTTGTGCTAAATCTGTCAGATATGATATTTTTTACGAATGGCGCCCCATAAAAAACAACGAAGCGTCAGCAGTAAACAAGGGGCTCCTAACCTTTCTCTGATCATGTACCCCTTCAGTATTTCGACAGATGAACATGTACCTCTAAACATTTCTTATGCCAAAATATTTTATTATGATTAATCACAGATATATTTAAAAATGAGCATATAACGGCTTTTGAAAATACTGTAATATTCATTGATATATGTATAAATATTTGGAAAGCAAAGATATTTAAATATATATTTCTTTTCTATTGCTAACCTCAAATGTACCTCTGCGGATAGGCAAATGTACCACAGCTTGGGAACCTCTGCAGTAAACGATACTCAACGCCAGTTCCTACCAGGACTTCATTGTGAGTTGGCTAATGGAAGTTTTTAAATATTTCGGCATCAAAAAAACGACATATTCTTTGGATCATCACCGATAATGCTTCAAACACTGCCTAAGACTAAAGTATTCAGAAGCTTGACGTTGAAGAGGCTGAAGTGCAATGACGGAGTGATGATGCAACAGAAGCTATTTTGAAAGATGACTTGATCCAGAGTGAAGCATATGATGAATCCTTTGAAGGCGTGTTTCCCACGTCATAAAGAATTCATCACAGGTATTGCAGTGTTTGCACACTGCAACTTGTTATACGTGTTAGCTTCTAATCAGTTCATGAAATTGAGGAAACTCGCAGAAGCAGCTTTAATTCCAATTCGAGACTGTTCTGAAACGGCGAGCAGGCAAAGGAACTGTTTCACATCATACAGCAGGTGGGGAAGCAGCACTTGCTGTATTTGGTGATTCCGCGACTGCTGAAACGTAAACCGTTTATACTGATATGGGGTCTCAAGATGTTGCTCTGACCAATGTTCAGTGGCAGGAAGCTGCAAAGTGTACTCGAACATGCTGGCTACAAGGTAGCTGCGAAATACCAATGTGAAGACTGGACACCTGGTCATTTTTTAAACAATGGAAGGCCCTAATCTTTTTCCATGGTAGATTTAGTGGAGCGTTGGCTGAAGATATAAAGTATAGGCAATGGTGAAACTCCTAAATGAACAACAGACACTTCGAGCAAGATACGCTCTGCATGATGTTGCGATTATGGTTATGGGTTTGTCTTGTGACTTGAGTGTGTGTCAACAATCTGAATCGATGCAAAAGAGAGAACTAGAATTTACTGTTCGTCATCACATCGGAAGCGGACGAAGATTTAGATTCAACCTGAAGAGCATCCTGAAAAGCAAATAAGCCAATCAAATAAGTTAAGGATTGAAGCTGAAAAAGGAGAGCCTTGCAGCAAAGTAGAAAAATCCAAGATAAAGTTCAATTTGGTTGCGACTAATTTTGAAAAAATACACCTATCATTGCATTTAAGCGCCAGTGAAGCGTTTTCGCTATGCCTAGAAGTTTTGCATGAAGCTGCAAGGTTCTTTATTTCACTTCCACCAACACAAGTGCATGTGGAACGCTTGTTTGCTGAAATTCACAAAATCTGATGTGAGGGTTTAATTGACGGAAGATATTATTAAAGCCATACTGGTTTTATGAACACGTTCTACTACTGATTAACATGTCAGCCGCACATTGTTGAATACACTGCATGATGGAGCCAAGTTACCTCAAAATACCAAAAGAAAGCAGGTAAATAGAAACATTTTCAAAGAGCAAGTTGTCAAACCTTCAGGATAACGAAATTCGGACTCCTTGAAACGCTCACGCAACAGCACCAAATAGCTGCAAATTAAAATCATAAGCATTGCCAGCACATACAAGATAAGTGTAAGTTTAGGAATAAGACTATAAGGCAACATTATTTTGTTATTTACCACACAACCGATTATAAATCAAGGCGCTTGTTTTCTGTTTGTTTTCCAATTCCAAATAACAACTAAAGCAATTTTGTTTAAATACAACTCATGTAGAACCACAGCCAATTTACGTACTTAATGACGATAAAACGCGATTACTAAAATATGCTTCGTAGTTTGGACTTGGCATCAATAGAAACGATGGACATAGCGACTAACCATCAACGGATACCATACCCTGCTGCAGTGCCGTGTTGAACGATGTGTTATCCGTGGCGATTTCGTCATTTTGTTTTCACAATTCAAGTCGCTGTTTTATTTTGACTTTCAGGCAACTTCAGCTGAGTTCCTGCAGAGGCCGGAGATCATCCAAGCACTTGAGGAGTTCACAAACACTAGCGGTCGGCATGAAGTGCTTCTTGCATTCATGCCATCGCGGGTATGCGAGTTAATTCCTCCAGTGAATGAACGAGGTGGTTGTTTGACCTACACCGAGGTAAGTGCTGCCAGTGTCAAAGAAAGAAATATCCAGTGTCAAAAAATCTCCTGAAGTCACTGAGAAGGTTCTACATTGTTATATATATTGCAACATCAAGTGATACCGCACGTAGCGGACTTTTAATCGTCCAATAGTGGAAAAACAATTCAATTACGTTGGAAGTCGCAAAAATTCCAATAGTATGTCAGAATTTTAACTACGGTAAACTGTAAAAACATGTCAACATCCGCTGTTGTTGCTTTGACAAAGTATCTATCAAAAAAAAAACTATGCTGCAGAGAAATTTTGACCTAAAGATAAATTTTGACCTAACGATAAATTTTGACCCAATGATAAATTTTGACATTTTTTAACCTCATAGCTTTGGAGCCGCTCATGGTATCAGTGTTGAATTTGGTTTGTGGACGTTCAAAAACTCTAAAAATAGCAGAACAATTTTGTGTAGTAATCAGAATGGAGATAAAACAGCAACCATGCTAAGATTTAGAAACAGATTAATTGTTATTCTAGCAACTGGCTTGCACTAGTAATTTTGGGTTGAATTGCAGAAAAACTTAGTGTGCGCACTTTCAATCCTCCCGGGCCCCAATAGCTACTGGGCCCGGGTAGGATGTACCTCTTGTACCCCCTCTAGTTAGGCCTTGCCAACTGGGCAACTTCCAACCAGATAACAGCCTCTGTGAAGCATAGTTGTAAATGTTTTCTCTAGTCAGTACACCTGTCCTAGCGTGTACGCCAAAGCTGCACAACCGTTCTATGCCGTATCAGGTTCGTGACCTAGGTTTCTGAAGGCTACTGCGGCAGTGCTTATTAATTAATGGCTTTGTAGTCAGAGCTAACACATAATTCAAACAGTAATCCTATATCTATTTTTAAGACTCATACATTTTCGCATTTTTCCTTGCCAGAAATTTTGGCTACTCGGCACCTTTTTTTAATCTATCGTAATTTCTCAGTGAAAAAAACTGTATGACAAATCTTTGTAGGGCAAGCGGAATTAGCCGGTTGGTAGTTGTTTTAGTTGTCAATTGTCCGGTTAGCAATTGTCCTAGTTGGCAATTGTCCGGTTGGCAGTTGTTCAGTTGGCGGTTGCCCTTGAATCGTATCCCAGTTTGAGAACCCCCAGCCTAACAAAACCAATGCTTCATTCGCAATTCCTATTGGTTTTGAATTGCTGACACTGCAAACTGTTGCTTTATTTTTTGACTGAAGATGGATTAAGAATAATCCCAAACGTCTCAAAATAAAACATGTATAGTTTTTTGAAGGCTTTTTAGTGTTAATGAAGCAGTTAGTTTTGTCTTCAAATGAAACGCTCTTTTCCAAAATAAAACGCTCCACGCTGACGCCAGAGTGGACATTTGGCACGGGCTGACGATTCAAAATTAGACGCAATAACAAGCCCGCGGAGCATAACGATTGTAACCAATGAACTCCAAACGATAGAATGTTACTTCATCAAAAGATATGTTAGAAAATATGAATTGTTGCTTTTTAAATTATTTCATATATCGAGAGATAACACAATCGCTCATGAAGCCCACAACTGAAAACTCTGGATTTGCTGCAAGCTTTCGGGGAATTGACCGGCTTCTCTACATTCCAGAATGATTCAGATATGTACACAACATCAATATTTTTCAATAAGTTTTTTGTCACTTTGGGTATGACTAATTACTTGATCCCTGCATGACCACACATGTGGTAACTTCTTTACTGACAATCACCAATTTAAGTTCCTCCCTAGCACTAGGATGACCGGAATTGCGAACTACCTATAACAACCAAGTGGCCTTTTTGATGCATGTTATAATTTATCGGCTTTAGTGCATTAAACAAACTGAAAACCAACACAAAGAACTGCAAATGATGTTAGAAGTCATTTTTATTTCTGTCACGGTTGCTTCACACATTTTAGACACACTTGTGTGGAACATTTTCCGCAGACTGCTTCTTTACTGGTGCAACATATCAGTGTCGTCTTGTTGCGGCATTTGGAAGTTGAGCACGTCCTTCGCTTTTTTGTGGGAGGTTCCTGCTCCCTTTCAGTTAGTTCTTCACTTTGTTTTTTTGGTGATGTTCTTCCACAAAGCGCTTCAGCTTCGCGTCGTATGTACTCACGACGACTAATCCTCGATCGGCATGTTTCTCTATGCAGTACCCAGCTATTGATAATTGCAAGGTCAATCACGTTGTAAAAACACGTACAGGCCACCTACAGCTTGCTGCCTTTACAGAATATTACCTTTCCCATCTAATCAACGACATCCACTCCTACTTTGGTTTTGTTATTAGTCTCTGGTTTCTTTTTAGTGTTATTTTCTGACGAAACCTCTACGTCTGGGTGAAGTGCGCTCAATATGATTACAGACTTTGGTTTTTGGAATGGTAACAAGTCAAAGTAATGCTTGTCGACGAGATGGTAGTTTTGAAAAGTGTAGTTTCATGCAGCTGTTGCTTTGCCTTAGCAGCCTGGGGCTGTTCTCTACGATTTTGGTGAATAGTGCCAACTAGGCTGCATTTTTCCTTTGCTAAGCGCACAACAAGATCAAGAGATGTGAAAAAGTTATCACAGGTAACGTTGTAGCCGTGCTTGAAGAGGGGCAGCATCAGTTTCATTACAACGTCAGTGGGCACACTCACAGAAGTTTCTCTGGTATCATCTTTGCCCAAATATGGAAAGTCGTTATACAAATACTTACTATCAGCATCAACCATCATCGAAAATTTTAGTCCGAATTTATCTGGCTTATTTGCCATGTTCTGAATAAACCTACATCTTGCTTTACACGGAAGCAACTGTTCATCAACGGTCACGTAAACATTTGACACGTATGGTTTTTGTCTGCTCTCAATGAAGCAGTTCCATAAGCAGGATGCAAGGAAAAATTTTTCAACCAGTCGACGCCTTCTTTCACTCTTTATGTCAAATAGTAGAAATTTCATTATTTCCCGTGAACCTGTTCCTGGAAAGGGTATTACTGAACATTGGGGACACCCCCAAGACGTATTATACAGACTAGAGCAAGGCAGGCCCATTTGCCCTAACACACCCCTGGTAACAATAAGGTCTATGAACTTGTCAAGTTCGTGTAGTGTCACATTTCAGTTGACATCCCCTGTGACACGCTGAGCTTCAGAAATAGTACATTTCTGAACATTTCGGAGCATCGCTACACTGAATATAATTCGGAAAGACGAAGATGGACTGCCTTCGATTACACGGTTTGTTGCAATTGCAGTTGGACCAGGTCTGACGTTTACAACGTTTTGTTGTTGCAAGCGCCCTCTCTGCACTTGAAAGGTAGATAACTTTCGCCATGAAGAGCCATCTTTTCTTATGAAGTGCTGCACTCAGTCATCATTTCCATCTGAATCAGTAACTGCATCATGATCCATATCTACGTCACTGGAATCAGTCACAATGGACTCCTCCTCACTCTCCACTGCAGATGGAGGTGCATCGTTTCCCAAAGGGTCCTCACTAACACAAAGATCACCATCAGAACAATCTGATTCAATATCTTGTAAACGCTGCAAAGCCTGGTGAGCCGTCAACCTTCTCACCATATTTGCAGTCTACTTATGTTTTCTCAATGCAGTACGCCTTTCCTAATCCACTACACAAGCAGCTAACTAAATCTGAATACTAGGAGAGAAATTGCATTACTTATGCAGTTATCCGTAATTTCGAAAACACACCATCGTACGATTCTGCAGACAAAATTATAAACCATTCAGTAGTAAATAGTTTACTTTTGAAATAAGTAACTGACGTTGCTGAAGCTTACTGCCTTAAGTAGAGTCTGAAGTTCTAAACCATAATTGCTAGTTACATCTATTGTCATCTTGTCTTGTTATGTCAACACACAACAATGCTGAATCATCACAGTCTTACGCATAGTAGTACAAACTGTAATGCGTAAGACTGTGATATGCTATGCGTCAAAAAAGCCACTTGGTCGTTCTAGGTAGTTTCATGTGTAACTTTTTTATTTGTGATAAACGGGTAACAAAATTCACACCTAAGATTGACTTCAAGAAAAAAATAATTGTCAGGAAGTTTCAGGCAAAACGTGCAACTGTTGACTGACAGCCAGCTGTTACAAAATTGAAATGCGTCAAAAAAGCCACTTGGTCGTTCTGCTGCTAGACTACGCCAGTCAAACATTCGACCTCAAAACCGCCTTTCCGGTCCATGGTTTTCTTTTGCGTCTTGCTGCCCGCTGTGATTTGGCACATCGCCGCGTTGCTTGAAGCTGGCTGTCGTTGTTCCGTAATGGTGTAAGCAGGGGCGCACCGAGGTTAGATATAGCGCCCGGGGCAAGAAATAAGTTTTGCGCCCCCATGCTCTAACGCAGTGGTTCTTAACCTTTCTTCCCTCATTACCCATTTTTGTTTGGACAAAATTTCAATTTCCCAAAATCTTATCTATTTCTTATCTATTTTTCTAGTTCAAAATGTAATTTACCTGCTATACTCGATATAAAACAATGCTAATTATCAAAAAGAACAATTTAATGTAAGAAGTCAACATTCATACAACAGAATCAGTGAGATTTTTGCTCTTGTTCGTCTACAATCGATGAAATACGGGGTACGATTTTGGAGATAACGCAACGCAAATCTGAGTCCAGATCTAACAATCTGTTTCGAGCTTTTGTTATAACTGCAACAACATTTGACAATGCTGACTCACAGAGACAAGTAGAGGGGAATACAGCAGTCAACAATGTTAGTGGTTTTTCTGCAACTTTTGGATATGCTTTCTCCATCATTCCTCAGAATTTTTTCAAGCTTTCATCTTCAAAGGAAGCCTTTGAGAGTTGAATCATGAATCAAATCCAAAAACTCTTTTTGAATACCTTCATCTTCATTTAATTCATTTGGAAAATCTTCAGCAGAAACTCTGAAAGTGTTCCTTGTTAATGCCATCATACGTGTGTCGTATTCAACACCGGGAAAGTAACGATGAAATTCCTCAATCAAGCTGTTGAAGTGGTCAACAACCACACTTTGAGTAAAGCTGTTGATACCGTTAGTCTCACTCATTTTATTCATCATTGGATACACTGCTACTCTCTGCCCAGATTGTATTTTTGTTTTCTAGAGTTTAAGCTATGCAATAAAAGCAGCAATCTTATCTCGTAGTCCCAGTATGTTTGCGCCGACATCTTGCAACTTGCGATTCAGTTCGTTCAAATGAGAATATGTGTCTGCTAAGAATGCCAATCTGTTTTGAAAGATTACGTCGGAAATATTAGTCTTCAGTTCTTGTTTATGTTGGATTTTAAGAAATTCAATAACCTGTGGTAATAAACACGCAAGCAGAATCAACATGTTTCCTTTTGAGAGCCAGCGCACAGAACTGTGAAACAACAGAGAATCATATTCAGCATCCATATCTTGGCATAATTTTCGAAAGAGTCTGGTATTCAGAGCACTCGCTTTCATATAGTTGACAACTTTAAATAGCAAAATCAAGTGCTTGCTTAAGTGGTTGTGACATTGTTCTTGCTGCCAACGCTTCTCGATGAATAACGCAGTGCGTTCCAATTACTTTAGGATTTTTTCTGTATGACAAGTGACAAAAAGCCTGATTGCACCCCGAGCATAGCAGGTGCCCCATCTGAGCAAACACTTCCAAGTTTGTTCCAATGTTTCTGCTGTAAAAAAGTCTTCCACAAGCTTTAGCACATCACTAGCCTTTGTCGTTGTTTCCAATGGGCGGCAATAAAGTCTTCCTCAATAGTTTTGTTGTGAATATACCGAACAAATACCATTAATTGAGAGAAGTTTGCAGAATCAACCGACTCATCAAGCAGTATTCCAAACACAGGTGAAGCTTTGATATTTTCGATGAGTTGAGATTTGATATTGTAGGCCCTATCCGCAATACGAGATTTAACAGTGACACTGCACAAGGAGACCTAATCTACCTTTGAATTTTCTCCCTCACCCAACAAAATACCAGAGCATGCTACAAGACAGGGCTTTATCAGCATCTCATGAATGTTATATGGTTTTTTGGTCTTAGCCACTTGAAAAGAAACTGCGTAAAACGCAGTCACTACCGCATTTGAATGAGTCTGAAATCGTCCTGTACTGTCCAATTTCATTTTCTTAAAGCTGAATGCTTTCATTCCAAAGAAGCTCCTGTTTTTGTCAGTGAATTGCGGGTGGCTGTTCGAAAGATGTTGCTTCAGTTGATACGCATTCATGGAAGCATTAGAGAGGGTTTTAAAACAAATGACACATTGGGGCAACTGCTTATCACCTCTCTCTATGAAAGTGAATCCATAGTCGAGAAAAGTATCAATATATTTTCTCCTAGCTTTAGCCATTTTTTTCTCTGGAATTGAAAATTTAACTTGACAAAATATAGTTCTCTCTGCTCAATATTAACTTTAACCATACACTCGGCTATACTAGCACACACAACTTTACCTTAATCAACACAGAACTCTAGCTTGATTTTCCACCTTTCTCACATAATCCAGACTAGCCAGCATAGGAACACGAAAAATCTAACTGCTACGTCACAAAAATTTGGTTGCAGCATGAGACAACAAATACCACTATGTGGAAGCAAGTCTGAAAATACTAAATTGTTAGAAGAAATAGTAAAAAGCCAAAAATGAAAGCGAATTACAATTAAAAAAAACTTAAAATAGAGAAGAGCACCTGCAACATTGTTTGTTGCATCTAATATTTAGGTTCGGGTAATTACCCACCTGCTGCCCTGTTATTACCCACATGCGGGTAATTATCCATAGGTTAAGAACCCATGCTCTAACATAAGGTCTTTTGAGAGTAAATATACTGTATTGAAGCACTTGCGAGTTTGCGACATTGTTGGGACTTTTCGGCGCACCCCCCCCCAGTGATTCGGCGCCCGGGGCACTGTGCCATCCCCTCTTTACGCCCCTGGGCGTAAGTTTCATTTACAGCTTTAGTGAGACTACAGCAAGCTCAGCCTATTTTCAAGTTGCTGCTTGTCACAGCTTGTGTTTGATTTATTGTAGACAACAGTTCACGTACTTTCTCTACTCTTGCTTTCGTTCTTCAGCATTTCACTCGTAATTTTTACTTGCAATTTTCAGGACTGAAGATGCATGTAGTTACGTGAAATTGATTTTCTATTAAAAAATTTGATGATTGATTTAATTACGTAACCTTTGGAGAGAATAAAGGCTGCTCGTGAATTATTTGGTTTATTTATCTCATGATTGCTGGTCGTTGTTTAGAATTGTCTTGCTTTTTAGATTCAGGAAAGTTGCCTGCAGAATAGCTGTGGATCTGCCACCAATTTCTGTTGGTGGAGTTTATATCCTGTCGTTAATGCTGTGGATTATGCAATGGCTGTATTTTTCATCCTTGGAGCAATTGAGGTAAATTTTAGTATCCATTTATGAAACAAGGTGCTGACACAAATGATCCGTTGAAACCATTACCTACAGTTTGAAAATTTTAGTTTACGAAAATCAGTTAGTGATTAATAATATTATGTTCATTTGAAAAACATTTAATCGAATCGGCAAACCATGTTCTTAATGTAAACTTTAGAACCATATTTCGCAGAACTAACCAGAAACTAACCAGTGGTAATGACTGAATTGAATATTTACCGATGCACTGCTTTCTTTCTGGTGATCAGTTTCTTGAAATGTTAGAAAGTGCAACCTTTGTTGGACGACATATTTTACTTAAACCTTGTAATGTACATTTGATAAAATGAGAAAGTGCTTGTCTGCGAAACGTGTCCGCAGATGTTTATAAAGTTTGAAAAAACAAAAAATGCTTTGAATGAATTTGTTACAAAACAGCAGAATCGATTTTTACTGTTAGTTGTCAAGAAATTCTTTTGGATGATTCACGTTGCACGCGGATTTATTACAAGCAAAACGCAAATTTTAAGCCAACGAGTGAGTAAACCTGCGGGTAGCCGGAAAGATCCAACTTCCTATAGTTTCCATGTTCAGAAAAAGCTTTTTTGTAGCATTGATCTTAATCTTCTGCTTCATCAATTTCAAATTACGCGATATATAAAAGTCAAAAAACATTTATGATGCACATACACTTATCTTTGCCTTCAGTGTCGTCGTTTTTTGAACACTCTCCAACGAAAGACTTCTTGGACAGGTTGTTGCAAAAAGTAAAAATTTTGCAAGAAATTAATTTTCAGTTGTGTTTCAGCATACTTGATAGTTTGCCAATGGCATCACTCTGCTGGAATAACATATCTTACATATATCTTAAAAACTACAATAAAATATTTTTTTTGTTTGCGATGTGTTTTACGTTCATCCTTGACTATGAATACCATGAGGTTTTAAATTCTTAATGCATTAAATGATTTACTGTTTAGCGTCTGAAAGTTACCACACGATAAAATTTTTACTCAATATTTAGCATAAAGAGCAGTATAAACAGGCCCGTAACCAGGGGGGAGAATTCCCCTCTGCAAAATTGGTCACCCCCCTGCAAAAATGTGTTGAGCATAATTGAAAAATATTGAACATATTTTAAAAAATTTGGGCACCTCACAGAAAACTCTTCGCCACCCCTGGTGTCCAAACCTGGTTACGGCTCTGAGTATAACCTTTATGACTATGAGCATCTTTTCAACATTCTGTGCATGATACTGGAGCACACTCGAAAAAAACGCTCTCTCTGTAGTTCCTAAAAAGCAACAGAAGGCATTTGTTTTCAAGGTGGTTTTGCTTATATTTGACCCTCCTCCTCTTGGCCTTGAAGCTGTGTCAAAAGTTTGGATGTGCTCGGCGAATCTTACTCTTTCAGGTAGGCTATATACTTTAGTACGACTTAAAAAAAACATATTTTTCTCACTAAGAAAACTCGCAAATTGTTACCATCAAAATGAGACAAATATTGCGGGCAGAGAAAAAAGCCTAAAAATATCTTCAAAGTCTTGAGAGCCAAAATTCACAGCAAGTCACTGCGACTGTAACGGTCTAATAGGAGATACCGTCTATAACAACTTTCATTCATAAAAATGAAGTTGCAACATGAACAAAAAAATTCATAGAATTGAAAATTTATAAGTATACAATTTCACAAAGGCTAAGTGCTAATTATTTTTGGTGATATTTGCACAGTTTGGTGATATTTACGAGTACAGTAGTTATTTAATGATGCTCTTTCATTGTTGTTTTACTCCTCCATTGAAAGCGGAAGCAGCAACAGACAACAGATTTTGAGACAGAAAGGTGTGACGTAGCCCTACTCTAATTTTTAAGAAGGCAATGAACTGATAATTTTTGTAAACAACGCAACAGACTCATCTTCTTCCAGTTGAAAGTTCTCAATCAATGTATTAATTACTCCGCAGAATCACCCAAACTTGCATTGATTTTGCTGAACTTCGATTAAAAAATTATCACTAGCCGGATGCCGGTGGTATATCCGGCAGGATAATAAGTTTTCAAGCGGATACGGATATCCAAAAACTGCTTTTAAGCCGAAAATGGATACGGATATCCAATCTGAAACGCTTTCATCGATATTTTGAGAATTCAGAACATGAAATAAATTTTAGTAACTTTTGCCCCTCGAAAAAGTTGCACAGTGCATAATAATTTATTTATTTATCTTCTGAAGCATCTCTTCAGCTTTCTTGTGCCTGGCCTTCCAAGTGCATCTAACAGACATGATCGGATAGTGTTTTTTTACTATCCGATCCTATGCTATTTTTGAAAAACGATATCCGTATCCGATCCGAATCCTGTTTTTGTTGCAATCATACTATCCGTATCTGAAAACTATCCAAAAGTGGATATTTACTATTATGCACAACATACATTTTTGGGCTGTGTCTATTTTGCCTCATGAAGCAAAAGTAATGCTGGAGCTAATTTGCCTTTAGTTGAACACGATTGGTTGAAGTAGTAAACCTAAACCTTGTCCATAAGCCCTGATCCTAAATCCTAACCGCAAACTCTAAATCCCAACCAACTGTTTCTTTGCGTATCGTACCAAATGTTTTGATTTGGTGAAAATCCGGGAAAAATCAATGGAAATCTGGGCAAAAGTTATGAAAACCTTTGAAAAGTCCCTTAAATTCTGGGCAAGCTCCATAAAAATACGAGCACAAATGGCGCCCAACTTACTTTCATTTGATAAAAATGGCGCCCAACGTGCTTTGATTTGTAAAATGGTGCCCAAAATCATACAAAAATCGCATAAAAAGTGGCCCAAAAATTTTTCGGGTCATTTTGGGGAAATTCTGGCAAAAATGTTTTTACTCCCAAAAATTTGCCTGTTCCTACACCTATCCATGACAACTTCAACCAATCGTGTTCAACTGAAGGCAAAATACTGCCTTTGCTTCATGAAGTACAATAGACGCTATCTACGTTTTAAATTCGTTGTGCCACTTTGAGCTCTGTCATGCTTATAAACAGTATTTGCGATCTTGGCTTATCGCATAAACGAAGTAGGCTACTTTTCAGGGTTAGTTGCATCAAAAAGCAAGCTGAAGTTTTGCCACACCAAACTTTTTTATTAGTGATTTGTTTAGTAACAATGGTTCCATTTTAACGCCATACGGTACTTCACATTCACAATTTTATTTAATCCTATCCATTGTTACACTTTACTCAAACGTAACTAGCTACTGTATGCCAGTCTACAAATGAAAACAGCATTCATAAAACAAACTGGCTTAAATTATCTCACAAATTTTGAAATGACTGACTTAAAATTCAGTCTCACAAGTCAATGTCACGAAACAATAATCTTGCATAGGCCCTATCATGGAAACAGTGATGTGTTTAAGGGAAGGCGAGCAAGGCACTTGCTTCGGACACCCCTTTTCAGGGGGCCCCCTCGAGGTGTTTCGCTCGCAAATTTTCCTCATTTTGGTGAAAAACTTATTATCCGCTCATACTATATTTTATGCTGCACATTATAATTATGTGCTCTACCTTCAAAGGGGCCCAAAGAGAAACTGCATTGTGTGAGTACTCTGCTTTCAAATGGGCTCCAACAGCAATTGCAATGTGCAGGTACTGTGCTTTCAAAAGGGCCTACAACAGCAGCTGTAATATGTAAGTCAGTGTTTTTCAACCTGGTTTCCGCGAGTGGCTGCCAGGGGCTCCGCCAAAACAGACCGAAATTTCCCGTGATTAAATTTGCAACCACAGTTCCATGCCGTTGTAGCAACATAAACACTTGGATAATTATACAGGGTTCCATGAGCAACGCAAACAAATGCGCAAGGTTCCGCTGTAGCAAAGAGGTTGAAAAACACTGGTGTAAGTTCTCTGCTTTCAAAAGGGCTCCAACAGCCACTGTAATGTGTAAGTGCTCTGCTTTCACTAGGTCCCCCCACCAGCATCTCTAATGTGTAAATAAAGAAAAGCTTCAAACCAACTTCAATACCTGTTAAAAGACTGTGGGTTAAAATTTGTTCCACAAAGTTCTGAAAGACCCTATCAAGTAACAGGAAAAATGTATACCCAGAGCCGACCTTAAGCCGATGTAACCGATGCGACTGCATTGGGCAGTGGCGTACGCAGAAAATTTTCATGGGGGGGTTTCATTCAGTTGCATATGGTGGTCATTTGTATTTGGTGTGCGCTTTTTGTGACGTCACAATTTGACGTCATATTCATGTTTTCAAGCGAAGTTTTGTTGACATAATAAGGCATATTCTTCTACACGCACTCCGCTTATTTTTGTAAAAATCAAGCCCTATATCAGTGGTTCCCAAACTGTGGTACGCGCAGGCCTTCAAGGTGGTACGCGAGACCCTTCTGTTCTTCTACAGTGTAGAAGTGTAGAATCTACACAAAAACAATACATTTCGTTTTCACTGATGGGGATCTGTTAATAAATTCCTGCATTTTTGTGTACTTCCCCTATTAGTTCCGAAAAATGTCCATTATAATTTCTCACAGCCATTATCTTCACGTCACATTTGTGTCAGTTGTGGTTTTCCAAACTTTTCAATGAATGATATTTGGTAGATTGAGTTTCCTGATGAAAGGTGGTACGTGGTGGCAGTACAGGGCCCACAAATGGTACGCGATGGGAAAAATTTTGGGAATCGCTGTACTATACACTCCCCTTATAATAAAGTTTTTGTAAAATATCAAGCTCAAGGGGGGGTTAACCCCAAACCCCCCTTGCGTACGCCATTGGCATTGGGCCCCGCGCCTCAGGGGGCCCCGCGCCATGATGGTTGGGCAGGTTGTTTATTTTTTCCAGATACTCCTTGCGCACGAGAATTGTAGAAAGCCTTATAAATCTCATTGTTAGCAAATAATTATCGTTTGAATGAATGTTACACATGAAGGCTCACAGAAGTCTTCCACAAAAATCAGGCCACAGTTATTGAAATGGGAATATTAATTTCGCTCAAATGAGCATCGTCAGTTCCACAGAATAAAAAAGTAAAAACGTAAAATCTGCAAAGCAATGAATTAAAATAGTAATGAATTAAAATAGTAAGACACTAAAAAGTTACAGGTCAGCATGTTATCACGGTCAGGTAGATTCTGAAAGAACTCAGTTCAATGCTAGAGTAAGAAAGCATCGTTTGAATGAACGATGAATTTCCTCTAATTATTATCGTAGGTTATCAAGCATGTTCAATTCTCATGCTGATCGTTATATCTGTGCTCCAACACGTCCCACTCTTTATAGATAGAATTTGGTTGTTAAATGCCAGTTCAGGCTGAAGTAGATTCGCATACTGCAAATAAGGTGTGCAGTGATTCAACACGCAATGAACAGGTCAAAACGAGTGTCTGTCTTAATAAGTTCTATGGCAGTTCTTCTAACGTAATGCTGTTCGCTTCTCGAGAGATTCTTATGTTTTTGGAATGATTTTGGCAAAAATTGTGAATGTCATCCAGCACACTCATTCCTGTCCATCAATATATTGGGCAGCTATATGCTTCTATTTCATCAATCAACCATGCGCATTATATATTGCGTTTCATAAATGTTTCTATAACTGTGACGTGGTAGTTGAAACATCTTTGTACATTACATTTCTAATTCATCAAAAGAGTTTACATTCCAAGGTCATGCATAATGAAGCATAATGAGTAAGTTCTGTAACAGAGGTTCCCAACCTGGGATGCATGTACCCCAGTGGCGTAGCTAGAGTGTGGGCTGCCCGGGGCGGCCCTTGGGTTTGGCGCCGCCAAAGTCCATAAAAAGACGTATTGCACAGTGACTGGCTCTTAAAGCTTTGTGCATATATACAGTTTTTTTTTACGGAAAATGTTAGGTACCCGGTATGGACCTGTAGGGATCCGATTTTCTCTGATTCTAGGGATCCGATGATAATTTTCTCTGATTCTAGGGACCCGATTTTCAATTCTAGGGACCCGAATCGGGTCCCTAAAACGCCTTAAAAAAACTGATATATATATTAACTAGTTTGTGCACCATTATAATATTACTCTCACATGCTCAAATACAGTAGGCCTATGTTTTAAATACACCCAAAAAACTCAAACATTATAAGTAACAGTTAAACAAAAAGAAAAAATGGCATGCAACATAGGGAAAAATAGTAAAAAAACTGTAAAAAATTAGGACAATCTTGATTTCTGAAATCCAGACTACAGTTCTCTACACAGTAACTTTTCTTGCCTTTTTGTTGGCAAATTCTTCAATGGCAATGTCAAAATTTTTTCATCTGTCAATTGTTGCTCTATAGAGAGTGTAGCAAAATTTCTCAACCTCAAGGTGCTCATACTAGATCTTAAGTAATTATTGATCAGTTTTAGTTTCGAAAAACTCCTCTCACAGGCATGGGCGTCCGCAGAATTTTTTCCAGGGGGGGGGGGCAAAGTCGACATTTTGCTTATCTTTTTCAGATTGTTGGCGATGCAACGCAAATGGACGTACACAAAAAGTAAATGTCCAATGTTACGGCAACAGTTGCAAACACTGTCTTCCCTGTGAGAAAACTTTGCGCTGAGCAAATGTTTGTTTTATTGAGCATGGATATTTCAAAGACTGAATTAGCAGAGTTCTAAATGAATTAAAACTGTGCGAATTTTTAGATTAAGTGCAAAATCTTATGAAAATACGAACAAAGTACCATTTAATTCAAATAGCTTCTCCTTGGTTTCATGCTTTTCCAATGTTTTGGAATGTTGAAAAATGCGCGAGATGAGATTTTGCGTAAATGGTCTGGTGGTACTGCACATTTGCGCACCTTTACAGGAAGTATTGGTTGCAAAAAATGCACTTTGTTGGGAGCAATGCTTCTTTTTCGCTCATGTTTTTTTACACGAAGTGTAAACCAAAGGTGGGCAAACTTATTCCATCGAAGAGTCATTTGCAGAAAACCAAAAACGCCAGCGAGCTGCAAAACCAGTTTGCAGTGTCAATAGAAATACGGTAAAGAATGCGAGTTTTACATTAAATGATCCATAGCAATTGTCAATATTATGTTTTTGTTTGATTTTCTAGTCCCGCCAAGTCTGGACAGCACGTTGTTAAAAGTGTGGTTTAATTCTCCCAAGTGTTCATTTTTCAGGGTTGCACGATGGTTTGAATCTACTAATTTCGTTACAGAGAAAAAAATTCACAGCAATATGTTGTGCTATACACAGAAATGAGTTGTAAACTAGTCGTTTAAATTTTGGATATTTACCTGTTGCCAGAAATTAAGTGTAGAGTGGCATTGAATAAAAATTTTTGAGCCCGATTTTATTGCATTTTGGTCAATTTAATTTTTACAGCAGTCACGTTTGTGTCAAACGGTTGGTCAACTGAACAGCAATCACCGACTACATTAACATTGAATGGATTACAGTGGCGGAACCAGGGCGGTGACGGTTGGGGCGATCGTCACCCCTAAAACCTGCGAAAGTAACTTTGTTCACCATGATTTTGTACAATTCGGAAAACAGCACTCGCGATGTAAAGTCATTTTGCCTTCCGTTGTTTTGTCAAAACAGTGTTGTAAAGAATACTTTATCTCTCGTACAGGAGCCTAGTGAACCCGCAATGAGACTTGACTGCCAAATATTATTGAAATCGCCCCCCCCTAACCGTACTGGCCGGATCCGCCCCTGATTTACAAGGAATGCAAAGCATGGTTTTGACTCTTGGAAATGGTCAAATATGGCTTGAAACTCCTCCAGTAGTGGCCCAATTTATTTTAGTGTCCTTGCGCTTTCTGGTCGGCAAATACCTCTTCAGGAAAAGCATTCTGACATTGGCAAAATGACATAATGTTTGTGACAATATGTCTCTTTGAAAAAGTTTAGTTTTCTTCTTGGAATTCCAGTAGCCTAACTTGCGATTTAGATCCACTGTCGTTGTTATAAAATCGCGCACACTCCCTGGCGACTTATTTCACCAACTTGTGTAAACACATTGATAAACGAAAAAAACGTTAAATATGAGGCATTTGAGATATTGTTATGCATCTAGAAGAGCTACACAAAATATGTCGGCGAGTAACACAAAATATGTTGGCGAGCCACAATTCGCCCACCATTGCTATAAACCTACGTGGCTTACCACTATCAGCAGTCACTGATCAATGATCGCTGTCTCGCTCGCTGCATTATTATCAGTCAACTTGTCTGCTTTCAATAATTATAAGCGGCAAAACGCCTACCACCGTAACTTCAAGTGCATCTTCGAAGATTTGTTGCCATGTTATTGTTACGCAACAAAGGCCAATAGGAGAACAATTCACTCTCGAGATTCGCAACCTGCATTTGCAGGCAAAGAAGCGGATTAAGTGAACTGCAAGCTCATCACTGCATGTTACCAGATCAGTGAACCTGAGTCTTGTGCAGTGTGAGTGTCATATCGGCAAACAAACTGTCATTGCAAAACTAACCCAACTAATCAGAATTAAACTGCTGATTTCACGTTTTCTCGAAATTTTTGCTTCTTGGTCCCAATTTCCAGGGGGGGGGAAATGCCCATTTTGTCCCCCTGCAGACGCCCATGCTCACAGGTATAGCAATGCTAACGGTAATTGTGAGGAAAATCAGTAGCATTCTTGCTATATTTGGAACAGAGATCCCAATGTTATACTTTTGAATAACTGCAAATTCAAGGGGGCCTTTGAAAAAACCCAGCGTTCGGTTCATCCCGCATCGCCAGTCCTGCTTACCAAGAGTGGTCCACTTGGCACTCGCATTCTATGCCCGGCTCCAACCAAGCGAGTCGGGCTTCTTACCAATTTAAACTTTGAGAATAGGTTGAGGGCGTTTCGCCCCCAAGGCCTCTAATCATTCGATTTACCAGATAAAACTGCGACAGAGCGCCAGCTATCCTGAGGGAAACTTCGGAGGGAACCAGCTACTAAACGGTTCAATTAGTCTTTCGCCCCTATACCCAGATTTGACGATCGATTTGCACGTCAGAATCGCTACGGTCCTCCACCAGAGTTTCCTCTGGCTTCAATCTCTTCAGGCATAGTTCACCATCTTTCGGGTCCCAAGACGGACGCTCTCGCTCGACCCCGCCGTCAGTACGGCCGGGGT
>Ga0210059_1004392_pt1 | contig 22737 bp, 15 predicted proteins | sample Ectturendosymbi2_FD_188042 | JGI IMG/M metagenome (GOLD analysis project Ga0210059, IMG submission 188042) | Ecteinascidia turbinata endosymbiont from Florida, USA - Sample 2 (SPAdes) (version 2) | ecosystem: Host-associated > Tunicates > Ascidians > Unclassified | place: Key West, Florida...
CATAATTTGAGTACATTAGCTTTTCTTGCCACACTTCAGGTCTCCCTGCTCAAGTTGGCTTTTTTGTTACACGTCGGGTACACAAGTCCAAATTTTGGGTAATTTCTCCCCTAATACAAAAATTACGCAACTTGGGAAAGCGCTGCTCGGCAGAGCGCATAAAAAATCAGCTACTGAACGAATCAGTCTCCAACTTTAATTTAAAGTATTTCTGCAATTAAGTTGTATAATGACTTGCCCAGTGTGGACTGATGGACCTGAGTTGGGTCGGCGTTAATTGATAACATAAAATTTATTCATTCGTAATTACGTTAGAATTCGCCTATAACGACGCTTTTTCGTCGGTCCCGGCGGAATTCCTGTCTTTACGTGCATTCGAGTCCGCCTATATTAACGACTTCGGCTACACAGTCACTTCGATTACAGCAACGCTTTTTGTCAGTCTCGCAGAATATTTGTTCGTTTATAACGATAGTTTCAAGTTTTCTTTACCGATTTATGTGTGAGATCGGTGATGTGGAGCCAACACACAAGTCTTATATGACCGTATAGTAACGCAGTTAAGCTAAGGAGCCAATCGCGTTGAGCCGTAACACGTGACGTGAGAATGGCATCAAGAATGGCGCTATCAGCAGCAATGGAGGCAAACCGTTACATGTGTTTTACTGTACAGTAGTACAGTGTTTACTGTACAGTGGGATTTTTGCGATAATAGTCAATTTAGGTTGATCGAAAATCTTGGTGGAGCAGTGGGTAAATTTACGAGCAAAAGCATATCCTCTCAACAAAAGTACGACAGCGTTGTTTCGCTCAGTAGCGAAAATGGCACGAAAGTATCAAAAAAACTTGCAAAAGATTTCCATATTCCAACAAAGACATTGACTACAGTTTTGAAAAATAGAGAGACAAAACAATTTCAAACGTCTTCCTTATCAGAATATACGCGAAAATACCATACAGTAAGCGGCAATTCTATTCAAAGTATAATTTTAACCCTTGCCAGACTTTGGCATTGAATTAAAAAGCAATCTTAGGAACGATTTATTGTAGTTCGGCTGTAACGGCAGTTCGCCCACAACGACGCTTTTTTTCAGGTCCCTTGAAGTGACGTTCAAGGGCAATTCCACTGTACCATCACTAGGGCAACCAATTTTTTGACCTAAAAACACAAAATTTTGACTATATAATTCACAAATTTTGACTTTATTTTGACCTAAAATTTTCAGCGTTTTCATTTGCAGAATATTTCATTCGTATGTGCTGTGTTTAACTCAGAAGAATATTCATGCACTATACTACGAAATTAAAAAAAATTGGTTGTTTACGGCTCTTCGGAGCTACAGCAAAATCAATGTAGTTTACCTTCAAGTATGATGTATTGGTAAGTGCATCAATAACTGCAGCAGAGTCAAATCTGAAACTATCACAAAGTTGAAACGCTATATTTATAATGTATTGAGCATTTATCAAACAAAATATTGCGAAAACACATTTCGTGCCTTCCAACGCAAAGTCTACACAATATCCCATCATTCAAAAGTGCGGAAAACAACATCATTGCGGCAGAAGTCTCAACAAACCCGCTGTAATTACAGAATTGCAACTAAACTTGCAAAAATGTCAATATCTGCTGTTACAGTTTCAATAAAATATCCACGGAAAGAAATAAAACTGTGCTACAAGACAAGTTTGACTTAACGATAAATTTTGACCTAATGATAAATTTGACTTTATTTGACTTAGTAACTTGGGAGTTGCTGATGGTATGAGCGTGAAGTTTGGTTTGTGGACTTTTCATAAACTTTGACAAAGGCAGGAAAATTTTGACTTTGTTGACTTTTGGTTGCCCTAATTATCGCATTGACACATTTTGGTATTCCTGTTTGAAAAATGTGTGGTGCTGTTAGGAGATGAACAGCATGTGTTAATTGATGAGCTCAGATTTATTTTTAAGAAGTACCATACAAACCAAAAATAAACTGCTTTCATTGGTTACTGTTGAAATCAGTTGGTGTCGGTATATGCTTTGATTTTGTAGGTCTATTGCAATAATAGTCAAGACCTAATCACAAGCTAACAGCAATTAAAATTTTGTTGGGAGTGCTCGTTACGATAGGGAAGGATAAAGTGGAGATCATTTGCTTCTGCCTGTCACAAAGCCATGTGGAAACATTTCCGCTGCTGAAGAAGAAAGTTATCAGTTTTCTGAATGTTTACAAATCAGCAATGATATTAAAAAGCATTTTGTGCGAAGACTGCGAAATTCAGATTTTCACGGGACTGTTCTGTTGTTTGAAAAACTGTTAAGACAGTGACGTTCGTAAAATATGTTTTTTGTTTGTGTGTTTACCTTTATTTGTTACAGATTCTCCAAAATGTTGAAAACACTGGGCACAAAATTGTAAGATTTCTATACTAACTCAAACGTTTTACGCGTGATTGTTTTTACAACATAACTGCAATTTGAATACCTTTTAAACACTTCTATTACTTCAACACGCTGTTTGTCTCGCTTTTGTCTCGTGGAAGTACCAACAAAAACATTAACTATCTATTGAAGCAGGAAATTCCATCACTTCCCACGTGCCTCAATCATTGCAACATTTAAAAAAAATTAAAATCCATACTAACGTTTTAAACTTGAGTTCGACGAGGAATCGAATTCAGCTACGTCTTACTTTGAAAGCCTAACATTCACCTTTGAGAGGCTTTTTGCTTTCAAATCTTGTTAACGGTTTGATAGCCTTCGAAATACCGTGCCATTTAAGCCAAACAAACACTCAATACTCAATGTGAAAATTAAGGCGGATAATTCTTTAACCAAATCCACAGTTGTTTTGTTGCTGTTTTTCTTTGTCTGGAAGTCAGTATCGCAGTTTGTTTGTTGTCTGTGCACCAAATTGTTCGAATATGATCATTGTGACGCTGGTTTCCTATAATAGGTTTGGAACGAACGCCTTCAGTTCTTCAACTGGTACAGGCAAGTTGATCTACATATGAAAAACTATCTAGATTTTCATGCTATTGTTTGAAAATCTGTAAAACTTGACAATTTGAGAACTCTCAGAAGAATTTCGTTGAAGAAAATATTTTTTGGTTCGGCTTTTAGATCAGAAACATGAATATGCTTGCTGGCATTCTTTTATTGACGCAATAAATAAAATATTTTGAAATTTTGAACCAGGAAAGAAGAATACGTCTTCAAGCCTAGCTTGTAAATAACAGGAATCAACCGTATTTTCTAAAAAACAAAATAATTTCAAAACATGCAATCTTAATAACAGTTCTGGCCGAAAATCATGTTAAATTTCAAACAGCTGCAGCACGTGTTTAGGCAGATGCATCTTTTTCAAGACGAAAGTATGATTTCTTATCTAACATGATGTAAAACGTTCAATTATTGAATAGCAGTTGAACAACGTGGACCACATTTGTTTGTTTTGTTTTGCGGCTTTTAGTGCAGTATTAAAGTTGATTTTTGTAAATAAAACACATTTTCTAAATAAAGAGTTTACTCACTAGACTCTAAATGAAAGGTTACTTCCTGTACTAGAGTTTCGGGGATCGACATTGAATAAGAAGCCACAAAATGAAAAGATGTTCATTTCATTGTCATTTTCAGGACATCATCATCTTTCAGAGAAACTTCGCTTTTGAACATGTTGACGTGACTGCGAAGGCTTTGAGTAGAAGGACACACCCTCGTCATTAGATCAGTTGCAGTTCTACCAACTAGACAAATTTGCAATCTCTTCAATCGTGGTAGACCTCGAAATTACTGTCCAGATTTGAGAGAATAAGTCCTGTCAAGAATGTCAGAGCGAAATATCAAAATTGTCTTTTTCTTATATGGTCATGCAGACGGTAAACAAGCGGCTGTACCGATCGTGAACAAGTAGGAGCAAGTGTAAATGATATGGCAAGGTCTTGGACAGATTTAAGTCATCTTGTCAAAACAATTTGAAAAGTTTTCAAGATCACATCAAGTTTTCATGATTTTCGTCCATGCATATTACGTTTAAACCTTTTGTTGTTATGATAAAACTAGATAAAACGCATGTTAACATTTCTGTGACAAAAGGCCTGTATGGCAAAAGCCTTTTGGTGTGAAAGTTTTTTCATAGGTCGTATACATGCGCATGTAAGTCGAGGGTCGAATTTTGTAAAATTAAAACTGCTAACTGGTTTTACTGGTGTTTACTTACTCTGTATAAAGATTCTTAGTATTTTTCGCACTATCGACAAACTTGAAAAAATACGGCATCAAAGTTCTTCACTAAAAGGAAAACAATTGCTCAGTTAGGGTCGAACTTCTTTTCGCAATTTTTCATTTACGAATTTGCTCCAAGAAATTTTCGAGTTCTTTATTCATTGTTTGCCATAAACGTGTTGGGACCTTTCAGTTAAGTGAGCCCCAAAGCAAGTTTGTTAGAGGATACCTTAAGATTAATTTGGTTAACAGCATATTTTACAATATGCCAACAAACTTTGTCAAAGAGAGGGTTATATCAGAAACACTTTGTTCTAGTTCCAGAAAGCTAAATTGACAGCTTAATATTTAGCTTTTGAGATTTTAATGTTACAAAGTATGACAACTTTTAGTAATCGTAATATTTTACTTAGAGAGTATACACAATTTATGTGGCGGCAGATCACTAGTTTGTTAGGTCATACACTCCTAAAAACAGAGCTCCTACAAATCGTTTCGACAATAGGCTATAAGTGAGCGTAAATGTACAAATCATTCGTTTGAAATTCTTGAAGAAACAAATTGTCAAGTGCTTTTATAGGTAAAAACAATTGTAAATTATTCCAAAACATTTCCACTGAGACCTGCAAATGTTTATTAAAAACCAAGCAATCGATCCTATGTCAAGTTGTATTTGACGTTGACTGTCAGCGCAGCCATAAAAATTAACTCGCAGAATTTGCAAACGCGACTGCAATCTTTCGCCTCAAGCATTTGCAGGATTAAGCCTGCCTGAGACATGAAGACATTGTTTGCATGTTAAGTCTCCGAGAAATTAAATGCTTTTCAATTTCTCGGAAGAGAAGCTCGCTCCAGTAATTGCACGTTGTCAAGTCAAAACAAGCATTATGAAAGGAAATTAAAATGCCACTCTGACGGGAATAGAAGAAATCTGCGTTTCGAACGTAATGTTGAATTATTGGTGGCCATTCATTCATTTTCTAAAGTTGGAGAAAAGAATTAAGTATTGCAATACTTTCCACTCCAGAACACTACTGGGTTGGTTAAAAATCAGGCTCTTTGATCGAGACCTATCATTGGTGTATTGATAAACGTAATTAGCTTCAGAGCAAACCTTCATTTCTTATGCTGCTAGTTTCGAGCTTTCACTCTCCTATGAAAACACCGTTTTGAAGACACGATCAGGCACTATGCATGAAATCGAAATGTCAGTAGGGACTGTTTTTCAAAAAAGATTCCAACGTTTATTAACCCCAGGCATACGTTCAAACTTGGGTGCATTTTCTTTTGATTTGCATCAAACAAATAATGATAATTAATTAATTGTCTTTATGTCTGATGTAAAAGAAAACTGTTTTCAAACGTAACTAATACAGCTGACCCCTGTCCTTGTTTTAAGTAGGCACATGGTAATACAAATGTGTAAACCTCAAAATCATCTCAAGATCTCTCTGGTAAAAAACTGAAAAAAGCTTTTAACCAACGAACACAATTCACAAAAGTTCAGCAACCTTTGCTGCGTGGAGAGACGCCAGGTGGTGTCGCTATCACGACAATGCCAGTACCTTCAAGGTTTCGTTATGAGTGTTCAAATAATACAGCAATGCAACATTTAGTCTGTCACATATTTGCCAAAATAATTCCATAAAGCATGGATAAAAACAGCAAAATATCATTTCATCACAATGCAGCCTCTGCTAAAAACTCTCCTTCATCAAAACCCAACTGGCATTGTTGCAGCAGCAGCAGTATATTTTACATGAAACATTTCATGGGAAGCATGAGTTCTTATGTTTAAGTTAAATATAACCTTAGCTACAAGCTGCCAACCAACACAAATCAAGTTCAAATTAGCTTGTTTGTCTGCATCTGGCGACAAAATTCGAAGCGACCAAAGTTTGCAAAAACAATGAAATAACATATTTTTGGCTGATCCATAGCCAAGGATATCTGGGGCATAGCAGTTGGCTATAAGTTATGTCACTTCTACAAATAAGATCTTTGGTGGGAAAAAATGTACAGTCCCTCAGGATATTTTCGAGTTATCTTTTTATTTCCATTACCACAGACGCAACCAGACACTATTTAAAAGTAACAATGTTGATAAAGATTTGCTTCAGCGACAGATTTGTGGAAACAATTCTTTTCTGTGCAAGACTTCAATAAAATTACGACCTTTGGAAGAAAAAAAAAAGCAGCTGCTTTAGTTGAAGATATAATTTATTTTGAATATATCAGGTGTTTAATATCAGGTTAAAGGTTTTATTTAGCTACAACATTTTAATCACTATATATTTCATTGAAAACATGTGTTTTTCCTGAATGAGCAGCTTTTGTGCAGTTTCTGTTAACTGCATGAAAGCCCGAAGGTACCTTTTAAAAAAATTAAGATGATTATGCGTATGCATATTCAAAAGCTAATTGGATCAAACCTAAAATCAAGTCACCGGCAATTAACTTGCCTGTCCAAATGAACTGAAAGCAAAACCTTCCTCTCCTTTGCTTTGCTTAACTCTGCTTGGCTCGATTACGGAGACAAACTTTGCATTGCAATGTATTAATTGCCTAGTAATGTAACACGTACGCACCAGGGCTGCGGAGTCAGAGGTAAAATATCCAACTCAGACCTTTCCACAATTTCCGACTCCGACTCCGACTTCGCAAAATTTCCGACTCCCACCTTTCCAAAATTTCCGACTCCGACTCCTTAACATAAAGGGAATGAAATTTAGCTGTTAAATCAATGGAAATCATGGTGCACAGCAAGAAATCTCTGATTCAACAAAAGTTTAAAAAAAATTGTACCATTTCAGCAGGAATTCAAAATTTAGGAGTGTGATGTAAAAAATGATCCACTTGGACATCCGGAGGCGCAGTCGCAAAAAAATCTGACTCCACCCAAAAACCTCCGACCCCGTACGACTCCGACTCCGGCTCCGACTGCACAACCCTGGTACGCACTGACTAAAACAAACACATTTCAGTGAAGAAAGAAACGCACAGGTGTTTTTGCAGCATTGTATTGACACAGCTGCGAGTTGAGTCCAATGAAAACAGTGCGACTAGCTGAGCTCAGTAAGCATTCTGCAACAGTGAAAGTTAAAGCCAAGATGTAACCCAATGACACGCAGTAAAGCCTAGTTTAGACCGTAAAAGCCGGTGCATGTGGAATCAGAGAAACATCTGCTATATCGTCTCTTATCTAACAAAACATGCGAAAACCACTTTGTCAAAACAAAGAAAAGAACAAAAAGCAACCATCACCTTTTCAAACCTTAGTCACCTTTCTATGCATTGCCTACTGTCTGCTTCATCTTCGCGACAGACAAGTGACAGACTGGGACACAGAGGACGACTTTTAACTATTCCTTTTAATTAGATCAGCTACAGTTGCTTTGCTAAGCTAATATCAGACGACTGTGAAATTGACATTGTACTTCCACGAAATGTCTTAATGTGAGGTTGCTGTTTGGCAGGTATCTGAAGGAAATGGTATATTGACAAAGATAGGAGTCCTACCGCAATTGTCGCATTGTCTAAACTACCAACTCCCGTTCGACATTGGAAAGCGCACTTGATCAATCTTTGGAAATACTGCTCCTCCAAGCGATGTAAGTATTTATTTTTTCAGAGAAACGGCAATTTTAGTTATGATTCAACCTAAACCAGCTTCCATTATTGTGCGGTATATTACTGTGATGCTTCAACCCATGTTTAGTTAAATCTTAATTTAATTTCTGTTTTGATTTTTCTCAGTTGAACACAAGTTATACCGAAACATAACATGAACTAATCGTGTACAGTAACTCTATTTTGTATAATCTTTTGTTTCTTATATTTTGCATCTATTTCTTTGATCACAACTCCTGGTAGATAAAGTATACCAAAAATAATGAAATCAACGTTTCTGATACGGCATAACCAAATAATATCATTTAATGGAAAACAAAATTTTTGAAAATGTATTGTGCTATTTTGTACGGATTTTATATACAATCTTTTTCAGTTTCTAGGTTGCAATGCGTTAAATGTTTTACTGGGGATGAAAAACTCAAACTACGACAATTGCATGTTTTGCTGAATCTCCTTTATTGAGATAAAGCATACAATTGCTTATTAAATCGAATCAAAGCCGTCTTGACATGTAGCTAAAACAGGCAATGGTTTGTAATTAATGCCACAAACATAAAACCATATTAGGAAATCCAAAGGTTAAAAACAATATCGAACCATTCAGGAACAGAGGTTGACTACTTACAACGATGAATTCAAAAGGAAGATGAGAATTCTTGGCAGAGACAAAAGCAAGAAGAGGTGCAAATTTTGCGGAACCATTGCAACGGCAGTTTGAAATAAAACTAACCAGAATTCTTGCTATTTCAAACTTCGAAAAAGAAGTAAAAACCATCTGCAAGACATGAAATAACACAAATTCAACTGAAAACGGCCACAGAAAGCATATATAGTAGAGCTATAAAGAAAAACTTGAAATGAAACGATTCCAACGCAAAACTCTCAACATCAAAGAAATCAAACTGAACCTCTACGCCCACAGCGGAGGAGGGTTTCCGAGAATGTATGTCTCAAGCAAAAATAGCAAATATTTGCACACTATAAGTTTGCAATTTGTTGCAAGCCTATCTATTATACCTGCAAATTAATTTCAAACAATTTGCCCCTGTGGAAAATTTGCATATTAGCAAACATTACCGGTAACCGTATGAAGCAAAGTTGAAATTCAATATAAACAATGTGAAAGCAGAAAGTGCTCACGATCATGGAGTATTTCATTTTATCCTCTATGTAAAGTCTTGCCCCAAAACCAACGCATTATTTGTAGCTTTGAAGATAATTGAAACAAGCATTACGACAATGGGGGTGTGATTGGAAGAGACCAAAGTTTGAACTTTTGAAATTTTTTTCTCACAAATATTTAGTATTATACGTTAAAGCGCCGCCTCGCCATAATAAAAGTAAAAAAATGTAAAAAACGTGAAAACTCAACTATCAAGAACTCGTGGAGTTTTATTCAAACTTAAAAATTACATAACACAATCTGTATTGAAAGATGTCTAGAACGCATTAATCCAACCCTACCTTACTCACTCAATCCTCAGTTGGGGACGTGCTTCAAACGTAACTGTTCAGCCTCTCATTAATCTCCAAAATAAAGATATAAAACTACTAAGACCAACTAAGCAGACATTTCTGGAAGAATCTTTCCAGCACTTAAACACACTATGCCTTCCCAAACTTCACCAGTAGGCAAATTCACGCACTCTTATTACAGCAAACTGCTTCCAAACAATTTTGATAACTATTTTATTCCAGTCAGCTCAATTCATTCGTACCCCACAAGACTATCCACTTCTAACCGCCTGTTTTTACCTGGAGTCAACCCTTCCTCAGGGAAATGTTCCATTACAACTGTTGCTTTTTCACAATATGCAAAAAGTGATAAACGAGGTTGGTTGACTAGATGACCGCCATGGTCCTTCACAATCCTACGTGACACAGTGCCACTGTTGTTTACACTGATCAGTTATTTTGCCATTGTGTTTTTATTTATCCTAATTTCCACTGACAACTGGTTTTCTTATTGCGCGATGGGTCTCAGTATTGTTTCCGTTTAATAGCTGAGTCATATGAAAACAATCAATCAATCAATCAATCAATCAATCAATCAATCAATCAATCAATCAATCAATCAATCAATCAATCAATCAATCAATCAATCAATAATCAATCAATCTGTTTTGACCTTTTTATCAAAACTACCCAATGGTTTCTGTTAACACGGGAAAGATGTTTTTTTGGTTGGGTAAGAAAGTTTGCAATACGAAAAAACACTCTTTGTTTTTATGACAATTAAAAGCTCTAGGTCTGCTAAAAACTTTCGAGGAATTAGCCTTAATTCTGCTTTCTTGACTTTGCGATGATGTTGACTTGCACATATCTGCTTACAAGTAACTGGTGTCTACTATGGCGGCGACGTCGAATCAATCAGCAAATATTTTTGATAGGAAATCGATTTCACATAACTCTACATATCCTCAATCCTTAAACCTTATTCAAATGGAATCTATTTGACAAGAAGGTTTTGAAATGGCAGACAAATGCTTAAGCTTTGAGAATTTTTCACACAAACTGAATTTTATGTTGTAAAGAAACTTCTGGCCACAATGTGAATTGGTCTTTTTGACAAATATGTTCAATTTTTTGATACCCTAGGATTCCATGTTTTATGGCTGACTAGGAAAGCAACGTAGACATTCGTTGTGTTTATGCTTGAATATAGCTACATGCACTTAATATAATTTAATACAATTTGATTTTATGCCTTCACCAGCAGCCTAGTCGTTGCTTTTTTTGACATCTGCAAATTGCCTGTGCAACAGTTCGTGATTCACAAAAATCTATTCACTCACAACAAGCAATCAGAATTTTACGTATACTTTTCGGGAAAGCCTAATTTTGAGCAAGTGTCATTGAATAATAAACGAAATCCCATTTGTCATTTTTGGGAAATCTTCAGATGTGTACCGTCACTCAATACTTGCTTCAGCCGTCCTCAGGAAATTTGCCAAACCTGCATTCACAACTCTTAAAAAACTTCTCCAAGCAAAAACAATATCAAACTACGCTAGGATTGAGTCGTTTCCCTAAGCCAGCGATTCCAAAAGTAGGTTCTGCGGAACCTCAGGGTTCCATAGACAAATCTAAAGGGTTCCACGAGCTATACCTTCCAGTTTGAAGCAAAAACTGCTGATATGTCCTTTAACCCTTTGCACATGTGGCAGCCGCTATATCGTTTGATCTAGCTTTCCTTTTTCCCCGTTTTGTTCATTGGTAGAGGTCCCACATGATATTGAAATCATTGATAAAGTAATGAATTTCAAAATCGGTTTTCAAGACCTTGAAGAAGTATCGAATTTGGCCAAGACGTATATTAAGTACTGAAAAAGTATTCAAATTCTAAATGGAAAAGAAATCAGAAGTAACTGTGCTGAATTGTGCTGAATTCATTATTTACGGAGCATTATGCAATGTGTAAAATTTAGTTTCATAACCAAGAATTTCTAAAACTGAACAGAAATAATGGTATTGAATTCTTAAATTTGGTTTTGAAAAGGTATTGAAAAAGTATGGAATATGATTTGTAAAAATGTGTGGTAACCCTGCATTGGTGATGGGCAGTGTCATCACAATGAGCTGTATTTCATTTTCCAGGCTGTGACTATGGCACTCCGAAGTTAGACTAACAAGTAGTACGGTGTAGATATTTGGTTGTGCTAATAAGTTGCAGAAAAGGAGGACCATCTTAAGTAAATCGAATCGCTGAAGGCCCTGCTAGACACAAGTGCTTTTATTGTGCATAATTTTGTTTACAACCTACGAAAACCTACGAAACCTTAACAACGGCAATTTGGGTGAAGAAAGCATTTGTGTTTATTTGGTAGTTCTGGCGTGGTTACCTTGTCCACTTAAAAAAAACTTGCAGTATTCCGCGGACAAAAAAGTTTGGGAACCACTGCCCTAAGCTTTTGATCTGCCACTCAATGTTAGCAGAGCCCAACGTATTATTTTGACGTAGCAAACGCAATTTAAGATGTGTTTTCTGTGATACACACTCTTACTGCAATATAGCATATTCAACAACAAATTTTGCTTTTCAAATATGGGATTTCGTAATGCAGGTAGGATCGACCAGGGACGTAAATAGCGATCTAAAATTGGAGGAATCCTTATAATTTAAACATTTAGTTTTGAACAAAGGTGGTGGAAAAATATTTCTGATTGAAGACACCAAATATTCCGCACTAAACTGGCAAAAAAACATTCAAGTAGAGAATGAGAGCCCATAAGGACCTGACTTACGTTCAACATTGTACCTTTAGAGACGAGTAAACAGTTATTAGCTCTAAGCGTCTAATGGTTAGGCTACAGTCGAAAACCCGGTTGGGTCAGTATCCGAAAAGTGAACGTCGACTCAGAGGCTGATGCAAAAATATTCGTCAAAAACTGAGTTTGCCAAAGTTGTCTCCTGATGTTAAAAAATTGCAATTACATTCAAATCGCAATCACTTTGCAAACATTCAAAATAAAAACCATTGACAATCGTTTGCATACTAAAGGCAGCAAGATTTCGTGATATTTAAGACATTTATGTGCAAAAAGTTAATAGAAAGATTTTGCCTGTACAGCGTTGAAATCGAGAATTTTCCTCGGGTTGTCGCTCAGTGATCCAACACGGATGTAACAATAAGATCTGAGACAGATATAAAAATAAGATGACGCATATGTAACAATAATATCTGACACGGATGCAACAGTAAATCTGACACAGATATAACAATAACTAAGATCTAACACAGAGGTAAGAATAACTAAGATCTAACACAGATGCAACAGGAAGATCTGACACAGATGTAACAGTAAGATCTGACACAGATGTAACAATAAGATATGATACAGATGTAACAAAAATATTTGACACAGATGTACCAATACGATCTCACAGATGTTACAACACGCTCTGACCCAGATGTAACAACACAATCTGACACAGATTTGCAATACAATCTGATAGAGATATAAAAATATGATCTGACACAGATGTGACAATAAGATCTGACACAGATGTAACAATACGATCTGACACAGATGTAACAGTAAGATCTGGCAGAGATATAACAATGTGATCTGACACAGATGTAACAACAAGACCTGACACAGATGTAAAAGTAAGACCTGACGAAGATGTAACAATATGATCTGACAAAGATGTAAAAATAAGATCAGACACAGATGTAACAATAAGATCTGATACAGATGTATCAGTACGATTTGACACAGATATAACAAAACAATCTGACACAGATGTAGCAATAAAATCTGACACAGATGTAACAATAAGATATGACACAGATGTAACAACACAATCTGATGCAGATTTAATAAACAATCTGACAGAGATAGGCTATAACATTAAGATCTGACACAGATGTAACAGTAAGATCTGACACAGATGTAACAGTTAGATCTGACACAGATGTAACAATAAGATCTGACACAGATGTAACAATACGATCTGATACAGATGTAACAGTACAATCTGACACACATGTAACTGTAAGTTATGACAAAGATTTAACACCAAAATCTGACACAGACCTAACAATACAATCTGACAGAGAGATAAGAATAAGATATGGCACAGATGTGACCATAAGATTTGACACAGATGTAACAATTTGATCTGACACAGATGTAACAATTTGATCTGACACAGATGTAACAGTAAGATCTGACACAGATAAAATAATGAAATCTGACACAATGATAACAATACGATCTGACCCAGATGTAACAACACAATTTGTCACAGATGTAACAATAGGTTGTGACAGTGACACAGATGCAATGAAAGGATATGACAAAGATTTAACACTAAAATCTTACACTGCTGTAACTATAAGATCTGACACAGATCTGACGCAAATGTAACATCGAAGCAATGTACCCCTATTATTATCTCACTTACCACGTGCGTTTTAAGGAAATGAGTAAGTGACTATCACCTTCAAAATCTTTTAGTATCTAAGTTTAGTTTGCATAAAAATGGTAAATTTTTTAAGGTCCCAATATGCCTTTCTCTAAATGCACGTTAACTAGTATCTCTCTTTTCATCCAAACATTTGCTGATGGTTTGCAAAAAACTTTGAATCCTGCTGATCGGTCTAACTGGTGTAGTGGTCACACAAGTGCCACTACATGCAATTCGGCTAAGTCAGAGGGAACTGCATCAGATGAATGTGCCTGATGTGAAAGCCAAAACTCAAAATGCTTCGATCAGCAATGACGAGGGAAGCGCTTCTTTGGTCAAATCGATTAAGGCGCAGATAGCGAGCAATTGGCTTTAATCACTTCCTCGGTCGGAAGTTCGAACGGCAAGCGGGGCAGACCGGGTGTTCCGCTTCACCGGAAACAGATGTTGTTATCCGTTTCTCAATTAGTTATTGAAATACTTTACAGCTCCGAAGCTTGGTCCACATGTATGCAGCAAGAAAGAAAAGCTAACAGCTTTCACATCCGATGCTTACGCAATATTTCTGGGTCATGTGGAGGGAAAAAAATCAGAAACAACATTATTTTGCAGCTCACCGATTGTAGCTCCTTGTTTAGTTATCGCAAAACAAGACGGTTGCACTGGCTTGGTCACGTTTGCCGGCCTTTTGAGTGCCGTTTACCAAAAAACATTTTCTATGTTGAATTGATCTGAGGTGCTCGAAGTGTTGATCGACGCCTCCTTCGTTTCAGAGATGTTATAAAAATAGACCTGCTGCAGCTCAGAATCTCGTCCGCCGAGTAGAAAAACCATACCCAAATATGTTTGGCACGAGCTCCTTCAGGCAGCTTTTCTGAAACTAGACTATCCCCGTTCCTCTCTCATAGCGATTATCCTCTCTTGTAGAGGTTCTGCCAAACTCTTACATGAAGGAACACAGGTACAGCAAAGCATATACGACGAAACCAAAAGCTACACCACCTAATGACTAGAAACGAGGATCAACACAGATGTTTTTTTTGTCGAAGATTGTTAGTGATCATACTGCTTGCTCTATACAAGCTTTACCACCAACAAAGTTGTGTTTCTGGTGGAAAAGCTCCGCACATGCTGGGCATTAATTTCAACACCTATTACATAAAGTCAAACAGTCATAAATATCCTCGTTAATTCCTATTAGGTTCTGAGTGAACAGCAATTGCCACTCATAAACCACAGGAACAATTCAAGATAATGAATAAATTTAGTTTTATCACAGAACCACAAAACAAAATTGGTCTTCTGACAAACTTCAGATGATCCTTTGCTTCATTCGCACAGATGTGTTGCAATGTGAGCTGCACAACTCATTATAAAACTCATGACACCAGTGCGAGTGAGCCCAGAAAATCGCATCAACCAGGTTAATTTCGTACAGTTTGACATCACTCGAGGTTCAAAGCACTTTCGCTTTCCACAGTCAGTAAAATTATGGCTTTAACTGCTGACTGATAACTTTACACTCAGTCTTGCTACAATGTCCTGCTACATATTGCTACGTAAACAGTCTTGCAACATTCACTGCATATTAATATACAATCAAAAGTACGACCACCGTTTTGAAACTTTTTCAAGCAGCTGAGATTATGTGAACAATGTTGGATTTTTGAAGAAATCGATCAGAATATATTTTTCGCTCTTCTATTTACAAACATTTTTCAAAATTCTCAACAGTGAATGGGTCATTACGGTAACTTCTCATAAATATTCAAGTGCGTGATTTGTTTTTGCAAAAGAAAAACGTATCCTCAACGTTTGGAATAATACTTCAACTTGAATATCACTGAACTTTGTTGATAACACAAGCAAATGTAGGGTGTGATTTGTATGTTGATATTTAAGAACAAAATAACGCGTGAGCCGTTTTTTATTTTCGTTACGCTTATCGCACAATAGTAAGGAAGTGTAGAAAAGTTCAGTTTAAAATCAGCCCAGTTCAACTCCCATTGTTTGACAAAAAGTTTCACCAGCGTGTATTACATTATCATTCAAACCCATTGACGCCCGCAGCATATATTACATTATTATTAAACTCTTTGAAACATTTGATCAGCCGTAACGCCAGACTGGATCGGGTTAGAGAGCCAGTGAAAACACCCCTAGATCCACGGGACAACAAGGAATCGAATGAGAATAACAAAAACATACCTTTACATTTGAAATTTTTTAGAAAAATCTTTATTTGTGCAGTTGCCGTACTAATTTTTTGGCAAAATTTCGAGAAAATCCAAAAACACGTTCCCGCATCCCGTTTAGCCCTTCCAATCCGGTTTTTGAGCTTTGCCGACCGCCGGAATACTCAAAAACAGGACCCTTTCAAACAAGTGGGATCGGGCCGTTTTGGGAGGGAAATAAGGGGGTCCAAAAGTGTAGGTCAGGAAAGTTGATTTCTGGATCACGGTTTGGGGTCCAGAGAACAAAATACAGGGATTCGTGACTTGCTGCGTGGCTTAAAATATTCTAGGAGCTATTCTGGAGCTTTACAGACCATGATTAGCCTGTTAGCTTAAGGCATTGGGGAGTTATGGTCAAAAGTAGACCCTGAAAACTACTCAGTCACCTTGTGGATGTTTTCATTTTATTCCCAAACAAAACTACCCGGTCAATATTTTGACTTGAAATGTGGTGGGATGCTGTGAAACACCTACATACACGTTTTCTACAAGTTTGGTGGGATTGGTAGGTGCTGTCTGACAGAAAAACGGCTTAACTTAGAGAAACCCCTGATATTCTTGGTTTTTGCCCCCTTGGACACCCCACCAAAAGAAGTGTCAACTTATTGTAATCCCCATTGCAAAGGTAAGGTCTTCGCAAACATTTTTTGCTGTAGAAAGTTTGTTTCCAACGTGTTTGGTTTAGGCTCTCTAGCCTAGTGAATGGACGCAACTAGGTTTTCTAGCCTACGCAAAAATTGTTTTTCCACGAAATTGACGTTATAATGACGTCACAGGTGGCAGTGACCTATCTCAAAATGTGCGGTGCTGTCTTACGGATCTAATGATATCTTCAGTGTCTCTCTAACTCAATCCTTTCAGAAATTATTTAAAGGGACAAATAATGTTACTATTTTACAGTTTTCAGTAAACTGGTGACGCATTTTTTCATGGAACGTAGTTGCAATTGCGTCATTTGGCACATAACAGTTTTAGTAAGCTTCTTAGCAGAATTATCACAAAATTCCACTGCATGGCATTATAGGATTTGATAAGTAAATACTGAATGCAAGATCTTGGACCGAATTATTCTCTAACCCTACTATTGGTAAATTGTTTTGCAAAAATCTGCTGCCATGCAACAATTACTGTCAGAACTAGATACTTGTGGAATAGTTTCTCAGGAAGGTATTCCTGGAAGGAGTTAAACCAAAAAAGAATTCAAAAATGCTTTTTGTTGATAATATTGACTGTTTTAAATGATACTTTTAGTGACTACAAACTTTCTTTTGCTGAAAAATATCCCACAGACGATTTTGGAGAAGTACAAACCTGTCAAAAAGGTAACCATACAGAAGCGTTTTCAAAATAAAACAAAGATTAGTGACTTTTTATATTTGAATGAAAACCGCAAAATGTCAACAGTCACTAATCGTGAAACGAAATAATCAGGTATAGAAGTTCTTACTCATCGAAGTCTGACTGTCTGCATGAAGTCGTAGGCTACGAAAAGTTTATGGAGACTGTAGGGTCTCACTTTTTCCTTCTTTATTTCATAAACGCAAACACTAATTTCATTCATATCGATTGATAAGAAAAGTAAAACAATTGATGATATTTACCAAACCAAGCAGGGCTAAAAACTGTATAAAGAGGCTTGCAGCTCTTGTTTTGCCTATGTTGTTGCCATTGCCAGTGAGTTGCCATTTGCTGTTTAGTTTTTACATAGACGATGAAATAAGTAAAAAAATATGAATACCACAAAGAAACTGATTTTGGCCTTGAAAGCAACTTCTGCAGCAAAAAGCATTTCATCACTCAGTAACAAATGCTTTCCTCAAATAAAAATGTAGCATTAAACCAGCTATGTCAAATCCGTGGCCCGCGAACGGGTTGCGGTCCAGTCGACGTTTGCCCTGATATAGAAGTACATACTGGCAACATGTCCATATTTTTAGATATATTAAATTTGTCATTTTTGATGCAGTGGTCCTCAGTGTCACTTTATCACGTCTGTGCTGGGATATTTCCACGTGTCTTATGAGACCATGTGCAAAACTGTATTCTAGTTTTCTGATTTCTACTCTTGCTATTCCGTTGTCACTAAACTTGGCCTTGAAATCACACTTGAGGAATTCTTAAGGGAGCCAAACAGTCGTTATCATTACAGTTAGCGCTCTCAGTACAGTAGCTGCAAGTAACTTTTAGTTTGCTAAAATCAGAGTAGGCTAAGTCATTCAATATTCGGCCTTCATGGTGACATAATTTTTGACTCAGTGAGGAATTTCGACTGGACACAGCTGTTTTAAACCAAGGTATTTGTTCAACTTCATGCAAACTCATCACGTGGTCATAAACACAATTACTTATCAATGGTTGCTAACTTATTCTAGGCAGGCTCAATCAATCATCAATACTTTGGAACAAATTTATCATGGATTGATGTGCAATCTCTCTATTAAACTATCTTTAGAAGTCCAAAATTTTTCTGCACTTGCCACTGGTTCACCATTTTGTTTTCTCAAAGAAATTCGCTCGGTGTCTACAGTATACTCGATTATGCTCATACTCGAAGGCTTTCAACTGTTAGATCATTTGATGGGTCTCCCTGACATTTTCCACTTTTTTATTTTAACTAAGCAAAGTAGTGACAGCTGATAGCTTCATGTCATTTAAGTAAAAGTGATACTAAATTGCTGTGCAAAGATTAAATCTGTTCCTTTTTGAAAACCTTGAAATGCTAATGAACATGAAGACGAAATCTCCGGTAAGTAAAAACAACACAGCCTAACGTGCATATTTTGAAAAGAAATTGACAAAAAAAGAATGTATTCTGATGATATAGTGAAATTCCTTAAAACAAAATACACGTAAAAGCTAATTGTCCAGTAATTTTGAGAAACGCAGCTTTACACATTTCTTTACTGTCGTTACAAAAAAATTCTACAATAAATGGAAAAACAATAGTTTTCATGATAGGAACTTTTCACTATTTTCTTGCTTCTAACTTCCTGCCTGCAAATATATTGTTTGCATTCTATGCATAGCAAAGTCCATCTGAGAGAACTTCAACACTTTGCTGAAAGCACTGACTTTTCATATCCAACTCACCAATATTTAGCTCTAGTTGAGTTGTGCTCAAATTCAAGGAACAGAATGAAAGTATCACCTCAAGGTTGATGCATTTACAGAAAACTAAATGAAATTAAATCTGTTTCAAACTCAAGCACAAATTAAAAGGAAATAAACAACAAAGCATTGCTTTTAATTTAAAAATAATGTAATTTACATTTATATAACGCCCAGCCCCCTTTATTAAAACAGACTGAGTAATAACATCCGAAAGTACCCAGACGAAAATTACTCAACGAATAGAAAAGCTCGCACCAGAAAAAGGTACGTGCACTGAACCTAAATGTTTTACAACGTCTTACTTGCTTACCAGTCGACAAGTTGCTAAACTCAATTTTGATAACTGCAAGAGTATTTTCCAAGAATTTTAAGATATGACTTTTTATTACATGTATTACCTTCAACCTCACACAGCACACCTGCAACTTAAATGCAGCTTTCAACCACCCACTTTCCGATGTTTCCTTCGTGTTATTACTTTAATCACAAATGAAGTCTTGTAAGTTTTGGCACGAATAGAAACAGCCATAAACCTATCGCGTGCTCTTAAATTTTTATATTATCAAGAACAGAACCATTTCAAACGTTTTACTGCTTCACGTAGTTTCTCACATTGATGAATGTGTTAAATGTGTCTGTAACGTTCCCAGTAAACGTGGGTAAAAATTAAAGAGTAAGAAAAAACTAAAGGTTTCTGTTTAAATGATAACAAGTTTTCGGTCGACATGTTCTCCCACTCATTGATTTTGCATCTACGTTCTTCAATGGAAGTTGCTGTTACTTTTCAGACCACAGAAAGAATTGTTTATGAATTATTTTTGTGATAGGACTATATGGAAACAAAACCTTTACAACTGTTCTACAGTACCTTTCCACTGAATCACAACATCGTGTCCAACAATTTCCATTGCCTGAGTTGCTGCATCTATCAGTCAACTTGTGACCGGAGTTTGGACTTTTCTTGTAAAAATTTGCTAAACTGCAATGTCGTCGATATGTAGCAAAATAAGCACGGTCATTTGACGACATGGTTTGGAAAGAAATTTGCCGACATTTTGTATGAATATGGAATTAAGTGCATCCATACTGAACAGATGAGGTCATCATGATTTGTGCCGTCTTCATGGGCTGAACATATACAATACTATCTTACTAATTTTTTAAGTTGAGAAGATTAAAATGGTTTTATGAGGTTTCAATGAATTTTAGTTCTAGAATGTCAACAAATATAAGCTGTTCAGTAAGAGCTGCAAAAACTGGTTGCACCTTGTTTCAAACATGCGACTACAAAGGTTTAAAATCTAGTAAATGAAAAACGCAAGAGGAAGTTTATAAATATCAACAGAGAATTTCAAAAGTGGGTCAAATAAGGACTCGATGTGGTAAGCACTTTGTTAACATTTTGTATCAGCCAAGTAAAACTTCAGACTTTTAAACTGATACAGTAATTATCACATTTTCGGAAACAACTTTCATAAAAGTTTTGCCAATTTAATCCTCACAGACAAAATTGGTTAATTGTTACAATGGGACTCAAAAAAAGTTTTGCACAAAGTTTGTTGAAGGATTTATATGAAATTCCCAGTGAAGACGCTGCAAAATGTCAGTGAGTCAAAATACGTGACGAGACGTTGTTTTTAGTCATGAAATATTTGTAATTTTTTATCATGATGTGAACACATTGGCGAACACACTGCGTATTATACGGTTTTGCACATGCGCAGTAAATTATTCTACGAACGCCGTAATGAAAGTTAAACTTCTATTGAAAAAATGTTCAATGACTTCATATTGTGCCCCGCACTAACCAAGACAAATTGTTCTTTTGTGCTTGAATAAGGTACCTACACACGTGTGAGTTTCTTCAAAAATGTTCAACTAGTCTTTAACAAAATATAAATTTTCTATTCAAATAGAACTTGTGAGATTTAACTACTTTTGCATCAGAATGCAAAGTGCTCGAAACTCGCTGAATACAATTGCTTCTTTTCTGTAGGTTTCTCTCGCTGCGTCTCCTTATAACAGAGAAACTGCTGAAACTTTACCACTCTGTTCTAGATGTTGCAAGGAAAGATTCCCAGAAAAATCAGAAGCTTCCCTGCTTTTAAAAAAATACGTGTCGGTGTAGGCACTGTTTTTGTGAAAGTATTGGCTATTACTATTTTCTACATGGTAATCCGGGCTGTATGAGTGGCAAAAATTGTGAATTGGAAAGTTCGCAGATTAACTATCTTTTGCAAAACGTTTTTATAATCAACACAAAAATTTGTCAATTTTCACGAAAAAAACGTCAGGGACTAATCTTAACATGCACGAACTGACAATTTCCATCGTTTTATTCACTGATTGAAAGTAAAGCGTTTACCAGTTGTTATAGCATAGAGAAGGCCGGATTAAGGTGGCGCGGGCCTGTAGCATACTAACAGCCCGGGGCCCTAAGTTAAAAATACAATTGAACAAGTGGACCACTGTTAATCATAAATTCTGTGGGTATGCATGCACGATTAGGCACAGTTTTTTTTTTACGTTTGACCTTGGAAACCGTCATGACATTTTGAGAGACCGCCACTATTCATCTGAATACCGTGATGGTCATAAAGCAAGGTGTTAGCGTATTTTGGCAGTGCGGTTTATGCAGAAAGATTTTGCTGTATTTTGAGAGACCTCTGGAAAAATTTGAAGGACCTATTCAGTCCCTCAAAACGCTTTAATAAAACAATGATCAGGCCTACTGAATTTCGTAAGTAGGCAAAACCTGGTCCTAAATAGCAGCGGGTTGACATTATGAGTTACATACTTTGTTTTACCAAAAATGTATGTATGTATGTTTTTACCACGAAAAAATACATCACTGTAAAGCTCGCAAGCACAGTACAGAGACAGTAATTAATGCTTCCAGACTAATCAACAAAATTCATCACTGCTATATCTAGACAGCGTAGTCTCAGTATAAGCGTCGAAGTCGATTGTCAAAAGCAGCAATCCTTCTGCATAAGATTGCATTTTTTAGATTTTGCTATAGCAAATTTGTTTATGTTACTGGTAGTAGCTATTTCCCATAGAAGTTCATTACTCTATACTCTTTAGAATCAGGCTGTTCAGCTTGTTTTGTCTAATGGTGTTCCTTTGTTCATTCTACCATCTAAGTTTCGAAAATGTCCGTTCTCCACTGCAGTTGGTCACCGTGAAAGATATATGCACAAATCATTTCCCACATTTACAAACGAAGACTCCAAGTACACAACCCAATGGCTAGTAAATAGATGCCAAATCCAGGGCTGCCAATTAAATTTTTTGAAAAACCCCATATAGACTCACACAACCAAGATTTGAAAAAAAATCCCATGTTGACACAAAATTAGGTGAATCTTTTGCTACCTACCACAACTGGCCATCTGTAAGTCATAAAACGTGCCATTGAATATATACTGTAACTTTGTCAATTAACGTTTGTGTCTGTTGGGATTATTATATCGCAGTAAAATGGATTTGTTTGCATTGCTGACGGTGATCCGGCAGCATGTTACAATAATTAAATCTTCATTCCCACTGTCCTTCTGTAGCTAACCTTTGAGATCTGCATCTTTCAACCACTCTGCCTTAAAATTGCTGTGTGTACCACTTAACCCTTTTTT
>Ga0210059_1004393_pt1 | contig 22732 bp, 22 predicted proteins | sample Ectturendosymbi2_FD_188042 | JGI IMG/M metagenome (GOLD analysis project Ga0210059, IMG submission 188042) | Ecteinascidia turbinata endosymbiont from Florida, USA - Sample 2 (SPAdes) (version 2) | ecosystem: Host-associated > Tunicates > Ascidians > Unclassified | place: Key West, Florida...
TCAAACAAATAACTCATGCGCAAAGTCTCGAGACCAAGGACTCGAGACCGAGACCGAAATCGTTCGAGACCGAGACGAGACCTGAGACGTTCGAGACCGAGACCAAGACCGAGACACAAGAAAACGGATCTCGAGACACGTCTCGAGACCGAGACCAAGTCTCGAGACTCCATCATTGTTAACAACAGGGGTTAAATACGAATTCAATTCTTTCATGGAGGAAGAGAGTAGGCTTTTCTATTGGGCTAATATATTAGTTAGCTACAAGCGTGTCCTGGTTCATGAATTCGCCAGAGCCCACTCGTTCACCAACTATTTCTATTGAGTCTTGATCTAACCTATCAGACTACCTGTAGGCTAGATGCTACTCCGATGACAACCGAGAGCAAGACTGATTTTAGTGGTGGATTTTAGGTCGCGAGGAAAACACAATGGGTCGCGTTGTGGTCACGTGACAGCATATCGCACTGTGCACGGTGCTCGCGCAACTCTGGTGGTCACGCGTTCGGCGCATGATCGCGTTAAGTCCAAAGTCAAGATTTACGCTTCAGTGAAATATCGTTTTTATCGGAAATATTAAAAATATTTTCGTAGGGAATATTATTGTAAATGATTTGTCTACTGTTGTGGGCTACTCTCTTCCTGAGTATGACTTACAATAAATATACAAAGTACAATTTTACAATACATCAAATAGATACACATGGCACTGTTCTAAAAGGGTTAATGTCTTTTTTAATTTCCAACTTCGTTTGGCTCGTCATGAACTCGTCGGTGTCTTCTGGTTTGTTTCCTTCAATTTATTTTTCTTCAGTAATCGAAGTCTTCTTTCGTTGTTATTTCAGGATCATAAGACATTCTATGTTGAGGAGCCAAGACGAACTCAACATTCCTCTCCGCTCCGTTTGGTTGAAGACATTGGTATCTTTCCATAAGGGTTTAATACATAAAGTGAATGAAGAGGATAAAGAATTCGAACGTTCTTCATTGATAATTCCATGGTTTGGATAGTCCCTTTCTGGAAGGTGGTCTTCGAATAGGATCAAAGATGTTGTCTTTGTGGTTGAACTCGCATTGATACATGAAATAAAAGAAATTGATTGAAAAAGACTTTTACAATTTGCAAGATGTGTTTGCAGAAATTTATTCAATGGCGTCAAGGTTTTATATTGATTATCGTTTTGATATAATAGAATAAACTGGTACAGGAATAACCTGAGTTGTTATGTTATTAGCGTGTTCAACCCGATAGGTGGGTTCTTCACGTAATATTTTCCTTAATGTCGTAATTCTTGCAAACAGTAGGATAATACCTCCTATAATGCTTGCGGCAATGATAATGATCTTTATAGGTTCAGAAACCAAACCTACTCCTTTGTCAACGACATTAGTGATCAGATCAGTTCCTTTGTCAACAATATCTTATCCGAATTGGATAACATTACCTATTCCTTCATTGAAATCCTCAATTCCTTGTTCAGGAACTGTTATAGGAACAAAATGATATGTGAAGTTATAAACTTCAACAGGTTTTATAGTCATTTCAACTATATCTTGTAAATCTTCCAGATCTTGAGTTAAATCAAAATTTTGTTTATGTCTCTTGAAACTTTCTTCCAAATTCTTTCTTTGCTGTTCAGCATTCACTTGTTTTATGGGATGTTGTTTTTCCCAATTAGAGATACTGATCTGAGATTGGTAAATAATGCGACAAATTTCCGTATTAATCGGAATTTCTCTGCGAATTCGGTTCGAATAAATAGTATCATTCCTTAAATCAGGAATGCTTTTTAAATTTTTTAGAGTATTCAGTATAAGTTTTCGTAGATTATATTCTTCAATTTCCCTTTGGGTGTCTCTGGCATTAATACTTAGTGCCAATTTTCGATTTTCAATCATCATTCTTGTATTAGCAATTTGTTGTTCTAGAAGTTGTTTATTTACAGCAAATTGTAGATTTTGAAAATCTTCCTGTTTACAACCAATATGTGCTGTTATTTCGCTAAGCGATTTTTCGCTTGAGTTAACTGTAATTCTCTTTCATTGATTTCGAAAATTTATTTTTCAACAGTATTCAATTGTCCCGTAAACTCTTTTTTGATACCCTCTATTCTTTCATTTATTTCATCAATAAATCTCCTTAATTGGTTTTGAAATGTTCCCGCGAGGGCTAGTCCCATTAATCCTCCAAGTACCAACGAGAATAAAAGGAAAGCTCCTCCATCTCAAATAACTCTGGTTATCATTCTGGTTCCTCTATTTAGCGTATAGTTTCTATGTAGGAAACACAAGTCTCCATAGGCAATTGCTGGAGCATTCTCTTTAAGATCTGGAATTACTTCAAGTCTGTCCATAGATAAGGATAAAGGTCCTGTTGCATATTTGCATTGTAATAACTCTTGTCTCTTATTACAACGAGATGTGTTGTAATAATATTTGAAACAATGAGTATTAACAGTATTATTTTGATACAATCTATTTATAAGATCAACTCTTGCGATATTGTTTCGATCACAATACGAGTTTCCTCTATCGTATGCGATGAAAGATTTGTTCGCTCGGAATGGTTGCGGTACAAACATGTGTGGTTCATACACAAGATATGAAAAATGTATATCATCAAGGATATAATGGATATTTTTCTTTAATTTTCTTACTGGACCATGTCTTATGGTAATAACATACCATTGGAGTAAATCATGTACCCATTCTTCCCATTGGAAGATTAGTGCTCCAATTCCCAAGTAATGTCAACTTGATCTTTTGTATCTTGGTGAAAATATGGGTTGAAATAATCCTCCTGGTATGGTGAATTTTGTCTCACCATCAGGGGTAATTTCCCAATTTATCCACTGAGATGAATTACATTCAGACAAATTATTTTGTGCAATAGTTAACAATTGCTCTTCTAGTTTAAATGGTGGTATGAACACAAACTTATTTCTCAAAGTGGGATTCAAATAACATGGTGGTACAGATTCATTACTTCTTGTGGTGGTCTTGTGTTTATTATAATGAGATATTATAAAGTTCCATCTGACCCATTGATAATTCTCATAATAGTATGCTAATAATTTGCTTGTGAACATGAAAGCATCTCTCATTACTGGGATATTACCATATTTGTGAGTGATGTTATTGTATTCCGATTCCATTTTGTATTGCGGTTTTGCAAGCACTCTTAGTTTGTGTACTTCAACCGGTGTGGAATCGTTTAAATATCCTCCTGAATATAACATATTCCATTTCGTTTCGGGGTGCCAAGTTTCTGTTCTAAAGATAGGGCGTAGACATTCTTTATCATAACTGTCAATGTCAGGAAAATATCTTCCTTTTGGATAATATTTTTCTGTGTAGGTTTTGCCACTAAAGCCAACTTTACAGTATTCCTTAGATCGGTATACATTTGAAATTTGTCTTTCATTACACTTGTGAGACATTAATTCTTCTAATGAATAGCGTTTACTTACCTGTTTGTATCTTTCAATTGGTGTGGTTTGTAATCCTTGAGTTCGTAGGAAATTCAGTAGTATCGTCAGGTTTTTTCCATGATACATATCCTCTGGGAATGGACTAGCATCACTAGAAATTATTTGAACTATTACTATGAGTAGTATCAGTTTCAGCATTTCTCTACTTCAATAAGTATCCTGCAACGATAAACAATTTTTATAAGACATTGATAATTACTTTAGCAATTATTGCAACAATTAACTTTCTACTTATCATCACAAGTATAGGAATGCAGCATGAGTATTGCTTTTCCTTTTTATTATTCTTGGAGAGTATGGACAGTCTTTCAAGACATGTCCTCGTTTCATACAGTTATAGCATTGAATATTTTTTCTTTGAGCTTGTTTCGGCTTCCTGTAATTTCATGAAACCATTTTGTGAAGCTCGATCTTCACTTTCCTGAGTGACTATTTGAGTTATTTCGGTTTTTTCTATATGCTTTTCCTTAGAAAGTTCGTTTTGCCACAGGCCTTTCCATGTTTCGGGAATCCTTTGTATCGTTGTTGGTGTTTCTTGTTGGTTGCTATTTGAAGCTTCTGGTGGTTGACCTTTCTTATTTCTTTGGGATTCATCTTTTGCAATGTCGTGTATCTTATCAACAATTTCCAGACGCTTCTGTTGTTCATCCATGTTATAATCCATGAAGGTATCTAATAATTGTTGAATCTTGGAAGTCATATTTTTCTCACCGTTAGTCTTAAATTTTTAAATATCCTGTAATGATAAATGATTATAAAGATAACAAACTTTTTTAACGGTAAATGAGAAAATCAATTATAACGTAGGTACCTAATTTCTAAACGTTTGCTACTATTATGGGAAAATCATTGTTAAAAGCTTATCGGCTTAAATGATATTTCCATTCAATTGCCGGGAATATTTATTTCGAGCAAGTCTATTTGCCAATTAAGATGGTAATCGTTGTCAACATTCAGGAACATCTTTTCTCTATATGTATTCAATATGGATGATGATAACGAGGTCGGTGGAATAAAGAAGAAGTGAGAACACAACCTGCATGGCGCCTGTACAAGATTGCGAGAGGTCCGAAAATCCTATAGACTACCTTTACATTTGGCATCATAGGTATGAAATCTACAGATACAGGAATCGGAAAATTGGGGTAAAACAGTAGTCTTTTACAGCCACATGACATCAGTGTCGTATTTATCAGACTAAAGAAATCTATCATCTCCTCTCATTCAATCGTCCATCGTCATCCTCATCTGTGCACTCTTCTTATTGTTGATTGCATATATTTTCCTAATTATCCATTTACTTACCACTTTTTCCTTTCATTCAGAGATATCACATAGTATGGCTTATGGCTTTACAATCTCTGGTGGAAATTTCACATAGTATAAAGCTTTACAATCCTTTTACTTGATATCACTAAGTAAGACTTTAACAATCTCTATAGTGCCGTCATCACAGATTATTTAGGCGTCAAATGCACACAGCTCTTTTACTAAGCTCAGTATTCACACAGCTCATTTACTAGTTCCTGTCATTCTTCGTTTACTTGTATTCGTGCTCTTATTCCATGAACAATCCTTTGCTTGATGTCCTGTCTGTCTACAACAATAACACAGTCTCTCTCTATGTCGGACTTTCTTCTCAGTGACATGGGCATAATAGCCATGATATTTATCATGTTTATCTCTCATGTATCTGTGTTTTTTATACTGGAATGTGGTTCCCGGAGAACTGCATTCTTTCCAGATTTCCGGTATTTTTTGTAACATTTCCACGAAGTTCATCTCAGTAATTTTCACGTATTATGCCCTAGGCATATTGTTTCTTAAAATGTCTTTCATTAGGTTTGATAGAAATTGGTTTTCAGTTAGTTCACCAACAGTTAATTGAGCTTCTTGAATTGCTGCTTCTATTTCATCAGCTGGATTGCTTTTCCAATCAAGTTGTTTATTTTCTATTGCTTTTTGTAGCAATATCATTTTCTGTCTTTTTGACAATTTATAATTTATTGTAATCCATTGAAAGAACTGTATCAGTGGGTCACAATCTTCTTCTTCAATGGCTATATGAAGTTTTATGAGAGCCATCTTTTTAGCTTCCACGTGGAATTTCATGAGTGTGATGATCAATTGCAGTTTCTGTTTAGGGTGTACATTTGGAAATCCTTTAAGAAAATCTTGAGTGATGTTTAACCACTCGATCTCATTCCCTGGTTGCAAGAAATTCCAATTTTTTATTGATTTAAATGCTTGTTGCATGTGACACAGTTCTTGAAATTCATCGTCCGTTGTTGTGGTCTCCTCATTCTTGTCAATAGTTGAGGTTGGTTTTGGGAGTACACACAATGTGGGAAGTTTACTCTGTTTATTTTGATTCATTGTTGTTTTAGTTCTGTTCTACAATTTATATATGAATATTTAAAAAAGAAACAATAGTAATAAACAATGTAATTTTAGATCCATAATTATACTTCAGATATTTCAATGTTAATTTTTAATATTGCACACTCTTAACTATAGAAATCATAAAAGAATAGCATAACAATCATTCTTGTGAAATGTACACATTTCTCACTCTCTCTATATTTCAAAAGAACAAAATGCTAATCATTATTCTATAAGACAAAAGAAAACTGTTAGTTGACACAATACGGTCATTCAAATTTTTCCTGGATCCAGCATCCAACAGAAAAATTCAGTCAGTGTTTTCGTCTTCTGAGGATTCTAATCGGGTGTTGTCTATTTCCTCAAAATCATCATTCAAGTGTGTGTTTGTTTTGCTTTCATCATTCCATCTGTGATTTTCAGGTTGATCCTTGTCAAAATCCACTTCAGCATATTGTGCTGATTGATATTTATAAGATTGATCTGTTCCGAATAAACTTGTCCCTCGTCTTCTTTCCTTAAAGGATGGATTGATCTTTCCTCTATTAGAAGTCTGGCTATTGCCTCTACAAAATTTAGCAATATGTCCCAAGTAATTGCATTGATAACATCTCATCTCGGAAGAATCTCGCTTGCAATTCATATTGGGTCTATCCACTAATTTTCTTGCATGTACCTTTTTAGATACGTTATTTTTAACTTTTTGTAATTCACTAGAGACTTCTTGTAGTTGTTGTGTAATTTGTTGGAATTTCTCTTGGTCCGAAAGTAGTTGTTTACGGACTTCCTTCAAGCCATTGTTGTCTGAAATTTGCTTAACATTGTTGACATTTAGAGCATAGTGACCTTTTCCAGTCTCAGTATATGCATGTTTCGTAGGTAAAGCAGCATGTTTCCATAATTCAAGAAGTTGAATTGGTATTTCTCATATAGGAGTTTATAAATTTGCATATAATAAGCAGGTGCAATCCTATGTTTTAACAGGTCTCGTAATGAACTTTCCAGAATTTTATTTTCGCTTATGTCTTCCAAAGATAATTGAGCTTGTTACAAAGCTCTTCTTAAATCGTTAGCATGGCTATGTTTCCAGTCAAATTGTTGTTGAGACATAGCGTGTTCTAACTTTTTATACTTTTGTCGATCAGTTAGATCGTATGAATTTTTGAGCCAATCAAAGAAATTTGTTAAAGCCTCATAGGTCGGATCTTTTGCTTTTCTATGGAGTTGAGCTAGTGCTTCTTCTCTAGCTATAGGATGTTCTTCCATGAACTGAATAAGTCCTTGCAATTTTAGTCTATCAGATAAATGAGGAAATTCTTTCAAAGTATCCTCTGTAATTTCTGCCCATTCAATTTCGTGGCCTTCTAACAAGGGTGTAACCAAGGTCTTAGGAATAGTTTTCTTTTGACTGGTATTCATAGAAATTTCGGATGGTTGTAAAAAAACTTCGTTTACATACCATTGTAATTTATCAATTTCTACTAAGTAATGACGAAATTTTTCAAAGTTCTCACGTTCACGGGTTGTTAAGAGAACAATGTCGCTAAGTCTTTATTGAGTGTTTCTTTCTGCCACAGTCAATGTACCTTCTATTTTCTGTAGAGAATCATTCCGTTTTATTCCCCAAGGTTCTGCGCATTGATAAAATTCATTGTCATCTTCGAAGGGTAATTTTACTTTAGATTTATTTTCTTTTTTAAATATAGGGGATTTTTCTTTAAACAGATTGGTTTCGACTTGTAATAACTTGTCCCCAATCATTTTTAATATATCTAATTCACTTCGATATGCATGAATCATAAACTCATCATGCTGTTCAAGATAATATTCCCACCGAGATTGGTTAATATCCCAAATGCGTTTAGCAAATTTCTCATTATTTTCTGGTCTCTCTTTTGAGAATCCAAATCTTTCAATGGCTTTTTGCCAAAGTATTTCCAAATCGAAGTTAGATGTGGGGGTCACAGGATTATTTATTTGATAGTGATATTGTAAAGTGGAAGGAATATCTTCAAAGGACGATTCTTCCTGTTGAGGGTTCTTTTTCATTTTTATTGGCATTAAAGATGTGATTATAGTAGGAAGGATTTTTACCAATTTCTTCCCTGCTTCTAATTCAATCTCTTCTTCCCCACTAGGAAATTTCCAGTCTATTTGTTCTTCAAGAACAGCTACTTTTTGTTGGATAATGTCGATGTTTTCCTCTTTAGTTTTTTTCTCATCAAATCCCCATTGTCGTGCAATTCTATCATAGTTGCAATCTATGCATGATTTATATAAAGGCTCGAAAGTAGTGGATTCACTACTTTCAGAAGTAACACTAACAGGCATAGCTTTTTCAAGTGTTCTGTTCAATTCGGGATATAGGGGTGCTGTAAGAGAATTCTTTTCTTCTACTGTAGGTACTTGTGAATATGAAGGTAACGAAGTTTCGTCTAACACAAGCTGAGCACTCATAGGTGGTAATGAAGTATCACATTTTTGATGTTCTATGTATTCCTTTGTCAGTTTTTGACGTTTCTTTTCAATACTTTTGATATTTCTTATTTCTGATAAAAGGTCATTGGTGCCAACAGCGGCTTTCTGTTGATGATCTTTGACCTTATATATTAGTTTTCCTATATTCGTAGTACTATCTTTCTGTGCTTTTACTACTTGGTTAATTTCTCCCGGGGTAGGTGGGTGTTTCTTTTCCTTTTTCCGAAAAATTTTTTGAAAGCGGTTTTCCTTTCATTGTCAGTTTTACTCATTATGTCACTATTTGATTACTATGAAATTACAGTAAATCCTATTGGAATAGTCTCTAAAGAAAAACATAGGTTAGAACATTATGAAAGCAAACAAAGACACGTCTACAAAATAAACATAAACACAAAATACATTACTTAAGGACTTACAGAGGCGACATTACTATTTATAGTAGTATTAGAAGATATACATATCTGATAAACTCCACAAACAATAGTTGAGCCAATGGCCATTAAAGTGTTCACAATACTTGAAAATATAGGTGTAAAAATTCCAGTATTCCTTTTAGATTCCTGTTCATCTAGTTCATTAACTTTTTCCCAATCAATCTCAGGTTGAGTGGTAGTAGAAACCGTAGTTGTTATTACTTCTGTTGTTTCTGCAAAGCTAGTAGCCACAGTGTGTTTCTTCGTAGTAGTTGAAGTGGTTGGTATTGTGGTTAGTAACTCCTCAGTAGTGGTGGTAGGATCAACAATCCTAAACTTAGGAAAACTGATGATTTTTCCATTACGAAACTGATGTTGATAAATGATATCGTGATGCAAATCAGTAATTTTATCAAAAGCCAACAGGGGTTGTTGAACCACTCGGAAGATATAATAACCTTCCAGGCTTTATCTTAATATTTGAGCATGTCTTTTGATAATCTTTATCAACCATTGTTGATTATCATGGGCTTGTTGTCCTTTTTGATTAAATCTAACCATTTTTCTATATGAAGGTGATTTACGGGAAACGTTCTGGTATGGGTACATCTGATCGTCTATTTGTTTTACTAAAGAATCAAAAATTCGTCGTTTCATACCATATTGTTCATAAATTTGCACTCTATCTATTGTATAGTTATATTGGTTGTCAAATCGGGAAAGCATCATCTTTTGCATTGTTTCCAACGAGGATATATTGGTATAACTAGCCAAATCTTCGTTGTTTTGTTGAATGATGTGGTCAATATTTAGAGAGAACCAATTTGCATTTATAAATCGTGACATAGGGTTTTGATTAATCAATTATCAACAGTTTCTTTGCATAGAAGATCTGGGCACTTGTCCTTTAAGGTAGGCCTTACAAAGGGATTCATATCCCAACTCAAAGCCTAAACCAGGTATGCGTACTAAAACTTCATGTTCATTCTTAGTTTCAGTTTTTACTAATTGTCGTGGATTACATTCACTCATTTTATCGGTCCTTAATGGGTTAAATATGGAATCATTATACTTTATGGCCTCAACATTAGGCATATCCTTTAAAAGTATATAACAAGTATATATTTCTTGATTAGGATAAGGCCTATCATCAAAGAAAAGTTTCCAAGCTGTCCATTGATATTTTTCAACAAAGGATGCAATTATATACTCCGTAAATGCCAATAGATCAGTGGTTGTTAAACTTTTTTGAGCGTGACCCAAATCTGAGTTTTATGAACATCTCACGACCCAAACCTCAAACATCGAAAAAATGTATTTTTAATGTTAGCACTCTGCTATTTTTTCAGATATGTATGAAATAGGCAAGGCACAGACAACCAGTCATAGTGCACAGTACTATTAAACAACGTTTACATTACGACAGTTCTTGATAAATTTGAAGTTTACGTGCTTAGGAAGTGAAAATGTTTCAAACTACTACTATGAAAAATTAACTTAAATTCAATGATTTTAAATTCCAAAAGTTTAATTCAAAAAGTTAAAAAAGTTAAATTCGAAAAGTTAAATTCAACGATTCTTCACTCTCCCATATTTATGAGCATAAGAGCGTGGTTAATATTGGATATGCTCAATCCAGAATGATTTTACTCACTCTATGATGTAACGGTCGCTTTCGATTTTAAAAAAGAAGACATAAAACACTGCTTGAAAACATTGTTTTGGCTAAATCCAACTTTAAACAAAGCCGTTCGCGACCCATTCATAAAGCCTTGGCGACCCACATTTGGGTCACGACCCATGGTTTCAGAAACGCTGCAATAGATCATGGGAATAATATGCATACATATAACGTGTATTGTGGTATTCGGGGTTTATGTGTGAGAGTACAAATCTCTTGATTGCTACTGTTACCCAGTGGAGCATTACCATTTCATATCCCTGAGTCTGTTGCTGTAACTTATTTTCCATGAAATTTGTCCATTCATCTGGTTTCCACCAATGTCGGTGTATATAACCGCAACCACATCCTGGGTCTATTGTAAGTTTTGGATTTTTTAAATGTTTATCTGTTTCTGTTTCAAAATGATGATGGTCTTCCTCTAAATCTTCTCGAAAATGTATTAAGTCACAAGGTGTTATATCTAGTGAAGGCGTCACACGCTCGACCGGTATTTGCTCTTCTTCCGCAATTGGTTGAACAATTCTTCCTTGAGCAGAGATAATGTTCAATAATGGTTTCAATGCAGTACTACAATTTCTTTGTTGACTTAAACTGTCAGATTTTACCAATTGTAGATGCAGAATAAAATATACACATAGCAATTTGATCATGGCTAAATAATTTTAAATGTTTATCTAAGTGTCACTGAAAATGCAATTTAAAACGTTAATATATTCCTTATTCATCTGTAAGCTTTTTGATTTCAAATATTCTGCGACATAAGAATATTGTTAAAAATTTCAATTACTAAAGTAATGATCAAAGAACCTATAAAAGGAATGATGGTCAGAAAATCATTGTGGGCAAGAATTACATTTGATTCCTATTTGCCTAATTGTTTTCCTAGTTAATAGCAACCATCGGAATTCTAGTATTCAAGAAATGTAAGATAGGATACTCCCTTTTTGTATTCTGAATTTTAATGGAAGCCTTCTGTTATTGGGAAGTGTTGCAACATTGCATCATCTGGGGAATTCCAACCGTGTTGACTATATAAGCAGGGCTTTCAGGGCTGGTCGTCATGCGAAATCATACATCGACGAACTATTTTTTAACTGCAGAATCATGTATCTATCATCGGTATTGGATGCTGAAGAAATTCTTCAGAATGAAACCATCCTAGCTCTTCAGGGTCGACGGCTTGACCCTGTTTCTGCACCAAGACAAGCCGAAGATATCTTCGATTATAGTGGAGCACTACTTCCACCAGACAATGCTGTCTTTCTATTGGTCTGGTTCCTTGGAAGGAATCTACACTATCACCATCGAATATACATTCGATACGAGCATCCAATTCCAGATTCTCTTCGTGTTCTTGTCGCCTGGGACCGGTCGCGACTACTGGGAGACCTGGAACTTTCTGAAGGGTCGTTTCATAGAGACGGAACCCACCATTGTTAAATTGTGGGACCATTGAATTTAATTCTTTTTCTTTGTGTGTTTTCTTTTCAATTTGATGTCGTATTTCATTCAATTTTAACTTCCTGTTCTTTTTTACCAAATAAATTTTGTTGTCCTTAAAATGTATGTTTAACTTCTATCGTCTTGAGCTATTGCATTGGGCATCTTGTCTCAGGTTGTAAATTCCTTAATGAAGGGAATATTTAAAGTCTAGAGGAGTTTGAAAATCTACTTTTCCTAATGACTTTTAATATAATAGGAATTTCATGGTTGACAATCCCCAGTATGCATTTTTATCATGTTATTGCTATTCAGCCTTCGGCTGTCTGTCTGAATAGACAGAATCAAAACCACAAGGTTTCATATTTGTTTTGTACACGAGTATAATTTTCATGCATTTTATATTACTGAAAATGCACATATAAAGTATAAAGGACAAGCAAAAAGAAGACACACGATATTTGTCAACATGTCTTCCGCTAATATCGTGTGAAAAGACCTTGTCAATAGCAGGAGTACAATTGACACTTGAAAATAAAAAGCATTTTTCTAGTTAAGGACCTTGAAACATAGCAATATTTAAAAAGTCTTTGGTCTCAAGGTAATTGCCGTGAGTACCATCAATCATGTCTTCCAGAATGCTGCAGTTCCAAAGATGAGCATTTTTTAATTCAGGTGGTGCTGATCGTTTCAATATTACAAAAGTTCGAAATGGTGTTATCCTAATCTTCTGAGGAAACCAGATAATTCGAAGCGAAGTATTTCTAGGTGGCTCTTGTATGTGATTGAGTTGATAAATAGCCAAAGATTCTTGGACAGCCACGATTGGATTCAGAATTCGACTGGTTGTCAATATCGTTGTTCCACTATATTTTCGTTCTAGGTCTTCCTCAGGGATATGTGCAGCCATTTTTATATTCAAATTTTACTTAGAAAATTCTTGAAATACAGCAATGTTATAATAGTAGTATTGCTCAAAGTACTCATAAGACACAATATTCATATCCAAGAACAACAAAGACAAACAGTTATTCATCTCACCTCGTTCACAGCTCTTTCACCATATTCAGAACTATGTTTCAACGAAACAGCTTAACAGAACATCATACAAAAAATGAACAAAAGGCTACTTGTAGCGTTATATCTCTTAAAAACTTTTTCACTTTGACCACACTTTTACAATATCATACATTACCAGCAACTTATCAATCTACAGTATCTATCTTTTTCTCAACAATGGATAGTCCGTCTGGGTCAGCTAGGGCAGTTAACATTTCTGTCATCGTGTAACTATCTTCTTAAATAAGTCTGTTGAAAATGGTCTCCCACATCATGTCAACTTGCCACTGCCAGTGTCTTTGATTTATTAGACTCAGTAATGGTTTGTATTTCGTAAGGTTCCCCTCAAAATTTTTCAGACAGTCTCTGCTTAAATATACAAAACAGTATTGGATCTTCTTCAAAAACAGTCCAGTCTAATCCTAAAATTCGTAGTTTGTTTTGCAAGACCCTAATTGGGCTTTGGCACCAGGTAAAATGCGTTGACTTGAGCATAGAGAGCGCCTGATGCACTCGTATTTCTCTTTCTCTGACTTTTTCTATATCAATGAAATGCGTCAAGGTCTGTCCTCCAATAAATGGTTGTTCTTCTTCTAAGGTCATGTTAAACTGAGTCGTTACAAGGAATTCTGAAATTCTTTCTACAGCTTCTGTTTGAACATCTCGAAAAATAAAGGGTTTTGTTCTAAAACATCTATCTTTAAATTTTTGGTCTGCAATTGATTCTGTAGTCTCAATATAGGACATTGGGGCCAATCGAGATGTGTAGAGTTAAGGGCTTGTACAATGCAGTCTATTGGGTTAGACATCAGATTGTCTTCTTCTGATTCTGTCAGCAAACTGATTCTGTCAGCAAAGTAGCTAGTTCAGCTTCTGTCACATCCATACATTCCAAAAAGCTCTCAAACCAGTTCTCAGAATTTGAACTTGATGTGTCAGCTTGACATGCGCAATCTATCCTAATACCTTGCCAGTAAGCAGTGTCCAAAGTGACAGTCGGATTCAGTACAGCAATATCAGCGGCTTTTATGCCTTTAGCCATTAGGCTTTCTATACAATTTTCAGTAGCTTTTATCGTCATTTTATTTAGTGCTGACCCAACACTCTTAATCTTAGAACAACCTAAACAATTCAATTATAAATTCACAAGCTTCAGAATACAATACTAAAGAAAGAAACATTCAGAACACCGAAAAACAAAATAAGAATTCATAAACTTACCACTTGTTTCCATAATATTATAAACCTTTCTAACAGACGTCTGATCTAGTGACTTTTATACTCCAATGTAAGTCACGCCTATTCTGTTTCTGTTTCCAGCATACAAGACTCTGTTCTGTCTAGATTTCCTGTCTTCTGTGCCAATTCGCATGTCCAAAATATGAGAAATTATTAGGTAAGGACATGAAAAATTTTTTAAAAGGCCTCACTCTCCCTCCATAAAAAGAAAAGTCGAACATGATGGTTCTATATAGTTAAGTATGCATATTAAACTGATAAAATTATATTAGACTCGCTTGGATCTGTGAAAAAAGAAGTCGAGCTAAGGTAGTAATAGCTAAGGTAGTAAGAAGTCGAGCTAAGGTAGTAATAAAAGTACCCTTTTAAGCTACAATACCTCACTGGTGGCACCATTTATTATGTGGCAGTCGCCTTCCAAAGAATAAGACCACTACACATTTAGGACAGTTCCGTGAGAGCACTGATTAATAGGAAGTGTCCATGGCATGCCCAAGTTAACAACTAAGAAACTCAGACCCGCCAGTTTCGCTCGACCCGCTCAGTTTATCACAACAAAATTGTATTCACTCATAGTTTTATTAGTATACAGTATATTTAAGCACTGCGATATTCATCACAACAGGGGTTTATATCAATAATCGTCAATTAAAGCACGTAACATAAGTTACTGCAAACATCAGGGGTTAACAACAGGGGTAAAATACGAATTCAATTCTTTCATGGAGGAAGAGAGTAGGCTTTTCTATTGGGCTAGTATATTAGTTAGCTACAAGCGTGTCCTGGTTCACAAATTTGCCAGACCCCACTCGTTCGCCAACTATTTCTATTGAGTCTTGATCTAACCTATCAGACTACCTGTAGGCTAGATGCTACTCCGATGACAACCGTGAGCAAGACTGATTTTAGTGGTGGATTTTCGGTCGCAAGGAAAACACAATGGGCCGCGTCGTGGTCACGTGACAGCGTATCGCACGGTGCACGGTGCTCGCGCAACTCTGGTGGTCATGCGTTCGGCGCATGATCGCGTTAAGTCCGAAGTCAAGATTTACGCTTCAGTGAAATATCGTTTTTATCGGAAATATTAAAAATATTTTTGTAGGGAATATTATTGTAAATGATTTCTTTACTATTGTGGGCTACTCTCTTCCTGAGTATGACTTACAATAAATATGCAAAGTACAATTTTACAATACATCAAATAGATACACATGGCACTGTTCTAAAAGGGTTAATGTCTTTTTTAATTTCCAACTTCGTTTGGCTCGTCATGAACTCGTCGGTGTCTTCTGGTTTGTTTCCTTCAATTTATTTTTCTTCAGTAATCGAAGTCTTCTTTCGTTGTTATTTCAGGATCATAAGACATTCTATGATGAGGAGCCAAGACGAACTCAACAACGGGTATCAAACAAACACCTATTCTGTAATGCGCTATGGCAGGGTCAGCAACCTATGGCCGGTGGGCCGCATCCGGGCCGCCAAACAAAACCATCTGGCCCACAGCCCTACGTATTGTAGTAATTGTATGGTCCGCCTGGTGGGATTATGCTGTATTTTATGAATCAGTTCTCCTTGTAACTTTTTGTATTGCATACTCACGAGGAACTACTTATGAGACACCGCACTGCTATATTGGCACTGTGTGACGTGTTTTGGGCTTTCGTTATGAACTGTGAAAATCAGGAGTTCATCTGATTAAATATCCAAAGTTTAACAACATGATAAACAGCAAAGGAAATTGTTGGTAGAAAATTACTATGGCCCACCATATTTTGCAGATTTTGTTTTTAGTCTGCGACGAGAGAAAGGTTGCCAATCCCTGTGCTATGGCTAACCATGTTTTGTGCTTTTGTGTTGCTTGATTGTGCCTGTAATATGGACCACGAGTCTGTAATAAATGGATTATCAGTAAATATTAAATGGAACAGAGATGATCACGGAGCCGGAATGCCGGAGTGAACTCCGGCCAGAGTTTGCATTTTAGGCTGGAGCAGGAGCCGGAGTCAATATTTTAGGTTCGAGCCGGAGCAGGAGCCGCAGTCAACATTCAAGGTCTATGCAGAAGCTAAACAAAATTTTTAAGGGACCTAATTTCTGTAATGATGCTTGTTGGTGTCAAACAGAATGGAATTAATTGAGACGTGTTTTCTGACCAGTGTCGTCATATATCACGAAAGTGTGACACTGGGCGGGAGTACCGAGCATTTCACCACTAATGATGGTTTCAAAGTTATGGTCTATGCAAATTAGGCCTGCAGTGTGTAAGTGACAATGCAGTTCGGGAATTTCGGAATCCATGCCGTACCTATGAGAATATTGGGCTAATGATGTGGGCAATAATACAAGACACATGACAAAAAACAATGGTAACAAAACAGATTATAGAAAAGTAACAGTGTGCCGAAATGGCCTATACACTGTTGGCAGTGCCGGATTTACCTATAGGCTATATAGGCTTAAGCCTAGCGCCTCAAGATCCAAGGGGGCCTCCAAAAACTGTGGTACGCATAGAGTCAGTGGCCGGTATATGATCATTTAGATTAAACTTCGTCATTATTATTCACGAAATTTAGTTTTATTCAACTTTCGTGGTGATAACGCCAGAGTCTTCCAACGAGTTTCCATGACTCTCAATATGACGGTTGGTCAAGCCGCATGCCAACGATTGTGTCGATATACTCAAAGCACGTTGGCTGCGTCCTGCGTTTGCTGAATTGCACCGATTGTTACGTGTGGCTCTATCAAAAGAAGTTTCGGCTGTTCATGTTTGAAATGCACCTGATCAGTGGCATAACTGACGGATGGCAGGGGTGCGAACCGCCTTCCCCTGCAAGCTAAGTCTAAAAACCGGGCCCCTACTTTGCTTGTATATCGGTATTTACTATTCTTTTGGCAGTGGATTGTTGTCTTTTTTGCGTTTTTCAGAGTGTTTTCCGGTGATTTCGGGTTTTTGTATAGCCGTTCAATACCGGATTTGCTATTGTTTCTTATCTATTTTCTGAGTGTTAGCCGGTGGGATCCCTTCAGCTGAGTTTCCCGCTGGATCAAACCTCTAGTTACGTCACTGCACCTGCTCAAAGCAGGTTGTACTGCAGATAAGAGCTATGTGTAGGGCTAGCAGCAATATCCTACAACAAAAGCATAGTTGTTTCTGAGGTCACTGAGCAATACAGCAGTTTTGTCAGCGTTTGTATCACGTAAAGTTCGACTGGTATTTTAGATTTGATTTTGTTCCTTTTTAATTTTCTTCAGTAAAGTCATTCGGAAATAGGGTTGCCAGATGGCCGGTATTTCACCGGCCTTGCCGGTATTTTGAAAATAAATGCATTGGAGTAACTCCAAAAAGAAGCAACGCAGAACGTCTCATATTATAATGATTTTAGTAGTGAACCTTGTCAGGATATTTCCTTCAGGGAAGTTCATTTAAGTCCAAAATGGGAGCAAATTATTATTACTTGTAACTTAACAATACTCATAGTCTCTTTGTTTTCTCTGTTCATTTGTTCAGTCATACTTACCATTACCATACTCCTTAGTCTTAAACGTGATTTGTATGACTATTTTTTGGCAATTAACCCTGAAACCAGCACAGGTGGAGTTGTTGTCTGAACCACTACGGGCTATTGCAGAATAATGCAGGAAAATCATAGAAATGGACAGAAAGAGAGTAACATTGTAGCGACTAGTGAACCTTATACTCCACTGTGTAAAAAAAGCAGGGATTGAGAAATTGTATTCTTAATAAGTCTTACCAATTTTCGAATATTCAGTGTTTTCTTAGATTTCTTTTCATACAAAGCAGTTTTTATCGTGACCATGATTAATGTACAAAGATTAATCTCTCGGATAAAGCTTTTACGTCAATCATTGTTACTCTCGCCAATGGCAAAGATATTGGATAGGCTGTGTTTATGCGCAGTGTTCACTAATAACGACAATAACTTGGCCTACGCCTTATTTCTATTATTTTTTCGATAATAAGATTTTTTTCATTGTTGACAAAAAGGCCGGTATTTTTACAAAACACATCCGGCAACCCTATTTGGAAATCAGATCGCTATTGGGTACTTGCGTAAGTTTGTACTGCTTCCATGCTAAGCAAATCAGAGAATATGTTGATGAGCTTGAATAGCAAGCAAAAATCCCTTTGCCAACTGGCAACCACAGAACTCTTCCCCAAAGAAAGAAAGAATAGGGAAACAGCTAGAAAATGACAAAAGCGCATTTGGGTCTGATGCCTTAGAGTAGTAATTCTAAGTTTATGTAACCACGCGGAGCTTTATTCTTTAGCTTGATGGTCACTAACTGCCCAGGTGAAAGATCCTTTTCAAGATTCAAAAGAATTAAAAATGAATTGAACAGTCGCAATGTCCCAGGAGAGGTTGTCCACAGCAAGCATTCGGTACATTATAAGTGACAAACTTAGGCAAACAAATTGTAATGAATGCTTGGATAATTTTGTTATGAAGAAGGCAGAACAAAACTTTTTTAACTGTTTACTGTGTTATGTTCAACCTTACGTGATTCAATGATTGTAGCTTTTTATTTCTTTATGCGTATTTCAATAATGACAGCATCAGGGAAATTTTAACCTGTCCAGTCGCCACGGTGGGCATTGGTGAGCTCAGTCCTTCCAAATTGGAATATGAAACACTATAAATCAGTAAAGATTTTATCAAATTTTCAGAATTGTGAACCTAACAGTCACAACCATTTGGGTGCGTTTCACGTGACGTGTTTCGGTCGTGTCTGTGAGATTTTTACAGCCGTGCTAAGCGAGTTGCAACATGGACCACAGGTTGTGCTTCAAAGTCTTTATGCCGCCACACATACTATATACTGTAGGTGCAGTGTGTTTGCTTTTTTTTGAACACAGGTAAAAAAAATAGAAGTGATTTTTATAAAAAACGTAGACCATGATCTTTATTAAATATTTCAATTGTGGCGATTTCGGCTGCTTTGCCTGTGGCAGTTAATAATCCTGTTCCCGCCAGCCAAGCAGGATTGCAACAAATCCGTGCAATTTAACGATTTTGCGTCGAAAGCATCAACAAACACAGTGATCGTGGGCACTCCAGTAATGATTTAGAATGTTTCACTAAACGTAGCCTACTTTCAGAGGGTCATTTTCGGATTTTCGTAAATTGATTAACGCATTCCATTTTTTTCTCGCAACAATGCGAGAGGGGGCCTCACACGTGGATTAGCCTAGGGCCTCGCATCAGTTAAATCTGGCCCTGACTGTTGGCGTAGTGACAGGATTTGACGATAATGTTAGAAGTAATGTGCAGTAGTACAATACAATGTTTATTCGCCTTGTGCAGATTTGTAGTCTAGCCACCGCTTGCATAGGCCAATCTCTGCTCACATTTTGTAGCCATCCTGAACAAAGTTGGATATTTGCCCTAATAGTTGCAATTTTAAGGATAACCTATATTGTTTTGCATCTCTATCGCCTATGATAAATTTGAAAGGGATTATACAGCAGAGGTGGGACCGGATCCGGAATTACCGGAGTCGACTGCGGCAGGATTCGGCGTTTTTCTTTCGGAGCGGAACCGGACCTGGAGTCAAAAATTTGTGAAAAACCGGACCCGGGTCCGGAGTCACTTTTCCATTTCGGCAGTAGCAGGAGTCTGTGCGGTCATTTCTTAGGTAAAAACATGGGTAAATTACGGTTGGATGGATGATTGTAGCCGGAGTCTGAACAGGAGTCGGATTCTCCAATTTGAAGAATAGCCGGACCCGGATTCAAAAATTTTGGAACAGGAGCGGAGTCGGAGTCTTGCTCCGAAGTTTTGCTCACAAGAGTTTTATACAGAGAGCAAATAATGCGTCATGGCTGATCAGTTACCTTGACGTACTGCTATAGGCTTTACAGCCTTTCTGCGTTTTCTAACCGACATGTGGTGTTGCGAAAACTCTAAGTGTGTCAGCAAAAACGGAAATTTGGAACAGTTACGGATATTAGTTTAACGTAAAAATATAGAAATTATACAAAACTTGAAAATAAAAAACAGCAAATCTAGGAATTTACATAGAGCCATAAAGTCAACGGGAAGGCGCTACACCATTTCACTGCTAGTCAACTGCACCGGCAATCCCGAACATCGCTTATTCTGCTGCAGCGTGCTGCATCCCAAAAATGCCTGTCGAAATCATCTGATACTTTCTTTTTATCAGATAAAGAAAAACTCTTCAATACAAAGGCAGTGGTTACCTGCAAAATATCTGCCGCAGTTGTAAAAAAACTGACAAAGTATGAGCACCTTGCTTTAAGTAAGACAAAAAAGCAAACCCAAGTTGCTTCAGGGCTTAATTAGCCCTGTGAACTTTGTTGTTGTCATGGAAAACACATCGAATCCACGGTGCCAACTGATTCGCAAGTACTGACAAAAAATAAAACTTTCTCACTGGACCACAGCCTAGTATGTGCCAGATATGGTATTTATTTAGCCATACTTACATGTAAATGTGAAGAAGGCAAAAAAATAGGAAAAGTGACGAGATGCAGAAACGGATTTGCATGGAGAGACGGATTTAGGGAGCGCAGGGTCGTAGGCCATCTTAGTTTTTGGAGCCCCACGCAAGTGTGACCTATTTGGCAGTTTGTCTGAAAAGCGTGAAAGTATGCCCCTCTTATGTGTAGTGCGCCTCAAAATCTATCTTTTGTTGTGCCGACTTTGGTTCTTCTATTGCCTTAGATCTTCAACAGAAATTAAAGCCTTTCCTACATTCTTCTAAAGAACAAATGGCATTGCGATCTTTTCTTGGAATTTATAGCTCTTTCGTGTAGTTCAGAAGTTCTCTTCGGTACATTTCCGCGATTTCTTGCGTTTTTCGTAGGTTTGTTTTTTGGATATACACATTTTCATGCGGGACCGTGTTACCTAACTCGAAGATATCGTCTAGCTGTCGATGTGATTACCTGTACGTAAATTCCTTTTTTTATAGTGATAGTAACCCCTAATTTTTTAATCAAACAAGCACAATCCATTCAGTGGACACAGGGCTTATTTATGCCGTTTTGAAATTGTCATTTTCCAAGCAATACCAAATATAGTGTTTTCATCTTCTATGCCATAGACCGATGAAAATGGCATGAAGACAAGTTTTGCGCAGTAGCAAAGTATTGTCACAGCACCCTCAGTTAACCATATGAAGTAAGCCCAATGTAGACACGTTCTTCCCGGTGAAGATCGCGAAAAACTGTTCTAGCTGCTTTAACCAACATATAGAGTTTCAACAAGCAATCTCTGTTTGCGGGAAATCTACTAAAAACAACCAAACGTAGGATCCAATGCTGACAATCTTGCTTTTCATCGGAGTTTTGCAGTGTCTGGTGGTCTTGCGTTGTTACGAGCTTCTTGGCAGTGGAAAATTGAACATCAAACAGAAGGCCTGCATCTCTTCCACGCCCAGATGCATAGAATTGTTGTTACTGTACTGATAAGAGTCTAGAGTAGACGTTTGCATTTCCGCTCGTTTCAAGGTAAATTGTGAAGTTATGCCTCTGCGCAGTTTCGCAATTTTTAGTTAACATTGAGTCGTCATAGGAAAGATTGTTGTGCGGGGACCCCAAAAGCACTGGGCCCTAGGCCATGGCTTTTTTGGCCTATGCGTAAGTCCGTCACTGCATACATGCATACGTAAAGAAGGCAGAAAAAATAGGAACAGTAACGACGAGAAGGGTGGCTAACAAGCAGAGAAAGCAAGATCCATAATAGAGAATGAAAAACAAGACCCTTTTCAGTTTGTGAGTATTTGATTGTGATGTTCAAGATGCTTTATTACCAGAGCAGGGCAGTAGCGAGCTACTAAAATAGCGAGTTACTGTAGCGAGCTGATTTTCCAGTAGCGTCAACTGGAGCGTAGCTCTTTTTTGAAAAAAATAACGGGTGCGGTAGCAAGCTATCACCATTTTACCGTTACCGCTATTCGCTACTTTGGCGTGAGTAGCGGCCAAAGGAAAAAGTTTGCAAGAGCTCTTCTGTCAGCACACGTTGGTAGTAACTGCTCTTCTCACTGTTTGCGCTGATTTTGGATGATTTGTTTACGGTAAGCTAGCAGCATTAGGAAAGATCTAGCTCACGTTGCTTTTGACCTGATCGATAGGTTCCACGTTTGTTCGGTAAAAACTGAGCATCAGCGACAAACTTTGAAGCAGTTGGGGCTTCGAAGCATTGGCTACTGCTACGGGTAAAGCTGCATATGACTGAATTGAATGCTTGGAAAAATATGGCACTGAGTTCAATATTTTGCTGCATATGCAACTACGGTTTTTGTTTTGAAGCATATGTCAGTATGACAGTTTTTGCAGATTGCTTCGACTTCCAGATATTTGGCTGTATGCATAACTTGAAGCAAACTTATGAGTCTGTCTTGAAGACAGTGGCATAGCCAGGGGAGAAAGGGAGACATCTGTCCCTGGGCACAGCATTTTGAGGGCGTAAATTGAGGTTGGAATGTCACGTAGCAATTACGAAATGTCGAATGTCAGCGGATGCTAGTAATTACGATTTACAAAATGTCGAATGCCAGTC
>Ga0210059_1004394_pt1 | contig 22730 bp, 11 predicted proteins | sample Ectturendosymbi2_FD_188042 | JGI IMG/M metagenome (GOLD analysis project Ga0210059, IMG submission 188042) | Ecteinascidia turbinata endosymbiont from Florida, USA - Sample 2 (SPAdes) (version 2) | ecosystem: Host-associated > Tunicates > Ascidians > Unclassified | place: Key West, Florida...
TACCGTAATGTATACGACCTCATTTTCTTTCATGTATATGTGTTTTTTCATTTCTCTTTACTGCGATGCATGTTAAAAGTCTAGCGTTTTGCGTGTGGGAGTGAAGACGTTACTCAATACAATACAATATGATTGACATTTTCCTATTACATTTTTAGCAAAAAAGGTTCATTTTTAGTTTCGAGAGGTAAAATGAAATTTCACCACTTTTGGAACTTCCGGTAAAAATCTGTTTGGCTACCCCTGGAAAAATTACGCAATTGGCCTCACCTGGAAAAAATCCTTCCAACGCCCATATTGCGGCAACAGGTACAATAAGGCAGAGCCCTCATTTGCCACGAGACGACTCCCTCGTTTGCCTCCCGTAATATCCACCCTGGATCACATGTATGGAATTTTTTCAGTCCAAGAAGTCATTGTGTTGCTAAATTTGTCATAAGAGCTTAAGCGAATGTTTTCAAGTGAATGCTTTTACATTTGACTGATGTGATTTGAAAATTAAAGTATTTTAGACTTGTTTGCAACATTATGGGACTACTCAAGCATTGAGGCCAATCTGCAACAATTTCCAGATATTGCTTGATCGCATTGTTTTGAATGGCATTTTTAGAAAATAATATTAGGTCACATTGACCTGTTCTATAAATTGCGTTCCTTCTTTGGTATTTCCAAAATGATTTGGCCAGTGGCGCCAAACCTGGGGTTTTGCCCCTAGATCTTGAGTTTTCAATGCTTTTCTGGGTTTCTGGGTTTTTCTTCTGAAGATCTGTTTTTTTAGGAATTAACTGCGCATAGCGGTGATTTACGATAGGGCATGATTGATTAAACTTTATTTCTAGTCTCATCTTTCTTATCTTGTTTTATCAAGGTGCCTTAGTCTTCAGCATAACTGATGAACAAGCAACTGACACCGTATAAGCTGTAAATAGTAGCTAGGTGCAATGAGTTCAAGTAGCAGAGATACTACTCCACAGTCCATAATCTCCACCAGTTGCTATTTAGGACCAGAATTTTCGTATTTACGAACCTCAGTATAAATAATGGTAGACACATGGTTGTCCAAAGAATTTATGATTTAATAGTGGTTCACTTGTTCAAGTGTATTTTTAACTTGGGGCCCTGCGCTGTTTATATGCTACAGGCCCAGAACCACCTCAACCCGGCACTGACACTAACAACGGACTTTCAAACTTGTGGAACCTTTGCTACGAGTTTACTGATGCTTCTGTTCACACAGTATAAAACTACGTGCTTTTCCGCTCTCAGCAGTCACTGTCAGCAGTCACTGTCAGCAGTCACTGTCACATGCGGCAAAACACCTACTACCGTAACTTGAAGTAAACCTTTGAAGATTTGCTTTAGTAGAACAATCCGCGTGCAAGCTTCGCAATCGCAACCTACTTTTGCCGAGACAGTAGCGTACACAATCTCATCACTGCATTAAATCAGAGCAGTGAACCTGGCTCGTGTGCAGTGTGAGTGTCATACCGGTAAATAAACTGTCATTGTAAGAATTAAATAAATTAATCGGAATTAAGCTGGTTACTTCAGGTTTGTTAGAATTTTTTGGTTCTTAGTTCCAATTTCCAGGGGGGCAAATACCGTTTCCCCCCTTCGGATGCCCATGGTCCCCGCTTATTAAGCCTACCCGCTTATTAAGCTCATAATTGTCCCGTCCGGAATTACTCCATTTATTCCTGTGATAAGAAAAAGCGCTCTAAAAGCCCAAAACCCCGCTAATTAGCCCAACTTTCCGACGCATTTCCTCAAATTTGGGTGAAAAAGCGTCACAACTCACACTTCTTTGTCTTGCTTTCGACAGTTTCACATTTCGTTACGCCGCTGACCTAGTTCTTAATTAAACTATTTCCTCACAGATTGTTAATCTGTGCCACAACCGATAGGTAAGACAACTAGTGCTCTGTAGAATTCAGTAGTTGCAGAACATTGTTTGGCTACACCACAATCACAGTGTCCGTACAAAGTTACCACAAAACGGATTAATCAGTAGCCACCAATCTACTGGCAAATGGTATATTTTTTTAGAAATTTGCTTTGTAGTAAGAATATTTTGACGAAACTAGTTGGCTATCAACAGCCTATTTGCTTCTGTGTCAGGATGGAATTCGTGGTTGGAAACCATTCGCTTTCATGTGAATTGTATTCACTTTCGTGCAGCTGTTTTCGTTCATGTTGGGCCGGCACAGTTATGTACGGAAAAGGTGTTTCATTTTACATGTGTAGTGCTGTGGAAGTTGCATAGTTAGGACAGAATAATCGACACAGCAGTATAAGTGTGCGATTTTGTCTTGTGGCGTTTACGTGTCTCTAGTGAACAATAACCCTAGGTCATATTTAACGATATTCACAAGCCTATGCTGGGTTTCATAGGATTAATAACAGCAAATTAATCTTAAACAACGGAAAATCACCATGCGGGATAGACATTTACGTTCCCCCCATACTTTTTCCTTTGCCCCGCAGTGCCCCCTCACTTTTTCAATTCTAGAATCGTCTGCTAATAGGTCCTAGCATAGCAATAAGTTATGTTTAGAAATTTGTTTCTTTAGCGAAAGACGACATCAACGAATGACCTTCTTCGAGTCAAAACAACAAATGCACTTTTTGTTTTAGCATCAACGATCGGTTCAGAGATTGGTTCCACAAATGCGCCGGAAACAAATCAACCGTTAATCTGCTGCGTACTAGTACAAGGAGGACCTAACTCTCTTAAGGTAGGCTAATAATCTAACTTCTTGTTCAGCAGCAACCTCTACGCGATATTTGAGGTCAGCATTGCGCGTGGTTTTTTTCAAGTCATAATCTTCTCAGTTGTGTGGATTGTTTTATTCATGCATGTCATCCTGCTGCAGTTTGCCTTAATTATGCTTAAAAGAGAGTGGCATCCACTAAAGGTAGAGTCTTTACTTAAAACGTAATTCAGAACTCCCAAAGAATATGCACTGCGCGATTTTATACCTTACAACTATTGAAATATAGATCCTTAATTTTCATTGCTCAGTGTGATCCATTTTTCGAGCTCGTTGTTTCCAACTTCGATATCATGGGAGTTTATATAACAAAGTTTAATATAATAAACGCTAGGTATGCTTATCAAAATGTGAGAATAAATTTAAGCGGTGACATATTTTATACAAGGATGAAAACTAAAACATAAAATGTGTAAAAACATAAAATTCAAAGGTGTGGACTTCAACGCACATTCTAGATTCCCAAAGCTTTTGGTACATCTTCAGATTTATTGTGCAAATCAAACAAAACTGCAAAAACTTGCGACAAATGGCAGGGTTTTATACATTGACAAGCACAAAACAGACTATCTCGACTTTTCTTCTGTATGACGTTAAAGCCTTAGTTTTTAAGTGTTTCACATCCGAAATCACCAAAAACTTTAAGAGTTTTTTGAAATTATGGTTCTTTCGGCGCTGTCGCCGTCTTGAAATGCAAGAAATGCATACCGCGTTCGTTTTTTTTCTAGCAATCTATAGCTTTCTTCTCAAATTTTCGCAACTTGGTCAGTTACATTTAGACTTGCTAAAACGCAATCTGGATGCTCTCTCGCTGTCAGAAAATTTGCATCACACAGTAAACAAATAATGTGGGGTACGACGCTTGATAGCGAGGAGGCGTTAGCTGGAAAAAAATTTCAGGGAAAACAAATGTTAAAAACCGTTTTGAGCTTTATGGGCGTTCATCCAGGTCCGTTAGCCAGGTTATAAGGTTTGGGGCGGCTAAACACATTTTAGGGGGCAAGATTTTTGATTTTATTATATATGTTTAAAACAATTTTTTCCGGGCACAACAAAATTTGGGAGGACACAAAAATATTAGGGGGGCACTGCCCCCGGGTAACCCCGTAGCTACATGCCTGCGTCCGTCGAATGGTGGCGATTCGAATGATTCTTGTTTTCGGTCACGTTGTATCGAACGCTTGTTTATACATTTGTTTTAGAAATAAGCGCTTTACTATTATCCGTTTGTTGCAGACGGTTGAACAGGCACTGAAGGAAAAGACACCTGTGGTTGTAGTTGGTGGTTCCGGTCAGTGGGCGAATATTCTCGCGTCGCTTCACTCCATGCAACCGAGCGAGATCGACGAAGCTGTCATTGAAAAAATGCTTATAGGTACCGTCACAAATCGACATTAGTAAAAAAAGAAGTGTTTCAGCAGTTGAAGCATTCTCGGATCACTTTACGTTTCAATTTCAAACACGATCAATGCGTCTGTCACTCAGCAGATGCCGTTATTTTGCGAATGATCAGGTGTTTGTTCAAAGAGTGCAAGAGAAACGGTCCTTTAGTGCTAAATAGTTAACGTGCGACTGCGAGTGAAATACTGTTTTTGTAACTTTTGGGAGGCTGCTTGTCATTGAGAGGCGTTATCCAATGCAACTCTAAAATATTAACAGGTCAAAAAATGAATTATACTCCCGAAAACCTGATGAAATGGAAAGAGCAAGTTCATAGCTGCATGGAAAAAAAGGACTTGCTCACAGTGTTTCAGCTGGACGCAAATGACAAAGTGAACCAACTGGACGTCGCCATACTTCAGTCTTTGCTGCAAGGTAACTCGGTGACTCCCAAACGCATAAAAGAGATATTAGTACATATTACAGTACATTTTTGAACCAAACCTTGTTTTTGCAAATCTTGCGTCGGATAGATTTGTTAAAAACGAAAGTCTTCGTTGCGTTTAGATAATCTTATTCAAAAAACGAACGGTGCCTACCAATGATGGCGTGATTAGAGTCAATGACTCGACTCGTGACTCGACGAATATGACTGTGCTTCATCACTGGTGCCCATGGGTGCAATTAAGTGGGGGGCACGTGGGACACGTCCCACCATTTTTTGAGACAGTGGTGATATAATATGCCATGTCCCCCACATTTTTATCTTTAAGTTTCATAACATATTGGTTTCACACCAAGCTGTCCCCCTCACATTTCACAACAAAATTGCGCTCATGCTGGTGCCTACGCATAGTTACGTTTGGATAAACTGCTTTTCATTTCTTTTCAAGTAAGCAGATTGTGAGAGGCCAAACGTTTTACGACAAAAGAATCCTCAAATCTAAATTGAAGTTACCATGTTTCATTTTCGGGAAATTTTTTTTCAGCGACTTCCTCCAGTATGAGCGCCGATGGTGACCGACAGAAAGCGCAACTTAAACTTGCACTGACTTGGAATCGAAGTGATATTGCTGAGTCTCAAATCCTCGTCGACGATCACAAGATATCTCAAGAGGATTTAGTAGATCAGCTTGTGGAGGCAGTTAAAACAGTGAGGCTTGTTTTGTAAACTGCAAGACAGCTATTGATTCACAGGCCAACAGAAAATTTTCTTTCAAAGGGCTCTGAATATTGGACCGTTTTAGGGTAAATATGCATCGCTGAATCCGAAAATGTGCTTTGTTTTGCTGAATTGGCTCTAAGTTTCAAACATTGAATGTCTCATATTTGTAAGGTCTCTCCAAACTGACCCACAAAATGTGTTCAGTTAACTCTTTGTATATATTTCTGTACGAAATAAAGAAATGATCGATTAACTGCTCATCAGTGATGTCGCAGTTGCTCAAATTGCACAGTGTAGCATGATTGTAGCAGCACAATATACTTGCATATGGTGAAAGTCAGCAAGTTGTTAGTCAGTAGACTTCCTTTCGATACACTGGGAAATAAGACCAGTAGCCTGACCAAAAGTTAGTTGTACAGTATGATGCTGATTTCAAGTGGTAAGGTCACATATGTTACACATGGAAAGAGTTGCAGCATACCAGTAATTTTAGCGATATACAGTAACACACAATAAATATTGAAAGTATGTCCATAATGATGTAGCTCTGTGTTAAAAATATATGATTGCTAAGTTGGTAGGTAAATAGGCCAGACAGCGTTACATTTGTTTTAAAGTTTTGTCAGTATTTACTATTTTTCTATTAGCCACTGTATTTTGAGGAGAAAGTGAAAAAACAAAGTTATGTCTTCAAAATGTAGGTGATGTCGCGAAGATCCAGTTGAATTATATTCCACTTGTAGTGAATAAATTAGAAAATAGTAACTCTTCAATGTTCACTACGTGATTAAACCAAAAACGTATGCCAAACTGACTTTGGCATAGAACTTTGGGATCAAGATAAGCGATCGCTTCGAAAACCAGGGAAATATGAAAGCAATGAGGTTCCGTCTTTCATGGATAGCTTGATCAGATCCCCAGAACCACCACGACGATTTCTGTATGCTGGACATGGCAGGATGGGACCGTCACTAAAAAAAGGTCTTGGTGTTATCCTTATATAGGGTATGCTAGATGACCAGTACCACGTTGCAGTGAATTTCCTGCTCCTGCATTTTCTTCTTTGCCGGACCTTGCTTCAGATGATAGCTTGTTTGAAGCAATAGAATAAACAGTCAGTGACAGTAGTGTTAGTAATGGCAGTGAATCTGTATATTCTCCAGCTGAAAGTTTCCAAACAGCTAATGTGAAACCTTTCAGGCCCAGCGACTTAGAGATCCAGCTTTGTCGAGACAGACAGCTGAAATCGTGGATCCTTGTTTCATTGAACACAGGATTCTTGATCTTAAGGCCAAATAACATTTTACTGTCACAGAGATGTAGTACTTAATTGCCACTTTAGTAAAGAAAATAGCTTCGGTTTTTGCAATAACATTGATAGTCTTCTGACTGTAATGGTTGTACCTTAGCAAAAGCCGTTTGAGTGGCAATTGTTTATTGACGGTTGTAAATGAAGTTTGAAGTGCTTACTGCTGCATAATGGCAATACGTTCATCTCTCCCAAATGGATATTAGGTGATCTTGAAAGAGCTCTACGTATTTGTTAAGATGGTCCTTTGTAAACTGTGTTACACCGAACACAAATGTATGATTTTATGTTGAGTTAAAAATCTTTAACTACTTGCTTCGGCAGCAAGGTGGTTATGTCGGGTTCCCATGATTCCTTTGTCTGTGGGATGTTAGAGCTAGTGATCAACAATGACAAAGGGAAGATTGGCCCGTGTGAGAAGAACTTGTTGTGGGGTCAAAAACAACCACTGGTTGGCCGTGACAGCATCATCTTCCCACCACTGCAAACAAAACTGGGTTTGATCAAGCACTTGGCCACTTTGTTGTGTCTGTTTTGATTTGTTTTGGTGTTTTTCTGCAGCACATTTCCTGATTTGAGCAATGAGAAAACTAAATCCGGAATTTTTGACGGACCCCAATTTCGCAAAATGTTTGAAGATCAAGCCTTTGTCTAACACAGGGGTGTGCAACTATGCAGCACTGCCGGGCCAAATGCGCATGACCAGATTGGTCCACGGGTCACAGTTGCATTTGTCAAGCTCTGCGGGTTGGACAACTCGCTGGCTACCCACGGAAGATTGGCAATACTCTCTGAAAAACGTAATGCTTGCTTAAAAATCTGGATCTTTCCGCGGGCCATAAAACTTCAGCTCCCGGGCCACTTTTGGCCCTCAGACCACGGGTTTCACACCCCTGGTCTAACATATAACTGCAGTAGAGTCTGCTGCTTGATGTTCGTGAGTTTCTTTCTATAGTAAAAGAGTTCGTGGGGAAAGTGCAGCCAGACAACAACTAGGATCTTGTGGAACTAATGCTCTCAAACTTTCTTAAAGCTCTCGGAGCAAGAATGAGCATAAAGGTTTGCTACTTGTTCAGCCACTTTTTTCACCCACTTAGATATATTTCCACAAAAACTTGGTGATATAAGTGAAAAGCAAGATGAACGGTTCCATCAAAATATCAAGACAATAGAAGAGAGGTACCATGGTCGATGGGACCATCTGTAATGTCAGTTTTCTGCTGGACCCTTGCAGTATGCGTGGTTTTTTCCATCTCTCCAGCAAAGTCACAAACGTCGATCATATAAAAGAATTTTCATCAGAGGAGCTAAATTAACCTTGGACATATTTGGCTGCGTGCAGTGCTTGAAATATTCTACTGTGCTTACTACGGTGTACGCAAGTGGCCTCAATTATAGTGTTTTCATAGCTTGTGCAGCGTTTGTAAAGTTAGAGTTAACCGGTATAAAAATGTGCATCTGTGCGAAGTATGTCCAATATCCTTCCCATGCACAGTTGCAAAGCCATTCACTTAACAGTTATTGCATTCAGAGAACAGATATAAAATGAAGCAAATCGTTCATCTCGTGAAAGAAATGCCAAACAACTAGACGTTCTTCTAAATTAAGTTACATATGATCTGCAAGCGATGCACAATGCACTGCTGGGTGCAAACGTGCAAAACATGATTTGGATTTATCTCAAAAGCTAGAGCCAATTAAAAAAAAACTGACGCAGTTTTCGGATTCAACGAGCCTGATCTACCTCAAACACGTTGTAATCGTAGGTGACAAAATACAATACTTTTGTTGGTACACTACTGCTACAATCGATACGGTAGTTTGGTTGTTCCACAGCGACCACAAAGACCGGCCGCCTACGGAAATCAAGCACTTTGCTGTTGGTGGTAGATCTTCATCAGGTAACTTTTATGAAGCACAAGTTTTCCAAATGACGCTGAATGCAATGAAAGTGAATATAAACGAACAGATTTCACATTTTTTAAACACTCTCACCTACAGCACGTGTTGTGGCATGTATTGAAGGCAAACGTTTAGACGATGTGTCAGACATATTGAAAAGTCGTTTTTCTAAGAAACGCTAGTTTTGATGATGTGCACGCCTGGCCTAGATTGAGAAAAATAAAGCGGGATATATCCCGGGGCTCCCTACTTTATATTGGGTTTCAGAAACAACCACGCAAAACCCAACCATTAGCTTGAAATACGTTTGAACGTTTCGAAAAAAAACTTATTCATTTTTTGCAAAATAATTTTTAAATATTTGTATATGTGAGCTTTGTAGCAGCATAAAAATGTGCGCTTTGTGGCAGTATAAAAAGTATGTGCGCTTTGTAGTAGTATAATGTATGTGCGTTTTGTCGCAGTATAAAATGTAGCTCCTGTTCCTTGATTAATTTTCCAAGCGCAGTGAAGACAGGTTCATGTCTTCATTGTATTCAAGTATGTACTTTCCACGATGGGTGTAAGCAAGGAATCGATCAGAAAATTTTTAATAGGAAATCGATTTCACGTAAAATTACGCATCCTCAGTCCTTATTCAAATACCTTATTCAAAAAATATCTATTTGAATAAGGACTGAGGATGCGTAATTTTACGTGAAATCGATTTCCTATTAAAAATTTGCTGATCGATTCCTTGCTTACACCCATCGTGGAAAGTACATACTTGAATAGAGATATGTGCAAGTTTGAATCATCGCAAAAAGACGAAAGCAGATGGCAGTCGACTGATTCCTCGAAAGCATACAGAAACATTAGTGCTTTTAAGTGTCTTCATTGTAGTTAGAGAGATCGACACCAAGTTACGAAAGTTTATAAACCTGAACTGAAATTTTCTAGCAGTTGAGTTGTAGTAAAGTGTTGAATATTTTTTCTTCAGGATAAACCTACTTTTGTCAAACTGTTTCTCAACCAAGACCTAGATTTTAAGAAGCCCTTTCGCAACGAAATTCTTTGCAAGTTGTACAAACAACGTTCTGGAAACACTTACCTGTCCAAACTCTTGCAAAAAGCAGGTATACGTGAAGACTTTGAAAATGGCTGTTGCACAGACATTGAAGAGCGCATCAAAAGGTAAACTTCTACCATAAAAGCGAAACTTTGTGATTCTATTTCATCTGCAGATTTCTGCCTTTAGTCGGCACATCGCAGAAATATTTTTTTGTTTCGCGACACCCATTTGATGTATCGTTTTTGCAAGGCCCATCTCAAAAACACCCAAAAGTTCTATAGTTTTTATTAGACTAAAGAAAGGAAAAGACCAAAGATGAAAAAATATCATCACGAAATGATGTTGAGCAACGAGTGACACAGTTTCAAGTACAAAGGCGGTAAATCTCACAAAAATGTTTTAAAAGAATAGAAGACGAGGCCCTGATTTACATGTGTTAGAATTTTTAATCAAACACTCGTGGCATTCCAGAATATGGCTTGTGATTTTATGCGATGTTTTTTTGCCATACAAAGCTTGTCTCAAGGCTTTCTTCCAAAAGCTTTTCGACAAATGGCTATTGTTATTTTTCTGCCTTAGGTTTTTAAGATCAAAACTAACTTCTTCCGAAATTTTCAAATTTGATTTCAAAATTAAACTAATTTGCTTGATTTTAAAAAACAATAAAATCATGCAGTCGAAAGATGAAATGTGTGTTACAAGTTCTTTGCAACGTCATAACATGAGCTGTTATGAAAATAAAATGGATCTTTTCTATAAACAAAAGCGTAAAATTTTAGTGAATTGCTTATTATATAAAAAATCAATTTAGAGAATAGCAGAACCAGTCTATAAACTTTCTCCTCAATTTATTAAGCTGCTGACGTCAGAACTGGCTTGCGATTGTCATTGAAACAAAACCTGTACATGCAACATCAACACTGAGATTACTAACGGTAAATTGCAGCATTGGTCATCCGACTTCCTAAAACCAATGCTTAGATCTCAGATCTCAATGAGCATTTCATCAGCGAATCTTAGATCCCCATAAGTATATTAGCTACGAGGAACTTGTGAATTCGAATCAAAATTTTGAAAACTGCAAGAAATCTAACCGGCGCTATGAAGATGATTTCCTACGTGACTGTAGTGCAGGTAAACTATTTTTGTATAGAACAGACAGCTCTGTTCCTGTTTGAAAATGATTGGATGGGTGCTTTTAGATGGCAATTCATTAGTTTTGGTGATTTTGCAAAGTGCGGTTTGTTACGTGTAAACATTATTGGAAATTCTTTCTATCCTGAAGGATTCGCTGTGATGTAGGTCCTGGCGAATTCGATAAAATTTATCATCATTCTGTACAACAAAATGGTGCAAACTTACAGTAACTGTCAAGCTCTTTCTTGAATTCGCATAAAGAAAAAGGTCGTATTCATTTCAGCTTTGAGACCAGACACCACAGGATTGAACTGTATATCAAAATTGTCCAGGAGTTCAGGCACACAATCCCTCCACCCACGTTTTTCTTTGCGACAATTTCTTATTGATAGGCTGACGTCTTTCAAACTGCCACTGCTACAAATGCCCACAAGATTAGATCTTTTGTTATGAACGCAATGGAATGACCCTTACGACGCCAAGACATTCCGTTTGAATTAATATCAAATACTTCCAAGTTGTAAGTTTGTAATTCCTTCAAGTTGAGTTCAACGTAAATGTAGCAGTACAAATTTAAACAGAACGAAAATAGCATGCCCACAAGGAACTATGGTTAAAACAGCTATGCAAGCCATGAAATAAATCTAAATTTTTTTGCTGTGTTTTAAGAGAAATTTTCAAAACTGCAATTTTTGCGTTTTGCATGGGTTTTGGGGATTTGTTACTAGCAATTTTAAATTTATAGTGAAATTTCAAACTGGTTAATCGGTTTTAGCTATAGATGAGTATAAAATGAAAACGATGTTAGTGGAACAAACCAATGAAAAATTATTTGCATGTTTATCTTGAAATGTATTTAAAAATCCGTCACTTCAAATCTTTCTTTGCAACGTCACTAACATCGTTTTGCTTTATGAGTGTCAAACACTGATGACATTTTTTGCATATTTTAAAAATGAATAGTAAAGACGTTTATAAACAACCCATAAACTCTCTACCAGATTCATTGTGATTTTACCTGATGGAAGTTTTAGCACTGTTTTGCGCTCCTTGGTTGGAAAGATATTTATGTACAAGCGCAATTATTACTAAAAATCTGAAGGTAAACTACTGTTTATGAAACCTGCTAGAAGCCTTCAATGCTGCGCGCAGGGTCGGCAGGTGGTGATTGCGGGGCAAGCCCTGGTTATGGGCTTTATGCTACGCCCTTGCAAGTGGCGCCCTGCTGTCAACAACAACCAGACTTTTATTAGTCCTTGAATAAACTCCACCCAGTGACAGGGGCGGAGCTAGGGGGATGCCAGGGGGGGCCACTTCCCCCCAAAAATTTTGCCTGGCCCCCCCAGAGCCCCCCCAAAATTTTTCAGGTCTCTTTCTGAAAGTCCTACACAGACCATTGACAGCTCCCCTTGTTGCAAAACTGGCCATTCCAGTGGCCCCCCCAAATGAAAATGTCTGGCTCCGCCCCTGCCCAGTGACGCCAGCTTTGTAACCAAACACCAACCCAGTCATTAACCATAAGTGCTAACAATGCTTGGCATTCAATCTGTTCAGCACGGGTAAAATGGCATATGGCAGTCGGATATACTTGTCACAGATGCTTCTAGTGTTTGCCACGCCATAATTCACAAATTTGATTTCTGCCGATAGTTATCTGCTTTACTCTAACGTTAGTTGCGACATACTATTTTATGTCCAACGGATTTTCATGCAAGAAAAAGTTCTATAACCTTGATTGTATGGAATGGCTTGCAGTATCTGTTTGGTTAAAATCATTTTGATGCTCTGTTTGAGAAATGATCACAGGCTTTTTCAAAAGTTGTGCGTTTAGTTACGTGTTTCAATTTTTCAGCACTATAATAGTTTCACTGCCTTTTTTGGGTTTGATTCCATTTAATCATTTTTTATTTTCGCAGCTTTTCATGTCATGCATATTTTTGATTTGTCACTACAAAATCTTTTTTAGTTTTCTTGCTTGAAAACTATTTTTTCCAATTTCTATTTTTTGCCATCAAAACTAATCACACGGACACAATCGCAAACAAGTTCTCACTCAAACTTTCATGTTTCAGGGTTATGCAAAAGTTGCTTGGACCATCGTATGGAAACGATCAGAACGAGGTCTGTATTAATATTTTCCTTTGAGCAATGAATTAAAATAAGTAATTCGATTGTTTATTGTCACTGTCGTGCATTTAAAAAGTTCTAAAAAAGTTTGGAGTTTAAAGATGATAATTTTGCGTTTCAGCCACACGGGGTTGATCAGGGGTCGGATCGCGTACGTGATCTTTTTCAATGGGCCATTCTAATGAATAAGAAGGAAACAGCCTGGATTTTGTGGAACAACATGGCCGATCAACTTCCTGCTGCAATCGCCGCTGTGGCAATTTTGAATGCCTTGGCAAAAATTCCGTACGCTGAAAGCAAGGTACTTGTTAAATATGGTTTTAAGGGTGTCGTTGTAGACTCTTTGTGAAAATGCACTGAGAATCCCCAGTATGCACAAATGCTAATAAACGCAAGAAAACGCAAAACAATGTAGTTTGGAGTCATCGTTTTTCATTTTATGATCTTAAGCCTAACAACGCAATGAATTCGGAGGTGGTAATGCATTAGCAAAATCTAACAACATTGATTGACTGATTGATTGATTGATTCATTCATTCATTCATTCATTCATGTGACTCTGCTAATAGACAGAAACAATACTAAGCGCCGTCATACAAAAAGGACACCAATTTTCGTGAACATTAGCATGAATGAAAACACAACAGAGAAATAACTGATCAATGCAAATAAAGAGTGTCACTGTTTCAAATAGGTTTGGTGAAAGACTATGGCAGTAATGTAGTCAACAGTCAACCAACCCCGTTTATCGCTTTTTTACAAGTATTGAAAAATAACAGTTGGAATAAAAATATTCACAGTTAAAAAGACAAACAAACAAACACAAAACGTGGTGAAGTAAATGTACATATATGAGAAGGGCATGCCTATTTACAGTACACAAAGGAGTTGATCATATCTAATTGAGGAGGTTTGGTGCGGTCAGAAAATGTTTAAACAAAGTATGAAAATAAAAAAGTAAAAAAATAGTAATTAATGAGGTACAAAAGAAAAACAACACAAAAAGCTATGTAATGTAGTTTTACGCGGAAGAATGGGATGTGTACAGAAAAGAACAAGGGAGAAAATAGTAAAAATACAGAAATAACAAACAGAGTTACATTATTAAAATTACTGAAACTCTCAGCATTTTGTTCTTGATAAGTGAAACGTTGCTAAAATATAAAATTTTGTATCTTATTCATGTAAGAGGTGTTTCTTAAGTTTCCGTTTGAGGGTAAAAGTGGCAGAAGACTTTAATAGAGTCTGGTATTGAAGACCACATTTGGGCCACGTTGTAGCGATGTTCAGCTGTAGAAAATCACTTTCATCAGTTTCTCTAATTCCTGAAACTTCTTTTGAGCAGTTTAGGGATATGCTTGACTTTCAGTAATCCCCAGCATGGACTAATTTTCGTGGGTTGATCGAGTGATCGCTCGGGTCTTGAACATTCATCCTGTTAAACTTCTTAAATAGTCCGCTCTGCCTTGGTCGCATTGGCTCCTTGTCGCGTTTCTACCTCTGCACTTCAACCTGAAACTCGCCAAAAATCAAACACGTTTAAACAACCGCACTGAAGATCGGCTCTTCTGCATCTTTCCAACCAGGTCTCCAATGGAACTTCGTCCGTTTCGCAAAAATAAACCGTTTGCGAGAATATTTTGAGAAAATTGTGCATAAAGTTTAAATAGAAATCCTATTCCTCTCAGCTTAGTTCACAAGAACACCGCAAAACGTAGCGTGATTGTTGTCATGGCAATGCAATTGTGCAGAGCAGCGTGCAACGGAACTGCACAAAGATTTTCTCAAAACTCACGAATCCATTTGTAGGCAAGGTCGAACTGATTGCAGTGATGCGCTTAAAAACAAGCCATCGAAGCGCACAACCAGCATCGCTAACCTCGTTGCAAATTAATCTTTTATTTTCTTGTTCGACCAACAAAACACGTTAATTCTTATTTGGCGTTTATAGCTTGCCCGATGTGTAAACAGAATATTTATCGGAGAAGATTTTTTCAAGCTTTATTCGAACTGCAGTCAATTGACATCCGGTTGTAATTTTAGGCAAATGTACTTTCCTCCGACAGCGGCCCATCTTTTTTCCTGTTGCTTCATGCAACCAGAAGTACATTTTTAGGTCTTTTCTAAGTTTGTCAATTTTTACTATTTTAGAAACAAGAACTCCTTGAACACGCGGATGAATACCAACGTTTGGCTGTCGGTATTCTCACCAAATGCTACGAAGAGAATCCTGATAAAACACGAGATCTGCTCATTCGCAAACTCGACAAGTGGGGAGGGCTGACTTGCTTACAACTTGCAGTGGATAGCGCAAGACGGGAAATTGTCTCGCATCCAGCGGTTCAATACCTTCTCAATAAAATTTGGTTTGGAGGAATGACGACTACAATTCGTAAATGGCGAATATTTCTTGGCGCCCTACCTTGTTTTGTTGCTTGTATAATATTTGAAAGTACGAACAACAGAGTTCATCCGGAAGTAAATCCCTCAGGTAAAAGAAGCCGTCCAGGAAGTAAGTCGGAAGGTTGATGGGCTTATTGCGTAAAAAAACAATTTTGTTGCGACCAAAGTGCGTGGTCTAAAAAGCAATTTTGATATTTAGTAGTATATTGGTTTTCAGTAGGTTGTTATTGTTTACGTTTTTCGGAGTGTTTTCGTTTTTTAACTAGTATAGTCATACACGACATCCGGATTCATAATCATTTCTTATCTTTTTTCTGAGTGTTGGTTAGTGGGCCCTTTAGGCTAAGTTTTGCCCCCCTGGCTGAAACCTCTAGTTACGCCGCTGACGTAGATGGCAGCGCACACACCTTGCCCTGACACAGTCAGCTGGGTTAATGAAACTTTCTTGTTTTGTCGTTTACTATGTGACGCGATACTTATTCAACATGACACACATTTGTTGAAAGTGTTGGTCCTAGCGAGTAGTTTGGATGAACCCGAATCATCCATCAATCGTACCTAAAACCTTGACCCAGTACCCAACGACTTAGTGTGAGTTTGTCGTAAATACTAAAATCATTACTGATGAATCCAAGTGAATGGATCAGTGATAAGTGCAGTTGGAGTTTGGGGAGTGGGGACATCTATTCACCTTTCCTGGATTTCAATGCACTTTACCAAAAGCTCTCTGCGGCTTCAGCAGAGAACAAGTTATTTTGTTTAAAGCTTAACAAAATTCAATAAATGTCCTAGTTGTTGACCATGTGCCACCAAATCTATTAGACTGGATTCTATTCCAGGTCGGGTCGTGACGAAGACTTGAAACAAACGGTACTTACGGCCTGTCCAGCCTCGTTATCAACGTTTATTGGTAGATGCAAGAAAACAGTTCACGAAGTGGTGCTGCTATTGACTCACCAACATTGCAGCACTCAGTGCGAAAGCGGTCTCGTGGACTACAGGGCAAGCAAGCGGAAATGGGCGCCGCAGACCACTCGTGACACTTCGAAAGGAGTACAGAGACCGAATATAAACGAAACTGAAATGAATATTACAAAGAGCACTTTGTTACCGCACAGGCATCAAGAAGTTGCCCCAAATACGGACATGTGAATTAATCCCAGCGAAACTGTTTTGGCAACCAGCTAAGATATTATTCTTGTTTGGGCCCAATAGCTGCTGTAGTAAGATAAAGTCTGTGAATATTATGTCAATTATCCGTCAATTTTGTGGCATATTCTGCGCACTGCTGCATCACTGATTTTTTATTTTAAGTGGTTTTTCTTGCACCTTCTTCCACAATGACAAAAAACAATAAAATGTCTTATTTGCAGCTTCCTCCGGCATTGGCATTAAGCATTAAAAAATTTTACTTGCATCTTTCTCCAGAAACGAACATAGGCTTTGAAAAAAAGTCCAGCAATGGAACTAAACATTGAAATTTGTTTGTTTGCAGCTACCACCGGCAATGACATTAAGCTTTATAATTTCTTTGTTTTCAGCTTCTTACAGCAATGACAACAGGAACTTCAGCACTAAGGAGAAAATGCGTTTGTTGTACAAATCTCCCATCTTTAAATTCGGATGCAATGTGGTGGCACACTTGGTAATTCGGCCCTCTGCAATATGTGGACATCTGTGTTAGAAGAGTTAAACTGTTCTGTATGTAGACGTAAGGCAAAACTAATAAGTTGACAACCAATATGTTGAAGTTTGTTACCCTCGTAAAAATGCTTTTGTCTTTATTCTATTACACAAAAAATCGTGAACCACCCATCCATAGGTGTAGTCAGGGGGGTCAAGGGGCCCTCCTCAAATTTTTAACATGTGTTGCCGTTTTTTACTTTAAATGCGGTGCCCCAAAAAAGACTGTTGATCGCTTAAGTCAGAATATTAGCTTGGCTACGCTGCTGCAGCCATTGAGTACATACGTAAGGATTGTCTTCCAGACTTGACAGACAGTTTCCGTTCTTTTTGAATGGAATTGAAATCGATACGTAACAATTAAAACAGAAGCGCATAACACATCCTTTAAAGCATTCACGTGGTTGTTGTTGACTTTTAATTTCTCGTAAACAGTTTATGTCAGGGTGTGAACAATATTTTTCGCTACTGCCCGCCGCATTACGTTTAGGAATAGGATTTATCCGATAATACCCATTTACCTGTGCTAATAAATACGGTATAATAATGAAAGGCCAAACATTTTATTGAGTTTATTCAATCACAATTCGACACTTCTGTTTGTCCATCTTTTCACCATAAGTATCCGCATTCAGTAGAAATTAGTTTTTGTGAATGCACGGCCTGTCCAGACTTGTATTTTAAATTACATATGCACTACAATCCCATAAAATTTTACCGAGGCCGCAGGTTGGACAACCCTGATTTATGTTTTCCGAGAAGGTCATTGCAATCCATAGGGGTAGCCAGAGGGTCTAAGGGGAACATACCCCACCCCAAATTTCTAACACATTTTGTCATTTTGTGCTTTGAGACGCACTTTACCAAACAAAATGCTGTTGCTCGGTTAAAGTCAAAGCATTTGTCCCCCAAAGTTTTGGGCTGGCTACGGCATTGTTGCAATCTAGTGTGAAAGTACTTTTTAAAAATTAAGGATCCCTAAAACGTAAAACCGTACCGGTTTTTTACTATGAATTTTATCCGCTTGTTTGTTCACCTATAAACTTGACAGTAAGAGCGCGATAAGCCGCACCATGCCATTGCGGATATAACATTTATGGTAACGCCCTGACTCCACTGTCATATTTTTGGATTCAACGCGTAAGGTTGATATTGCTTTGTAGCAACTATTCATTTATCACATGTACTCACGAACTATGTCTAGTTCGCTACGTAGTAATAGAACTCGTGGCTTGAAGTTGTGTTTATAAAACAATAAAATATTTTCGCGACAATTTTAGCCGACTGTAAAGCACTTCTGTGCTTATTATCTTTTGAACAGGCTTTTTTACTGCTTTTCTCCTACATCCTCGTCTTCAACTTTTTTCCTGGAACTGTCAGTGGCTGGGAATGGGCGCTGCTCGTTTGGGTTTGTACCCGTCTTGTTGATGAAATTCACGAGGTAAGTCAGGTTCGTGTGCACCAGCAGGCTGTGTCGTGCAGAGGTGGCCGGAGTCACATTTTCAGATTCAGACTTTCTCCAGTTCCAAAAATTTTGAATCCGGGTTCAAAAAATTTTTGCTAAAATAATAGAGCACGTGTGTCAAATGGTGTCAAATCAATAACGCACATGTGTCAAATCAATAACGCGTTCTAAGTAATAGCATTTTTTCATATGCAAGGTTTTTCCTGTTGAATTGCTTTCACAAATTGAAGAATGACTTCCTCAAGGCCTTTACGTAGTTTGCTTCTCTCGAATGAAGTTTTTAATGACTTCATTTTGCATCATCAAGAATCATTCCAGAAAGACTTTGAGCGTTCACCTCAACCGCCCCGGCAAGAAGCACAATTCAGGCTTCGGCCTGCCGCCAATTGTCTTCACCAAAAATTCAAAAAAAATACTTTGAAAAAATGACTTACACAATCATCAGCTATGTACTGCCAGGATGGCAAACGTGTTTGAGTACCTTATTTCCTTTCCGAGCACAAATGCAAGCAGTAACTTGATTTTTCGATTTGCCACAAGGAAGTACTATTGTCCATGCAACACCAATAGCTAAAATTTATTTGGATCCAACGTTTAGTTTCTCCTAGTAATGTCGAAGCACACAAAATTTTCAGAGACAAATACCAAATCCACAAAGTCTGTATCGATGTATAAGTAAGGTATCGTTTTTACTACATTCACATTACCAATTCGCTTGTGTTTGCAGCTTGCTAGAAACTGTGATACAATAGATGTTTGCCAATTCTTGCTTTTCGTATGAGGTACAAATTTTGCTTGATGCAGTCACGTAGTCTAAAAGCCAGGGCAAAAATACCACTGAAAGTAAATTTTTGTTTAGGATTAAGAAAAATAATAAAACGGATACAGGTAATATTTCACAAAAATAATTTACATGTTATGCAGATTGTAAGAATAGAGAACAAAAGTGTATGGCAACGCATGAAATTTTGGATTGCCAGCAATTGGAACAAGATGGATTTACTTGGGCTGATTTTGTATATTGTTGGATTTGGTCTGCGGTTAGTTACACACTGGTGTTACTCTTCCTTATTTTCTTTTCGAAGAATTTGTTTCCTGCAAACACTTTTGTTGCACTATTTTTAACAGATTTTTTTAAGAGATTGAGAATAACTGGCACGGTTCATCATGGGGAAATAGTTTTGTTTAAGTTTGGCAAGTTGTGTAATGTTACGTCTAGAACTGAATACTACAGGTTTGCTGTTAAGCTTGCGAGGAATTTGCCTGCCGTACTCTGCTTTCATAACTTTGCGATGGATCTGACTGCACATATCCACAATTCAGCAACAAGTCTCCACAAGGGCGACGCAGCTAAATCTGCTCGCAAAGTAGCATTAGATTTGCTTTTTGGCTTCGGTGATAACAGCATTATGGTCATAGTGCCTGTTTGAAACCACAGTTCATGTGCTTTCTCCAGGTCTTGCTTTAGTTTTTCATCATTTCACTCGCAAGCTTTTGCTTGCAATTTACTGAACTGAAGATGAGAAAATGACGCGAAATTGATTTCCCAGTAAAACACTTCCAGCTACGTCTCGCTTTGTGGAGACTAATTGTTGCTGAAATGTTTTAAACATCTGTGACGATCCTCAAAATGATGGGCATGTACTTTAAATTAGGAGCAACTTGTACTTTAAATTAGGAGCAACTTGGCAACTTGACCTACATTAAATTAGGAGCAAGTTTTTCTTGTTATTTCTTTTCCTCCAGTTTACTAAACCAAGTGTTGGCAAATTCTGCCGGTTTGCAAAGTTATGTGTGGTTCTTAGTGTGGAGCAAACCATGCACATACAAAACAACAAAGCTTGGTTTTATCAATCACCATTCACACCAAACATCCCAGCGAGAAGCGCTTGTAGTCTTTAGCTTAATGCTGTACCAGCAATAGTTGAAACGTACATACAATTTATGTCACACATATATACAAATTTTTAGTCCTATGCAATTAATCAATTTAATACTGTTGCAACCTCTCCGGTGGTGTTGCGCTGATTGTGTGATTCACCACGAACGGGATGTGCGTGAAGAACAACACCATTATATAAGTAGCGCGAGCAAGCAATAGTAAGAGAGATTGCGAGCATGATCTCGATTGTTACTTGCTGCCACGGTGCGAAGCTTTGCGCACATCCCGCTCGAGATTTCCGATCGCAGCAATACTAATGGACATAGACAGTTTGTCAATATTCCATTAATGGTCAATTCGTTCATTGTCCATTGTTATTCTATTTAATAAAGACCCCTTGCTTAGGAATTTGCTTGATCTTTTCCAAACAAGCATCTAGTTTCTTCCTTTTTCTGAGTGGAAATTTTGGGCTGCATGGTTATATTAAAAGTATAAAAAGGATTTTTTTGCATGCATCCAAAAATCTATATTGACATGGATTAATCCAGATTGATGTACTAATCAATCTTGATATAGTTAAACATAAGGGAGTTAACCAACTGTAAACAAACAGTTTGTTAACAGTTGATTAACTCCCAACTCCCTTGCGGTTAAGTTCATACTAAACAAAAATTGCAGCTCCAATTTTAGCAATCCAGCACAGAATAGAGACTTGAAAACCATGAAAGCTGTAAAGCAATGGTTCCCAACCTTTTTCAGTTTGTGGCCCACTTTTAATGATGAATATTTGTGTGGCACCCTATGATATTTGTAGTAAAATGACAATGAAAAATGTAGATATGAGAAAGAAACAAAATAATAGCAACACATGTAATTTTCTGTTAATGGAAACTTCAGCTGGTTTATTAATAACAAATCAATATAGAAAATTAGCTAATTTTTAAGAAGTGTTTGAGTTAATAATATGAAAATTATTGAGGCCTGCTGATAAACCTTTTGCAGCCCACAGGTTGGGAAGTACTGATGTAATGAATCTTCACATTGGTAAAGCTAACTGAACAAGTAGTGCATTTATTTCTTAGACCTAGAAGGAAAACCTTGGTGCAGGTAGTTAAAAATTGACTTCTATTTCACAAGAAGCCAAGGCATTTAGCATCAACATCATTGATAGGTACTAATATTTACACGTTGGTTAATTTGTATCATTCTTGAAAGATTTGAACTACATTCGTTTCCATCAGTGGTTGTCAACCTTTTTTGTATTGGTACACCCTTTTAAACTTGTCAGAAAACCTGTACACCCTTGCCATTGCACTAAAATTTAGTGCTGTTGAAGTATAAAATGTAAGCGATTTTTTCGCTGTAAATGTAGCTTTCTTAGCAGATTTTTGCGCATCACTTCTCAGCATTCCTGAACACCGAAATCTCACCCAATAAGCGATTTACGTTTTTGATCGCATCCCAACAGCCTACCTTTGCTAGCAAGGATTTTCTGCTCTTATCGAAAGAAAATGAAAAAAACAAACTCAATCAAGGATGTTGATCCTCTTATGAAAAACGCCCTTGAAACAGGGTTAAAACCACATTTTTCACAACTGGCGGATGAAATTCAGCGAGAGCAATCACAGTAAATGAGATGATTTCTTTTTTTTAATTCATACTGATTGCTGTACAAACTTCATTTATTTTTTAATTTTAGTGTGACGTGTGTCATTAATTTTAGTGTGACGTGTGTCATGTCCTGCCGTTTTCTGCGTTGTTGCAGCTACATGCGAAAAGCCCAAGTTAATTTCCTCATATGTAACGAACTGCACAATCCATGGCACAGAATTCAGATTCAAATAAAGCCAAAAATTGCCTTGAAAATTAGTGGATATTGGGTATTCTTGTTGAGCAAGGAAAACCCGCAACTCTTGCCACAGTTGAAACACACACTCTAACACTTTTCCTCTGGATAACCAGCGTGCCTCAGCATAATTGTGTCTGCTATCATGCCTTTGCACACTTCTGAAAACGTTCGATGCTTCTTCGAATGTGCGAGGATGAAGTTCTCAATTTTTTGACATCCTCAAGAACAATATCCAGACCTGACCTCTGGTTATATTCTTAAATTAACCTCTAGCCATAAATTCTCAATTAATGATGCAGTGAGCTGAAACCTGGGTTTATTTTCGCGGCAGCATTTCGGTCAATTTTCCAAAATAACTTTAAAAGCTTTCGGTCATTTTTTTTATTTTGTATGACTGAAAATGGCATTATGACCAAATCGACTATGTTTTTTCGGTCATTTCAAAACACTTTTGTCTGTGACCGAAAGATCCTCCCAAATGTAATGGCGCTAGGCCATTACATACCAGAAAATCGACAAAGCCCAAGAGTTCTTCCCCGACAGAAAGCACCCAGACACAGGAAATAATCAAAGCGCATGGAGAGAATGCGAAGGCAATACAGGAAG
>Ga0210059_1004395_pt1 | contig 22725 bp, 12 predicted proteins | sample Ectturendosymbi2_FD_188042 | JGI IMG/M metagenome (GOLD analysis project Ga0210059, IMG submission 188042) | Ecteinascidia turbinata endosymbiont from Florida, USA - Sample 2 (SPAdes) (version 2) | ecosystem: Host-associated > Tunicates > Ascidians > Unclassified | place: Key West, Florida...
ATCATCTAGCAGCTCCTTCCCACATATATGCACCACCACGAGTTGAAACTGGACAGTAACAAAGCTAATTCAACTGCTGAGGGGCATCGACTCGACAACCTTCCGGTTCCTTCAATGCCCTGGCGTCCTTGCACTGATTTGTGTTTTTTCTAGCTGAATATTAATTATCGCCAAATAAAATCAACTCAACTCAATGTATTCAGACTACGGTCGTGATGGTGAAAGATTCTGTTCGAAGCTAAGAAACAGTCGCAGAAATGAAAAGATTGATCTTCCATGCATTTCAGTGTGAGGTAGAACTGGATTATATTACTGTCAGCAGATTGTTGCTTGTCCTAGTAGCAAAATGTTTGTGAAAGAACTAAAGAATTGGTGTCAGTTCATTTATTTGAATTTATTCTGATTGCAGTCCTGTGTTCTGCTGCCTTGTATGTACTGTATGACTTTAAAGCATCTTACGTAACTGGTTCCAGAATACAGTTCTAAGTCTATCCACACATGTCCTGCAAACTCACAGAGCTTTGTAAGAGTTTTCTGTAATGATGCAGGGCAATTCTTTCCGGTATTTCAGCTCTCTGCCGGGAGGTCAAACATTTCTATCAGAAAAACACTTGAAATAATTCGCAAATGCATATTAAATTGGTGAAAAAGATTTAAAACATGAAATACCTTTGGCAAAGAATTTGCTTCGGAAAGAGTCGCAGTTGCCTACATCGCACGAACAATTTCTTTCGATAATACCGTAGCTCTTTGCGTTTGATTGTTCATGCAAGTTGTTGCTAATAGAAGTAACTCTTTCTGTCACCGGCGCTTCATACGAAAGAAGTTTTTCATAAATGAAATTAGTGACAACATTTCTCAGAAATTCCATCACCAGTGAAAGATTGAGTTACATTGCTCTACTTTCAATAGAAAAGGTACGAGCTGAAAAATAGATTTAGATGATTTCGTTGATGAATTTGACAGTCGACATGATAGTCGATGGATTAAGTTACATTGAGTTGATGTTGATATGAAATTCTGACGTAGATTGTACAGGAATTTGTGTGAGAATCTTAATGCTCATTGTCTATTTGTCTGCATCTTTTATTTGGTTTATTTGATCAAAGCAGAGCGTGTTTCGCAGTGGCGGATATTCAGGGTGTTCAAGCTGTTCAGTGAACACCTGAAAATGAAGAAAAATTTAGAAATTGGTTTTAGTTAGGGCATTCATTAGCGATTAATGACAAGAACTACCTTTATTTGTACCGTTGTTTCAGCCAGCGGATATATTTTTTAACACGGTCGAACGATTTTTACTTGTCTGCTCAAGCATGACTGCAGGTTGTTCAGTACCACTCGAATTTAAATAAATAAACAAGGAAAAGAAACGCCAGTGGAGCCAAGTGCTTTTAAAACGGCCAGGTTGTTCACCGTGCCTGGTTAACAACTTGGTTATGTCATGCGTTGTTTTGCTAGCATTTCCACTTGATCTGTACAGTGGCAGCAAGCTATGCAGTAGGCTGGATTCCTTGAAGTGTACTTGTACAGTTGGATTTTGCTTCAGGTTGAAATAGCCTACTTTGGCAAGGTAGGTGGTGTGGTTTCTTTGTCTGTGTGGATTACTGTAACGGTTTGAGTTTGGACGATTTTGAAAATGAGAATGCACGAAGTGACGAAGCTTAATATTGCTGACTGATGTGGTGGTGAGCCTAGGCTCACGTGCAAAGTAGCCTAACGCTAAAAATATGGAATGTTGATACAGGTAGAAGTCGGAAAACGGATGCTTCCTAACACGTAAACCAGTTGATTAATTTGATTATTCTGTGTCGAAAATGCTATTTATTTCTTATCAGTGAGTTCAATTGGAAAGATTTTGTCACGAGTCATGAATGTAATCAATTCTTGTTCGTGCCGGATGCTGTCGACGTTCTAAGGTGCGTGCTGCGCTTGGTTTGATTACTATGATCAACTGCCAATCTGTTCAAGTGTTCGAATGGCTTGTGGTAGGCGAGAACCACCACGACTGGTGAACCTTCACAGTTTTGGGCTGTTTGGGAGCCTGTTGAACACCCTACCAAAATGGCCCCCGTACGCCACTTGTTCGCTTATGGCAAGACAGTCCGCGTTATTTGTCCGTCGTGACAGTATTTTTATCATGTACCGCTCCACCAAAGTTTCATCGTATTTTGCATATTTGCGAGCTTAAATAGGTATAAAAGCCACTACTTCCTAATCCAGATTCAGAAACGTAAAGGACACTTAAAGCTGCGCTGCAGCTTAACTAGGCAAGGTCAAAAATGTGAAAGTTATCCAGCATACTCGTTTGCGGTTTATCATTATATTGGACGGCTACATGCTTCTGTTTTCATCAGTCAAGCACGAGCATTATATATTGCGTTTGATAAATGTTTCTACATTTGTAACGTGCAGTGGTTATGAAATCTGTATCAATTACATTTCTAATTGAGTTGAGTTTATTGGCGCAAACACTTAACAATTTCATGCAAATCAAAGTAAGGCGCTGGGACACCGAAAAAAACTGTTAAACAGGTTACATGTTGCAGAACCAGCCAACAGGATAACAACAATAAAAGTCTTTGCTCAACTGTTGTAAAACTGAAAACGACACCGACGTTTCAGTCAAATAACAGTACACTTTCATCAGGACGAATGGTGACTCGAACAGGAGAGCAGTAAAATTCACTGGATGCGCGTGATTGGATGATGTATAGTGATAACACTCATCACTACTGTACGTTGAAAAGGTACAGTAGATAAAGGAGAACAGATTGTAAAGCAGAATTAAATAACAGCAGTAAGCAACAAACTGTATGTCGAGTCTCGTCAAAACGAATCAAAAATATGCAACCTCGTATGAAGTCAATTATAGCCAAACGTCGCTTTGCAGATTTTTGGAACAAGATCTGAACTTTTTTCGTTAATGACGTTGGGTGTGGAATTAATGAAAAATATTGCTCTCCTGTTTGAGTCGCCATTCGCCCCGAAGAGAGCCACTGTTAGTTGGCTGAAACGTAGGTGTCGTTTTCAAAGTTTTACAACAGTGGAGCAAAGACTTTTATTGTTGTTATCCTGTTGGCTAGTTCTGCAGCATGTAACTTGTTTAACAGTTTTTTTCGGTGTCCCAGCGCCTTAACTTTGATTTGCTTGAAATTGTTAAGTGTTTGCGCCAATAAACTCAACTCAATTAGAAATGTACTGTAATTTATAAAGATTTCATAACCACTGCACGTTACAAATGTAGAAACACTTATCAAACGCAATATATAATGCGCGTGCTTGACTGATGAAAACAGAAGCATATAGCCGTCCAGTATAATGATAAACCGCAAACGAGTATCTCTGTTCACACTACACTTATTGTACAGGTTATATTAGGGTACAGACTGGATAAAAAATTAACTCAACACATAATTTTTGTGCTGCACTGCTTTTAGCTAAGCTGCACGTGATCCAAAGCTAAGTTTTTGATATCACAATCATTGCAAAAATGCAGCTAACATCCGGCTAACAAAAGCATCACATAGGTTCTGTTAATAAACTACAGTATATAGCTTACATATGGTAAAGGTGGTTGTATACCCTCCATAGCTCCATCCCCAAACTGCCATCCTTGTTTCGTCAATCCACCTGTTTGCGGCTAAATGTTGACCAACTTCAGTTGTGTCTTTTTTCTCCAGTTGACCTTGACGAAAAAACTCGCAGTGCAAATAAGTTGTAACAAACAGTTTTAACACATATAATTCGCAACCGCAATAAACTGTTCATGCGGACATCGTGAAAGTATTGCCAAGCGTCTGAATGAATCTGAATGTGTTTCTATTGTAGCAAAACTATTTTTACTCACGATGGTTAAGCTAACACACAGAATACGAGAAAAAAGCCCATGGAGGCCGACCAAGGATCAGGTGTTATGATTACGTCGCTGACATGGCATTTTGGCGTTTGCACGTGGAGCCGCAGGAGAACAATCACAGTTAGCTAGGGACAGTGAGAAGCTCTAAGGCAGGGGTTCTCAACCGGGGGTTAATTTACCCCTTGGGGGTAAATTTTACCTATCCTGGGGGTAAATTTAATGATGCTATTGTACATTTTTCTACAGCGTTAGTAGGTAAACAAAAACAGGGGTAAATTTTATGTTAGGAAGCTGGCAAGGGGTAAACGGGAGAAAAAAGGTTGAGAACCCCTGCTCTAAGGCCTTCTACAGCTGTTCCCTGTATACCTCCTGGAGAAAATGCGAGTGAAAACAAAGAATGAACGAATAATTACCGCCAATGAATGAATGAAGATAGATACACGGATAAGATTGTCTAAAATATGCTCGATTTTATTTTGCAGTTCTTTTGTTTAAGGTTAAGAAAATTTATTGGGTATCGAAAATAAAAATCTAAGAAGATAAGCGTCAGCAGCAAGACGAAAACGCGAATTACCGATTTTTTTGTAAAGCAAATGCATTATTCCGTCTCCTCTATATCCGCTGCCTCTTGCATCCAGACTGGCAACAATAATATCGTATTGACTAACCATGTACGTAGCAGCCCAACTCCTAGTCCATCTGCAAAAGCAGTGGTTGAAACTGTGCGATGTCAAAAACCACACAAGCGGACACGGTGTGTTTGTGTCGTTTATTTTGTCAGAGACAGAACCAACGCGAAATTGTTTCTTTAAAAAACCTGCGGCACTATCAATCAAAGCAGCAAAGCTTTGCAGGCAATAGCCCTAACCTAAAATTGTCTTTGCAAACAGGAAGACCTCAGGTAACCAGGTAACTACACTTAGTATGCTTACACAACACAAGCTTGCTATTTATTGGTGCTTGCTTGTTTGCATGTTCGTTTCTACTATCTCTTCTTATTTACTGGCTAGGGCTTAGTCAACCAGCTGATCCTTTGGCAAGTTCATTAAGTTTGATAACCAGCAGAAATTTTATAAGCTCTGGCAACACCATAATGATTCTTAAGACCCCTCCGCTGACCTCAAAATCATCGAAATTGGCTGGCGACAGGTCTGTAGACAACGCTTACATCATTCAAATTTAACTCAGTAAAGCTTTATCTGTAGATGAAATTTTTTCTAGGCAAGCGTGCCGCAAATATTCTTGAAGTAACTTTAGATTCGCATGAGGGTGTAGAAATTTTTAAACCATACATTTAGGTTCAATGCAGATATAATGCCGTAACTCTTTCTCTGAGAGATCAGACTTCGCTATATTTCAGCGACTTGGCTGCAGAGAGAAGGACTGAGGTTATCTGTCTCGGCCTTGTAACTCTCCAGCTGGAAGCAATTCAAACTTGATGGGTTAAGTCTTCCAGCTTGGTGCTGAGAAGTAGAACAAGCGTATTGTTTTAAAATGCAAATGCTGGCAGTCATCATTTAGGAAGGGGCTCTTAACTGAGGTATCCATTCCCCTTGGACAATGAGACCCAAATGGCAAGGGTATGAAAATAGATGTCTATTTGCTTTTTTAAATATGTATGTTAAATTTATCGAGGCTTATTTAGGTATTTCGTGTTCTCATCCTAGCTATCCAGTATCCATATCTATAGTAGAAGAACTTTAAGCTGCTAACATAGTCGGAAGTCACACTGGTACTTACAGTATAAGGAAAGGAATGGCGATAAATATTTCGATAGTCAAACGAATGATGTATGCGACAATATTGGACAATCCATTGGGAGTTGAGATTCACCAAAAGTTTCAGCACAGTGCCAATTCTACTTTACGCTTCGCAGTGTAGGCACAAAAATTGCAATGCCACGAGTAACCAGTACACAAGCTGAAGCTATCAACTGTACGGCAAACGTTTCAATGTCTTTGTTTTATGACGTACAAATACCAGGGTAAATTGATCACATTAAGCTGTTCTCGTACGCAGGCACACATTCATTTTAAAACAGTGGTTCTTAACCTTTTCTTTACCACGCCTCCCTTAAGTATTTGCCCTTTGTTTCAAGCCCCCTGGCTATAAATAAGTTGTAAAGGCAAATGTATTTATTGGTAAATTTATTGATCAAACTTTCAATGTTGTACAGCGCTTAAGGGCTCCCGCGCCCTGGAATTGATTAATGCCCCCCTGGTGGGAGCGTCCCCACGGGTAAGAAACACTGTTTTAGAAGGTACGCACAAAGAAAATCGAAGTGCATATACGGGTTTAAACTGAAGTGTGTAGACAGACTGCTACATTTGCTCTAAATAGAAATACAATTTGAGTTTCAAAGAAATTGGAACTTCATGTCAGTTAAGCTCGCTTTTCTGGGATACGGTATAGCAAACGCTTACAGTGTGAAACGGCTTTAAATGGGAAGTCTGGTTTCGGAAAAGTGGGTGCGAAATAGATGTAATGCATGGAATTCACAAAAAAACACTGCACTTAAAACGAAACAATTTGAGAAAGTTCTATGCTGAGAAGAATTACATTCGGCAGACTGTCAAGGGGTGAACATGAAAGTCAAGGGTGTTTTATGCTTTTTGTTCAGAAGACGTGTTTACCCAATGCACTAAGCTTTTTATACTAGATTCCTAGCCTTTTTACGTGCACTGAACAAACAGTTGTATAAACCCTTCAGTTAGAACAATCATGTGTTACGTACATAGGTTTAGGAGCAGGCAAATTTTTGGGGGTGCGAAGAATTTTTACCCAAATTTCCGCAAACTTGCCTGAAAAAAAAAGGGAGAAAATGACCTCCATCAGAAAAAACGACTGCACTGCTTCACTGAGCGCAAGGCACTTCAACCACCATTTTTTGCAAAAATATCACCCAAGCTCGCCCAAATTTCTCCTAACTTGCCCGGAAACAAAGACGTCTTCACTTTCATTTTGGGTACCATTTTTGTAAATTAATTGCACATAAAGCAAAATGGCGAAGTTTTGCACATTTTTTGCCCACATTTCGTCACATTTTGCCCGGATTTTAGGGGATTTTGCCCGGATTTTCACCAAATCAAAACTGTTGCGGGTGCGGTTGCACTCCTTGCACCCCCGCCTCCTACACCAGAGGTTACGCAAACAAACGCTTCTTACAGTTTCGCTATCCAACCTGTCCTGTACTTTCTGGAATCCAGGTCCACCATACACTTCAATCAACAATGGATACTTCTTATTTTCGTCAAAATCGATGGGTTTGTAGAGCTGATACAAAAAATCTATTCCCTCCTTGCTTCTAAAGCTTCCGTATTCCTTTTTAGGCCATTTTACCTAAACAATTCAAAAATCAAAAACAATTCATAAATGAAATTGCCAAATCATGTGCATTCACTGTTTCTGCTGGCTTGGATATAACCTTCCGCTCGCCGGACGTGAATCTTTCAGCCATAACACGATAAGAACGTCTTGGTATGGCGGTAAAGTTTCCCGTTACTTATATGGTGGTGAAGTTACTATCATGGTCAAAGTTCCCATCCCTAGTTAATAAACGCAAGTAATAGGATGAAAGCTATTTATATTGTGTTGAGGTGTGGCTGTTGCTGGATTAAGGTCTTTGATACAGTGGAAGCTTTTCCTATACAACAAAACATCACTTTTGTGTTTTACTGTACAGTGAGCAATGTTATCACAAGAAGTGGGAAGACGGGCGCATATCCTCCCCACACAGGTTTTGAGAGGATTGAACAAAGAAACTAAAACTTGACACTGCTGGGAAGCCAAAATGCACCCAATTTCGGGTACCGGAGACGGGGCCGCCAACTTTATTAGTTAGAACCACGTAGTCCTGAATGTTTGTGTAGACTGTAGGCCCTTGGTTTTAAAACTAAATTCCAGACAACATTTTTGACACAAACGTCCAACACTGATTCGAACAAGGCAGCTGAAAATATGCAGAAACCAATGAGCGGCCTTTTACCCAAGCAATCTCTGCAGCATGTATACTTGTGCAAATTTCTGTGTTGGAATGGAAGAAAGTATTCATGATGCGCAGTGCGTTGTTAAAAAGCAATTGTAGCAGAAGCCTTCCGTTAACATTTATGTCAACATAACCATGCTGGCCAATCACACTCTTCCTTACAGCAGCATCGTTTCAACGTGTACAATGGAGTCTCCCAGAACGAACATGGGTCGGTTAGCGTTAACCCAACGTATCACTAGTTTCTTCAACTAATTCCGTGCACAATGCACATGATCTTGGAGCGTCTACCTGTATCAAACACAGGGAGCGGTCTAACAATTTCAACCTCAGCATGCGCTGCACACCATTTCTCTTAGAGAGATACATTCATAAACACAACTTGCCAGCTGAGGGATTACAAGTATCCCACCACAGCCTGGGCAAACTTTGATGGCTCAACGCCGAAGTAGAAGAGTTGCCGCCCATCGTCCAGCTCACAGTGTTAGAACCATGACGCTTATTCGAAGAGATGCCAGCAATCTATATCGCTGGCCTCTTCGATTATTTCGTGCTCTTTTCCTGTGATTAAGTGATATTCCAACAATCACTAGCTTAGCTTATAGCAAGATTGCCGTTTGCGCGTGTTTTTCAAGTCTCCCAATGTAGGAGCACTCTATGCGGTCTCAATTCGCCTCCCCAGACGTATAGCGGGTGCAACATCGGGTCTCCACTAGGATAGTTGATGGGGAGACTGTCGCGAATTTTTCGAATGGGCCATCTGTCTGAATCCTGAGCGCGGTCCTTGGTCACGCGCACGACGGCCGATGCGAGATAGGCTTGATAAATTTTCTCATTTCATGGTGATAACTGCGGTCGCGCCGTCGTCAGTAAATTTTGCGATATCAGGGGGTACCGCAGGAAGACGCTGCTGCGGGCACATTTGTGTAGAAGGGGCCTTGCATTGAGACTACAGCAAGCGCACTGATGCGGTAATCACTACACCTGAAAAGGAGAGGCTATGTATTGCGCTGTCAGTTTTCTTAAACCGAACAGGGTTGACGATGATTTTGATCCTTTTTAATGAGCCCCGTTGAACCAAAATATTTATTTCGTCAAAATAACCAGCAAAAATCAAAATCCATTTTGCTATGTGTCAAAAGCATGCACTGTTTGCCGACGAAAGAAAAATACCATTAATGGTATTATTTCCGCTATGCATTCACTGAGAAAGAGAAGGCTTTCCAGTGATCAGATTTACCCAAGGGTTGTTTCAGTCAGATAGGGACACTTGTAATTGCAACATTGCTGACAACGAACCTGGAAAAAATCACTCACGAGAGAAAAAAACGTAACGTACTATGAGATGAAAACTTACAACGCACTGAAATTGCGAATCTCACGTGTACAAAAGTGACTCATCTCCAATAGTTTTTGAAAATATTTGAAATTTAGATACAAGTTTGTTTGCAAATTCTGATTTTTGTGTCATTTATTTTGTGGGAATTTTGTAAATGTAAAGTACTTACCTTTGCTCTATTTTCAACAAGATGGGTATTGTTGACAACGATTTGTGGTTCTCCGTAATCACCGTTCTCATCTACCATCTGCAGCGTTGACATCGGCACGTCTGGTCCACCGCAGTTCATCACAGAGTATTTCATGGTGGGACTGTAACTTGGCGACACCCACTGACATCTGTGATATGTATGTAATCCATTAAAGTTGTACTGTAATTAATAAAAGTGTAGCCGTCTCACAACAAGCAATTTCTGTACCATTTGGCGATCAGTCTTCTCCGAGTACAAAGAACTAAAGGAGTTCTTTAAGTCTCTGTCCAACTCAAGAAGCCTCTACCAACTTCTTTTTAATTACAAAAGTTCTAACGTATACGTCCACAAATTTTAACAGCTGATAATTTCAAATACAAAGAACTAATGTTTGAATAAACAATTAAAGTTATTTATTAACCAACTATACTCCTCGCGTCAAGGATAGTGAATATCATCACAAATAAAAATAACGTATGGAATAACTGGAACAAATTGCAGAATGCAGTTTTACCTTGATTTTTCGAAAAAACGTAGACTAAACCGCAACAAAACTAACGTAAGTAAAATTATGTGTACACAATAAAAGTATTGCATAGAAATTTTGATGTGTTTCTACACTCCCGGTTGCAGTGACGAAACGAGAGTTTAAACCTGAAATCCAGTCCAAAACGTGAGTAAATAATTCATAAAATATCAATTTGTCTAATGCCACATGCTTATCTTTAATTTATTGCCATACATACTTTAACCTGAATGCTATCTAACAAAACTCAGTCAAATGTTGAATTACCTGCTTTCGTCAATGCTGCACGTCATGCAGTCCCACATTGTTTCATTAACGGGAAAATTGCTTGTCAGCTTTATTCTGCGAAAAAAATTTGGTCTTTTACATGAGACGTTATTTTTTCGTTTTTTTTAAATTCACCGCTTGTGTGTGAAACTTGATCAAAAACCAAACTAAACATACGCACTTGTTGCCAAAAGAACACAATATCATTTCTAGGTATGTTGTAGCGTATATTTAAATTACACCTATGAAAAGATGTATTGGAAATTTGCTTCTTTACGTAGTTAAAGCCCATCACCCAAATGGAAATGGGTTGTCAAAACCAAAAAAATAATTTCCAGGATAAAACTTGAGTTTAGAAATACCACTCCTACATTCTGATTATAATCAAAAAACAAGAAAAGTTGAGTTGAGTTGATTTTTATTTGGCGATAATTAATATTCAGCTAGAAAAAATACAAATCAGTGCAAGGACGCCAGGGCATTGAAGGAACCGGAAGGTCGTCGAGTCGATGTCCCTCAGCAGTTGAATTAGCTTTGTTACTATCCAGTTTCAACTCGTGGTGGTGCATATATGTGGGAAGGAGCTGCTAGACGATCAACACAGTTGCGCGGGGGGTGCTGGGTCGCAACCGGTCTCTCTCGGTGGATGGGTTGCTCAGATCCGCAAGGACCTGCGCGTGGCAGAGAAAGTATAAACAAGAAGACGCTTTTGCTGGGAAATTTTCCATTTTACTGGGTTCGATGGTTGTATGGTGAACTGCTGGGCGTCACATTACCCATCATCTGCCTTTGCAATAGACGATTTTTATAAGTGATGTTTATAGTTTGTTTTATCGTGAAAAAAAACTGCAATAGCTTTTGAACACAAATTTTAAGAACTCTATTCTTTTTGTGTTGTTTTTAATGCAATTTCACCCAAATTTTCGAACTAACCGGAACACTGCCATGCCAGAAAACATGCTTTTAATTGTAGCAATGCGTAAAATCAACAATATCAACTTGACGGCAGCATTTGCAACCGTCCACGAAGGAGTCCACCGAGATAAACCCTAGCACCAGTCACCAGCGGCCTGCACATGGACAGACTTATCCAAGCACTCAATAGGTAGAGCTAGAATGTTAGAATCCACGCATCTCACAAACGTGGAAAATGACCGAGCACCAGCACCACTATAATGACTGCGCAACAGTAACTTACCTGCGACCGTCCACGCACAAAATCCGCACAGATCTTTATAAGTCGTTCTAATATACACAACTGCAGTCAATGTGACGCAAAATAACATTGTAAGGTTAGGAAAAAAACAGGATCTCGAAGTGATATAAACACAGAACCGTAAGTACAGCAGAATAAACGCTAAACGTAGAAAATAATGCCGAAGAAGGCGTTGGTCTTGCTCAGGCACCGTAGCAAGTACAATCAGGCCGGATGCAATAACAAATGACTAGGAGTGCCTTAGGCCGGGCTGGAACAAAAGCTAGGCCGTGTCCGGCCTAAAGTCGGGAGGTTACCGAACTCCTGAATTGAACAAAAACATTTATTTAGCTTACCTGTAAACATGTCGGTTTCTGGGAAGAGGGTAGGCTGCTAGGAAATAAAGCCAATCATTCGTTGTATCCACTCCAAGCAAAGAAGTAACGACACTTCCTCCTTCGGTCATGAAAGTTTTGTTACCAGTCTGTAAACATGAAGGTGGCGTATGCATTCAATCATTTGCTTGTATGTCAAATATATCTTTGAAATAAGAACATAATAGACACATCATTTTTTTTTAAGGAAAATGTTAGGAACCCGGTTTGGATCTGTAGGGACCCGATTTTCTCTGATTTTAGGGACCCGATGATAATTTTCTCTGATCCTAGGGACCCGATTGGAAATTCTAGGGACCCGAATCGGGTCCCTAAAACGTTTTAAAAAAATTCTGCTTACATAAAACCTTTGCATGTGTTATACTCGAATAAAAGCTGAATATGCCTGCTTAATAGGCAAAATGTGCCAGCTATAAACGTCATGCTGCATGATTCTTGACTGCGAAAGGTTTCTTTTGATAGATCCTGTGCCTTTGCATGAACCAGTGGTTCCCAACCGGGAGTCCAAAGAAAGATTTTATGGGGGCCATGACTGTTTCACGAAAAAGTTGTCACTTAATCAAATTCACTGGGAAGTTTGATACTGTTTATTCTTGAGTACCTTATCCATAGAAGTCTCTAACAGAACATATCTTACAATCACCTTCCAATACAAGGCGATTTCTGTGTGCAGTTTTGATGAAGAGGTTGTTGAGATGCCGGACTTTTATAAATATGTGGAAACGATAGACAAAAGTGAACGGAGTGCAACTTTAGCAACATTAGGATTCGAGCAAATCCAAAGTTCCTCAACTGTCTTGTCATCTAAAAGGTCTTTAGCCGAGGAATAACTTTGCAGATCGAGCAACTCATCTTATTGCCTGTCAGTTACATTGATTTTGAGGCTGCTCGGTCGGCGCGGCGTTGCATATGCCATGCACCAATCACGAACGGGATGTGCGCTAAGGATAGCACCCATATGTACGTGGCACGAACATGCAGTAATAGAATGAGTACGTCGTGTGACCTAACTGTTGCTTGCTTCCAAAGTGTGAAAGTTGCGTGTTTGACGCTTGAGCTCTCCGATCGCTACACTGATGAGCAGAAGGATAAGTTGATTAGCAAAAATGAAATTTTCAAATCTAACTTAAACCTTATTTTCAACCCATATCAGTAACCCTAACCTCAACCTGTCATCCCGAATTCTCACACTAAGTGAAAACGTCGGGAGGTGACCATCCCTGCAGGCTGGCGGAGCTAACCAACCTGTAATGAAGCCTGAGGAGCAGGTTTGTGGAGCCGGAACTCAAATTTTAAGCTCCTGCTCTGGATCCAGCCATCTAAAAGTTTTGGCTTCGGCTCCACCGCCCTGCGTGAGAACTGAGAAGGCGAGCTATGGAGACAGTGATGCTGAATTCCACTTTAAAAAAAGAAAAGGTTAGCTTGATTTTGTCTGGAAAAATTTTTTCATGCACTGGAAAATACCATAAAATTTCACCAGATTTGCGTCTCGATCCAAGCTTCTTTTTTGTCACCAAGTTGTTTCAAACAGGGGCGGCTCCAGAATGGCGATCGGTCCCCTATAAATCTTACGAAAGTAACTTTATTCACCGTAATTTGTGCAATTCAGAAAACAGCATTCGCGCTATAACGTCATTTTGTCGTCCACTGTTTTGTCACAGCAGTATTGTGAAGTATACTTCACCCCTCTTGCACAAAGGCGCAGCCGGGGTGTGGGGACTGAAGGGGCTCAAGCCCCTCCTTAGCAATCTAAATATTGATGTTTATTTTCTCAGTTTTTCACCAACATTGTAAGTCGAGATAGGGTGCATTGCAGAATGTTCTTTGGAAGTGCCATAAGGCTTAGCAACACATTTGTTATCAAACCAGGCGGTTATGAATTTTAGATTTGAGAAATATTGAAGCAGCTTTCTTCATTCCTGCGTGGTTTGTACTACCATCTATAACAAGAGCTGGGTGTACTGTGCTCTGCTAGCGTGGAAATAAGCTTGATATTTAAACTACCAACAGTGCTCTTATGTCAGTGCGTGAAAGGCGTCGATCAGACTTTGGTGTTTAATTAGACTTAGCTGTTTAATTAAACTGACAGTGATTCTGCAGCTACAAAAAGCATATTCAGTGATTGTTAAGCCCTTTACCTGTGGTTTGCGGAGGCTGAAGGTTTTGCTTGTAATTCCTTGAAGGACTGTGCTCTAGGAATGAGTGGGATGGAAGTTCCCGCATATATTGTTGTGCAAAGCTCATAATGTACCACTCTGCTTGTTTGCATTTTTAAATATGTGAACTTTGTAACAGTTTTACTTAGGCCACTGTATGCGATGTTTATCATCTACGCAAGCATCTAGATTTTGTACAAGCCTTTTTGTTTTTATGAAGGGTCATGGCTTCTTAGAGCATTATCGCAATTTTTACTTTACGCGTATACTCTTACACTTTGCTAACCGCTTGCCAATTATCCTGGCCTTTTTAGGAGATCACTGCGGTGTAGGTTTACAGTTAATTTTGACATGACTTAATGTACTACTGTACTATGGAAGAATATCGAAGAAACAAGATAGCACTTTAGTTGGAAGGACCCCCAGTTTTAGTGGTGAGTACAGTCAACTGTTTATCCACAAATTGTGTGCTTTCCGTGGCTATTCTAATTATAAACAATGTTGCCTTTTCAAGGCTTTTTGCTTCCATTACTTCAGCTTCCCCTTAGAAAAATCCTGGCTGCGCCCCTGCTCTTACAGTGAAGAAAGTGTTATGAGACTTGACTACTAAATATTACTTAAATCGCGCCTCATCTAACCTTGCAGGCTGGATCCTCCCCCGGTTTGAAATGTCACAAGATTTTGAAAATTTGGTGGCGCATGTCACCATCGGGCAACACTGTTGCTGAATACTTCAATGCCTGCTGGTGAACAAACTTTTCACATTATTTCCGCCTTACGCCAATAATCAATATGCAATTATCGGCCCTTAAACAGCGCTTGTTACACACAGTTCCATTCGTTAGTTACGCCACAATGTCAATTTCGTACGTGACAACTGATAATTTCCATGGAACATTCGATCATGATTTTAGGCATGCAAAGCAGTTGATAACCTTTTCTGGTAGAGACCACTTGGAACTAACACTATTGACTGGTTTTATTAAAGGGGTCCACAGCTTTCAGGCAAATCGTCAAAAGGGTCCGTGACACTGAAAAGGTTGGGAGCTACTGGCATACACTCTTACGCATATTTCCTGCACTTAGGCATAGTCTTTATATGTCAGGTATATTTTTGACATATAATAGACAATTAAATACCATCTTTGTTTCTATCACGTGAATAGTTCGAAATATAGCTTTTATAGCTGTCTGAGCAAAAAGTGGCTTTAACTGCACATTTTTTATACTTTCTGATTGCTAGAGGTTCATTTTTTTACATTTAAACAAAGTATCTGAAAGTCACAAAAAAGATCATCCTGCAAGTAAGATAGCTTCAGTTTTGCCATGTCGATTAGCATGCACAGCGAAATATGCGGATATGAAAAACAAAGTCAAAACGTATCAAAGAAAAACTCGTAAAAACGATTGAACGAAAATTTTGCACTCGGCATCGTCAAACTCAAAACAAAGACAATCCGGCAAAAAACAGGTTTTCGAGAAAAGCAGAAAGGCGTCTTGCGAGTTTTCCAACCAACCATCCAGAAACATTAAGCAGGAATGAAATGCTTTCACCAAGATAAAAATAATTGTGGTGCTCAAAACTATAAATATTGGTAGCGACGCATGTTTGAAGCACCACTCCAATGTTGGATACACGTAAAAAGGCTCTCATACTGTACAGTTTCTCACAATTGTGCGTGTTTAAATATTTAAACGCTCTTTTAAAATGTAATAGTACGTATACGTTAGATATATCTTTGAAATATACATTTAATAGACACTTAAATACCAACTTTGCTTATACTCACATGAATATTTGAAAGTATAACTTTTACAACGTTGTTTCAGGAGAGTGGAATTGCTAGACAGTTGAATGAGCGAGTGGTTCCTAATAAGGTTTGGATGCACTCGTGAAGGTAGGTGTACCATAATAACCTCTCAGGGATAGTGTTATATGCTTATGAAAATCGTTTGAACATCATTACCTGAGCAATTTTGGCCAAAACAAGGCAGTTGCTTTTAGCTGTTTCTCGAAAAGTTTGATTCTCTCTACTTCACGTTTTGTTTTTGTTTTTTATACAAGTAAGTTATTTAGAGAGGAATGCAGTGTGTACTTTTCGTATTTCATAATACCGCCATACGTCAAATCTAGCATGGTCCTCACGTTTCAGAGCTGGTAAACAGAAATCGGAGATTTCCATTTCCGTTAATAATAAAGTCAAGGCATTATGCTCCTGAGAAAATATGGCTGATTTGCACGAATTTGCTATATCACTTTTCAGTGGACCACAAATTTCAATATAGTTGGACCTTTAAGGCGGGAGTTTAATTTTCTCGAAGGAAAGGGGCAATCAACAATTTGTAAAAGGTGTACAGCGTTTGATTGATTTTTGTTTATGCATTTGACACCACTGATGCCGAAATCAGGCCTACGGCCACACCAAATAGGAGTGATTGATTTTTCGGGACCTACAGTTGGTAGTGTTGCAACCTCTCCGGTGGTGTTGCGTTGATTGTGTGATTCACCACGAACGGGATGTGCGTGAAGAATAACACCATTAATTATGTAGCGCGAGCAAACAATAGTAAGAGAGATTGCGAGCATGATCTCTATTGTTGCTTGCTGCCACGGTGCGAAGCTTTGCGCACATACCACCCGGGATTTCCGATTGCAACAGTAGCATTATTGGATACTTTAATGCCATGACGTGGTGCAATTTGGTATGATGCATAAGTAACTACTACACATTTACTTTCAAGTTGTAATAAATATTTGGAAACATTTGCGATGAGATGATCTTTTGGAGTAAACACCTACAATTCTCATGGCATGATGCGACACATAAACAAAACGGTCCCAAACTCACAATCTATAGAAACTGCACAAAAGGCATGAATCCGACATAAACGTCTGTCAAATTAAATTACACCCTTCTAAATGAGCCATTTGATACCACTCACAAGTGATATTTCTGCTTTAGTTAATACACCTTCAAGACGTTTCGGTTACAGCCAGCTAAATACGCCGTATGTGCATGCGTGTTTTCGCAAATGACCGCTTCATTAGGTACTCAACACCTTAATAAAATGGCTCAAACTGAAATGTGTAAGAATCTGTACAGACAAGCGTTGAAAATATTAACCCAACCGCCTTTCACGAACCAATCCAGAATACGTGAAAACGTACCGTTCGGTTGACCAACGCAACGTGCCAATACCCATCGTTGTTCGAAAAGGCTGTGTAATACGATCTATCCATGCTATCCAGAAGAATTGGTTTAAAAGGAACACCACCATTTCCAATCCACCCAGTTGAACTTTTTTCTACACCTTCCTAAAAAAATGAAAAGCTGCGCTAAAACAACTGATCCAGCCAGGGCCGGCCCTAGCATTAGTCCAATGCAAGACCTAGGCGCGGGGCCCCTCTGACCGGTGATCTATAAATAAAGAGTGGGACATTGTGGAATGCAAATATAACGTCCTAGCATTAGAATTGAGCACGTTTGATGACATTCGATCATTAGTGGAAATTCACCATACGTTCAAACGAGATAATTGTTTACTAACAATGAGATTTATAAGCTGTTTCTACAATTCTTGAGTGCAAGGAGTATCTGGAAAAAATGAACAACCTGCCCAAACAGCATGGCGCGGGGCCCCCATAGGCGCGGGGCCCAATGCAGCTGCATTGGTTGCATCGGCTTAAGGCCGGCCCTGGATCCAGTGTTTTCTGCCAATGTAGAGACCAACGTTGTTAGCAACTGAACTATGAAAACCGAAGAGATGGGAAAGCTTCGCAAAATGTGCCTTTTTTCTACTGCTAAACAAAGACCTTCCTATTATAGAGACTTGGCGTTTTAAGCCAAGTTTCTCAAACGCCATGTTGCGCACATGCAAAGAGATATCTGGATATTGCAGGTATGAATTTTTTTATCATAAGTAGACGTTTGTCAGAGTAACAACCTACTTGGTATTGCTATGCCTGATCAAACTTATTCAAAACACATGTAAAATCAAGTGGCATCACGTGCCACAGGTTTACGCTAATCATGGTTACTTTCCCGTGTTCAGTAAACAACTATTCAACCCGCGTCAAGATCTGTTTCTGCTGATAAACCCTCGCATGGCTGCTTTCCTCAATTCGTCAGCATGTACTCCCACGCGTAACCAATTCTTGCAAACGGAGCTGCGTTTTCTTTCACAACCAAATTAATACGAACTAGGAGCAATAAAGGCCAAACGTTTTTCGGCATTGAAATATCTTCACGTCAGTGACAGCCAAAAGTGTTACTAGAATGATAACAGTGCTGCTCGGTCAATTCAAATTACAGAAATATTTGGAGTAAAAACGATAAACAGTAAACCGCGACTCTAACTTTTTTTGATTCACAATCCGCTAGGCAATCAATCAATGACAGCGAAAGTAATGCTTTTGCTTGGACAAGTATGCTGTTGCAAAGTGATTGTGATCGTTGCTGACAAATCATTATTTCATCCGTGTCGAATAAGCACAGTAGCTCCCCACAACAACATTACAAAAATGGTTGCAGCCCTTGAACAGAAAATACACAAGTTAGTTACTTCTGTGACAGAACACAACCAATCATTTCCAGAACGTTCACAGAGTTGCGGAACGGCAATATTCGAGATACGGTTCATCCAGTACACCAAAAACGCCTCCGAATCCGAATACCAGAAGAACTCACTGAACAAGTGCTCTCTGCACAATAAAATATGAAAAACTGATTTCCAAAACATAAAGCAGGTCCTGTAGAACAACGAGTTAAGTTTATTTGGTGGTAATTGGGATTGCAACAAGAAAAACAACAAATTAGTGCAAGAACACCAGGGCAGCAAAGGAACCGGAGAGTCATTGGGTCGTTGTTCCTTGACAGTTGAATAATCTTGAACCTGGATAGTGATAAAGATAATTCAAAGCTCTGGTGCGAAAATTTTGAATTGACGTTACTATGTCAAACACGGCAACAGTAAAAAACAAATTTTAGGATTATGCGTCAGCAGCGCTATTTCAAATTTTCTTGGAGCAATGGCTTGCTAACTTTATAACATGATTTGATGTGGTAATCTGTTTATCACACTGAAATTTTGTGTAAGTTTGTTCTGAACAGCCACCTCTCCCTATAGCAGTGGTTCCCAAACTTTCTTTGTCCATGTACCCCTTCATCATTTCGATAGATGAGCATGTACCCTTAAACATGAGCGCCGGAAGGATTTTTTTCCAGGGACGGGTCAACAGTGGATTTTCCAGTGGTGGGCCAAAATATTTTTGCAGGGGGAGGTAAAAGTGGCAAAATTAGATTTTCACCACTCGAAACTAAGAAAACAACCTTTTTTTAAAAAATGTGGTTGGAAAATGTCAAATTTCAAAATCCTGGAGCGGCCTTGGTCCTCCTTCCGACGCCCATGCCCCTAAATTTCTTATGGCAAAAAGACTGAGGAAGATAACAAAAATACATTTTCCAATAGGCATATAATGATCTTTGAAAATAATAATCACTGATATTTATTTTAATATTTTAATCTTTGAACCAGACACGACGTCAATAGAGCACAAGTGTGCACTATCTGCAAGACTCAGATTGATTGAAAGGTAATAACACACGTTGAAAGATAATAACAGGCACAGAAAGTTTCGCTACGGCGTTGGTGGTAGCACCACAGGATTTACAGACACTTGTTCGCTAACTCGTAACACATCGTAGAACACTACATTACAGACACTTCATAGTTGTTCGCTAACTCGTAACACTTGATACAACACTACATCCAGAGTAGGACACGAAAATAACATGGTTAAGAAATAGAGTCCAACTCTGACTAAAGACTGGTGAAGTACGAATGCGTTGTGGCCTGCACACGCCCTCAAACTAACATTTTCACGTCCGGGCACTCAATCAAAAAGTAAAATGCGGTTGTAATGTTCAAAGAATAAGGACGACCACCAGTATAAACAATCTGACTGCATCAAAGCGCGCAACCATACACTGTTGGACTTCTTGTATCATTCAAGAAACAGGTAGGCCTACAGATTTTTTTCAATAAGGCCTCAAAGGTAGGAATGTTGCACTGAACCTGATGACTACTAAAACTCGATCGCCACGGCAGGCTGTATAGAACCCTGCAACCAAAGTTATAGGCCACACGCAATCTGTGGATGTATGTCTTCCTGAAATCACACCATAATGATGATGCATCATGGCGCAGGCGACGCAGTCGAATCAATCAGCAAATGTTTTTAAAAGAAAATCGATTTCGTGTAAGACACTCTCTCTGTCTTTTGTGTCATGCCTGGATGGCCTCGACGTACCTATGATGTTTTCCTAAATCTTTTCAGGATTTTTATACAAACGTTCGAAGTTGTTGATAAAATGAAAACGCTGGGCACCCCTTGCAAGTTTTCCTGGGACTCTACCACTGGGATTCTACGTTCTACCACATTGGATTCTTCCACTTACAAGATCTTCAAGTTCTCCTTTGCGTATAACATGGTCCAAAAATTTGAGCTGTCTTTCTCGTGTAATACTACGCATCATCAGTCCTGAAATCTTATTCAAAATAATTCGGGTGGAAATTTGCGAACAACAAACTGCCAAATGCACGGTCAAGTTAAAAAATCCTTGGAAGAGCCAAGATGAGGCAAATAATTCAGTCATGAGTGAGATGACGCTTACACCCAAAATCTCGAAAAGGAGACCAACTAGGAGTTCGAAGAAAGCACACCCTTATTACATTGGTTTCAGCTATCGTATTCATTCGATTGTAAGCCGCACTTGATCGTAGGATGCCTAAGCCACTGAGATACTTTTGCGCACTAGCACGTTTCGCGTTTAATAGGCAACCCTGGCAATGATGCTTTACCACTACAGTTGCCTTCTGCTTACCATGCACCCTCCTGTGACGAATGTGCGCATGATGCTGAAGAGGATAGAATGCGAAAAAAGAACGTAGCCAAGAAAAGACTGAGCGTCATCTATAATACCTTTTAACAAGGTAAAGAAACAAAAAATGAAAGACGCCCTTGATCATAAGCCTCACGAAATGATGAAAAAAAACTATAAACTGCCGCTTACAATCCAATAAATACGGTACCATATGCTTCTGCCAGCGGCGGGCACCAGCGAACGCCTGAAGCTGCACGATGCATATTCTGCAGGAAAAGCGATAGCAGCACTACATCTTTAAAAAAAATATTGTAAAGGCTTTGTCAGTTTTGAGCTCGTGGCTAAAGAGTATGTTGGAAAACAGCTCTTGGAGCCAAAGTCATGTGTTCCAAGTACCGTGTTTGTTGGAATTCATCGTTACATTTGATCGAGTGCACTCAACGAATATCTTAATGCGGCGGCAATCGCAATCGAATTAGAAGCGGATCTTGGGAGCTGAGCCCCCTCAAATTGACTTATGAATCACTATAAAGAAGTGGAGTTTTTATCAAATTTCAGAATGTCAAACCCCTGAACAAACGCAATGCACCCCTATTGAAATCTTTGTGGCGACGGTTTTGGGGTGAAATGCTTGCTGGCAACTTTTAAGTATTCGTTCATTAGGTTTAGCAACTGTCGCAACTTGAATATCATGAGTAGGCTGATACTGTAAAGGCTGCATGCTGTTCAGTTATGAGACTGCAGTGCACACAACAAAAAAAAACAGATTTCACGCGTTTAAAGGCCAGGTAGATTGTTTGCGCGCTGCATTCCTTTTGGAAAGACCATAACGGAAAAAAGTCTGTTCGCTGCGAGTGCTTATGCTCATGGCAGCAGTAAGATTTACGATCTTTAATTCAGCCAGAGAAACTGTTTCTACAAATTAGTGCAATTAATGCAGATAATGTCGATCGGCTGTGCGGGCAACGCTCTTGTCAGAAAAGGATGTTGAGAAATCGCATGAGGTTTCGAGTCGGGAGCGGCTTGAAGTGTTGATGTTTTTTCAATATGCAACGCGAGTGATGCGCACCAACATATTAGCAAAGTCTTCTCAAACGTTCAGTGGTGAGTTTTTGTAACACTCGGTGAAAACATAGTTCATGTAGTACCGTAACGACGTTTTAACCAAATTTTTACCTGCACCAGGTACCAACAAGTTTGTCACGCGACATAGTAGCGTCACCTTCTACGCGCGGCTTCACTGGCACACGCTCTAAATGTTGTCATATCCTCTTGAGAACATTTTTGTGATAGCATACTGTTTTACGTCTATAGAAATGTCTACTGAAACTGATAAAACTGAGATGTAAAACGTAACCATCATTACATAGTCAAGGATAATGCTTATCGCATCATGAATGTACTAAATGTGATAAAAATTGGATAGAATATTTTAGTTGAAAAGATAACCTTTCTGACAAGAAAATATAATTGCTGAAAAATGTTCCGTAAAACTACGTGTGTTTTAATGTCGAAATGAAATTTTTCACAAAGATAATAATGAGTATTACGTCAAAAAGCGTAATGTTATAGCGCAGCAGCCCATAATAATACCGATTTCCATATTCAAATCACGTTCCATGAAAAATCTCACTCAGAACTGAACAAGTTTGTAAACATCTCCGCACATAACCAAAAAGACCGGAGTTACTTGCACCCGGCAATGCTGCATTTGCCAGCAGCAAACTCTTAGCGCCGCTAGTGGTGCCACCAGTATCTTTGATTTGAGGGCCGGTGTCAAGCGAAATTTATGACCTGCTACTGTTTGTCAGTTATTTTGCTGCTCAGGGTAAAGGAATAAAGTTTGGTGTTTACTTTTTTGATGTGTGTTGTGCAAATGTAAACTTTTTGGTTAGATGTCAGATACCCACAACAAGCTACAATACGGGAATG
>Ga0210059_1004397_pt1 | contig 22722 bp, 7 predicted proteins | sample Ectturendosymbi2_FD_188042 | JGI IMG/M metagenome (GOLD analysis project Ga0210059, IMG submission 188042) | Ecteinascidia turbinata endosymbiont from Florida, USA - Sample 2 (SPAdes) (version 2) | ecosystem: Host-associated > Tunicates > Ascidians > Unclassified | place: Key West, Florida...
CATTCCCGGATTTTTAGTTTGAAAGTCACCTGGATAGCCAGTAAACGAATCAACTCCAGCGTCTTCGGTCAGAGGATTAACTGAAGGGTTGTCAACTTGAGGGTCAATATAAGAATCGTCCAGTTGAGGATCAATTGAAGGGTTGCCGTCCACTAAACCAAACCGAGAACCAGTCGGAATGCTGTCCATATCATTAGAGCTTGCGTTGAAACTGTCGTCAGAATTGTCGAGGTCTGTGGTAATGTTGGTTGATCCGAACGCATCTGGGTCTGCTGTTTCAATGTTTTCTGCTTCGAATTCATTGACTGGCGATCCACGGTCAAAATATCCTTCTGATGCTGTTGGTTCGTCTTCAACGTCTAGGTCTTCTAAAGTGGTACTAGGATTATACATTCCCGGATTTTTAGTTTGAAAGTCACCTGGATAGCCAGTAAACGAATCAACTCCAGCGTCTTCGGTCAGAGGATTAACTGAAGGGTTGTCAACTTGAGGGTCAATATAAGAATCGTCCAGTTGAGGATCAATTGAAGGGTTGCCGTCCACTAAACCAAACCGAGAACCAGTCGGAATGCTGTCCATATCATTAGAGCTTGCGTTGAAACTGTCGTCAGAATTGTCGAGGTCTGTGGTAATGTTGGTTGATCCGAACGCATCTGGGTCTGCTGTTTCAATGTTTTCTGCTTCGAATTCATTGACTGGCGATCCACGGTCAAAATATCCTTCTGATGCTGTTGGTTCGTCTTCAACGTCTAGGTCTTCTAAAGTGGTACTAGGATTATACTTGTTCGAACGATACTCACCGTAGTTCTCCGTTGTTTCTGGGTAACCTGTGCTATCTTGACGGCCGTAAACATTTTCACTCTCATCACTGGGCATTCCAGCTGCCATTGGATCGGTGAAGCCGTAACTAGGGTAAGTGTCATCATCTAGTTGACCAGCTGGTGTCGACTGCATGCTGTAACGATTTTGGTCAAAACTTTCACCACCACCATTGGTATCAGTGGAGAGTTGTTGATTTTCAAACTGAGAGTCGGTTGTGTTTTCACTCAAATCAAAATAGTCTCCGTCAAATGTTTCAAAGGTTTGATTATTGGCAGGGTCTAGAAGATTGCCAGGTGCTAGAGGAGCGTTTAGGTTTTCTTCTGGGATAGGTTCGTAGCTTGGATAATTTGGTTGAAGTGAAGGGTAATTAACCTGAGGATCGGGCACGCCCATGGATGGGTCGTAGTTATCAGTTGCCTCCAGCGATTGGGCATCACCCTCTTCCGTAGGGTCGACAAGGCCGAAAGGTTCCAATGTATTCGCTGTGGAAGGGTTGGGGTCGGTATTCATTTCCCCAACCGGGTCAAGTGCTTCAGATGATTCGACATTGAACGTGTCTTCTTGAGGATCAATGTACTGTTCCACGTTGTCACTGACACTTAACTCGAGATTATTCTCTGCAGCTGTCCCATCGCCACTTATTTCTATTTCACCTTCTCCGCTTGTTTCGCTAGTTCTGTTGTCGTAATCTTCATAAAGATCACTGTACGCGCTGCTACTGGCGTTCTCCGAAGAATCAGTGGGTGCGTAATCTAATTCAGAGGCGTCCGCGTCGTAAAATGCTGTATCATTGGTTGTGTCAGTAGGTCCAGTAAGAATCCATCTTTTGGAAATCCTTCGATTAACTTCATTAGTATCGGCGGCGCTCGTAACTGGATCCAACAAGCTTTCTACGTTGCCACCGTCGCCACCTCCACTCATCTCCGTTCCACCTTCACTGCTACCAGTGCCATATTCTGGCATGTCGCCAGATGACTCTTTCATTTCTTGTTCGATCTCCTTCTCTGCCTTCTCTTGTGCCTCCATCGCGATAACTTGTTGTTCAATCGTGAGGGCTGATTCAATTCTCATGTCCAGGTAATAGTCAGCAGTGACCATTATCTCAATCACGCGTTCGCTGCAATGAGTCAAAAAATCTAAATTTATTTCTAAAATAACTATAGAGATTAAATACCACATAATTTGCAATAAATACCCAAGGGCCAAATCGCTCCTCTGTCTTAAGCCAAGTTAGCTGCATGCTTAAAATTATTGCATTTAAGATGATGATTACAGAGTTCGGTGACTAGTTGCTGAGTAGCAAAGTCAAACGGGGGATTAAAGTTAAGAGAGCCCGATTTCAAAGGCTTTCACGTCATCAATTTACACCGTAGATGCCTGGGGAAACTGTTGTTTTGAAAATCGTTTTTGGCATTTTCTGTTTTTCATTCCTCCGACTTCAAAAAGTAGGCATTTAAAATCAAAAACGTTTTCTTGCAAAAAGCATTTAAAACTTACATCTCTGAAGAAGTGTTCATGCTTCTCAGTTTTGTAAGAATTGATTTCACTTCTGACTGGACAATTTCAGCTTCCTGGACTACGGCTGTTACTGCTTGCTTGGCAAGAACATATACTTCCTGTAAACGAAAATAGAATACTTTGCATCTTTGCTAACTTTAATGCAACAAGTTGGTTAAATCAGACAATACTATAAATGTCAGTGAACGTGAACTGTAAACATTTAAGAATATGTAGAAAGCAATGACGTTTCTGCGCAAGAGGTGAGGTTTCTGATTCTCAAAGGGAAGCCAAACCATGAATTTTATTCTCCTCTACCCAATTAATTATCGACCATTGTTGAATTTGTGCAACAGACATTCCCACAAACTATGTTGTTGTTTTTCTTTTTTCAAAAGTGACCTCCGTTGTCAGAGAAATGACAGATTCGTTATTTCCTGACATTTAATCACAGCATCTGACTTTACTGGGGCAAGGTACGCCGTTTCACATGAGCAGCAAGTGATGATTGTTGGTAGTATTGGTGTCAACTCACCGCTATGGATATTGCATTTGTTTGTAAGCTCAGCGCTGGAGGTAGCATTACCGACGTAATTCCATTCCTCTTGGCTCCTTCAACCAAGGCCACCAACTCCTGAACAAGCAGATACAGTAAAATCCAAGAGTGATACTCGAATGTTATGCCTCTGACTCGCAGGCATAAAAAGAGCAAACGCATTGCTGTTGCATGAAGTGGCCTTATTTACGTATCTTCTACAAGACTACGAACTGCTGGAAGTTAGGGTTATTTGGAGGCGTAGACCGTATGAAATGAACATTGTGCATCTCTCGTGATCACCAAGAAACCTAGGAAGCGAGATCTGGTCTTTGCCGCTTGATCTATCAAATTTACCAATTCATCAATCTCTGCTGTACAATGTTTGAAGGTTGTTTGCTGGTAACTTACTGCACTACATGCATACCACAAAATCCTATCTTTTCTCAACTCCATTGCTATACGTATGCTTTTGGCAGGTTGTTGTTTATAATGCATTTTCTTCAGTTGTTTTTTCGAATGTTTTGTAAGAGGTATTTTTCAAAACCTTTACCACAAGCATATAGTTTGAAAAAACTTTCAGCAACCCGAATGATATTCTGTTATGTTGGTTTAGCCACGCAATGAAAACGCTTTTATACCATTGAGCAGCAACTTGAAAAATAAAAAGTAATAGCTTCTTGCATTATACTGACACCGACGTAATAACATATACCTCCATAAGTGACAGTTGGCTGTCGATAGAAGCAATCGCATTTTGAACGTATTGAGTTTCGTTTGCAAACAATTTCCCCGCGATTGTCTCCAGCGGCTGTAAACGGTTCTCACTTTCCTTTGCCAGCGAGTCCGCGTACGATTGCGACGTCTCAAGCACCTGTCGGTCGATATCATTTCCGGATAGGTCGAAGGTTAGATCTTCTGCAACATCTTTTGCATGAATGTGCTGCAAACAAAGAAGCTCAGTTTAGCAAGAGAAACTAACCTCTATCTAACACTTATACAATCCTGTACTTTTTCGTTGATTGCCTCTGAAACCGACGGACAAAAATCAAAATAATTTTTCAAGCTATTTAGGATCGCACGCATAAATTTTCTAAAGTACCCCTGCATGCAATTTTCTTCCTTTTGAAATTACGTGTTTAAAATCGCTTGTTTAACAACACCACTCTTGCACTTTTCCTTTTTTCTGCAAGAAGCCAGGAGGCTGTTCACAGAATCGCGGCTAGCCAAACACAAAGTTGAAAGTTTGTAATGTATATTTTTGAAGTGGCCTTGAAAAACTTCTGTAATTTTTTTCTTACGACAAGGTCACAATACTATCAAAATGAAATTCAAAGCTAGCAGAAAATACGTGAAGAAGTTGTTGAATGCTTCATCTCAGCGCTTTCTTGAGTTTTTACGAACGCTTTCGACGTATATTATTTCAAGTAACAGTAAGTATAACTACACGAGCTAGAATGTTTCTACATTTCGTTTATACTAATTCTTTCGAATAAACACAACCAATTATTCCTGAAGTGCTTTGAGAAAAGTATGCCGAAATGCAACGTCCGTTACAAGTAACAACAACTACATGCATTTGAAGGCAGCTCACATACGAAAGTGGGATAGAATTACAAAAACATTTAAGTACGAAAACTGAAGCCCATATAGCCTTTGCTAAAAAAACTTGTCTGATGATTCGTTTGACTGAACTTTTCCCTATAAAGCAACAAAAGAATAAAAATATAAACAAACAGAAATAATAACACATGGTGTGACTAACATTTCGGGTTGAAAAATAACTTCTGCAAGGTAATGTCTTCATTTTATTAATACAGCAAAGCATATGCGAGCCTACCTTTGACGTGATAAAATCGAATCTCACTTGGCCCAGTGGTCATGGTTGAAGCTTTCTTTCTTAAATTATATTTTTTCTTAGCTCTTGGGTCGTTTAGTCTTGGAAGATAGGCAGAAACAAGATGGTATCAAAAGCTTAAGTTATTGCTAAAATTTCCGAGTTGCTTTGCAATTACATGAGAAAATATATACCACAATAACCGCAAGCGATTATTCTCATGAGTAAGCATTGTTCACATTTCCACGTGCGAAAACATTTAAGATGTTTATCTTTTTGAGTAGACGAGATCTGTGTTTTACTTATCCATTCATTCTGTGTGAATACATTCACGAAATTTCCAGAAGTACTGCAGGTAAAGATGGATCAAAATGGCGTGTAAATCGATTGGTCTGTGGTATAAAAGAACAACACTGTTTATTCTCATACAACTGACGTCTCAAAAGTGCAGCTGTAGTCAACTTAACTTTATTTTGTGAGTTTTTTAAATTTTATTTTAAATGTTAGAGTTCTGTTTGAAGAGGATCATCGGCATCCTTGTGTCTTCGCAACTCTTTGGTCCGTCAACATGTGCGTTTTGTGTCATTAACAGGCTTGTACATGAGACACTTTTTTTCTGTCCTGTCCCATCTAATGGCAACGTGCCACTCCACTACCCGATCTCATCCCATGGGATTCCCACGAAACTAGCAAAATGAAGTACGTTACTGTATATCGTGTTCATGTCTGATGTCTAGCCTCTATCCGTGGCTAGGTCAATCCAAAACCCACAATTAGGGGAGCCACGGCTGTGAGAGGGGCCTTAAGGGAAGTAGAAGAACGTGTCCACATATGTCGGTTCTAAACACTGTTGAAATTTGTAAATGCCAGGTATGCTATAAGAATCGGGTGGAAGAGAAGAAGATTGTGTTTTGGTTTGCAAACCTAAATGTTAGCATGGCTGCCCCCGTCCCAATAGGGCGTAGTAGAACAAATTCCAAGTCCACTGTCCCATGCAAGGGACAAACCGCGGACAAGCCTGGTTATTGTGACCGGATTTCCAAAAAGGTAAAACCCATCGCGGAAAGTACATACTTGAAGAGAGATATGTGCAAGTTTGAATCATCGCAAAAAGACGAAAGCAGATGGCAGTCGACTGATTCCTCGAAAGCATACAAGAAACACTATTGCTTTTAAGTGTTGGCAAAAGCCATCGCCAAATTTTACTGCAATTTCAACATTCCAAACCAGGCAAATATCGAAATCGGTAATTAATTTAGTTCCTTTGTTATTGATTGAAGTGTTGTGGAATTCTGTCTTTTCATACTTGAAAATAGAACAAGCTTACTATAACTAGTATAAATGTGGAAATAATTGAGAGAACAACTGCCCTGGGAAACTGAAAATATTTTATTGAGTTTTTCTTGCCATGTGAAATGAACGTAGGCGTGCAGAAATATTGCTTGTAGACAAGAACAAATCTAGTTATTAATGCTGGTTGTGCATGTGCTTTAATTTGAAATTTCTTTGGAAAAAAAAGATCAGTTTTACATCTGGGAAGACTCAGGGTGTTTGCCACAGATCAGGCCTCTCGGACGTTTTTCTTTTCTTTTTAGTGGCGCACGTCCTATGCAAATGTTTTGACGCTTTCAAACTGTGTCGCAAGGTGACAGTTGGCTTAGACTTTGTTCTGCAAGTAGTCGTCTGAGTTCTACTGTGAAGTAAAACGCTCGGCGATATTCTTGCTCGCGGAAGTAATTATTCACCCTGAAACACATTTATTTTGGAAACCGTGAGAATCTGGTAAATAACATTATATTGATTAAGAAAATTTAGATCGTGTAACAGCTTGGATAGCTGCTAGAACGGCAGGTATTAGCATCCAGAAGCTGCAAATTCAAAATCTAAACTGCTTTCACTTGAAATTGATTTTTTAAGAACAAAGCACAAAATAAAGCGAAAGTCACAGCGCAAAACCTTTTTCAGGCAGGTATTCATCCATCCCGGCAAAAAAGGGCTAAAAAATGTTTGGAAAAAAGTTGAAGTGGTGTAATCGCAACGACCGAATTCTCTCAAAAGCTTAATTGGAAGAAGGTTGTTGATTTAATCAGGCAAAAAGTTTTTTTGACCAAAGTATTGTGCCATCAGTCTAGTGTGGATCTCAAGCAGACTCACAAGCATCAAGATTGCGTTTACACGCGCGACAAAATGTTTATGGAAAATAATGCCGAAAGTAGTAGGAATTTAGCTCTTGCAAAATTTGCTTTTTCTCTACGTTTTTTTTATTTTCTTAACAAATTCTATAAAATGTAGCCATTCTTTTGAGGATGTACCGAAGTGGTGTTTGGTGTATGCATTATCCCAAGTAGAGACCAATCAAAAGCACAGAGTCACCATTCGATTTTAAACCTTGCAAAGGTAAGGAAAACAAAGCGGCACATGTTTTCATCGCTGCCTAAGTGAGGGCAAAGGTTTCTAGGAAAATCGCACTGGAATTTTCTTGAAGATAATTGCTTTTACTGAAATGCGAAGTATTGGAAAATTGGGGGCCATCATTGGTTTTTGATTTATCGGAGCTTTGCACCAGATAAAACGGTGCTTCAAGTGCAAGTACCGAGGTGCGTTTTGGACCAACAAAGTTTACTAGCAACTGGTCTAGGACGTTTGCTGAAAAAGTGCATTGCAGCGTTCCAATGGAATTTCCCTTCTAGCTGTACTAACTTCTGCCTTTTTCTTCTGGTGTGACGTGCAATGACACAGTTGACGCCTCGGGCTGGACAGCCATGTGGTCTACTGAAGTCAAGTTTTGTTTTTTTCAATTGGTTAACAGCAGCAATGACACTTTAGCGCAACCCCCAAAACGCTGCGTACACGGCATTCGTTTCCTCTTCTCTATTTGTGACGCCATTAACCAGAAGCAAAGGAATGATATATATAATGCAAAAGACGATGAGCAAGGCAAAATCTGAAATTTTCTGCTGAAACGAGGTCTACGTAATTTCCTTCAAGAAATCAAGTTAAGCCACGTGTTTGTCAAAACTGTACTCACACCTTCGCTATCAAGCGTTTTGAGCACAAACAGGCCTTGGGTGCAATGCGGATTTGGAGGGGTTAGCATGTTTTCTCGCCGCCTTATAAAACACACTAAAATGCAATTTAAACAAACAGATTACAGAATGCATTGGTTAATCTAATTCAAAATACACCTTATCTCGATGCTTTGGATGGATTTGGGTGAGTTTGGGCGGTTTTGGCGATTCATGCAAAATCAATATCATTAAATTAAACAACTTTTTAAAATGTTGCAAAACATTTTCAAGACTTCGTACTTAATTTTACGTACTAACCAATGAGAAAAGGTCTACCACAGCACCAAAAGGATAGATGTAAAGCAATGGCTCTCAACCTTTTTGGCCCATGGACTACCTTTTTACAAAATATCTGATGGACCGCTTTGCTATGTTGACACCTCATGAACAGCTAATCGTAACCGCATTGCACTTAAGTCAGTGAACTCAATGGCGTGTTCAGTCTTAATCATGAAACTCTCTGTGGACCACTAGACACTGCAAGTGAACCACCAGTGATCAAATTGGACTACGTTGAAAATCACTGGTGTAAAGTGAAGTTCGTTATATACTGTAACGAATGGGGCATTTAAGATAAAAATGAGTAAGTTATACAACGTATGCGTAGGCAGCGAAGGTGTTCACCTAAAAAACATCGATTTTTGTTCACTTTTCGATGAGTAAGACTTTGCATGCAAAAAAGCTTTAGGTTATAATTTTGCTGAAAACTTGCACTCTTTTAGCAAACCCGCTTCATCAAGATCTCATGCTTTTCAAACTTGTTGTTTTCCGAAGGCATTAAACGGCATCAAGTGCTGCTACCTTCATAGGCGTTTGTTCTTTGCTGAAGTTGAAGCTGGACGCTAACTTAGTGGAATGTTAAGCTGTGATGTATTTGCAATTGGCTTGGGCGCGCACGGACAAATGCTCATGCATCACAAGTCTGTGTTGAAATCGTAGAAATGCCCGAGGCGGGTGCATCAGGCACGTTTTTATATTTAGCTTTGCATTCGCGCAGGGGATCGCTGAGGAAATCGTCTCCGTCGAAATTTTCCAAATTATCTCCGAACGATATATGTCCTGTTTATCGCTAACAACCGCAGCAACAGTCGACGACTGCAAAGCTTGACACGTTCGTCGCGTGCTGCGTTGAGCACCGATTTAGAACTAGAGAAAAATGCTAATGTGGTCAACGCGGTGCATAGGTGCATACTTTCAGACTAATCGTAAGTTATGATACCTTCATTAACGTCTTGCTTCCTTACGCTTATCAGCATAGGCAATCAAACGCGGTAAGTTTTACGCTTTCAGTAGAGCAATCGCTAGCTGTTTTACGTGTGTATCATCTTTTCACATCACGTATGTCTTATCGTTCCCGCGGTGCTTTGTATTGTAAGCAAATGGCCAAGCGCGTCAGGAGCTCATGGCTTTAACCGTTTCTTACGAATTTTTTACCGTGCTTTTAAACAAACCTATTACAAACAAAGAACTGTAATAAAAATTAAAGAAAAGGTATCCAGTCCACAACGCTAGCAGACTTACTGAAATCCAGATGAACAAGAATGTGAAGAAAAACTTCTTCGCATGCATAGTGGTGGTTTTTCACCTTCTTTTTATTCTGTAAAAAATAAGGCAAGTGCTAGATTTGAAACTAGCTTTCTTACACAAAAACTAAATTCAAAGGAAGCTTAGTGTACATATCCCACGTTCGATGCAATAAACGTTTCATAATCTGTTTGTCTATCACTGAGACACAGAGGAACTAAAGATCCCTTTATCACGATTACATTGCAGACGGTTCATATATCAGATTTGTTAGTTTGTTTATTTATTTGTAAATGCCAATGCTGGCAGGCCAGGGTGTGAAATGATCATTGACTTATTTCACAACACTGAAAGAAAAACACAATGTATAAAAAGGACAACGTGCATAAAGCAACTGACATACAAGACCACGACAATAATAATAATAAGATACATAGGAGAGAAAAGTAAGCAGTGGTGTCGGTAATATTCATCTGAAACGAGCACATTTGCTTAGACAGGAGCAAAGATGCATCTTTGGGTAAAACTGGATGCCTAAAAAGAAATATTCTGATCCGCTCATGGAAATCCATGGACTCAAATGCCGTACACGAGATGGTAACTTGATCTTCAAAAATATTTTGTATCGTTGACAAAATGGCATATATGTCGTTTGGTCTTTATAACACCACATTGGTACAATTAGATTTTTTGTCGTGTGGTTTGCAAATATTTTAGATATTTCTGCATCAAAGTTTTTGAAGCACAGCAGCACTGAAATATTTTGACAAACAAAATTGCCCTTGCCACAAGTATCACCGTCAGTCACACGCTGCTGGCATAAGTAGGTTCCTTTCAACTTGTCATGAGGCGTGACTGATTAACCGGGTGTTTGTAATATTTTTTCATAAGCAGAATACCAGTAAAATTCTATGTGCTTAATCTTGCTGAAACCGTGTTTTTCTGTCTCAGTTAAATCAACACAAGTCTAACTACCAGTAACAATATCCACTGCTGTCTTCTCATGGTTACGTTTTTGGGTCAAGTCTTGCCGTAGATATACACAGCCCTAACAATAACCCAAAATGTGTTATTGGTCTACCCTACTTTTAACTTGCCTGTTAATTCTCGTCTTTGGATGATTACGTAAAATATGGCTTGCTTGCTCTGGACAACTTGAACCACAAACTTTTTTATTTGCTAACTTGGCGTATTTGTCCATTGTGTAACCTCGAAAAAACCTTTTCCAACTTGGCCAAATTCACTGTTCATGTTCATTGGTCCTGTTGGTCTCTGCCTGCCCGACATACTCCTTTCTAAAAAGCAAGTAGGTATTCACAGTGTTGATTTCCCAAACCCACTGGCTTCCTTTCGCAGCTCGACTAGTTATGCTGTTGGTGAAGTTGGGCACCTGATCAAGCTCTATGAAAAATACTGCCGGTATTGACGACCTGCGAAGGGAATGGACTAATTATACAAATTTAAGGTGCTCTCCTTTTAGCTGCAAAAACATTTTTCTTGCAAGTTTCTTTGCGTTGAAAAACTATTTTTTAAATCCAAATACACAAAATGTTTTTATATTTAATGTTTTTCATATTTTTAAAAGGAAAGTAGTTTTACAAAGAAAGTTTAAATTGTATATTTTATCCATTTCAATGAACCACCAAAAGACCTTCAGACCTAAAACTTAAAAAGGCATATAGTCAAACTAACATATAGTCAAACAAGTCAGTTCTGAACATTTTTGGAGTAAAGTCTAATAATTTCACATTGATTTTCAAGAATGTTGAAAAAACATTTTACTCCACAGACTTTTCAGACAACATCGCTAGACAAGCAAAATTTTTTTCAACTTTAGGACCAAATCTGTAATACTTTTTATTCGTACGCACATAAAGCACACTCTGTTGTAAAGAAATTCTGTGGTGTTCTCAAACCTCCAACAAATTCCTACTAAAAAAGAAAAAAAATGGTGGAGTGCTACCTTTATCGTTAATGTCTTGACTTTTAAAGTCCAAAGAACATACGTACGTCGTTGATAAAAGGAACGAATAGGGCGTGATACTAACTTGCTGAGAAACAATCTTGCGAGTTTTATCCACTTGCTAGGTGATGTGCGAACAATTCAGCATGCAATTATGGCGCAAACCTATAAAAGTTAGTGAAGCTGTATTTGGTTACCTTAAGAACGATTTCCTCTTTTCAACGAACGGCTTTGGTAACTTCTTTTGGTTCGGCCGCAACCTCTCACTTCTGTCCACGCTGACGCAAACACCGACTGTTGCTAAAAGTATTAATAGCAACTTTAAGCAAACACGAACTGCCCACAGCGCTAGCAGCAAGGCACGGCCAAGAAAAAAAGAGACGCCCGCTCGACTGAAATAAAAATTATAGCCGTAAACAGCGTTTGACAAACTTCATAGCTGAGGAGGATGCCCCAGGCGTAACGTTCGTCACTCGACGAGCGAGCGTTTTCGCACATCTGCGAAAACCTGAAGTTAACGCGAGTCCACGTCAAATGTGCTTATCTAATTGAGCGTTTGCTTGCGTGTTAGTCACCGTCGATGTCACGCCTTCGAAAAGTCGTTAGTGTGAAACGTGTGGGGATGCAAACTGAAACGAATTCGACGTTTGTGATAACTTCCGCTGTGGAAAATCTTCTTCGACATTGTTCCTCTTCAGTTTCGACAAGAGAGTGTCGTTACTTACTCATCAAAGGGCGGCAATTTAATGATGCTTTAAACAACACCAAGAGGTTTTCCCGGTTCCTGGAATAGTGACCTTTTTCATCTACGTCAGCGAAACCCCCTATATTTGCCTTCGAAACATTTCTTTAGGTGAATGTTGCAACAGTGTTGGAAAGAGAGACAACAGCACAGTCATTTCTAACACAATTAATAAATCGCGCATAAGCCTTCAGGTGTAGCGCTAACATTTAAAGTAAAATTCTGATACACGATTCGAAGACGTTTAATGCAAGTGGCTTTTGTTGTACCGCCTGCCAATGAACACCAGGTAAAAAAACTTTATTTCAATTCAAAATTGCCATTTACAAACTAACTTTACAGTTGATATTGAGCTTCTGTAAAAATCGTGATGTTCATTAACACCTTCGCAAAAAGACGTCACTCATCAACTGAACCGACATATCGAACTAGCTAATATGCCCTAGCTCCGCGAGAACATCAAAGTAAGAAACCTTTTCTGAAAAGTGTAAAGTATTTTAGAATTTGCTGATACACGTATAAGTGATATTGAATAGCTGAAACCACCGTCATAGTAAAGAGTCGATCGACAATGTGAAGACGAATGAAATGATTTTCAGTTACTGTGTGGCACAGTCGCAAAGCGCGTAAAGGTTCGTAGTGGGTTAGATCCCAGTACAAGCAGTGCTCTGCCACTTGCTGGACGTTTAAAAAACCTTGTGATGAAAGTTTCCAAATCAGTACAAAAATCTTCGTTTATACAACTGGTCAACTTTGACCATGCTGTAGGGTATGAAAAAAGTTAGCGAAAAAGCGGGTTTAGATCATCAATCATCGACAATCCTTGTCATGCGCCTATACATTTCACCAAGTGTTAGGCAGAGCCAAGCCTCAGCGCATCAGGATAAGTATTTCATTTTGGAAAAAAATGAACAGCCAGCGGTCGTTGAGACACGATAGATTTTATGAGGTTTAAGACATTGGCGTATCCACCTGACATTCGCTAGAAGCCCACAATGATTAATCAATTTTCGTCAAAGAAGTTGGTGTCAGGCGAATCCCGCTGAGCGACAAAAAGACAGCTGAGCTACATCTCAGTTTAGCTGCGTGTATTTAATCACCGTGACTGTGGTTTTTCATTCGAATGAACAAATCTGCAGAATAATGTCCTGCAAGTCTTATTCTAAAGCTAACAAAGTTTAAGCCCTGGGGCAAGTTAAGTCAACACTGTGAAGCAAAGTAATTGTGTGGAAATAACAACTCTTTCTGTTATATATGAATAAACAAGCAACTGCAACATGTAAATTAGAAAATAATATTCGGAAATGTTTTCCTGTCCAAAACTTTGTTGCGCAAAATTTTCTTGTTGAACGTTTTCCGGAAAAAGGCCGCCAGCATTCTGGCATTGCAAAAGCGACTCCACGTCAATTACTGCTGTTTCATTCAACTAAGTTCTATTTTCTCAATACTTTCTCACTCTTCCCAAAGTCAAAATAAACCCAGCATTTTTCCATATTAAAGGAAGAGACTGGATGCTCAAAGATCGCAACATACTTTTAGGTTGAACTATGCCCTTCATTGAGCTTGAGTATAAAGAAAAGAAAGTAGTGTTTAACAAAAACTAAATGTTTTAAATGTAGGACAGCAAAGTGCAGCACTCTCCATTTCTCTTTTTGCACCTACCAATACCAAAGTTACTTTTTGCCTATCTAAGGTCATCACGGCGAAAGACTCCGTAACCTGGTAGTAGCAGAACAAAGAGATTATACATATTTTCATTCAACGAATGAGTCCAATTTAAGCCTGGTGTTTTTGACCTCTCTGTTGCAAATTTGCAATTTTTATTTCCTAACTCTTTCAGGTAACCAACAAGCTACAAGGTGAAGACCTCCATCAATACATGGTGTGTTACTAAAAATCGCAAAGCCCTTTTTGGCTTTCTAACTTTTGCAATGCTGAGGTTCTGAGCCAGGAGCTCGGCAAAATTATTGAAATGTACGGAGTACGTTATAACCTACATTCTTTTCTGGTGGCAGTGCAATCCGGTAGAAAAGGAGACCTTCGACATATGAACTGCTTTGGGCCTCTGCAGAAAGGTAAAGACTTGTTTGGGTGGCTGTACCGATGATATAAGAATTTGTTCAACATTAAATATTTTTCTTTCTGTGAAGTAAACTTATTGGCGAAACAATTAACACAATAATTTTTCGGATTGAGCAGGTCTATAATTCAGTTTCTGGAACGGGTATAACATATCATTTTATTGTTTGTAAAAATATTGGGACAATGAATGCCATGCATTAGGCCTCTACCCTTAAGAAAACCTGGGTAAAAGTAATCAGGAAATGTAAAACTCATAAATAACGATTTCTGGTGTTTTTACTCCAACAGATAAGCAGTACTTCGGAATGTGCAAATTTCAGTTGTGTAGTAGCTGAACTGAAAATAACAAAATGTAAAAAGCTTGTCTTCCGGCTTTCTCGTCCCTTCTGCAGATCAAGCCCACCAACGCAAGCTATATCCAAACACCATCAATAAGATGTGCTTATTTCATATGGAGAAACAGGGACGAATAAAACACTCGCTGCATCGAAGCTGTCATATCGGATATCGTCGCTTCAAATTACCAAACAGCTGCACAAATGCATGAATATTGCAAACAATAAAATAATTTGCGAAAAAATCTAAGGCAACAACTTGCTTTGAGTAACTATCGATTGATCCAAGTGGCGTTGAAGAAGAATTTTTGAAGGTCAAATTTGAAATGTTTTTTCCTGTATCTACCCTTTCGAATTAGTAGAAATTTTTTCGCATATAGAAAAAAACGGTTTGAAGATACTACATCATTATAATGACAATTTTGATGAGACATTTTCGAACTTGCGTTCATTTTCACTAACCGCTGGTGGTGAAGCAAGCCATATAATTTCATCTCTAAAATTCAAAATTACCTTAAACATGTTGTGGCATTCCAGCACAGTTTTAAAACTTTCTGCTAATATCTTATCTTCATGGTTATATGAAGTTTTTGTTAAATGTATGGCACAAGGCTAATATCTCAACCGTTTAAAAATGGTTCAAATTACACTCATCCCTAAATAACCATTCCCAAATATCCTAATGACTGTAATGCGTAATTGACGCAAAATTGCTTTCCAAGTAAAACGCTGCGAGCAGATTTAGCTGCGTCGCCTTTGTGGAGAAATGTCACTGAAATGTGCATAGGTGCAGTGGAATCATTGCAAAGGCATGAAAGCAGAGCATGGCGGACAGATTCTCGAAAGCACAACATCAACTCTCCACTACAGACCAATATCCATTCTTCCAATCTCTCCCAAGAATTTGAAATATTGATTTACTGCAAATTGCACTCTTTTTTTCAAGTATGCATTAAGCCCTCAGCGCTATGTCTTCCGCACTAACTATTCTACTGAAATAGCAGTTGCTGTCATCTACAGTGACGTGATTTGTAATAAAAATAACAAACCAATGACATGTACATTGTCTTATGCTTAAGCAAAACCTTTGATTGTGCTGATCATAATGCCCTACTTTGAAAATTGTTTTACTATGGGGTAAGAATCGAGTAATAGAAGCACCATTAAAACGTCTTGCTTCCTGCTTGGACAACAGGGTTCAGTGTGCTAAAATAACAGATATTAAATCTTTTTTCTTACCTATAGCATGTGGTGTTGCGCAGGGATCTGTCCTCTGACCTTTACTATTTCTTACATACGTTAATGCTATCGTGAAAGCCTCTAGCTTTTTCATTGATATATACGCTGATGATATTAATCTTCAAATTTCAGGTAAAAGCTATAAAAATCTACAAACACATGTGAACGTGAAGTCTCTTACCCTCTTTCATAGAAATTGATTACTGGGTTTGTGTTAACAAATTACGTATAAATTATTGCAAAAGTAATTTCATGCTCGTGAACAACTTTATTATTACAAAACGCTTTTCTGTTTATAGTGATACTCAACCGATATCAAAGCAAAACAACTTAAAATACCAAAGCATTATACATGATAATAATCTTGACTGGAAACCTCAAATAGAAAAGTTGATAACACAATTTTCTAGATCACGTGGAAGTTTGTTCATATTAAAACACTACTCCAATATTACAGCGCACAGATATGTCTATTTTGTTCTATTTAATTCGTGTGCAACTGACTAAATGCCTATTTTGGGGAAGGACCAACCAAACTACTTTACTTCCTCTAATTAAATTGCATGAAGAGCCCTTTACTACAATGCAACTAAAACGGGTATTCTCTTTATCCTACGTACCGAATTTTAAAAATTCCTCATCTATTCAAACTATCATGTGCCAAATCTATGTACTATTTTGCATCTACAGTATATACTCTTTTTTAAGATTATCATTTGCCAAATTTGTGTGGACTTCCTGAACACTTAAACAATTTAAGAAAGCATCAGTTCACAGTTATCGAGAAGGCTGGATTTTTGCAAAAATATGATTTACCAAGAATGAAAAATCTCTGGGTTAGCTTCCTTAAATGTTAATTGGTCACAAAATTAGGTCTGAAATTTCTGAAAACGTGAGTCTGTTTCACCCTTTTCGTTTGGAAGCAAAGCAAGAATATCTTGTTCTCTTTCCGATATGTTTGTTCAATTTTTCCGTAATTTTGTATATAGCGCCTCTTCTTTTTAAGGTAGCCTTTACACGTCCAAGCACTCAGCCTCCCTGTACATAGGCATGCTTTTCAACCTCCGTGTTGTTTGCTTTTGTCTGATGTTGTGCTTTGTTAATAAATTTTGTCTGATGTTCAAATTATTGCGTTTTGTTGATTCAATTTTCCTTTTCACTTGAAACGTCTTCAAGTTAGTATTGATTTGTGCCAAAAACAGGGCTGGCTGAGTAGTTGAACCACAAGGTTTTTCGCCAACACTTTGTGCCTCAAATGTGCATTTCACACCAATTTACAGAATTCCTAAGTGCTGAGATTTTTTCTGATATGAATTTTATTAACATGCAATTAATTTTTCTACCGATTGGCGTTGCTTTCTCAATCGCATTTGTGCTATTTCGTAGTTTGAGACACAAACCACCCAAATAAACCTACCTACCTAACTACGTAGTTTGCTGGGATATTTCTTGAAAACCTTGTACACTTAGCTCAGTTGATATTTTGTTGTTGTAAAGTTTTCTGCAAGTGTACATTCAAATGTAATTAAATGTTTGTCATCTGATAAGTTAATGAATACCTTGAAATGAAACTGCTTGTTCCAAAACTCTACAACCAAAAAATGATCTGAAAGTTTTACGTTGTCAATCTTGAGCCAGTCAAAAACATCTCGCATATCTGTTACCGATCAGTGGCAAATTAATCATTGACATGACACGTTCAGTGACACAAAACGTTTAAGTACAAAAATATATTTTATAACAGTGAGTATCTTCATTACATTAAAGAACAAATTCACTTAAAAAGCAATAAACGTTAAACAATGAACGTTTGTAGCTCAAAAATTTTTTTCAAAAAGATTGTTTATTTGATAATATTAATGGCACTAGGAAATGTGATGCCCAATATGAAAACAACTTTTTCAGCAAAAAATGGACTATTTTTCTTATGGAGTCTATGTTTTACAAATGTTAAAGTTAAAGTTGTGAATGGTGACTGTAACCAGGTTGCCTGCACCAGCAGTTTGATTCATTTAAACTTAATAGTTTTACGTGCTCTCTAACAAAGTATTGCTAAAAATTTACATCTTGAAAGACATAAATATTTGGAAATTGTATTGACAAGAACCGCAAACTATATCAGCTTATTCTGAGAAATTTTTGGGTGTTCTGCCTAAAATGGTTTCAAAATAAACAGAAAACAATTTTTAATTGTTAAAACTGTTGAAAGCTTTACGCATAGCGATCAAAAAGTTTACTTATTCAATCAAAAACTAGCAGTGCAGTTCTGCTGCTAAAAATGTTTGGGATTGGTGTTTGCTGCTTGGTTGTAAATTAACATACCTCTTGTATGTGTTCAGAAGGAACAAAAACGCCTGCAGGGTACATCAGATTGAACCATTTACCGAACGCAAAAGGTACTGAAAGCGCCTGGAGTAAATGGTTTGTTGTTTTACTACCCAGTCATCCAGAGATAAAATTTTGGACCGTAAAAATTAAATCTTCACCGAAGTAAAACTTTGAGATTTTCTACGCTGCAGTTGTTGCCAACGTTCTTGTTTAAGAATAGATGTATATAGTTACATTCCTATAGTGGACCTCACAATAAGATGAATACCATTCTGCCTTTAGGCTCCTTACGATTTTTAAAAAGCAACTAAGCAAAGAGGTGTTGGACAGAAAAAAATCTTATTGTTCTAAATTACTGCATACTACAATTTTGACCGCTTGTGTAGCATTGGAAAGCGTATAATTGCGTTGTTAACTATATCGAAGCTTTCTCTAAGCAGCTTGAGTTATTTTAATTAAGCCAAAACTGCCTACCTCCAATTATTTTCAAATTTATGGCAGGAATTACGTAATCCCCTATCCGTTTATTTTTTGTCTTCAAATGACTTTGTTTTCAGTTCCTTTAAAATTAGGTTGAAAAGACCAAAACATTTCTTTATGAATTTCTATTGAGATGTTTTACAACAAACAAGTCCTAATCTTTGTATTCAATCACAGTATATTGCAAATGCTGCATATTCGTATCATTGCTTTCTCATAGGTTTTCTGTTTTAATTTTTGTGTGTCAAAAGCTATAAAATATGTGAAATTTTTGATAAAGATTGTTTGTATTTATGGGAAAAACTAAATATGCTGTTGCAAACTTTACACTATCTGGCTGTTTACTGCAAAGACCGTTTCCTGGGAAGGTTTTTATGACTTCTGTGTGAAAAAAAACTAACTTTTGCACTTTGGGATTTGCATCAACTTCAAACGCATCAAAAATCAAACTGCATTACTGCTAATCCTGGAAAAATGTTAGAGCGTGAACCAATACTTTGCCCTATGCAGGCAAAAGTCTCTAGTTCTGCTGTGAGATTTTCATCTTTACAAGATCACGTATTTATAAAACAGAAATTTGTGGCAAACTCTTATTTGGATTTTTCATTTTTGATACCATTCGTAAAACCAATGGCAAAGTTGAATGAACAAAGCAACTATCACGTAACATTATCTGCTGCATACTTTCTTTGTTTTTCCCTGGACATTTTTTCTTAAGGCAAAGCAGTTTCAACAAGCAGGAACTGAAACGGCCTGCGACAAGTTTTTGGAAAACATCGAAAAACCTTTTTTTCCACTGATTTGCGAAGATTTTCATCATTCCTGGTTTACCGATGTTGTTGTCATTCTCTTCTGAACGTGACCTGTGCTGAAACACTGGATTTCGTTAAAATACGTCAGTTTCATAAAGTCCACGTCACTGTTTATTTTTCGTTTGTTTTTTATGCTTTCTGAAACCACTGACGGGAAACACTTCTTGCAACACAGTTCGTAAACTCACGAAACATTTGGTGGCACTGGAATCAAAAGGGAACAGGAGAATCGCTTATTTTAGCAAATGTTTTGTAGCATCGCTAGATGGTATGTTATATGTTTTTAATTTTCCTAACAACAAGGTTTAGACCATTTTGACTTGATGAAAACGTTGGTCCAAATGGCTTGATTGTTTCTCTTTTCGGCATGAATCAATTAGGAAGCTCTTCTACAAAGGTTCAAAATTGTGTTAACTGTGTTCTTACATAAAAGTTCTAGGTCAAGTTTGCTCGTTTGTGCACCGTGTTCTAAACTTATAACAACATCGACCAAAGTTCTTGGTTGTAATCACCATAAATTCATCCATCTATTTCTATACAAAACAAACAAGATAAGCAAACATGCATAAAGAGACAAATCCAAGCATTCAACTCTAAAGTCTCACTCAAATTACGACAATGATAGGGGCGATGTGCTGGCCGTCCCACTGATCCCGTTTCTTCTAAATCATGGGTCTCTAAACTTTTTTGTCAGAGGGCCACAGAAGCTAGTACACAACAGCTCGAGGGCCTGGCATCGTACGTAATGTAATTGTAACGAGTTATGTTATTTTCTACAAAATCAACAAATTTTTCGTAAATACATTGATTTTTCATTGTAAAAAAGCGTCTTTGCGGCTGGATGAAATGCCATCGCGGGCTGGATTTGGTCCGCGGACCATAGTTTGGAGACCCCCGTTCTAAATGGTCAACACGTCACGAGCATCTTGTTAATTACGTCTAAGCGGCAGTGGCAATCATATTAGAAAAATGTCGCCAAGAAATCAAAGCCACTGGCCTCACCCAAGAAATAATTCGGACAGGCAAAACACAAACGTACAACATTCGACCCTTGGAAAGGAATCGGCTGCCCGTATCGCTGAGATGGCACCCCCCGGGTACTCCGAGTAGAACGCCGTAAATGTGTTGCGGAAGTGTTCTTTGCTACAACCTCTGATGTTGCCTCATTGAAGCCAGATGGTTGTGGCGCGTTTCAGGTGTCTCAGTCGCTCCCCCATCACTAGCAACATCAAACTTCACTGATGGGGAACACGTTTTTTACGTGGCTGGCAGCGCTTCACTGGATGTTAGCGTTTGCGGACAAGTTGCTACATCGCTGAGAGAAACGTTTTGCTCTCGGCCGTCCTTATATTGGTCTCTAACAGTTCCACTTCTGCCAAGACAACATGCTTATTGGTGCGCACATGATTGCGCAAGAACGCTGGGTCTGGCCGCACCAAGCTGGTAAAGACTTCCCGCTGGGAGACTTGCAACAAAAACCGAAGAATAATTCATGGGGCGTGGCGTTAGTGGCAGTGCGCAACAGTGATCGTGTGGCTTGTGAAGCATCGGGCAACACAGTTTCCCAAGATTCTGCATAGGCAAACCGCGCGATTTTAAACACAATCCCAATCGTTTTCCATAAAACGCAATTATAACGCTCGACTTGGGCGTTACCATGCAGATGATAGGTTGTGGAGTGACTACTCGCCACACCTCGCCGCAGCAAGCACTGTAAGTTTTAAGTTCGTGTGATGTAAGCGATCTGCCCAAATCAGAATGAACATAATGAGGCATCCCGCAGAGGGCAAAACAACTGGTCTGAACATTTGATAACAGTAGATGACAACATGTTCGGACATGGAAAACAAAACGGAAATCGAGAATAGTCATCGACAACAACCAGAAGGCACTGTAAGCGTTTTGCGTCTGAGATGGTAGTGGACCTTCACAACCTAAACTGAAGCGCTCAAGGGCTTGGTAGCCTTGATTAAAGCTCCTCTTTCACGACAATAGAATTGCGGTTTCAGCTCAGCGCAAATGCCCCACGATGGGCGAAATCTTTTCACGTCCTCGGTTGAGAAAGGCAAGTTCTTTGACCGCACAAAATGAAGCATGCGCGTTATGCCTGGGTGGCACAAGTCCCTGTGCAACATGTCCAAGTTGCAAGCCGGCACTGCAGAACAGGACGCTCGCGTGAGTCCTTCGGGACCATTGTTTTCTCTGCCAGGGCGATGCTTAATATCATACGAGAACAACGTTAACTCTGAGCGCCACAAGTGAATTTGTTATTCTTTACTTTCGATCGCTAGCGGCTATCCAACATGAACGAGACCGACTTTTGATCGGCGACAATTGTGAAATGACGACCACCCAAGAAATTACGCCATTTCTTTACTGTTGTGCTGATTGCGGTGGCTTTTCCACAGCGGGGCAGTGAAGCTCGCTTTTGCTCAGCGGCCTTGACGTGAAGGCAATCGGTCGGCCACAGTGTCGCCGAAAGCGTGACCTGGGAAGCATCACACTCGGCCACAAATGGGAGACTTTCGTCGATGGCTTACAACGATGCATCTTCAATACATTGTTTCATCAGGTCGAAGTCCTCCAAGCATCTTTTATCCAACGGGAAGGTTGTAGCCACTTTTGGCCTTGCGATCTTAACAGAGAAACATAACATCCACTTTGCGTAGTATGCGAATAAACCTAGAGCATCCTGTAGCGCCCTTTTACTTGTCGGGGCTGGCAGTTCACGCAACGGCTTCTATCGCTCCGGGTCGGGCCTGATCACACCATACAAGGGTGTACGCAAGGAGGGGGTGTGGTGAATGTATGATTACCTTGTCCTTGCCACGTAGTGGCGCCTGCAATTTTGCAATCCTTAATTGTGCCCCTGTGTTCGCCCCGCGGCTCTTGCGTTGTGCTTGCGGTCTCGTAATGCAATACTGCCAAGTGTTCTTTTAATGCAGTTTGCCCGCCCTGGGGGGCATTTGATCAGTTACGCTGTTGTGTTTGTTTCTGAGTTTCATTGCTCGCTTGTTCAGCTCCATGATTGAGCGGTGTCCTTAGTGAATTAAAACCTGGCTTTCTGCAGATAGTGTTTAGTAGAATCCGCAGGTGAGTGCACGACAATTTAATTCACTGAGGGATGGATAAGCTGCTCAAGCCGAAAGATTTGGACGTGTTGCCAACCGATTCCAATGCAGCTTCGGTTTTCAAATATTGGATAGCTACATTCGAATCCTTTTTACAAGTTGTAGAAACTGGACAGGCGGCGATTGACCCTAGCGTCGAGGTAAACCGGCGAGGACTTCTTGTTAGCTTTCTCACACCTTCTGCGTGCCAGTATATCGAAGACTGCGAAACGTATGAAGCTGCGGTAGCAGAGTTGAAACGAGTATACGTCAAAACTAAGAATAATGTGTTTGCACGCCATCTGCTAGCTACCCGAAGACAGCTTCCGGGTGAATCCCTGCAACAAT
>Ga0210059_1004398_pt1 | contig 22719 bp, 12 predicted proteins | sample Ectturendosymbi2_FD_188042 | JGI IMG/M metagenome (GOLD analysis project Ga0210059, IMG submission 188042) | Ecteinascidia turbinata endosymbiont from Florida, USA - Sample 2 (SPAdes) (version 2) | ecosystem: Host-associated > Tunicates > Ascidians > Unclassified | place: Key West, Florida...
AAAGCATGAGTTGAACAACAACAACAACAACACATATTAGCGTACTTGAAACTCTAAGCGGAACGCCGTACCGGCAATAATTCTTTTACCGGAACGGCGTTCCGAGCCGTTCCGGCTTACTTTCACCTCTGTTCATATGTGGAAGGGAATAGTATGGAAATTGCAAAACTGGCCTTTGTTCCCTCTATGTTTCTAGTTTGTGAATAGAAAACCGACCACCCACGTATAATCGGACATGTTTCATTCTAAATGGCTCTAATAACTTTTCTTTATGTACAACCAGCATTTTTATGATATGGAATTATATGTTTAATTTATCAACGTTCGCTCTGAATGATGTATCGGCATCTCGAATCAGCAGTGGTGAACGGACAATCACCTTTCTTAAACAAATCGCATTACTTAAACATTTGTTGGTCACCGGACGTTCGTCCATCTTAATGAAAGTTACGGACCCCTCAACAAGAAATGGTGCAATAAATATTTGAAATTAGGTCTTAAAGCATCGTAGGAGTAATCGAAATATTTGCAAATCCTAATAATTCTTTCGAAATGTCAGAGCAAAGCCAAACCCTTCAAATCACGTTCGTGTACCCTTTACATCAATTTCACGAACGCCTTAGGGATTCACGGAACCTAGGTGAAGAACCCGTGGAATAGATGTTCATCTATGAAATGACATCCGCATCCGTTTCTGGTGAATTTCATTCTTGAGAAGAACTGCTCACAACTTTACGTGCTGCCAAAACCAATGCCATTTTCCTTGCAGGTTGCTCCAAATTTGCATGCAAAAGACTTTAATTGCAAAATTTTTGCAGAAAGTCACCAATCCATTTCAAGTTCACATCAGACACCAAAAATAGTATCTCCTTACGATAACAATCAGGACTATCTTCAGGTGCCATGTCAAATGGATTTGATAACAGTTTGAATTTAGTTTCACCTTCCCTAAAATCAGCACATCCGCTGATAAATTCAGCTCATAACTTATCAACACTTTCCTAATATTGGGAACAATGTAACTCTGGAATTTCTGCTTTTCTGCCAATTGTTCTGGGAAACTTAGTGCAGGGTGTTTTACTCAGTTGAGTCTGAAAAATGTGTGTCTTTTTTCATTGGAACAAATGTGTTCAAACATCTCGTTCACCATTTGAATCTCTCCCTGTAGTTTAACATTTAAATCTGACTGAGGTGAGATGTCAAAAAGGAGACCAATGTCATTTAATCCAGTCATCATAAGCAACACCGCGTGCACGAACGTAATTCACAATTTGAACAACACCTTTCATAACATCGACAAAGTCAAGTAATTTGCGTTCACAAGAATTACTGCATATTGCAGTGATTCACCGCCATTATCATGAGGCACGAGGTGCGGATTTTTCTCGGTGACCACCGTACGTTCGTTGTTAGTCCGTTATTATTTTCGTTCAAACGACCTATTTAGCCTCATCGTGACGTCATTTAGAACATAACAGGTATCTACGCGAACTTTAGTCGTTTCGCTAACCTCATCAAATAACTATCACGTGAGGTAGTTCTTCAAAGGTATGCCGTAGTTCCGTAGTTACAACTTAGTTCAATTATGAGCTGTCATGGCTCAACCAACACCAAAGTGCAATTTGTGCTTGGTTATATCAAAGGAGTTGTTTCAAGCACCGCACGTTAAATCGACCATTTGAAATCAAAGCACAGAATCCATGAGGGTGAAGCCCACAAAACTATCCCGGCACAGGAAGAGACCCGACCACAACTTGCGAAAAAGAAAACGAGTCTTTTTGAGGCTACAAAGAAGAGGTCAAATAACCTTGAAAAACTGTTTCATGCCTTAATTACAATCAAACCCAAATCAGCTCAAATCAGTGGAACCAGAGAGGGTTTTTCAGCCACGGTACTATTTGTCACAAAACTCAGAAACAGACTGAATGATGGAGCATAGATGTAGCCAGGGGTCCTAGGGGGCCACGCCCCCCAAATTTTTAGAACATATAATCATTTTGTACTTTGAGAAGCGGTATCTCAAACAAAATAGGGTTATTTGCCTAAAATCAACCATTTTGGCCCCCTTACATTTTTTTGGCCTCCCCCCAAAATTTTGTCTGGCTACGATGCGATGAAAGTGTGCTTTGATTGTCATGCGCCAGTATTGTGAACATCATTGAAAAACTGTGCCTAACTTAATTAAAATAATTTGCTGATAAATGGCGCAGGGACAAACAGTAGTAATTTCACAATGATATTGAGTTTTCATCGCTCAAAATCGCATTCATATCAAAACCCGAAAAAAACCGGGTTTTCCCGGGTTTCTTTTCTCAGCTACCCGAAACCCGGGTTTTAAAATTGTACCCCGAATTGGAAACACTAATTGTGATCCACAAGCGATACAAGAATACAAATATTCCGATCTATATTCCGATCTTGCATTAAGTATATCAGTGTGGCCCAACTACAGGCCCGCGGACCGCATGTGACGCGCCACAGCGTTTTCAGTGGCCCGCGGAAACATTCAGGAAAAATCTTCAAATCTGAGATTTGTTGAAAAACGTGTGAGGTTATATTTGCCTCGCTGAACTGCTTGCGCTGGATAAAGTGCATTTGCATAAGAACAATGCCTTTTCTGTGTAAAATTTTGTTTTATCTATTAATGTTACGATCAAATTAGAAGGCAGGACTGCCGCTAACCCTCCGCTGGGGCACATGTCTGGAAAACCTCTGTGTTTTTTCGGTGCCCAGCGTTCGTTGTCTTGAAGAGTAAATCTGGCACAATGAACTCAGTACCGCCAAATAAATCTGCCTCTCTATCCGCTAAAATTGCGGCCTTTTCTCAAAGTGGCCCTCCAGCCAAATTGATTGCCCATCCCTGCAATAGGTAATTTTGATTAGAACAGGCATAACATCTTTCAGTTAAACGTGTACAATACTAACGGTGTTGGAGACTGCAGAGAGCTTCCGAAAATCAATTAGCGAAGAAAGATTTTTCAAACAAAAAGATTTCACACTGAAATTGCACTCGATGTTTACACATACGTGTGCGTGAGTAAATTTTCTACGATGAAGCAAGTCAAATCTGAAAACAGAAATCGAATTGCAGACGAAACACTGGACGATACCACTGGCACTGGTATTGATAAAGAAACGATGTTGTCAGGGAAGCCTCGACCACAGGCATCCCATTGATAGAGATTTGTAGTAAATTGCTATGTGCTATTGTGTAATAATTTCAGTCACACTCACTTAATGCTGCACTGTTGCTTTAATATCATTTTATTGGAAATGGTCCGCGAGTTGTCACACTTTTGTAAAATGGCCCGTAGGTCAAAAGTAGTTGGACCACGCTGAAATATATCTATGGATTTCTCTACATGTTTGCCTTTCTGCCAGTTTTAGTAATTACTACTGAATGTAAATATTTTCGGTTTTGACCAATGCAAATATATTTGAATTTTGCTTGCACCTTTTTCCTAATAATCGTTCTTTTGGCATGGGTATGATTACCTACTCGTGCATCACGCCTACTGCACAAATGTTGCGAACACGATACCATTTTCGTGCTAAAGCTAGTCCTGCTGTGGTTGCTGTTTAGTGTGTAGCAGTGGTTCTCAAGTAATTGTCCTTTGTTTCAAGCCTCCTCGACTGTGAAAACAGATGCATTTATTGGTAAATTTATTGATCAAACTTTCCATATGGTAGGGCGCGTAAGGGCTCGCGCCACCCTGGAAATTTGTTGACGCCCCCTAGGGTGGCGCGCCCCCCGGTTAAGAACCACTGGTGCATAATATCAATGATCCCGTAACTTCTTGTGCCGTCCTGAGCAGTCCTCCGCAATCTTTCTTCACTTACGGCACACTTAACAACCTCCCAGAGTTTTGCGGCACACCTCGACCACTGTGTAAAAATACACTTCATGGTTTATTGTTTGTGAAAACTTCAATTCTGACCTCTCAAAAACACCACAAATGTTCAGTGGAAGTTTAGCTAAGGTTTAGGTTGGCGAATTGTGGTGCTCATATCTTCAGATAAAGTTATTCCGTGGCACATCTAGCATCGTCTCGAGGAACACCGGTGTGCTGCGTCACATCGATTGTAGAACACTGGTCTAGAGCAGGGGTGGGCAAATAGCGGCCCGCGGGCCAAATGCGGCCCGCCACAACGTTTTCAGTGGCCCGCAGAAGCATTCAGGAAAATCGTTAAATCTGAAATTTCCTCCAACTTCTCATAGTAAATGTTAGTGCTGTGGCTATAAATCGACACTTGCTTTTACTTCCATAAGAAGGTACGGCCCTTCGTTAACGCGGCCTTCTCAAAGTGGACCCCGAGCAAAATTAATTGCCCACCCCTGGTCTAGAGGTAGCCGAGACGAACAGCGACTCTTTGTTTCGTCAAAAAGGGTAACATATGGTGGAAACGCACTTTTCTTCCGATAGCTACTATCGTTGTGTCACATCAAAAATGTATAATGCTAGCCAAGTCATTTACACCACATGCTATTGCGCAGTCCGTCAGAAAAGGTTTTAATCAGTCGATTTGTAAAACGAAAGAACAGAAAACATGATTATAGTGTTTAGCTAGCGCAGTGCTGAAATTTCTAATGCCTTCAGAAGCCAAACAGCGCAAAGTTTCTAAGGAGGAAATGCGCAAGAACCTGGCAGTGTTAGCTAAAAACCCGCGACTGAATCGTTTTTTATTTTCAGCAAAGCTTTCAAGCAGCAACGTTTGACCAGTGTGGGGTTAACCAGAGCACCTGAAAATGTAGGTGAAAATCACGATATAAGCTTCGAAGCATCTGTCACGCTCAGCCTGACTGACCATATTGACATGTTATTTTTCCGGTGTTTTTTTGTAATTCTGGTTTCTGCTTATTGTTCGGTTCAATGTTATTTCTTGCCGAGTCAGTCTCTAGCCTGTGAAATATTTTTTCATAGTAAGAATACACTCTAGTGTTTAAACTATCCTCTCGCAGCTGACTGTAGGTACAGTTGAATAAGTACATCCTCGACTACCGGAAAAAGCAAGCGGAAACGTTGCGAATCAGCGAAAACGTAATTTTTACAAAATATGACGTCATGAAATACGTCATAGGGGCCCTACACCCTACAGTAATCCAGCTCTGCCTGGCAGTCGTATTCAAATGCAATACGGATGCAACTGATACCGAGTTGGAATGATACGGTGTTGTTGGGCTTTACAGTGAAATAGGGCTAAGTTATAGTTTCCTTTCTTTAGATTGATCATACAGCGAACAGTGTACGCCTCGAATCCATTGTGGGTGCAACAACATAGAGATACAGCGCTTCGGGCTTGCCACAAACTTGTGACACGTTCAGTTATTGGTTGAAATACAGATATCTGCCTCTCTTGCTTAACATTGGTGATTCCCTCTTTGCGTAACATCGAATTTTACTTATGAAGCAAAAGATGAAAGCTGTTAGCGAGGGCCGCACCGTCGGACCTGGCGGGGAAGGTTTTTGCCACGTGGCTGCCTGTTGTCCACCTCTACACACGATCATGATTGTGTGATGATGTTGTCTTTTACTTTTGAATACTAAGCAAAGCAAAAATTTGCTCGATCATATTATCAGATCAACTAGCTCTCATTCACGTTAACATAAACGTTTACCAAAAACAGCAAAAGTTTACGAAAAACAGCAAAAAGCAAGTAAGTTCAAATGCAACTCAACGAGTAACAACAAAAAAAACATAGCCTTGAGTCAGCCAACCAACAGCTACGCTGACCGACACTTTGTATGAGGCTAAAATCTTTTCACCCCGCTTCCCATCCAGTTGTTGAATGCTGGAAATGCATTTCAATAAAAGACGCTCTGGAAGCCCAGCGCAGATGGGTTTTCGACTTCCGCGAAGTGTGAGGCACAACCTTTGTTCTAGGGATCAAAACCAATCGCAGAAGTAGCCTCGATGGGGTAATGCTCATTAGTGTGCGATTAGCTCCGACCGAGTTGCTTCATTTGTTTTCGGAACGCATGCACTGCTGGCTCCCTTGCCAAGTTAAACCGCGATCGCGAAATGGCAGCCCACCCAATCAAACCAGCACCTGCCAAAACAATAACGGTAGTTTAATTTCGCTTTCGGATAATTGCGGTGTCGCTCGCGCGATCGAAGGTTTCCAATCGATACTTGCGACTTTGTCCAAATACCCGGAAAGCTCAGCGTCTTCATCCACTTGGAACATTGGCGTTGGCCTTTTTTGCTTGTAACGGTTTTTGAAGTGAAACTATCGTGACATTGTGGAAGAAACAAGGAGCATGTACATTTCTATGGAAAAGGAAAAACAAATGCAAGAATCTACAGTGTGTTTGCAAAAGGTGTGGCAAATCTAAAAGAGGGTATCCTAAAGGTTAGGTTATTTATCTCTTATACTGTTTTTTTGTTTTGTTACTCTTAAGTTGTACCAGTGTTACTAAAAGATGCGTAAGTCTCATCTTCAGCATGGCGACATTTTTTGCATTTCCTTAAAGTTTTGCTTTCAGAATAGAGAGAAGTTCAACATGATAATAAATGAGACGAAAGCTGAGATTCTTCCTTTAGGATCATAAGAATTTGAACAAGTTAGAACTTAGCTTAAACTTAGATTGACCGCGAAAAGGAAATGTTTGAAACAAGCTATGTAGAAAATGAGGAAAGAGAGTTAGATATATGTATGCATTTGTGACACTCTGTACACAGCAACCACAGAATCAAAGCAAAGAATTTGTTGATGATTTGTCAGTTTATGGACTTAATATTGGTAACGTTTAAGATCTTCGTAGAAATATTGCAAGTAGACTAATAGCATATAACATTTTAAGAACTAAGATCAATGAAAATTATGTGTCAGATTTGGTGATTCATCTACAAATGTGAATCATGTTCTCATTTTATGTTTCGTGGAAACTCCGATAAGCTTTTTATGCGAAAAATACCATTTTTCAGCTGTTCATGCCGCTTCGTCGCAGTTGCCACCAGGTTTACTTTGAAGCAATTGAAGTCTTTCTTCTGGTGATTGCTTTTATTTAGCTTATTTGCGAACGTTTCCCGGGTATTCAAGTAGGCTCCATCAGCAGGACTTTATTACATACAATTTATCAATAACGAAAAACTATGGGCATTGCGAGATGCAACGGCAAGAACGCAAATACACATGCTAGGAAAACGAGTAGGCCCTACAAGAAGGGGCTGCCAGAGGTGCATTGTACCCATGCCCAGAGGTAGTGGTGCCCAGGAAGATAAAAGTACGCACGCTAAGTTTTTTTTGGAATCAAGTTCAAAATTGATGGTCGCTTCTCCAATTGCAACGCTCATAACTATAGCACGGTAGCTGTTTTGTCTATATCGTGATTGCAATACTAAAAATCTATGCACGTTTCGAAAAGGGCCCCAGAACCAAAGGGGCCCGGTATCGACCTTCGCACGCCCTGGTAAAATTTATATCAGAGGCCCTGGAAACGAGTGAAGGTTGACCAAAACTTACAGTATCTTTAAAACAAGACTGGAACATAATCGCTTAAGTCACCTAGCAATTTGTTTGCATTTAATGATTTTCTAATTACTGCGCATTGGCACTGCTCGGATGTGTGTACGGCAGTCTGCACAGGCTGTTGGTGGTTTACTGGAAGCTGTGCATCACCAAGAATTTTGCAATGCTTTTCTTATGCCTGAGATTTCGCTGCATCTTCAGCTGCTGCCTAAACTGTCATTCATTTCCTTTACATGCTTTCTTTTTGCCTACGATTCGTTGCACCTCACACTGATCCCGTGTTTTGGGTGCTGCTAAATTCCCTGTAATGCCGTTAAAATCGTTGTCTTGAAGAAGTCTGCTTGAATTGTTTGCTTTTTATTTAAGAAATAGGGGCAGAAAGATTGCAAGTATTAAACGTTCGCTGTGAGTCATATCTCGACACAACTTCCAATTTCATAGCCATATACCCAAGACAGTCCAACTCCAGAAATTAAAGTATTCCTATAAATTTTCGTACAAACATCGCATTTAGCTGTAGCGTTTTAGTGCCGCCAATTCTGTGATACATCATTAGAATTTTGTAATGGTGAAATTTGAAGAAATTGAACCTAAGAAGCCACTGACCTCAGGTTGTTGTGGTAGATTAGCAGATCAAGGACTGTGTAGTAGCAAGCAATAATGTTTTTATTCCAAGTTCTTTCACTTGCTGGGGCTGAGAGGTAAAAGCTCTACGTATGCTGCAAGCTGTCGAGGAATCAGCCGACTGGGCTCTTGTTTTCTTAGCTTTGGGATGATTCAGACTCCCCATATCTGTATTCAAGTGACTAGTCTCCACCAAAGCGGCTGAGTTGAATATATTTGCCACTTTGTTTGGCAAGGAATCGATTTCACGTAATGTTACGCATTCTCAGTCCTAAAATCTGCAAGCAATGCTTGGGGTGAAAGCTTGAAGGGCTAAAAAAAAGAGCAGAGAAAGCAAACAAACCCAAGAATGAAATGGATGAATCAAAACACAAGCTGTGACAAGTAAAAACTAGGAATACGTCGTTCTCAAATAATGGTTTTCACTGGAATTGTAAAACTATCTGAGGCCAATATCATCGAAAAACGCAACAGACCCACATTAACGGAAACACGCCGCGGAAGACTAATGGTGCTGCGCGTTGTATTAACAAAAACAAGCAACTACAGTTTTGATGAAAAGTTTGCCAATCTAGACGGCGTAGGTTTTAGCAGTTTTTTCAGTTCCAATACAGTTCAGACAATCTTTAAAGTTGTTAAAAAGGAAGTGGCGCGAAAATGCGAATTTCATGAATTTTCATTTTTATTTTAATATCGTTTACGTTTGACAGAAACATCTGCGTAGGTATTATCTGTTATGCAACTAAAAGAGTAATGCTGAATAGCTGAGAAATTTCCCGTGCACCATAATTGAAATCAATCATGCAGTTTATTCATCAATAAGAATTAACAACAAAACTGTATTTATATTTCAAAAGATTTTTTTTCTAACCAAAGTAAACTTGCATAAGACAAATTCAAAACAAACAGCATATTTTATCCAAGGTCTTTTGATCCAGGGTTTTTAAAGGAAAATTTTAGGAACCCGTTACGAACCTGTAGGGACCCAATTTCTCTGATTCTAGGGACCCGATTTTCTTTGATTCTAGGGAGCCGATGATGATTTTCTCTCATTCTAGGGACCCGATTTTGAATTCTATGGACCGGAATCGGGTCCCGAAAACACCTTAAAAAAACTGGATAAACGCATTCTATTTAAAGAAATAACAAGTGTTGTCTTTGGGTTATAATGGTATACAGCACATACTATTCGGTTGTTTTTAAATATGTTACAAAGACAATAATATGGTTGATGAAATAGGGAATACGTAGCATTATTTTTAACGTGTCAAAAAGTGGCTACCGAAAATTTTTCTGGTAAGCAGGCAAAAATTGAAGAGCTTCAGTTAAGTCTTTAAAGTTTCTATTGTCATTGTGTGTGGTTCAGATATTTCATCTGTGTAGCATCAATATCAGGGTTTGCGTACTAATCACAGAAAAATAAAACAAAAGAAAAGACGCTGAAATGCAATCAAAAGGTTACTCCGCGCTAGATCAGTCAGTTATTCACATCATGATGAAATGAAACTTCTAGCCATTTCCGCGCTTAGCTCGTTCAGTGTATATGACAAGTAGCGATTTACCGTGCCTGCAGTTTTTCTGCCTAGCCTGAAATGTTTTTATTGACAAAAGGTGCTTAGATCAGACAAAAAGTGATTGCGAATATCCTGCTATGTATAAAGAAAGTTATCGCGGAGCAGGAAGCTGCCACCAGCACCCAGCCTTCGTCGACTTGCCTCCTTTTAAAACTCCGATTGACCGCGCAGAGACGTTACTGTCACCTTGCAAGCAGCTTCCTTACGCTTCTGTTGGTAGCATTCCTTGCACAGACCTGTCGTCGGTGGGGCGACATGAAGTGGGCCCTTTGCACAGAGAAGTCACCGGCGAAACGGAATCCATCAGAACAGACGTAACTCTCTCTTCATACGGTTACAAAGAAAGCAGCAGCACAGTATCGCGAAGGGTAAGTTTAACAGAAATTGACTTGAATAATTTTGCCGTTGCAGGGTGCTTTTTAATTTTGTCGTACTTTTATCTCTAAAATCTTTCAGTTTTCAATGTTTTTAAATTTTTTCTGTGGTCTAACAATAATTCATCTTGTTGTTAAAGTACATTTACTTGACTTCGTTAAAGCACCTTCAGTGTCCGCAACGTACCGTGTTACATCAGCAAAAACGATAAACCGACTGCTTAGTACCCTGAGCAGTTTTGTCTAAGGTTTCCACAGCACAGCAGTCACCTACATTTCATTTCAAATTTTTTAAGAAATATCGAACAATATTGAAAAGTGTATGGTACACAAACAGCAAGTAGAATAGTTGTGTCATGAAACCGCAACATTTTTGCATGATCTCAAGCACATCGCCACCACCATTTCCGAGAAAAAAAAAATCAAATAAAGAGAAACAACTAGATTACTCTGCCTGGAAATGTTACCTCAAATTTTAAGTTTAAAGCAAGAATAATATATTTGCCGGACTCTGTTATTCATTGGAAACAACTAAAACATGTTGCAAATTGTTAGATCACGTTTCATAAAATGCATGACAAAAATTGAAACAAATAACCGAAGCTTGTGACTTTTTCACCCAATGTTTACAACTTTTTGTTGCATTTATGGAGTTATTCAACTTTTTTCAAACCACAAAAAATCCTTAAATTTTGAACAATTGGATACAGTATGAGCTTTGCCTAGTCTTTGTGTTCATCCATGCAGTTACAGGCATACGTATGTATTTAGTCTTTAACGCGCCGAAGTAAACTTTAATTGCATTTTTGCTGGCATCCCAATGTTTTCAGTGCAGGGTGACATCTGTACGTGTTGTTCTTACCTTCATTAAACTTCTAGAAATAATGAAGTATTTCACGCCTAGTCAGCATGAATGAGTTGCACCGTCCTTCGCTTTGCACCACCGAAAAGCATGATGGTTAACACGTCGTGTTTAAGATACTCTAAAGTTTATTACCGGACCGGTAGTTTATTACTCACTTTCGTAGTTTGCGCAGTTTATTATTTAATTTCGGTAAATTGTGTGGCAGTTTATGTGGTAACCAATGACCTTCCAACGGCTCCAGAACAGTGAATGACAGGGGGGGTGTAGCCAGTCAGGTTAGGGGGGACTATTTCAGTAATATTTGGTAGTCAAGTCGCATTACAGGTTCACTACTGCAAGAGAGATGAAGTATACTTCGCAACACTGCTGTGACAAAACAATGGCCTTTTGTCGCGAATGCTGTTTTCCGAATTGTACAAAATTATGGTGAATAAAGTTACTTTGATAGCAATTATGGGAGGCGATCGCCCCAATCGCCCCCTGGATCCGCCCCTGGTGATGATAGGGTATTTGTCGCCTTTTGCGTCGCCAAACACAAAATGCTTTAAACGGTCTCCCAGTTTACTCACAGAAACAACTTATATTTCGTCGAAAAATGTTTAACGAGGAATAGTCGACTTCCTCCACGCTAAGATAACCAAAAGCGACCACAAAAATGTCCACGTGTAACCATGGCAGTATCAGTAATCAATTCATGCAAATGAGCAAAAGTGGTAATACGTGGTGATATTCAGCTAAACATTTCCTTCTTCAAAGTAATCTAAAACATACTGTCAAATAAGTCCTATATTTTCAAATGATCGGAAATGTTTCCAAATCACTGGATTGATTTACAAACAAGAGATCAAAAGACATTGAAAATATTAAGAGACGGAGGTAATTGTCCATAAAAAGTGTCCTTCAAGCTGCTTAGTAACGCCATGCGTAAAAAGCATAACAATTGTACTAGCTTGCTTTTGTTAGAAAGCAGAATACTAGCTTGAGACCACTGCTTACAGAGAGTCGGCATGTGCATTAGTCCGACTTTCAATTGGGAAGTGTTGACTTTAAAAAATGCTGGCAATAGTGTGCATTTCAGCGAAAGAAAGTGCAAGACCAGAAGCCTTCAGATTTGGTGTTTTTCGCCGCAAATTCCACTTTTCATGGGATTAACCACATTGCCACGAACGGACGGTTCACCTTGCGAAGAGGTCTTTGGGCCATTGCTTTCATCACCGCTTTTGGATACTGTTTGCTTGAGGTACGTACACTGCAATTGCATCTAAATTGTTATTGGCGTCATTTAACTAAGGATTTTATGTAAAATCATTGGTATGGCTGAAGACCCGTCGATTTCAGTTCGTCATTCCTTTTGCTTTGCGGCTCACAGGTCTACAAATAAAGCGTTTCCTCTTAACATGTTCAACGCCAGCGAAGCGTACTTGGGCTTTAGTGCCATTTGTAACAGCGGATAAAACGGTAATCTTGTATCTTTTCAACTTTGTCCCGACTTCTGGTAGTTTATTCTGGTGCAACCTTCCACGGCTCTACGAGAATTAACAGTTTCATCTGTTTTTCACATTAAAATGCTGCTAAAATGTGTTGTTTTTTGATCAACTTGCCTGGAGTTTGTTTTTGCCTAAATAAAGTCAGCAGATCATGACTGTCTGAAATGCAACTAGATTTAAAAGCTTTACTAACACCTTAGCTAATATATTTTGAATTATATCCGCTTAGCAAATTTAACGTTTCTTTGTATAGCATACAGAATTTTGGTGAAGTGTATTCAGGGTTAGTTAAAACGGTGACTAACTCATAGAAACATCTTTTAAATATCAATGGTTATTATTAAATAACAGCACTGTGTTAGGCTTTCAGATTAAATTGTGAAAGAGCTTTAATTCGTTTCATTTCAACGTTTTCAAAAATAATTCACCTGCAAACATATTAAATTTCCTAAGGGCCTGCTCAGGTCTTATACGATTTTATCCTTTGCTTTTACTGCAATAATTGATGTTACGCACTGTACCTGAGCTCTATGAGTAATTATAACGGCTTTGTTGGCTGTTTCATTGCTGGAATTTCGGCGGCGTAAGATATCTTCAGTATTGCAGTGAAAACAATTTGAGATAAACGCATTTTCACGTTTTTGATTTGTCGCAGCTTGCGTTTTAGTATAGAGCAGGGGCCACCAACATGGTGCCCGCGGGCACCAGGTCGCCCGCGAGGACCACGTTGGTCGCCCGCGGGCCTGTTTTGAAAATACATTAGCAATAAGATGATGATTATCGTCACATATATTAGCATTATTAATAATAACATAATTAAAGGTAATTCGAGCAAAATTTTTACTTCAGAGGTGTGTATCAAACTAGTAGCCCTAAGCGTTAATCGGTACCCAAGAAGTAGCTCTCAGTTTCACAAAGGTTGGTGACCCCTGGTATAGAGTTTGTTTACTTTCTCTGCTTTAGCTTTGGCCTTTCAGCGTTTCACCCGTAAGCATTGCTTGCTGGTTGTAGAACCGATAGCGCGTAGTGTTGCGTGAAATCGATTTCCTATTAAAATTTGCTGATTGATCCCAACTCTTCACCTGTGTGGAAAATAGTTTTACTGAAACCTTGTTTTGTCCTCAGTTACTAAAAATCAAGTATACTGGTTAGAAATGAGTGTCTTTTACTTCAAAAATTGAGCACAACGACCGTCAAGTTGCCAATGATCCACTTCTGTTCTAGTCTTGAAGTCATAGTTACAGCCACTTCTCACTTGCTTTGTCTCAAACAAATCCCATGGCATGAGAAAAGACCCAGTTTTTGCAAAAAGGCTTAAATGTGTTGGTTTGCTAGTCTTTGCATTTCATAGTTTTACTTTTGCCACTTGGATTTGACTTAGGTGGAATCAGGGTTAATCTGGAAAGTTCGAGTTACCTTAGCCAATCGATATCTCAACGTCTCGAATTTGCGATTCAATCCCACGCATCTTTAGCGAAGGTTTTGATTTTGCAAATTGGTCTTCTATAAAAAACTCATCGGTTTAAAAAAAATTACGCTTTTGAGCATTGCTTCCACAAGGAAGCAATGTGATGGTCCGTAGTTCTAGGTATGAAGGATCCAAAGACATGAAATGCCTTTCGTTGTTGGCCTCCAGAATAAGACATACAGTATTTAATATTTGCTTTTTTAGGCTTTTGACCGTTACAGCTACTACAGGTCGCACCCACATGTGACAAAACTTGATGAGCGTCAAGCAAGCGAAATAGACTTTCCAGCAGTAACCATATGCAACGTCAATTCCTTTCGATTTAGTGCGATTACAACGGACGATTATTATTACCTTGGATCAAGCATTCTTGGGTTGCTCAATAACGATTATTCATTGAAGTCAAAGTGAGTCGAAAACAAAAACAAAAAATGACTGGAATTAGAATAACACCGTAAGGCCTTTGTAGCTGTATTACGAAGTAATGTCGCTTCTTGCGATAAAACTTACCAACGCAAAAGCCTTAGCAGCATTTACAGCTTTTTGTCAAAATATTTTCTCTTTATATTTAGTCGTTATTCAGTAACCTCTTTTTCTGAGACGTTTATACACGTTGCGGCTAAACTTTTCAGTAGTATGCTGAACTGCTCAATGTCCAAACGTTCTCCATTTTAACCTTCGTGTTCTCACCGATCAGGTCCAGAACTGAGCCGCAGAGCCGGCCAACCATCCATCGTAATGCTGTGCAGCCTGCCATTTGTGGCGAGTGCGCAAGGATCACACGATAAAGTGGAATCCCCAAAAAATAATTCAACATTTTAAATCGAGACTTTTTTGTTCTGCAGTCGATTTCGAAAATACAAGGCTTGGCCATCCGTATGGAAAAAGATTTACCGCGTGATGCAGCTCCGAAGAAAGTATCGACCCCAAAACAAACTCTTCAACATGTCTGAGTTTTACAATCGCTCAGGACACCAAATAAGCAGGATGCTGAAGCGCTGTAGCTACCGCGAAAAGGACTGTAGGTCATCTTTGTACTGGGATCCGGTAAGCTTGGACAGTTCAGAAAACGTATCTGTTGAACAGATGGAAACCAAGTTGTCTTAAAGAAGCTTTTCTCCCTGATCGCATACGCTAAGAACGTGTGAACATAGTTGGCAAATATGTATTTAGGTGTATAGTTGGCAAATCCTTTTATTGACCTTCAGATAAGAACAGAGCGTTACCAATAAATGCTACGTGATTCATTGTAAAAGCCTTCTGGAATAGCAATGAAATTGAAGAGCGTGCGACTACATCAAAGTTGTGTGAAACTATTTCACAATGCGATAATTTTTCAGGTAGTCCAGTAAACAAACTACGAGCTAGTAGCCTATCATCAAAAGTAATGCAAAATTTTAAAAAGGGGCATACTAATCTTTAATAACTTTGGCTTATTTTATCCAACTTATCGTTATCGTTGGTTTTCTTTGAACGTATTCATTTGTTAGAATTCAAATGCATAATTGTTCATCAAATTTTAGACTTGCGCTTGGTGCTCTTTGCAAGGTAGGAGGAAACTTATGAGCTTTAGCTTGACTTATTGGATTCCTACCAAGGTAATCCCAATTCTCTTCGATTTTCTTGGTCTTTTAAAAAATACAGAGAAGGCCACACCAAACACTAAAATCAACGAAACCTAGAGGGAGAATGCACTTTTAACAACTTAGTCTCTCTTCTCCCGCTTCCCGAAAACATAAACTGATTAACTAGGTTTTTAATTACATTAAAACAAAGAGAACCATTCATTATTTATGTGACTCATCTTATAAATTTACGTTCAAGCACGGAAATACTCTAACACTATTCAACTTTATACAGTGGTGCAAAATTAACTGTTCTTTGGAAATGTTCCTAAAATACACTCAGGTTTATTCAACAAAAAATAAACCGAACCTCATTGACTCAACATCTAACATTTCGACGCTGCATGCATGTAGCACCAAGCTTCAAGTGGCGAAATTTTATCTAGTAATCTAACTAGAGCAACTGACCATATAAAAAAGGAATAAATGGAGACTAAGATTGCAAACTGGATATTTTTATTTGCTTTTCCCTCGAATCTACAAGTCGCTTGAACTGATGGATCAGTAAAAGAACTTTTTTCATGCGAATTGTTTGAAGCACACTATTTCTAGTTGCTTATGTTTACACTGCGTTGCGTTTTTCTACTTCTTATCAATGTTTGGTTTTATTATTATTGGAATAAATTACACACATTTTTGGGAATGATCATGTGATTGAGTTTTGTCGCACTCTTTTTGCATAGTTAACTTCCAATCACAACTACATATAGTCCGAAACCAGCTGCGTTTAGGCTGGAAATATGTATGATTGTGTCAGGCTATGTGTTAGGCAAGCGCTTTTGCCAGCACCAGCATGGATAATAGACACAGACATCCACACGATTTTGACAGAATTACTCCATGCTATTGTACGCAGGTGTTCACAAGATACGGCAAGTGTTACATGTTCAACTCCGGTCAGACCTCTGATCCACTGACAACTCTAAAGGGTGGGATCGACAATGGACTCGAAATTCTGCTTGATACGCAACAGGACGAGTATATGCCCGTTTGGGCAGAAACAGGTCTTGTATTGGATCGATGAATTAAGCCTGCGCTTATTTTTACTAAATGTGGGCAAGTTTCAAAAAACAATTTTTGTAGAAAGACTAGTAAAAATGACAAGTAAAAATATATGCTTTCTAAACAAATACATTTTCAGTAAAACATTCAACTAACCAGTCTCCACAAAGGTGACGAAGTTGAAGGAATCAGCAAATTTTTATAAAATAGAAAATCGATTTTCACATAAAAACAAGAGGCCTATCGAAGGAGGGCCAAGGGGGGCGCGATTCCCGGGGCGCTGAATCACTGCGGGGGCGCCGATAAGTCCTAACAATGTCAAAAGTACTTTCTTGAAGAGCAGATTTGCTTCCGAAAGACCTCAGGTTCGAACATGGGGGCGCCAAACTTGTTTCTTTCCCCGGGGGCCATCTAACCTCGTTACGCCCGTGCATAAAAACGTTTTTACAGTTTTTCACGTAAAGAAATAAAGAGTGCAAACAGTTGTGCTAGCGATGCGATGTCAGGTTTTGTGCCTGCCAGACTAACTCTTGACCCATCCTCATATTTTTCTGTAAAATGTAGAAGTTATTGATGTTTTGAATTGTGAGAAGCCTTGAAGAATTTTCTGTTTCGTCTTTTCGTCTTGACTATTTTCGGGGTGTCAGTATACACTTCGAAGTCACAAAATGAGTGCGCTGGCTTTCGTTGGTGTTGTACTAATTATACACTTAAATAATAAGGTAATATTCAAAGAAACAAAACCTTTTAAAGTCCTTTGCAAAGCTTTGCAACGCTGTAACTCGCCAGACGACTGAGCTAGAGAGCTGTTCAAACCATCTACGGATTTATCAAGTCTTCTAGTTGAGATAAAAAAAAAATTTCGTTTTGGGTTTGGGGTTCTCTGGTGGGACGTCACAATTGGCGGTGTTTTTGCGTTTTTTGGCCAACTTTACCCGACCCTGGGCTCCAATCCAATGAGCCAATTTTGGGGCGCAAAGTTGTTTTGGAAACTAGACTACCATCCCAGTTTTTAGAGCCCTTGATTGGCTTTCTAGCATGTCTGAAACCAAAATTACGGCCCAAAAACAAAACGTGGCAAAAATTTTTACCCCCACAAACGCTAACTTAGGGTGCATTGCACCCATATTATATATGGCCATAACTCGCCGCTAGAATATGCTAGAGAGCTGTTCAAGCCCTCTAAAGACTCGTGAAGTCTTGTAGTTTAGACTGAAAAAAATAATTTTAAGTTAGGGATGTCGTGTTTGTTGTTGATGTTTACATAATAAGAGGATGTTTATGCATATTTGTTTACATTTGGATGACGTCACCATCCCATAGGAGTCGACCAACCAAGTCGATTTCTTGATTCAAATTTTTTTGGGTTCTATGCTATAGTCTTTAGAGCTTTTGATCGACTTTCTAGCGTTCCTGGTTCCAAAATTGGGCCAAAAAAACGCAAATTAAGGGAAATCCCCGAAATTTACTCAGCAAATTCCGGTAATATTTTAATTTTAGTTTCGTAAAAGAAACGTTTTAGCTAAGGTACTATTTCCTTGAGAACTCACGTAAATGCGAAACTAATGCATAACGCCCAAAAAAGCCCGGCCACAAATTTTGTCTACTCTTTGGACCACAGCTGTTGATAACAAGTTCGTATTCAACATTGAAAGTTTACCAAAGTTTTCACTCATCTTCGGATACTTCTTAAACGTCCCTGTTACTACAAGCATACTACTGCAATAAAACATGGGTAATACTTGAAGAAATGTTCAGAAGCATCCACTCAGTATTTACGGCTTACATGTTGGCATTCTTCCAATTCTGGAAAAGCTGTCTATAGTTCACTTAATATAATCTTACAACTTTTACTGTCTATCGAAAGAAATCCTGTACCAACCAAGAATCAGACACTATGATCTTACAAGAGTACATATTTCACCTAACTTGCTAATGGGAATCATGAGCTCTTGTTCAAAATTTTTATGTACAAACAAGACAACTGAGTGGAAAAGTATACCGCTAAAAATGCTGCATGCATGTACAGTACAACTACGATGATTCGCCATGGTCAAAGTTAAACATGACTTGATCCAATTAAAAGCATTATGTTTTCTGTATACTTTCGAGTAATAAGCCAACTGCGCTCTGCTTTCATCATTTTGCGATGATTCAAACTTGCACGTATCTGTATTCAAGTATGTACTCTCCACGATGGGAGTAAGCAAGGAATCGATCAGCAAAAAGCAGTGTACCTTTTGCTGATCGATTCCTTGCTTACTCCCATCGTGGAGAGTACATACCGTACTTGAATAACTTGATCCAATGTGCGTTTTGTAATGTATAAAAATCAAAACCATAAGGAACCCTGATTTTTATGCAACTAAAAGACCTTTTAAAGTGAATGAACCAGACGGGTTTGCGGAACACATACCCCAATTTTACATCACGGTAATTTTACCAGAACTGCTATTCTTGTTACATGAAGTAATTGTGGAAGCTCTACTCAATTTTGATGTTGAAATAGACACAAACAAACAAGACAGTAAACGCCAGAACGATTGAGCCACAATCAAACGGATTGGCTGATCCAAAAGACAATGTGAATATTGCCATAAGTTTTTAATCGAAACTTTCTGCTGATAGCAATTTGCAAAATTCTATAAAGTCTCTGCGATTCTTGAATAAGACTTTTCCATATGCAAAAGACGCTAAACAAAGATGTCCAACAGGCATGTGTATGTTTTTCAAAGCTTTTAATGACAAAAGAGAAACTTGGCAAAATTAAAATTATACTGTGGGATCAGCAACAACTTTTTCCTTGCCAGACGAGATCTCAGTAGAAGCAGGATTCAAAGTCCAGTTGCACGTTCAGTCAGAGCCGCCGTTCATCCACGAGCTGGGATTCGGGATTTCCCCTGGATTTCAAACTTTGGTAGCAACGCAGGAACAAAGGGCAAGTTTTTTCATCGGCTGTTTCGTTGAGCAAGCTTTAACTCCACGTTCTGTTGCTAGAAATGTTTGAGATATTGCCCTTTTAAGGAAAGGCTTTCCTTGTTTCGTAGCGTGATTTTTAAGAATCAAATTTTGAGCAAAAGTGGTTACGCCTGACAATTTCAGAACAAGTGAAATTTTTGTTAGCTTCTTATTCAATACCTTTCCGTCAGCTACTTTTTTGGCTGAATATCTGCAAGGTTAAATAAAAATACACATTAACAAAAGTGGGTTGATTCACCACTTCAGACTTGTTATACACAAATTTCCTGAACATGTCTGTGTAGAGAATTTGGCAGGTAACTTCAACCAATCGCCGGTTTTGTTCTCACTTAACGTCCAAATACGATGTTTCGCCAGTGTTTAATATTCTGTCAGGGTATTCTGCAATTTACACGTTTTTCTTAATTGTTTATTTTACACCTTACGGTTTGTTGGATACTACGTGAATAAAATCTTTTAACGTTCTGCAAGAGTGTGAATACTTTCACAAATTCACTCTAGTTGTGAAGGCACAGCCATGGGCGCCGGAAAGACTTTTTCCAGGGGGAAAAGAGATGATTTTTCCAGTGGTAGCAAAAATGATTTTTCCAGGGGAATCAGAAGTGGTGAAATTTCATTTTGCCCACTGGAAACTAAGAACACAACCTTCTTTTGCTGAAAATTTATTGGAAAAATATAAAGTTTCAAAATCCAGGGTCCAGGGCCCTCCTTTCCGACGCCCATGGGCGCAGCTACAAAAACAAGCTCCCGTCGGTCAACAGAACAACGACAAAGTAATATCAAAACAAAATATTACTTTAGTTACATTGTTAACAAGACATAAAGATTTCTTGAACAAACGCGTTTTGAATCAAAGGAGTGTTTGGGAGGTCGTGTGACAGTATAAAACAATATGTTAAACAGTGTCTATGGAAAGAAATCCTTTCTCAGCAAAGAATCAGACACACTAAGATCTTACAGAGTGTATAGATGTTACACAAGGCGTTACACAATGCAATACAATCATAACAATCAATGTATTTCGCTACGATGTAGGCATCATCAGCTCTGCGAAGTGCATGAAGTATAAATAGAATAAAATAAAATAAAACCCGCAAACAGTAAAGTTACAAATTAAAAAAATCTAATAAAAATTGCAACCCCAGCTTCCCACTTTACATTCGAAAGGAAAAGGTCACAGTCGGAACAACTAACCAAAACAAACTACCAAGTGTACAGTGACGTAACAAACACATGTTAAACAGTTGTGATTTATCAAAAAACTGAGATAAAAATGCTCTGAATGAACTCCTATCTCAAACTGCAAATCTATACCTTTCCATACCTTTGGAAAACTGATCCGAATTAAACTGCCAAAAGTTTCAGTTAACACGCAGAGGAAACAGTTTTTATGACAGACGTTGACATAAAATGCCATGAAACAAGCATCAAATCTTCTTTTGATCAGGTTACTTTTCTGTCAAGCCCTTGGGGTAACTGCGTTCCAGGAGTAGACAAGTCGCAGCACTTCCATTTCGAAAACTACAGCATATCGGCTTGTCGTATTACGTGCGAAACAGAATTTGTTGTGGACCACTGTGGATGCAGAATGGTGCACATGCCCGGTGAGTAGTTTTTCCACAGGGTTATTCCTGTCTATTTTGCTCTTCGAATAAAATAGCCGTCAAGTTAAAAGTAATCAAACGCAAGTTTGTCTTAGAAAAACCTTTGGCTTCATTTTCTTTCGGCAGTAATAAAGAAACGGCGAAGTTTTTTTCATTACATCGGGACACAAAGTGAGAGAGATCCACAATAACAAAATACTAGGATTAAAAAAGTCGTTTGTTAATAACCATCTCACTAGAAGTCACGCGTCGTTGAAACTGATATAAAAATTTCCCGCATCGTTGAAACTGATATAAAAAAAGTGAAAAATACTAGTTAAAAATACTATTAGCACTCAATCCCAAAACTGATGTTCACTTTCTCCAACTGCAGCGCTAGAGACTTTTCAAGTACATTTACTGATTGATCAAATTTTTTACTGACTGCATGAACCCATGTACTCAGACTAAAATGTTACTGTGACACAAGCGTAAAGTATTTTACGTTAAGATTTCTAGTTTTACATTTAACTAAGTCGCACCCAGCAAAGGATTCTGAAACGAATGCCAGGTAGTTTAATTTTATTCTTGGCTAACAGGTAACGCAACATTCTGCAGTCCAGAAGTTTACAAACAATGCGCTGATCCCGCACTGGACTACCTGGTGAAGAAAGACAATCAAATATGCGTCTGCAGGACCCCTTGCCAAGTTACCAGGTTGTTGAAACTCGTTATTTAAGGATTTTTAGATATGAAAAAAGATACCAGCGATTGCTTGCATTTGCTTAACCAACCGACTTTCATAGTTGGGAAGGAGAAGCATGATCAAATCCGAAAATGTCTAAATTTCGTAACGCTTTGAAAAGAATGGCTTTTAATTAACTGTAAGTATAGTTGACATCAGGGCCGGATTAAGAGGGGGGCAGCGGGAGCAATTGCCCCGGGCTCCCCGCTGCAAGTGGGCCCCCGTGATAAAATTATTTGTTTCAGATAAAATACTCGTTTGAAAACTTTTCGTGATTCAGAAGCGATACAAGAATACAACTCTATATTATATTTATATGTTGCGTTAATTATCAAGAGCCCCCAACAGCAACTGATTTGTCTACAAGTTTGACTGTCTGCCAGTTTTAGTAATCGCTACTGAATAGCCTATAAGTGTTTTCGGTTTTGTTCAAGGCAAATATGTTTGATTTCGCTGTCTGTGGAAAGAAATCCTTTCTCAGCACAGAATCAGACACTATATTACAGAGTACATATTTCGCCTACCAAGTAAGCATCATCAGCTCTTATTCCAATAGAATCACGAATTACGTCATAAGGGCCCTCCAGTAAAAATTGCCCCGGGCCCCCTACCCTTTAATCCGGCTTTGGCTGACATGACTACCATTTCAGAAATATTTTCTCTTTAAAAGGCGCTAAGGGTAAAAATAGGTATAGCGCAATACAAAAAAGTATTATTAACACTAAAAAAGCCTTCAAAAAACTATACATTTTTATTCTGAGACGTTTCGGATTAATCTTAATCCATCTTCAGTCCAAAAAATAATAAAGCAACTCTTGGCAGTGCCAGCAATTCAAAAGCAAAAGACTCTGTGACGCAAGAAATAACAGTGTGACGCAAAAGACGTCAAAAGCAAAACCAAGACCGTCAACCCTGTCAAATT
>Ga0210059_1004399_pt1 | contig 22716 bp, 19 predicted proteins | sample Ectturendosymbi2_FD_188042 | JGI IMG/M metagenome (GOLD analysis project Ga0210059, IMG submission 188042) | Ecteinascidia turbinata endosymbiont from Florida, USA - Sample 2 (SPAdes) (version 2) | ecosystem: Host-associated > Tunicates > Ascidians > Unclassified | place: Key West, Florida...
CTTAAAAGTTTCAAAATCACGTTAAGTTGTTAGGTACAACGACAAGTTGCATCATGAAAACGTCGAACGGCAACGTTTCGTGCGAGTTTTATTTTTCCCCGAACGGGCAAAGATGAGAAACGCGACTAGCCTTTGTTGATGCAAGCCCAACAACCACCACCGGCTGAGATTGCGCCTCCGGGGCCGACTTGCTTCACCCAAACCACCCCGATTTCACCCAATCGTTGTTTCCTGCCCGCAGCCAACGTCCAGCAGACACCACCCGGCGTCCGAGGTTACGCCACCGTCTCAACCCAGGGCGTCCTCAACTCGTCCTTGTTCCTGCTCTGGCTGAAGCATGTCTTCATGAAGCACGTGCCCGCCGCCCGGCCCGTCGCACTGCTCGTCGACTGGCGCTTCGACGACGTCGACTACGACGTGCTGCAATTCGCCGACAAGAACCAGATCGTGCTGTTCAGGCGAGTTTTGACTTAATGTACTACTGAACACTTCGCGCGCTGAACATGTGCTGCTAAATATAAGCTTTGCGGCGTTCGCCCTTCGGCTGGATACCGGAAGCTATCAACTGGCTTGCTTTTTTCGTGCGTGGTCGCCTTCTTATTGCGTGGATCGTTGAATTAAACGCGGATTTCTGATTAACCCTGAACAGGTTCCTTCCAACCGCCGCCCATTTTCTTCAGCATCCCGACCAGAAGCTTTTCGGCCGTTTGCGTCTGCAGTGGAAAAAAACGCTGGTTAGTCTCCAGTCTTCTTGTAACGGTATGCTTCAATGAATGCTGCCGCAGTTGTGCTTCAAGCAGCGAATGCGTGCTCACCAGTAAGAGCTGGTGGATTGATTTGTTGTTTCACCCGCTATACATGCGCTGTTAAACGTTGCCATTCAGGAATTTCGCAGTGTAGACATGGAGCCTGTTTTCGTCACAAAGCAGCGCTCAATCTCATCGAAAACCACCTGGCGTTGATTCTTTAAAGGAGGCATTAAAAGTATTGCGGAAAGCTTAGATCGAGCGTGCAGCAGAAGATGTGGATGAAATGAACGGCGGACTCCATGGCCGCTTCAACCGTCGCTGTTTCATCGGAAGTTTGATTAACCGCTGGGTGTTCTCATTCAACTCACCCCATGCGGAACACATCCAGTGCGGGTAGCAGTGGTTGCTCTCGTATTGACAGGTTTAGTTGACATTAGTAGCAGATGCCGCACAGGAGGGCCATGGGAAGGCACTTGTCATCCTCCCAATTTTTTTTCAACTGGTAAACGTTTTTGTTCGTCGCAGATCAACCAGTTTATGAAAAAGCATTCGAATCAAAACGTTACCACGGAAATCTTCGCCTCCTTTTTCGACAGCGAGTTCCGTCAAGTCGCATCGCCGTCGACTGTGAAGGCAAGAAATTATAAGCGTGAAACTTTTTGTTCCTTATTCTTCTACCGCACATAGTGCGAAAGCACTCGGTCTTAGAAGATTAGCAGCATTACAGGTTTCATCCTAGCGTTACACTTCGCCATAGTGTGGATGTTTACTTTTCAACAGATGCTGTTTAAGTTAAGAATGATGTGTAAACTTAAACAATTTGCTGACTGGAAAATACTGCGTTTAATTTGTCTTAGTCTCTTTCATTCGCATTTATAGTACTGCATAATTGATTGGGGACGAGCCTACAAACCTGCCATCCAACCAGTATATGTGCTACAAAAGCGAATTTTGAAATACATGACTTTTACCAATTGACGACCAAGTTCAAACAATAATTTTTAAATATTTGAAATTCTCATAGTGTATGATTTATACCAATTTGGTTTGGCTAAGTTCATGTATAAGTATAATGCCAGTATGCTGCCCTCTTCTGATAACTTTTTTCAAAACTGCACTGCACACACGATCACGGCACTAGACAACAAGTTTCATATTTTTCATCCTCAACGTGGTAGAACTGATTATGGTAAAAAAATGCTGCAATGTGTCGGACCTGCTGCATGGTGTGTATTTGTAATAAGGTCAAAACTTTACCATTAAACATGTTTTCCTATCGAGTAAGATCGTAACTGCTTGCTGGAAATCGACTCTTACGTGAAATACATCTGTGGTTTGTAAAATATTTTTGAATCGTCTAACTTAAACTGTATTTCTTATGCCTCACCTGCAGTATTGTAAATTTGGCATTCATTAAATATAGGCATGGGCTGGTAAGTGACTGCTTTTGCCTCTTTCGCCCAACCTGTGCTGTTTAATTGTTCGTCATTCGAAATGCGTTATTTGTTGCCACTTGCAGCGCAACCATGACATGACTTGACTTGCTTATCACACAACGTTTAAACATACCGTATTTGCTCCATTGTAAGCCGCACGAAATGGTGTAAAAATTTAATGTAAGCCGCCTTTGATTGCAAGCCGCATTTCACCACAGGTTACCTCAGCCTCTGATATACCTTCGCGTACTAGCACGTTTCGCGTTTACTTGGTCTGCCTTCTGTTCATCATAATCCCTGTTGGGACGGATGTTCACATGATGCTGAAGTAAATAGAATGCGAAAAGAGAGAGTTGTCGACAAAACGAAGCCAAGGAAAGACTGAGCGTCATCAAAATCTTTCGATATGGTAAAGAAATAAAAAATGTAAGCCGCCCTTGGTTATAAGCCGCATGAAATGATGGGAAAAAAATTTCATAAGCCGCGGCTTACAATCGAATAAATGGTACATGTACATATACTGCCCAAGGAATAAACGGTGATTACTTTTTTGTCATTTCCGCGCTGTCGTGTTGATGATAAGTGACCAAATGTCGGTTGCGTTGCTTTGCGTGCTTCATAGCACTTCGCACATTATCACAAGGCGTTTTCCATCTCTGCAGATGTGTTTCGAGCTGACCAAGCTTTATACTCCTGTTGCTGAATCGGAGATTCAAGCAAAGGAAGTGGACAAAGGTGAGCGTGGTTTTCGTTTCTTGTTACGCTCAGTTCATCCTTGCCTTTGAGAACAAGTGCATCGCTGTTTTCTACTTAAGATTTGGCCCCTTACGCTTGGTTCACTCTGTTCCATTCAGTGCTTTCGAAACGTTTGATCAACCAACTCCCGGGCTACGTTGGTTTTATTTTCCTCCATACTTTTATTTTCGTTATTAAAATTTATAATTTACACGCTTCTATGGCGTGCTCATCAATCTCGCCACGAAGGAAGTGATTATTTGAAATGTCGTTATTTTACGTCCACTTTTTGGACTGTTGGACAGTAGTCTCGCTACGAACTTTCAGGTGCGTTGTTTGAAATAGATAAACGCAACAAGCGAAAGAGATCAAAGCCGATTCCGTACCTGGAGCCGATCACTGCTTCCGGTAGAGAGGAGGTCGTTGACAGTGCTAAAAAAGGTCAGCATCAATGATAACTGTGCAGACACTAACATAAACGGCTCTGGGGCTTGTACTGTACGTCAGCAGCTGGGCGATTCGCTAAATACCGACATGTGACTGCGAAGGACTTCACCATTTCAAATGCGTTGACTTAAGTTTCTTTCTGCGTGTCACAACTTGTTTTTTTGCAGAATTATTGAAAAAAAAAACTATTCTATTCCCCGAAACAGCCTCAAGGCTGCTTTTCTTTATTAGTTGTTTACTATTCGTGTGCGTGCAAGCTTCGCGCGAAGCGCTGCAAGGTCAGAGTTTCCTTATCCAACCTCCGTTGTTGCAGAGTGGATTCCCACAGAACAACCGTCTGCTTCCCAGCGTTTGTCAAAGGAAACCAAAGTGGCAGAGGACGCTGAGAGCAGCGACATCGAGAGCAGCTCCGCCTCTTCATCTCACTCCTCCTCTGAGCAGGCTGCTCCTTCCACTCCTTCCGAGTCCGCTGTAGTGACCGCAGGCGAAGAAAAAGACGAGAAAACGTCGAACGTTGACTCATCGAAGCAAGGTGAACGGGGTTCGGTTATTGCTTGTCGCTACGTGGAACCCTGAAACGTTTTTTTTTCTTGGCTGATGATGTTTCAACATCTTCTTTGGTCGATGGCGGTATCTTCGTCATAACCTTTTTCGTGCCATTGTATTCGTCTAACGCAGTGGCTCTTAACATTTTCTCTAACACGCCTCCCTTAAGTGATTGTCTTTTGTTTCAAGCCCCCCCTGACAATACATAAGTTGTAAAAACAAAATGTATCTGTTGATAAATTCACTGATCAAACTTTCCATGTTGTAGAGCACGTAAGGGCTCGCGACCCCCTGGAAATTTATTGATGCCTCCGGTTAAGAACCACTGGTCTAACGTGACCTCTGATAACCTTTTCCAGCAGCAAAGCGCGGTCGACCAAAAATAGCCAAAACCGACGAGAAGGTCATATCTCAGGAAAAGAAGCGCCAGTACAAGAAAGGAGAAACTGTTCTCGCCAAGTGGAGTGACTGTCGACTTTATTTGGCCACCATTGTCAAGAAACTGGACGACGGTAATAGAACAGTCACGTGTGTGTCAGAGAACTTGCATGACGTCAGAGCAACGAACGCTTGCCAGGGTTCCCACGTGGTATTGGAAGTATTGAATTATGAAAACCAAAATTTCCGACTCCGACTTCCCAAAATTTCCAACTCCGACTCCTTAACATGAAGGGAATGAAATTTCGCTGTTAAAATCAATGGAAATCGTGGTACACGGCAAGAAATCTCTGTTTCAACAAAAGTTTCAAAAGAAATTGTACCATTTCAACAGGAATTCCGAATTTAGGAGTGTGATGTAAAAAATGATCCAATTGGACGTCCGGAGTCGGACAAAAAAATCCAACTCCGACTCCTAGTGTTGTTAGCCATCCGACTCCACCCAAAAACCTCCGACTCCGCAACACTGTGAAAAAGCTTGGAAAATAATTTTTGAAAATATGTGGGAGCCCTGGCTTGCATTGCGCCATCGCAGTGGGTTTCAATAATTTTTGCTCTCTTGATGCCAGCAATGCATATCAGCCAAAGTGGCAGATTTTCTGATAAATAGCAGTGTGGTTTGTTTCAGTGAGAATTGCATTTCTACCTTCTGGTTGCTTGTTCATATTACTATATTACACTCCTGGATAGTGTTGCGTAAGCAAAGATTTTTCTGAGTTGTTTTTCGTTCTGTCAACAATAACTCGGCTGCGTTTTCGCAACTGTCGGTTTGTTGGTTGAAACGCGCATGTCCCGGATGTTTTCTCGTTACAGACAAATACAAGATACGCTACTTCGATGGCTTGGCGCGCGAAGTTAAAGGCGACTTCCTTCGTCCGTGGACCGGGAAAATGCCCGTGCAGCCGCTGCCCAAACCCCCCGCCCCGGCCCCGCCAAAAAAGCCAACCGACGTTGCGAGCAAACCGGTTTCTACCGGTCACAACCTGCGCAGGAGTTCGTCCGAAGGGAAACCGGCCGCAAACGAACAAATTGTTACCAGGAGAAGGTCTTTAAACACAGAGCAGAAGACCAGCAATCGTCGCACTTCCGAACCCGACCGCAACACCGGTTTGTTTCAGTTGATTGATCCATGAAGGAAACCGGTGTTTTGTGAAATAGACGTTGGTTGATCTTATTCGCTGGCGATCATTGGCTGCTTAGCACGTGTTGTAAACCAATGCACCCGCACTTGATTGTTTGGTTGTTTCCACTGAGAGTGTGTGCAAAAGGTTGCGTTCCTTTATTTTTTAGAAACAAAACGTGAGACGCGCCGATCCGTGCTGGGCGCACCTGGTAAGTTGCTTGGTTGAGGTTGTGAAGCATGTTTCGCCCTGTGGAGAACAGAACGCGTATTCGGTAATATTGTTTTTCTTGACGTTACAGACCCGACCAGCGCGAAGAGAATTGACTACAAAAAAGGAGACACGGTCTTGTGCAGGTGGTCCGACCGAAGAATGTACCCTGCCACCATTCTCAAGCAAACCGACCCAGGTAATTAAGGCACTTGCCGAACTGCTGCCCACATGGCCCCGAAGGACACAAGTCTGGTTTTTCTCGGCGTTCAGTTTCCGCCAACATTTGAAAAGTAAAACGAGTGGCGCGCTAGACCTTCTTGTCTGTTTTGTGAAAATGCCCTTGTTCCTCAGCCCCAAGTAGTGACACCTGTCAGAACATTGTGACAAACGCGTCGAGTGGTTTTCGCTTGCGATGTTTTGTCGCTCCCCCTACATCCACACTTCAGACGAACGCTTGTCGTCTCTGAACGAATGATAAATTGTTCCACCCTCTTATTCCCTCCTAGGAGCATGTCACGCGCGTTTCCCCATCTTCGTACACGTCCTTTGTGTGTAGATCACTACCTGGTCAAGTACTACGACGAACGAAAGAAGGTCGTCCTGCACACCTGGTTGACGCCATGGAAACCCGTGACGTCACAGCAGGCCACCGTCACGCAACCAGCGACTGAGTCCAAACAAAAGCCGACGAAGCCCCAGAATGCCGCTCGGAAGAGCTCTTTGACGGAGAAGCTCGTCGTCTCTGTTCGAAAAAGCGCTCCCCCCAAACCTGCTCCTGCGAAACCCGAGGCGGCGAAGATCAAGGAGGAACCGAAGGTTGACGAGATTAACGAAGAAGCCGCAAACGACGGCGCGAATCTCCACAAGACCAAGAAACCTGTCGTTCTTCTCGGTCCCGATATTGGGGCGACTGTGGTAATTTGAAGTGAAGTTTATCGTTGAGAGTTGCGTTTCTGAGAACAGGAAGTCACAAGTCACGAAGCTATAGCTTCTTTAGCAACAGAACCCATCTTTTCCTTGAAGTGTTTGACGCTTGCGATGCTTGACCTTTCAGCAATTCTTGTCTCCCTTGTTCCCCCCATTCCTTTTGCGAGCATGACATCGTTTCAAGACGTCTTCAGTTCTGCGTCGAAAATCAGAACACATCAGTGGTGGCTCTGTGTTTTCTATGAAGTAGTTAGATTTTTTGTGTGTGGTGGTATTCCTGTTTGAAAATCGATCACAGTTGTGACGAAACGATTTTGACGCATGCAAAGCTGCAAACTATTGCTGAAACTTGCGGGTGGGAATTTTTTAGCAACTGCTAAAAGTGCAGGTGAAATTTATGCTCCAGAACTCACGCGTTTGTGAACCTTTACCAGGTCGTGTTTCAAAATCGCGAAACAGACAGCTTGACGCGCTGCTCTTTCGACGAAGTATCTGCCGTTAGGTGCCTCAAGTTGAATGAGGCGAGAAGGGCACCTGACCACCAATTGTGACATCATAATATTTGCACAGGAACCGCCGAGAGGCGCTGAGAAGACGGTGGACGTTGAAGAAAAACAAAAACAGCCGAAGTTCAAGTTGGGCGATTCGGTCATGTCCAGATGGTCGGACTGTCGCTCCTATCCGGCGGTCATCACAAAAATACTTGAAAACGGTAAAGACGCCTCTGCCTGTGCGCCTCTTACTCCCAGTATAATACCTTTGATCTTCGTTCGTCTTTAAACGAGCTTGGTTGCGAACTGAAACTGATAAAAATAGTGGATTTGTGCAAAAAGAGCAATATTCATACCGTCCAGTATGTTTTCCAAGGTGAATACGCGGTCAAGTATTACGACGGGATGTCTGCGACGGTCAAGGAAGACTTCCTTCAGGAACTCGACCCAATGTCGCTGCCCAGGATGAGAACTCGACCGCGACCGAAGCCAGCCGACTCGCCTGCGCAAGTCGAGTATGTGATCTCGAGTCACGTCAAGTGTGGCTTGTTCGAAGCGATACGTATTTTGTGATATCTTGGCTCCGAACGCCCCGACCACTGGCCCCGCATAGCAATGCGGCTTTCAGGCCAATACCCAGACGAGAGGTTTTCTGTCTGAATAAGAAAGAAAATAACATGTCTTTAGTAAAGTCTCGTGTTTTATGACACGGAAAAGTGAGTGGAGAACAGCCTGTGGTTCTGCGGGAAATACCTTTTATCTTTTGTCGTCAGCATTTCCTGTCCAAAGAAGGCTTTGTTTTTTCAATTGAGGACAAGAAACCGATTATGCTTTAAAAGCGAAAACGTTTTATCCTTTGAGTAAAACAACTGAACATTGATTTGGCATTGGCAGCTTACTGATCATTGACCCCACACTTCGCATTGCTAATGAACTGGTTGCCAGCATTGCCACGGTTGTTTGGCTTCGTTAGACCAGCCCCATGGTTGATTTCTACTGTTTTTTATCGCTGGTTGCCTATTTCTTCTTGGCTTTGTTCCCACCGGCTGGACACTTGTTTTTGTTTTGCAGGCAGCAAACGAAAAACGAACCGGTCCAGCTGGACGTGCAGTCGGTAACATATGACTTCTAATCGATTAATTATGATTTCATTCCTCACATTTAAATTTTCCCGGATCCTTGTTTTCACCAAGTCGTTCTTTTCTGATCATGCTGATGCCAGTAACTTGTAAAGAAATTCCTAAAATGTAACGACAAAATAAAGCGAAGCACAGGCTTATTCGACCGCCCGCCGTTAACCTGCGATGTTGCAACTCTTTCCATTAGATGGCTCCTCGCAAACCCAACGTCAAGTGGAAGGCAAGCACCATGCACGACGCCGTGCTCGCCGTCAGGAACGGAATGAGCGCTAGCGCCGCTTCGCGAAAGTTCGAAATTCCGCTGACAACGCTGAGGAAAAAAATCGCTACCTTTCGCATCACTGTCAAGCCGAGCCTGCCCTCTGCTGTACGTGGACAATCTGTTTCAGTTATTTTTATTTTTGCGCAACTTCACATTTCTGCTCGTGAACGCCGTTGCATGTCGTAAAAATTTCTTGAATGGTGAAATTTTAAGGGAGTTTTTCTGCGTTTCGACCGCGCCGTAGCGTCGCTTAGAATTGTGGTGTACCTCAACTTTCCTCATTGTTCACGGTGTATTATTATTGAATGATTTGCTCAAAGTCACCGAAGGGTTTTCGTTTACAAAGGAATAGGTAGATTACAAAGCCGCCACCATTTGCTGGTCCAGTGTTGTCGAGTCACGAGAGTCATTTTTAATTTTTCCGACTCGGTCAGTGGATTATTAGTTCGAAACAACTATCATCAGATCTAATCATCGTTTTTAGATCAAATGCTGCTTTTTTAACTCACAACGGGTGACCCCAGCTGGGATCACGAGTTAACAAAATGTGACTCTTGGCAAGTTAATCTAAAATAGATCAAACTCGATTCGAGTCGTATCATATAAGATGTGGATCGAGTCGTCCGATAATTTTCAGGAAACGTAACATGAGTCTTGCAACACCCAAGTTCGGATTGAAATTTTTTATAAAAGGACCTTCAGCTTCAATTTGTTTGCTGCCTTTTGACCACTTAAAGCAGCCTCAGTTCATGAGATATTGTAAACAGTTACCTCCACTCCTGGTTTTATTTACTTTCCAGCTTTAGTGAAGTAAATCTTGCATAGGCTTGATTGTGTTTCAACTTTCACACAACTTTATTATAGAATGTCAAGCCTGGTGAACGTAATAAAGGTGGAAGCACATCCGGGACTTTACCGAAACCTGCGGCTGACGTTCAAGCAAAAGGTGTCGCCCATGGGCACATACCCAAAGCACCGAATCACAAAGAGTCTGCATCCGATTCGGAAATCAGCAGAATTAAGGTTGATACTAACGAAAGCGTAATTCATGCGGGAAACTAACACCTCTGTTTGCCGGTCACGGTGTGTTGCGGTTAACACGACTCTGCAAGGAAAAGTTAAAAGTTATCCTATCCTCAAAGTCATTATTCAAGCCCAGCGTTTATTTCAACCTACAAATGATTACTTCTAAATAAGAGCTGAAGATGCTTGCTTAGTAGGCGAAAAAGATAATTCGGTAAAGAGCATAGCATCTGATTCGTTGTTGCGGAAAGATTTCGATAGATGCTGCAAAATAAAAATGTAGAAATAAACGCTGCAAAAGGGTACGTACTTCTAAAAAATGTTGGCAAAAGTGCGATTATTTACTTTGCTTCAAATTTTGTGAAGACATTTGTTTTCCCAGCGTAGCAACCGCATTGTTTAATCTGCACTGCTTCTTTCCTCCAGTGCCGCGTTCCTGGCTGCAACAAAATCTTCCGAAAGGAATCCGCTTTGCAGCAGCACCATCGCCATTATCACTTGCAACGCTACAAGCTGCGTGATCAAGAACAATCAACATTCCAGAAGAGGAAAGCGTCCAGAGAAGATCACCGTGCGTAGCGTTAAAATCTCATTGTGCGAATGTCTTCTGCGGCCTCTTGTTGCTGTTATCTTCCGACGGAATGTTGTTCCGCGTTTGTGTAAAAATCATGTCGGGCTCGACCCGGGTGTCATTTGTCAATCTTTTCCCATGTGCATTATTAAATAATGCGCGAAATAATGATAATTTTGTCGAAAACATGTCTCAGTTGTGGTTGAGTTTCAGCTTGCGTCGAAAATTTCGCGGCGCGCGCGTTTCAAGTTCGGCGCCGGGGCGATGCAGTGAGTGAGGGGTGAGGTTTAGATTCTGTGAAAGGCGAGCCTTACCTCATCAGAACAGATCGAACTCGAATATGAGCGCTCTTGCTGAATGGACGACTGTTCCAGTTATTTGTCCTTTGTGACGTAGACAATGCGTAGCTGACGCAACGCACCGTAGTTAATACAGAGGTGACAGTTTTTGTGACGTAGACAATGCGTAGTTGACCCAGTGCACGACAGTTATTGCAGAGATGACAAAGTTCAACGTTTCTATTTCAGTGCCTGTCAAACGACGCGCATCATCCGACCATTGCGCCACCGCGTCTGTTTCGCCGAAACGAGACGCCGCGACATCGGGCGACGACCGTGGCCCGCGCAGTCGCGGGGGGAAGCCCCCGATTGATCGAATGAAGCAGGATATGAAAGTCTTGCAAGAGACTTCTGAGAATGACGCGAATAAGGACGTGGCTGACAAGTCGCCTGCAGCTCCACCCATGGAGAAAGGCAAGTTCGACTGGACTGGTCGAAAACTTTTAACTGCATTTCTTTCTACATGGCTCAGTTTTGTGTCTTTCTACATGGCTCAGTTTTGTATTTAACCAACCGCACTCATTTAGCTCTGTCGAAAAAAAAATCCAAACTGACTAACTTTTTTCGATTAGCGTAACAAACGCATTGCTTACCGCGAGATAATTCGCCCGTAGCGCCGCAGTTCGTCGCGCAAATCGCACGTCGTTTCGCTAGAAATGCGAGCAGGCCTTTGCAAAAGGCGGAAAGAGACACGCTGCATTGTCTTTAGACACAAGTCAGCTGATACTGAAAGTTCCTATTTTCTGCGCGCAATTAACAGAATGTTTAATTCTGAAAGGGTTTGCTGTTCGCGTTGAAAGCTCGGCCTAAACTTGCCATTTTTTCTCTTCACGCAGATGCACCAGCAACAGAGAAGAGCTCACCGCAAGATAGGTTTGTTCAATGAATCGTTTGTCGTCTTTTTCTGGAGTTGTTGAAGAAAGATATGATAGCAGCCAAACTGGGATGATCGGAATATCAGTTTTGCGTCCAAAAAAAATGACCCATGTCCAGCGAATACAAGCGTGATATCGTCTAACGACGTGTAAAGCCTTTGCTTATCGGACGCAATAGGGCAAGGTTGCATTTTCGCCTTATTAAGGTCAAACTTTGACTTGATGACTTAAATTGACCGAAAGGAGACCTTGGAAAGAGCCTGTCGTGGTTTTCACCGAGGTGAAACGGTGATTGTAACTTGTCGATGACATGACAGTGTGTGCTAAGACAGTCCCGTGTATATATTTTTGTCAGGTTTTAAGCCGTTTTCCTGGCTAATTTCGATGCGAGTGTTTTCAAGCGTAAGCAAATTGCACGGCGCAACTTCTGCATTTTTCACTGCCCAAATAAAGGCTGCACTGACACACGTCTGAGTGGCACGCAGAAATAGAAAAACCGATAGCAAAGTCAAGACAGCCTTGTTCTTTTATTAGCAGTCGACAATTTTTCACATTTGCAATTTACTGATGAACTGTTTTTTATTCTCCCGCGTGAATGTGGGTGGTAATAATCGAATGCTAGGCATCATCACAACAATAAACGCCTGAAAACACAAACTATTAAAACTCCGACCAGTTTTTGCCGACACTACTAAAAGCATGTTGGAGGAAGCTCGCGGTTGCGCTGGCGAACAGGCCAAGGAGGCAAAGTTAGTAAAAGTTCATCAGTTGCACCTGTATAAAATCTTTTGGCTGTTTAACAAAAAAACTGCAGCTTGATGAGAACACCTGGACATTTCCACAGTTTCTTTAGCTCATCTGAAGAAAACCTTTTTTACTACATTCTGCAAGTCTGTAGCACTGGCGTTGCACCTCATTTCGTTCTAAGACATGTCTTTGCTGGCTTTTGCACTTGTGGAGTAAATAATACTGTTTTGTATGGCTGCTTTTTTCTGCAGTTTTTAAAGCCGTTAAAAACAACATGTGGTTTAAATGAAGGCCTGCGTCTGTCTTCTGCTCGCAAGTCAAACATTCTGTGCGGAAGTGAACTTTAAGCATAAGCTTTAATTTAAGGATAAAATTTAAGGAAAAGTTGACGCCATAAAATTTAAGGAAAGTTGACGTCATTGTGAGTTTAAGCAAGAAAATGATCTCTGATGTTGATAAAATGTTATAGCTTGTTTTCTCTTAAAGAATGCATTCAAAATCTGTTGAATAGCGGAATGCTGGGAACAGTTCTGCATAATCATTATAAAATCTAGTGAAAGTAGCAAATGCTCCAAAACAGAATGAAATAGATCATGGATTGTGTTTATTGACACAACGTTACGTAGTCAGCGATCCATATCTTGAGTAAAGACGACCACTCCCATCCATACCAACACTGTTGTCAACCACGAATATTTTAAATGTGTTGATGCACTTTCAGCTAGAGTACGTTTAGACGTAACGTAGACATCATGTGGTTAACTTCTGAACGAGTTGGCTTTCTCAGCAGATGACGCAGGTTTATTATTTTTCGATTTGTGACTAAAAACCTGTGGCAGTAGCACAACTTCCGAGTTACACTGCAATCGGTGTCCTTCAGAGATGATAAAAGATTACTGTGCACAAACGTAGCAGTTGCTTATGACGTTCTAAAACGTTTCGCCATACCAACAGCATTGGTTAAATCAAAATATCAAAAGATTGTTTCAGCTTGAAGTGATTTGCTCACCAATGGATGATAGTTTTATTTGTTAACAGACTCACGGTCGTCATCACATCAACTTGTACAAAAGAAATAGAAAACGTGGCAGCAGACAAAAAAGTTGCAAACACAATTAGAATGCAAAAGCGCACGCACTACTGAGAACGCTTAGGAAAGCTTACGTCAGCGCCTGCAACAAGATAGCTCACATCAATCCACAGAAATAGTTAGCACTTGGCGAATGAAGTTTGAAAATTCGCACGGTTGAATAGATGTGAAGAAAACTTGTCGCATCAACACAAATGTCTCAGCAAACCGTTCGATCTCATGAAGATGAACGGTATAGTATGCAAATACCACATTCAAACATTATTATTGTTGACTATACGCAAACTTTACTGTTACATCGATTTGCGATGGATATGAAACTAAATGGATGTCACTGCAGTTGAAAGTTGAAAACAGTGCATTTTTCAGCGCAGTAGAGTGAACTTGTTTTTGGATGCCATTGTTATCCACCGTTAATCCACAGAGCATTACACCCAAGTATTTAACCCGTTCGGTAAACTCGATATGTGCCGGTTTGAAATAAGCCCTGTTGTGTAGCAAATTGTTCGCATTTCATGAGGGAAATATGGACCACCTGGCTTAAGCCGGTAAAAAGCAAATGCATGTGCATAATAGACAATACGTGTGTCCGTTAGGCGTTAAGATCAATTACAGGTACACGTGTGACATCAGTAAACAAGGCGTGGTTGAATAGCATATTTGCAGCAAAACATTCAGCTCTGGTCAAGAGTTTGCAAAGACAGCCAGCAACAACATAACAAGGTACGGTCACACTCTTTGGTGTTTCAGATATTAGCTGTCAAAAAATTATTTGCTATCACACTGCTATTAAGGTTCCATCCTTTGCTACTTTACAACCAGGCCAATCGTATTACATTAAACTGCGATACGTCTTTCGCTTTGCACAAACCCATGGAAACAAACAAAATTATGCGTTTACACTAAAACGTGAGGAACGTGTACGTTCAAAGCACTGCATCAACGTTTGTAATTTGCAAACGGTTGAAACATTGCAAGTAAGGAAAAAATAAATAAAAGACCCGACATATAGAACTTCACCTTTATATTAACATAATCTGTAGATCGGCACTTAAGCGGCAACCTTTATCGGCTGCACTGTATATGAAAGTCAGCAGAAAAGTAATGAACTGGCTGAAATGTCGTTTGTCAGGTGCTGGACTAACATTGTTTTCCACTGGTTTAGAAAGCTTCTAACTCGTCAAAAGTTTCAACTCTATAGGCCTCACAAAAAGAGCAAACGATATTTTTCGCCAAGATTCAATTCCGCCTGTTGCAGGAACGATGCAGGAAAGTAATATCCACATCGTTATACTTCCAATCATGTTTTGTTTTTTTGCAATGTAGTTTAACTTCGCGTCTGATGCGTTGGGGAATATGGCAATGATCCGAATGGCCAACCCTTGGTGATATTGAGACCACGTTGCTGAGAAATAGTGGCTATCGTTTACGACCCATTGGTACACAGTTCATACATTTAATTTCTCTTCGTGATATTTATAGCTTCTCTGAACCAGCCTGGAATTTGTGGTGATTATCGCACCGTCTGCACTTGTGGTGTTGCACGCATTGCTTACTTTAAATCGTCAACACAGAGTGATGTTGAGCTTGTCGGAATCGTGTACCCTGTGTCGAATGTCATTGTCGGCCACCGATAATGACGCATCGTTTTATACAGACCGTAATGTTTGACATTTGTTGCTTCTGCGGTTTTGATTATACGGTTCCTCTTCGTCACCAGTTTGCTGGTTGCTACGACACACTTGCTCTTTCCGATCTATATTCTGCTTTACATGCATTGCAAACGCATCAGGCTGATATGAATATCACCTCATACTCACGGGCTGCTGACCCGCGTTATAAATGTTCTTCTCTCAGTTTGCCCTATTAATAGATGCCACAGATCATTGGTTTTCAAACTGTGGGCCACGAAAACATCTTCAGTGGGTCGCATATTTGTTTTGAACCAACTATGTTCCGTACGGACTTCCGAATACAACCTTTCCGTATCTGTTCGTACGCACTCATCATAGTCTAACGAAATGTAGCCATTTTGCTTTGTATTTTCAATGTTTAAAAAATCGCTTATGCCCAACAGTGGTTGTAGATTTTTTTACAAAACATTTTAACACAATGTGAACCACCAACCGCTTTTGTTAAACATGTGGGCGATGGACGAAGGAAGTTTGAATATAACTGCGCTAGGTTATCAAACAGTATAACGGCTGCACCTTATACCAACATACTTTTGCTCTGTAGAGCAGCTCAACAGGATCGATAAGCTGACCTCATTCAGGCTGCTTGCGGTGAAACACGAGAATGCCAAAAGTTTTCTGTATGAAAGTAGAAGATTGCTATGTTCGAAATGAACTGGTTAACTCCGTCTAGCTCTCACCAAGGAAGCCTTGTATGTAACGCTCAACAGACAAACTGCTTAAAAGTTGCAACGCACGCTATCATCGTTGCCGGTTTGGTCATGAAACACCGCTCCTGTCATTGCCAGCGACTTTCGTATTCTCCAACCTTAACAAGTTAGCCAGGGGTGCACAACCTGCGTACCATGTGGTCTGGAATAAAAAATTATGCGGCCGTGCACTGTGATTCAAAGTATAAGTTATGGCTGCTGTGCATTGATAGAAAATCTTTTGTCTACTGTATGAGGATACTTAGTCGAAAGATGGCAAAACAGAGGTGTGGAAGCAGGCCAGGCTCAGCGAACAGAAGCAGTTAAAAAGATAGAAATATCTTCAACTCACTGGCGGCCGCAATTCATAAAAATAAACGGAATGCTGCAGCCGGCAACAGCGAAAACGTTGTGCACCCCTCGGTTCAGCTCAACGCGATGGCATTTTACTGCTGGGCCTGGACAAACATTCCCTCGGTAGCAACAAAAAGAGCTCTCGAACTGAGGCAAAGCGGGTCTTTGCGCTAAATTTTACACGAAAAATGTGCGTGAATCTATGCTCCAGTGCGCGGAGATTGATGAGTTCTTGATCGCATGCACGCACGGACACGGTTTTTAGCTCAATGAGAATGAAAAGTGTACAAGAGCGAGTTAACTCCCACGCACCAGCGGCAACCAGCTTTTAATGAAGGAAGATTTGTCTCCCTAGGACCGGTTGTCGACATCGTTTGTAGATTACATTTGCAGTAAGTCAACAGCTTGAAAGTTTACTTTTCATGCACTTTTGCAGGAAGAAAAAAATCCGGATAGGACCACGCTCACCCACTTCCAAAGAAAACGCCGAGGTTTGCGCTGATTGGCCGATTCGCTCGTTGCGTTTGCGCAGCCCTCTCGCGCGTAACGACCTGCTCACTTTCTGAAACAGACCGCTGCCAGCGTACGCTCGACGGACGAGTCGGCGAAGGCGAAAACCGAATCGGACACGAAAGGCGTGGAGATCGTGAACGAGGACATCATCAACTGCGTGTGCGGAGAAGAGGAGGAGGATGGTTACATGCTGCAGTGCGAGTCGTGCCTGACCTGGCAGCATGGACAGTGCGAGGGGATTGACGCCCCGGCCGAGCCGAGCAAACAGGGCAAAGAGAACGGACAGAAATCGCCGCAGGGCTACGTGTGCACGATCTGCCGGAAACCGCCCAATGCCAGGAAGTAAGTTCGTAAGTTTTTACAGGGGTACCAGGTAATCGAGAGTTGACTCCGTTTGAGACGCGTAGAAGTGCTGGTTCTGTTAACAATATGTAGGTTTTGGAAAATACATAGCAAAACAAACCTTATCTCGTATGTTTTTCACTGGAAGCGTAAATCGCATATCGGACTAAACTTTATTCCGACAAAGGAGTTCGGGCATTTTCTTGCAAAAAGGAAAAAAATGCACTTTCATTCCTGAAATTGCTTGCGTTTATTGCAAACTTGTGTCCTTTTCATGTGCTTGATGCCTCATCAGCATCCTGATAATCTTCGATTAGGACAACTGCAAGTGGTCATTCATTGCTTTGCAATGCAACCGGAACCATGTCTCGACTCTTCAGCATCTTCTATTCCGCTATGATCGGTTGAAACTCTCAATTGGTTTTCAGCAATGAATAAGAGCAAAAGTTCTGAAAAGTTTCGCCTGTGCCAGACTTGCGAACGAACGAAATACTGTCTCGTGCTTCGCAGATCTACACGCGTCAAAGGCGAGGGTGGAGGCGCGCTTGCATTGTTGCAAGCGATGTGGGGAGGGTTTCAGAACACAGGCCGAAAAAGATCTTGCTTGAACACTTAAGTTTGTTTAACGCCTCCAATCACTCCCTAGTCACAGCAACATGTCCACGCGCTACCTCCAGCTAATGAACTTGAACTGCGTCTCAACCACGTCGTGGACACAATCGGCCAACATGAGTTGCTTATTTTCGGTAACCCAATGTCATGCTTTCAAAAATTCGCGACGTAAAAAAGCACGGAAATTGTCCATTAAACCGAAATCGTGAAAGTGAAAGTCGCTGCTTAATAATGGTTGTCAGGTCGCGCCTGTACGAATACAACAACGACTTCCTGACCAAAGGCCAGTTGCCCGATCTCGTGAAGCTCGGCGAAAAAGACGACCCGGCCAAGTCGGAACCAACAGGCGACGAGGAACATGGTGCAACGGAAAGAGAAAGTGCTTTTAAGCAAATAATGTTGGTGAGTTTTCTGTGCTGTCCGTCGTCATCATTGTCGTGCGAGGAGGTGCTCTGCTACGGGCACCGCTGATAGTGGTGACGCGTGTTGATATTGGCGTTAGAAATGATGGCAAGATACAGTATGTTAGATTTTTCTCATTTGTGTTGTGCCATGTTTTAACCGCACCCAATGCCGTGCATGCGTGATTTGAGTTTTATAGAGCAAAATTTTTGTTGTAATGATCTCATTTTGAAAATTTTGTTGAATTCTTCCATGTATTCTTGATTTTAGATCTTTTTTGCAACTCATAACACATGTTCTAATGTGTTTTTGGTACCACTGTTAATCAAAATGTTAGATTGGTTAAAAAAAAACACTTTTTATGCATTCAGCTTGTTTATGGAAATTAAAGACTTGCGCAGTGCATTTTTCTTCCAAAACCAGTTGCTTGAAGTAACAGGCTCCGTTCGCGCAAATACATTCACAATCATAGCAAGAAGGAATAGTGCAGTGACGCGCGCAATAATTTTCAGGCGAGCCACCAGTTGATGGAGGAGCTGGTCCGGATGCAGGAAACCCTGCACGGCATCCGGCTCAAGGCGGCCATCGCCAATCCCGACAAGAACCATCCGCTCTTGTCGCTGTGGAAGAAAGCTCCGCCTGATGAGCCAGCAGTGACTGATACTAGCGCCATGGAAACCGCTGCCGTCGTTCCCGATAGAGTCCAACCGGCTGAAACGGATGGAGCTGAACCGTCCTTGCCGACAGTGAAGACGACCTCAGAAAAAACATCTTCCGAAAAGCAGGGTGAGAGTTCAGTGCTGCTTGCCTGTTGATGGCGGCTTTGTTTCGATGACTATGTCATTGAAGGTAATTGTATCGTTCGAAGTCCAGTCGTGAGCTTGACTTTGCAGATTCGAACGAGGCTTCAAACAGCGACGAGGCGCCTGGAAACGGTTCCGTACTGCAAACAGTGAAGTCGGTTGTCTTGCAAATGATAAGATCCGTCACCGGGTCTTCTCCATCTTCAGTCCAAGGATCACCTCCCGCTGCCGAAGACAGTGATGGAAAGGACGGCAGACACGAGGAGAGCATGGATGTTGACGAAGCTGGTTTGTTCCTTGTGACTGTTGGCTTGCTGGCCGGATAAACTTTTAAAAAAGCCGCAATGTCCTCCGGTGTGATTTCGAACTCACAGCCCTCCATCCCAGTCAAAAGTCGGTTCCCCACCTGCATAGCAGCAGTCAATCAGCTGCGGGATATTCCCACGTCAGCTTCTCTGTGTTGTGCCGCTAAGTGTGTTTTGCAAAGCGGTTCTGGGCGAGATAACATTTATTGGTATACGAAAACAGGCGTGGTCAGGTACTGCCCCTTGACTGAAAACTGAAGAAAAAGCCTTGTTCGCCAAAATGTTGATTCATATCCATCTCACCGATCACTGTTTATGTTAACAACGATGTTTTTCTTGTAATCATGTCCTGTTTTTAATGACCCGCTGTTCGTCACACCGCGTGTGATGTCACTGTCGGACATTCAAACAATGTGCTACCATATCCCTCTGCCATTAGGCGCGCTCTCGCTCCTATCGCTGACGCGCGACTGCGACCTACAGAGCGGTTTTCGGCTTCTAATGAAAAGTGCGCGGCCAACTTGCTGACGCACTTTTCAGTTGTCTTGGCACTCCCACGCGCCGGCGTAATGGATATATGACGTGCGTTGAACGAAAATCGATCGGCGGACAGTTTGGATGTCCGGCTTCTCGTGTTCGGGAATCCCGGGTGCGCTCATGCGCGCCGGGCATCAGAGCTCCGACGAAACTATTAGCATTGCAGCGAGTTTTGCAAGCTTTGATGTCTGTCGGGAGTTTACGCAAAAACAGACCTATCTGAAGCGGCCAGAGGGGAATTCAGTGGCAAGATCAAGAAAACAACATAGTGCCCGTGTTGTTGTCGCGCATCAAGCTCTGAAGTTGATTGGCAGATGTTGTTGTTTAGAAATCTCGGCAGTCCCGCGACTTTCAAAACTTCTCACAATTTGCATAATTTTCAAGTTACTAAGAAAGTGGTGCACCAGGTGGTCCACTTTTCTGTCTTGAATTTCTGGCTCCAAGTACTTTCGTCAATTCCCTTTTTAAGCGAATTATTGCTTACCGAGGTCTGTCTACCATCGAAGTTGCCTTATGTTCGTAAATGTGCACTGTAGTGCAATCGTGACTAAGTGCTTAAATACCCAACCAAGGGAGCATTGAGTTCAAAGATTCATTTTCGCGCGTAAATACTGTTTGGATGATGATTTTTGCTGCAGACGTCAGCAATGCAGCGGTTGCAGGCTTCTCTGTTACGTAGCATTTTCAACAATAATTAGAAGTAATTTGCCAGGCATGCAAGTGTGTTACTTTGTTGTTGTTAACATCTTTCAATGGAAGAAATTTCTTGTCAACTGAATTTTTTGGAATTCACATCCGGTTTCGCCATCCGGTGTACTGCGCGCGGCTGAATAATGTTGATAAAAATATTGCTGCAACGCTCTTGACTGGGAATAAACTTCGCACGTTGACACGCGCGATGATTCGCTCATGTTTCCTCCCCACAGACACATCGTCGAAGGCCGCTGAGTCTGTCACACCCGAAAGTCTGCCCGAAACGCCCGCTGCTGCCTCGTCGACCGGCACCGGCCGCCCGAGCGCATCTGACGACTCTGAGGCGAAAAAGTCGCCCGAGTGCTCGGCGGAGAGCGGCGTTGTGGATGTCAAGGTCAAAGGTCAAAGTGATCCGAGCGACATTTGGAAACCAATCGAAGTGAGTTGCGAAGCGTCGACGATGACGTTTGTTTCGCGGCCGCTGCGAAAAGTACTCGAAACTTCTTTCGCGCGCTCGTTGCCTTCGCTTTAACGTTGGAAAGCTTTGCTGTTTGATTGCGACTTGAACTCTTACCACGCGTTCGTACCATACTGTAAGTTCTTATTTTGTTTGCGAACGTCCAGTTCACGTACTTGGCGGCCTCCGTGTTCCAAGGTTGCACTGTTGAGGCCATAACTTGCCGCTCGGGTTGGATTCTGCCTTCACGACGAACGAAATTGTTAAGTTGACGATAGCGTTGACGTTTCATGGCTCAGTGTGGCAGGTGGCTCTGATTGTGAAGCTTCACACTGAGGACCAGGGAAACGCGTAACGAATCAAGTGAAATCAAATGCAAGCGACGTTCAATGTAAGCGACAGTCTCGCTTTCTCTTGAGTGAAGAATCTCTTCACGATCGTGGCAGCTGATTGCGACACCGTCTTTGGTGATTGGGCCATTGCTGAGTTTTCTTATATTTCGATGAACACTGTCGTTGGTTAAAGCCATTAGTTCTTCTTCGTTTACACGTTTTTTATGATTGTATCCTAAAAATTGCATATTCTGTGTTTTCGAATTAAAATTTGCACGTTGTTATGCGCTGATTAGTGACACTGTACTATTTGGACGAGATGGACATGTAAACATAGCGTCAAGTGCAAAAACGTGCAAGGATGAGGTTGCAAAAAAGACAAAAAACTTGTAAATCTCGCAGAACACGTGGCTAGAATGTTCTAAAAGTGCGTAGCAGATACTTCATTGCTCGTGGTGTTGTTTCGCAACCTGCTACATCTCCGCTTGTGCTTGACTGAAACGCGGCTCGTTCTTAAATATACTTTGTTGCCAAAAAGATAAAACGCGTACCGGGAAAGACCCTCGCTGAGTCGCCCAGCCGTCGCCGCTCCTCGAAATCGGACGACGCCCAAGAGGAACTCCTGATTCGATGTCGCGGTAACCTGCTCAGCCACATCCACAAACTGGAGGAGAGCGTGGCACAAAGACTGGACAAACTCGAGCAATACGTTACAGGTGCGTTTTGCTCTGTCGTGGTCAGTGGCGACTCAGCGCAGGCGAGCCGTTCGATCTTCCGCTTTCAATTTTTAAGCTTAGCCCTCGGATGCGATGCATTCCTTATTCATTTTCATTCAGCCGGGTTTTTGCAAAGGTAGCGCGCTGGCCTTTCGCGGTCGCTTGCCCGGAAAACTGGTTTAGCCCAAAATGTCACCGCTTTTTTTCGGAAAGGGAAAAACACGACGTTTTGGGAGGCAGGAAGCTTCTCTGCATAATCTGGGCGTTACACTTTTTATCTTGCACACTGCATTATTATAGTCCTCCTTTTGTTGTTTTGACTTAAAATTGAAATAAAATTATCGGTGGTTTTGTTTTGTTCTTCCTAATGATCGACCTTGCTTCCACCCAAACCAAAGTAGCAGCCGTATTTCTGCCCATTGTGAACCTCAAAGCTCTTACATTTTAAATAGAATAACATGAATTTTGCTGCCCTGTGTTCTGCTTCCCACCGCTTAAATAAACAAAGAACTGCAATAAGCTTTTCTATGACAAATCTGATGCAGTGAACTCGTTTCTGCAAAACGAGCTGGCAGGATCGGTCGGGTCGGATGTTTTCGCGAGTAGGCGGGTACAGACTCGCTGTTACTTTTACGCCGGTTTCCACAATAGCGTGCGAGCGACCCAACACCACCCGGCACCCACCCCAATTTGTTGATCGGATCTCTTCTCTCAAAAGATGTTGTAGGCGTGAAGATTACACTGGTCCTTTAATTATTGACGATCATCAGGAGCTTGTTTTTCGTTTGCTCGGTTCTCTTCCGGCGCATACTTAGCAAACGACTCGCCGTGTTGTTTTAGAGTCAGTCATTCTGCTTCGTAATCCAGCAAAGTTTTCTCAGTGCCCACGTGATCCGTCGATAAACATCACAACAAGTTCCCGCGTCACGAGCGCGTGTGAAAACGGCGAAACACGATTTTCGCGCTGAAAACGCTCCGCTTTTTTGTCGACAGCAATCCAGACCGCGTACGATCGGCACCGACAGATGTCGCCGTCGTCGTCGCCGCTCAGCGCGTCGCCGTCCTACGATCGCCGCTTGGTAGAAATGCGGAGCGACATGGGAGCGATAATCGACGACC
>Ga0210059_1004400_pt1 | contig 22711 bp, 10 predicted proteins | sample Ectturendosymbi2_FD_188042 | JGI IMG/M metagenome (GOLD analysis project Ga0210059, IMG submission 188042) | Ecteinascidia turbinata endosymbiont from Florida, USA - Sample 2 (SPAdes) (version 2) | ecosystem: Host-associated > Tunicates > Ascidians > Unclassified | place: Key West, Florida...
GGCAGTCAATAATTGTGTTCCCGTCAGCCAAGTGGGATTCGATCAATTCCGTACAAATTAACGCTTTTGCGTCGAAGGCAGCAACAAACGCAGTGATCGTGGGCACTTCAGTAATGATTGAGAACTTCTTAATGACCGTAATTTCAGAGGGTAATTTTCCGATTTTCGCAAATTGATTGACGCTTTCCACTTTTTTCCTCGCAACAATGGGTGAAGGGTCCTCACAGGTGGATTAGCCTAGGGCCTCGCATCAGTTAAATCCGGTCCTGTGTGTAGTACTAATTTTTATGACATCAATCGCAAACCTTTCACAAGAGCCCCCTTTAAAACAGCCTAGAGCCCTGCAAACGATGTAAAGTATTTGTATCAATTTTGCTATTTTAGGGTATGTAGATTGCAAATACAGTATTAGCAAGTAGGCTATAATATGAGGTGCTAAATTTAGACAACTCAAGTTACTCAAGTTGCATTGCCTGAACCACTTTTGGAGATAGTGCAAGTTGCCGTAAGTAGCCTATAGCCTAACGCTTTTTGGTTGATTTTGAGATGGTGGTTTTCAGAATGTACCGTACGTTTTCTGTATTTTTAAAATGTATGATACAAGGTGGGCCAAAAGTAGACCTGCTCTTGATTGCTTATTTACATTTATGGCTGAAATTTTGGGAGGGTATTGACAAATACTGGATCGTTCCGGTAAGAAAATTATTCTACTTTCACCACTGATTATGACGTAAATTCCCCCGAGAATTTCAACGCACAAGGGCGAAGCTATCGAAGGTAAGTGGCGAAGGTCAAGAATTTATTAACAATTGGCCTTGTTCTGACGTAACCACAACTTTACAAAATACTGCTATAGTGTCCGAACGTCCGCAATTCTTTTTCAAAATTAACGAATCATGATATTACATGCTTAATCTAACGACTCTGCATTGAGGGCAAAAACCAGAAGAGTACAAGTCAAGGGTAGAGAGACGGCTCTAACTTACTGATACAATATATATTGTGGGGCCCCTACGAATGGTTGGGTCCCCCCGAACGGGGGGTACGGGGCTGCCTTGCCACGGCACTGGCTTACGGCAATCTGAAATTCAGCCAGTTTCAGTGCATCAGGTTTACCGCGTGAAGTCTTAACAACTTTGAAGGCAGTCTGTCCTGCTGTTGGGACCCTCTTCTGATGTTTTTTGTTTTTTTCATGATTCATCAAGCTGCTGTCATGTGCCTTGGTATAACTGTAGTGTGGCATAAGTTGCAATATGCATCTTCTGAACGATCACTGGCCTTCTTCAACCAAAGAAATGTGTTTTCGAAATTACTATTGTTTTTCAGCCCTTATCATAATTGCTCTTCCACTTTTAGGATGGCACACCAATTAATTGAATTAGTTTATGATGTAAACGGGCAGGACAGCATGTTTGAAAATTAACGACAATGACAACAACAGAATTGAGCAATCCTGTGTTCGGTTCGGGAGATATGGGTTGCCAGATAAAGTTTGAGAAAATGCAACAAGCACTGTACAAAAAAGCCTAAACACTTTTCAGCAAGATATTTAAAAAGCCAAGATACCAGTCTGATAGTATGTCCGCACTGCCTCCAAAATAAGCCAAATATCGAAGAAAAAAGCCAAACTATTTTTTTTGACGCCAACTGCCTGTAAAAAGAGCCAAATTTGCTAAATTTGGCGTCAAAAAGCCAATCTGGCAACCCTGGGTGCTGGTGCGGCAGCGTGATATTCAACGTGATATCCTGTGCCCGTGTGTGACGTAATAATAATCTCTACCATTAGTCGAATACTGCGCGCAGCTGCGGTCGTTGTTATTAAAATTATAAACGTTCGTTGTTGATCGTGAGCACGCTTGTGTTGCATCTGAAAGCTGCCGAATCGTGTCAGCTGACACGAAAATCATCAAATGCGATTTTTTGGTGAAATTTGATAAAATATGTTTCCATGAACATACTTGTGAAATTTTTCCGCACAGCGAGCTAAAATGGCCAAGTTATGCGCTTCCAAACATGGGACATCGGGCAAGCTCTGATTTTGCCGTTTTCTTGCCGACACATTGTTGTGACGTCATGTCAGAACATGCGGTGAAGCGCGTTTGCGTTGTCGTGCATTGCCAGAAAAGCCGGCTGCCTTGATTGTGTTTTTAGCAGCATTAGCAGTGATCTTAGGTGCATAGGGTTATGGCAATTATTAAACTCCCAGAAATGAAAGGTTGAATCAAAAGAGTATTGTTTATACATATTTTGTCTAGAAATGACAAACTTTATCGGTATTGCTTTGTTTTGTTTATTAGGCCTAGCCTAATAAACAAATAACGCTCGCGCCGGCCACGATAGTGGCCTGCACTTTTTTGGTTATAACTCGCCAGCTGCTATAGCTAGAGAGCTGTTCAAACCTTCTACGGATGCGGCAAGTTTTCTAGTTTCGATTAAAAAAACAATTTTTTATTTGGATTAGGGGTTCTCCTGGGAGAAGGCGCAAAGTGGCGGTGTTTTTGATTTTTTGACCAATTTGACTGGCCGTGGACGCCAATACAATGAACCAAAATATTGACTCAAAATTGTTGTGGAAGCTAGATGATCATCCGCGTCTATAGAGCACTTGATTGACCTTCTAGCATGTCTGGAACCAAAGTTATGACCCAAAAACCCAATTTGACCCCAAAATCAGAAAATTGCAGAAAAAGCACGAGTCTCCCACTGACGGCTTGGGTGGATAGCGATAATTTGCCGCGAGAACATGATAGAGAGCTATTTGAATCCTCGAAAGACGCGTGAAGTCTTGCAGTTTGCACTGAAAAAAAAAACTTATGAGATTTGGGTTTGGGGTTTTCGGTGGGTGTCGTCAGAAAGAGCGGAGGTTTTGCTTTTTTTTGGTTATTCTTTCATGACGTCATCACCCGGACAATGAGCCAAAAATGTGGCTCAAAGTTTGGTTGTATTCTAGGCTGGAATATGAAGCTTTAGAGCCCTAGATCAACTTCCTGGCGTTTCTGGTGCCCAAGTGATGGCTAGAAGACCCCAAATCATTGGGGAATACGCTGAGTAATTATAGGGGCTTTCCCTAATTAATTTTTGCCATAACTTTTGAACCAGAAATGCTAGAAAGTCCATCAAACCCTCTAAAAACTCGTATTGTAGCCTAGAATCCAATAAAACTTTGAGCCACAAAATCGGCTCGATTGTTCGACTCCCAGGGGATGACGTCATCATCCAAATGTAAACAGATATGTATAAACATCCTCTCATTATGTGAAACATCAACAAAAAACCCGAGATCTCAAGCTAAAATTTTTTTGCAGTCTAAACTACAAGTCTCCACGAGTCTTCAGAGGGTTTGAACAGCTCTCTAGCCTATTCTGGCGGCAAGTTATGGCCATATAGAAACGGGATGTTATTCACCTCAGGTTAGTGTTTGAAGGGGTAGAAATTTTGGCTCCAGATATGTTAGAAAGTCAATCAAGGGCTCTAAAGACTCATGTGATATTTTAGTTACGAAAAAAAACTTGAGCCAAAATATTGGTTCGTTGGATTGGCGCCTAGGGCCGGGTAAAGCAGGCCACAAAAATGCTAAAACACACCCACTTGTGATGTCTCCCAGGGGTATCCCCAGACCGAAAAAAATTTTTTTTTTTTGGACTCGGAACTAGAAGACTTACTGAATCCGTAGAGGGTTTGAACACCTCTCTAGCTGCAGTAGCTGGCCAGTTATGGCCAAAAGTATACCGTCCACTACAGTGGCCGGCGCGGGCGTTAAAGGGTTGTGCAAGCCTCATAGCAAGTCAGTAACAGACTGAACTGCTGATCAAAAGTTTGCCTAGTAGGCTAGTTAGCCAGTTGCTTTCCAATGGGCATATTGAATCTGTTTTGTTGTTGTTTAGGTGACTGAGTGTTGCGAAATGACCAATAGTCAAAATTTCAAAACTACTGAAGCAATGTGCTGTGATAGATAGATTTCATTGGCGGTACTGAATTAATTGCGCTGATGTACTCTGTACACCAACAAAAATGCCGGGGCACCGAAAAAACACAGAGGTTATCTAGTCAGGTGCCCCATAAATTAGGTGAGATGTGAGTAAATATCTTTTGTGAGATTGAAACAAATAATGTTTGTAGAAACGTTGCTTACCTTACTGCTTGCTGTGTATGGCTAGTTCAAGAAGCTGACGAAGTGTAAGACTCTGAAAATGAATTGCTATTTCCGTTCAGTGATTCCATGCAGTATGACTAGTTTGATTGGGTGGGATGCTAGGTTGAATTTTGACCTAGGATATTTTAAAGAACTATATATTTATAACACCATAGCTTTAGCCAGCTTATGTATCAAACTCCATTTTTCGTGCATTTGTGACATACAACAAATTGTTAATGCTTGCAGTGTTATTATTAGCTTGCAACACAATATGTCTTATGAGTAGGCTAATGCTAGTTGCTGCAAAATTGTTGTCTTTTCTTCATACAGACGTAACAATTTTGAAGCATTAAAATCTACTGATATGGTGGTATGTGCTGTTGCAACTTGCAGCATGAGAAGTGGGCGAGACAAAAGTGTTTGTATGTTCGCTTTCCCATAAGACCCTATGCTAAGGCAAGCTTGGATTTTTAAATGTCGGAGAAAGAACTACAATTTAACTAAGCATTCAAGGATTTGTGAAAAACACTTTAATGATTCCGATTTCTTATTAAGTAGGGCATTTGCAGCCTCTGTTGGATATAGCATGAATTTTCAGTTGCAACTTCACCCAATGCTGTTCGTTCTATACTTCCTGAACCAAAAAGTAAAACATCTTCATGAAAAAGGAAGCTACAGAAAAGATCTACTGCTTGGGAAAAATTAATCCTAACCACATTTCCATCTCTGATTTTTCGGAATATGTGAACGATCAGCCGTTGATGCTCGCCAAGGGCCCCCCTCCCTTCAGCTCGTGAGAAACAGATTAGTAAGGATGAAGCGGTGCGCCGTCATGCTTCAAGAATCTACGCCTCCTGTCTATTTTGATGCCCTTCCTCCTTATGGTTGGGTACACAAAACAACCAAACGCACTGATGTCTTCACATGTTTATTCAAAATTAAGTAGGATATTTGAAGCCGCAGCAACGCTCACAGACAAATCGTTGCCTAGCGCAAGCAGGCAAAATTCTTCTGTTTTCTTTGCTAAGTTTCTTCCAAATCCATCGCGCGAATTTTCGGTAGGCTATGTATCTGTAGGTCCTGGGTGAAAAAATGAAACGTTATGTTGCAATGCTGTTTTACGTGAATTTCAATATGTAACCCATATAGAAGAATGACAACATGTTTAAACTGTCGATATTTTTCAAATACAATTGCACGTACTCATGGATGAGTTCGTCCTCCAAGGGTGGCCCGTTTGCTTCTTGATATTCGTAGTAGTACTCTTCTAAAACGTTAATCTCGAGACAATTGCAACGAAATCCTGAATAGACCACATTTTTCTCGATTCCTTTTGTATTGACTTCCGATAAATCATTCCAACAAAAGCACTCTATAGCTTTTGGCATAGTTACGCATTGCCCACAGGTGCATCTGTAGAAAGATGATTTGCTGTTTCATAGTCGTACGAGATGGGGTTGCAGTCGCACTCCACACTTGACAAGTTTACGGGTCTGGTTCTGTGTCAAAAAGGCGACAATGCATCTACTTTTTAACAACCCATTTACAAGCTTTGGCCCTCCCCAGGCCCGTAGCCACTGCGACGCATTCGGGGACAGTGCCTTCCCGAATTTTTTGGTGCCCACAAAATTTTGTTTTAAACATATAACAAAAAAGAATAATCTTAACCTCCTAAATTGTTTTTTCCCGCAAACCTTAAAGTCCTGCTATGGGCCTGGCCTTCCCCGCTGAATGTTTTTGTGGTATTGTCAGCAAGCAATGAGTAATGATTTTACATTGTAAAATTTCTTCAATCAACTTGAAACCGTACAAGTTCTGTTGGTGCATATAAGCATCATCAAAATTATAGCTTAACCACATTTATGTTGACGATGTATTGGAAAAAGTTTTACCTGTCGGGAAAAGCTACTTCCCTTTGTTTAATATTGAAAACAACGGAAGCAGGCAAAACTCTTCTGCTTTTTGTAAGCTTTGCCCACTCTAGTTTTTATGACACCAACCTTGTCAGCAATCAAAGATTTCAAACGAAAAATCCCTCTCAGCTACTCAAAAGCTTACCATTTCTCAACGTCAAGACTTATCCTCATCTAAGCCAGCTTCTTCACCTTCAATGACATCACTGCCGCTTGTAGGTTCACCAACTTTTGACTGGTTAGGTGCAGGCTCATACCACTGGAATTTGGAAAACCTAATTCTTCAGTGTCACTGTCACTCTCAAAAAATTTGCCATTGCTGGGTTTTATGTCGTATAAATACTACAAAGTAATTAAGCCAAGTGGCAATGTCCAACTTTTACTGAGAGAATTACACTCCGGAAGAACCGCGTTGCGTTACGCAGCGGGTCGCTAACTGGAAAATGCAATGCTTCAACGTGAACGCGCATGCCGCATAGTAGATGTTCTGACCAGAGGTGTACGGAGTCTGAATTTTTTTGACTCCGACTCCTCTCCTGCTTCGGCTGAATATACTCCGCTCCGACACATTTCAAAGTTTGGGACTCCGACTCCTGCTCAAATTCCAAAGTGAATTATCCAAACTTTTGGCAGTGTCTAAACAACCGTATCCGGTTTTCGCATTTAAAAGACTAAAAAACCGTATCAAACGAATTTGCTGATCACTGCCATACCTGTCAGTTGCTTCTCAGATAAAGCATGAAGGTAGCCATAATTTTTTTACCCTATACCCTAACCATTTACCTTAACTGCAAACCCTAACCATCAATGTAGCAGAACAATCACATTGTTTACTACATGTAAAAGAACTTAAAGTTACAAAAACAGAACTTAAAAGGCAAATTGGAGACTAATTGAAAGACTACTGAATAGCTGCTAGGCTGGACAGCTACTGGAAGGCTTGAAATACAGCAGTCTCAACCAAGGAAATCCGAAATCAATGAAGTATAAAAAAACGTCAGAGATACGTCAGAATCTCAGAAACAAGTAGATTGAAGGCTTACAAACAAATCTATCAGTCCTTTACAAAATTACAGGGACCTTCCCAGTGTAGGGGAAACACCTTATACAAAAGGTGTAAACATCTTGTGACTTTTAATCACTTATCAAGTGATTACATAATGATCATGGGATCTGATAATGTTCATCAACAACAACCGGAAAAAACAACTTGTTATCTCCTAGCAACCATAGGAAACATGGCTGACATTTCCTAGCAACACCAAAGGTGCAAATACCTTTTAGGTGCTTTACCTTGAAGGTGCAAGAATCTTTTAGGTGTTTTACCTTGAAAAATAAGCATAAAAAGGCGTAGCTTTGCAGACTCAAATCAGAGTGCTGCTAGCATCACCTGAAAGACTTGTCTTTCCTGACGGCTTCACTCTCTCACGGTTGTACTAACCAATGTGGTTAGACATCAGAGATAAAAACCCGAAGGCTCTACCTCCAAAGCACCGTGAGTGCCGCGCTCAATGTCAGGTGAAAGTCCTGTCAAAGTTAGCGGCTTGAGCTCTTCAACCTAAAAACGAAATTAGGTTCGTTTTTAGTTTACAGATGTGACTAAATCCATGAGATTTTATCACTCTGTTTCACAACACGGTTTGTCCGGGATGCACCCTGACAAGACTAATTGTTTTACAAAAACAAAAACAATTTGTCCCACATAACCCTTGACAAACTTTTTGAAAAAACAGTTTGTTCCACATAATCGCTGACAGACTGTTTCTTAACATTTCTTGTCCAGGGTGATTGCTGTCACTTTATAAAACGATAAATGTGACATACAAAGTATTGTCAGTAGTAGTAATTCATTACTTCAAAGTAGATGACATTTGGAACCTAATAAAAACCAATTATCTAAAGCAACAATCTTTTATATGAAAATAATACTAGATTTGAAATAACATTGTAGAAATGAGAATGGTAAGACTGTAAGCATGTGCTGAACGTTTAGATAGGAAAACAGTTGGCGCGAAGGCCTATTGAATCAGTACATCCTGTTTCAAACTGAAGCCTTAAAACAGGAAACCAGGGCGTTAGTAGCCCATCTCCATAAAAGCTTTGTTCTCCATAGGGAAGCATTCAGTTGTCGTAATGAGTTGGTAAAGGTAACTCCTATTAGATGGGAACTACCTGTTATGTTCCTGGTTGTTGGCTGTCCTCTTGCTGGTCTGTTGGAATGAATCGAGAGATCGAGAAAAAGAGAGAAACTCTATTACAAATTACAAGGAAATTTAATTGGTGAGTACTCTCGTACTTTTACTATAACATACACAAATAAACTTCTACTTAACTGACTTCCATGTGTGTTGAGTAAACCTATATGAAAACGTAGTCAGCAGGTTTAGGGAGACTAAGTGAGCCCAGACTCATAAGCGTCCCCCTTGGTTTAGCTGCTAAAAGACGAACCCATGTACTAGCGTAAGGTTAAACCTAAAGCACAACAAATTGCTAAGTCACACTAGAGGCCACCCAATTTCGTCGTGTACATCAACACTAAACGCTAATCCTAAACCCTAACCTAAGACATTAACACTGAACCCTAACCCTAAACGCTAACTATGTATATAAACCCTAATTTTGAACACTAACACAAAACCCTAATCCTAAATGCTAAACCTAACCCTAGCCCAAAATCATAATTTTATTATAAACACTTGTCTGCTTTTCGAAATGTACATCACAAGGTGTTCAAAAATTTTGACTTACAATCTTGTGTAAGTACATCAAAAGAAAAACCAAATACAACAAAGGAGTCACTCGAACTGAGGATTGTCTAGTCGCTTCCCACTCGACCATGTTGATAGTAGTGAGATTTTCTCCAACTCAGTTTTATTTCTGGCAGAAAACTGGATGTGGGATACGGTACTTCTTGTCCTTCGAAACAGAAAACTAGATATGCTGGTTGATGAGACACTACATAAAGTTTTTATGTGAGTTAAATTTTATTGGCCAACAGATTTTTAACCATGAACAAGAAATTGTCCAAATCTTTACACACATGAAACTCACCAACCTAGCCTCACTTACATCCAAGTTGTATTAAAATTTTAAGACTTCCTGTGAAGCAGTATTGCACATTTGAAGCTTATGTTATAAAATGCTTTGTAAAAAGCAATCTGCAATAATAATAATCAAAAATAAACAAAGTAACCTCTTATCAAAAAACTGACTCCGGCTCCACTCCGGCTCCGGTCCATCCTTAAAAAATCAACCCCGACTCCACTCCTGTTTTCGAAAATCGTTAAGACTCCGGCCGGAGTCTACTCCGACACTCCGGCTCCTGTACACCATTCATGACGTCACAGTGTCGTGAATCAGCAATGGCGGATTGTCGAACTTTGCTTGCTTCCCACAGCTTAACCGGGTAACCAGTGTTGATAAAAATTAGTGATTTAGAATCAGAACGAAAAGTTCTATCGATGTGAGCAAAAAATTCAAACACAAAAATCTATGTCGGTTGACATTTTAATTACACGACAGCGTGGAAGTGCAGAAAAATCCGGATTACGAGATGTGAAAAGAGCAGATTTTATCCGGATTAAAAAATCCGAATAAACCGAAAATTTTTATAAAGAATAACGTTAGAAATCATTCGTACCACCAGTTTGATCCGCTTTTAGCGATAATCCGGTTAACTGAGGTTAGCTGTACATACATGAAACACCATATAATCCAAAACAAATATCTCTGCTGAAAACCTGATCTATATTATGAAAAGATAACGGCAGAAGAAATACGGAATAATATTCGAAGTGCAGACCAAATTTGAGCGATGATCGAAAAGAGGTATGACGTAATGCCCTCACTGCCAGAAATACAGACTGAGCTGCTTGATGAGCTTTTAAGGACGTCGGAAACACACCGAGGGTAGAGGCGGAGCAATAACAACAAGATGAAACTGGTGGAAAACACTGTTAGCCTAACTACAATTGCATTTTATTTTCAACGATTTCACAGAGCTCTCACGAAGTAGCTTAAAAACTCTTATTTTTTCGTTTTCGGATGTTTTTAATGACTGAAAAAGGCATTATGACCGAAAAAAAACAGGTCCACAGCGATTCGATATCAAGGGCAGGTTTTCAGTGTATTAAGATCACGTTGGCATTGTATAACAATTTTGACATTTGCAGAAACTCTCAAAGAATAAAGATGAGATTTTATATTCTAATCATTTTTAATAAAAGTCTTGTTTGAATTTTTCTTTTTCCTAATGGTTAGCTATCTCCTTACAAGATCTATCTTAAGAAAGGCCATCTGATCGAAAATTTCGTAAATGAGTGCTATTTAACCACAAATATGCTGGAATTGCCAAAACTTGGGAGATACTTTAAAATGTTGATATTCTAAGGCATTTTTTATCCTTTGTTCGTGCACCACTTTTCTGCGACAAGCCTCAATTTGGCTTAATGAAACTTTATAACATTAAAGTACTGTTGCACCGTGCAAACTGCTGAAACTTTCAAAGTGATAAGAGAAACCTTGACATGCTGGTTTTTAATGGTTGTTAAAAAAGTTTGTGACCACGTCGAACCACTTGTTCTTCTACGACCTTTTGATTATTTTTGTTAGGAGCAAAACGGATCACCATTAACATAGTACATTTCTTGAAAAAACGTTGCTTATTTGCATTTTCGGTTCGAAACCTGATAGTTTTTGACTAAATTTAGCGTGAGGACTGTTTCACGTTTTAGGGTCTTCCTGGGTGGGTACCAGTACCACGGCTTGAAGAAAAGGGTTTAAAAAGTCATATCAGTACTAGTCAAGTGCTGAACGCACCTACCTACGACACCACTTTGGCTCCAAACGACAATTTATTAGACCCTAACTTTTGCAACCAGTGCAAGCCGAAAGTTCGTAGGCTTAAACTTGCTTCTAAAAACTTTAACACAACTCGTGGATTCCAGAAAAAGCCGTTTTTCCCCAAACACCTGATCCGTTATGCGCCAAAGATACAAGACACCTGATCCGTTTTGCCCGAAATGGTAGCATTCAACAATCTCCTCACCCTTGACGTAGGCTATCCCTCAAGTTTGGGATCTTCATTTGTGATAGAAATTCAAACACATGCTAGAAGAATAGGGCTAGAACAAATTTGCTACAACAAGAGGAAAAGTTAGGCAAGTTTGCTATTAGCATAGACATCTGCCACGCTAAAGCCATGACTACACTAGTTGAGTACGGAACCAGGTGTTTGTATTAGGCTACTAATTTTTACTCTGTCGTTCGGTCTGCATGTTGATCAAAACTGAAAAATTCTCATTTTCGGAAAGGTTGCGAAGAGAACTTTATCTGTGACGGTTTGCGAAAAAGTTGTACCACAGTTGAAAAAGCACGATGAAGCCATCGAATGAAATTTCGTGAAAATTGCCCCCCCCCCCACGCGAAATGAAGAGCTGGCTGCGCACCTGATCAGAAGCACTTTAACATGTTCTCTTTTGAATGGTTCTTTAAAAAATGCATGAAAGCTTCTATATTTTTCTATTTTAAGTTAGTTAACGTACTCCAACTGTTCTGAACTTGTATCACAACTTTTGATCCAAAGCAGCGCGACACTGGAGAGCGAGAGAATGGCCCTTTTAAAAGGGTTACAACGGGGCGGAGGTGACTTTTCATAACAATATCATAGATAATTTCATGGTCCATATTATTGCTAAACAGAAACATGCCAAATTGTCAGCGATTTTTTCTTTTTTATAAGTTTCCATTGCCCTCAGATGTATTACTTCCCCCCAGAGCAACAACTCTGAGAACAGCCGCCCTAGCCCTGGTGCATTCAACCGCAGAGTACTGCGCTCCTGTCTGGTCCCACAGTGCTCATACCCGCCTCATCGACCCCGCCATTAACGACGCCTTGCGAATTGTGATTGTATGCCTGTGTCCTACACCAGCGGACAACCTTCCTATCCTCGCAGGCATCCAACCTGCTGAGCTTCGTCGCAGTGGAGCCACACTATCTCTTGCACGCCGCGCCATGGAGCCTGGACATCTGCTCCACTCAGCGCTCACCCGTCCATCGTGTGCCCTGCCATGGAGCCTAGACATCTGCTCCACTCAGCGCTCACCCGTTCATCGAGTGCAAATGCACGGCGCCTCAAATCGAGACACCCATTTGCACTCGCCGCACAACAACTCATCAGTTCATCTGACAACAACAACATACGTGCGGCGCATTGGGCGGATCACCAATGGAATGCGGTGTAGGGGGACAACCCCACAAGACTCCGCATTTTCATCCCCGACACCGACACCCATCCCCCCGGAGCGACCCTCTCAAGAAGAGGCTGGGTCCGACTTAACCGCCTCCGCACAGGCGTTGGGCGTTTCCGCTCATGTTTGTACAAATGGGGTATCGCCTCCTCTGTGACCTGTGAGTGTGGCGCAAAAGAACAAACTGTCGACCGTGTTGTCATTCGATGTCCAATCCATCGACCTCACCGTGGACTGCATGGCCTGACGGTTCTGGATAATGAGACAATCAAATGGCTGCTCAACACCTGCCCCGAGACCTAATGCGGCCAAGCAGTGGTTAGAACAACTGGCTCAAAAGAAGAAGTTTCAAATCACTCAGTATGCCAACAACATACGTATTTTTATACAAGTCAAGGTTAATATACCTTCTGCGTGGATCATAACAAAATTGATACGTAAAACTTGGAGCTTCTGCGAGCCATTGGAAATTGCTTGGCCTGCCAAGTGTGGTACGCGTGCTGTAGGTTGCAGACCCCTGCCAGCAAAGGGGCCGTTTTTTCGAGCTCACACAAAACTTCACGACATTCTGAAAACACTTTCGTCTTGAAATGCTACGACAATTCTTACGGTGAGATTAATTATATTATCGTCGAAAGGATTATGGCGTACATACAGAAAAGAACACATCGCTGTCAGTTGTGATTGTGGGTTTATCTTTTCACTGTTAATTAACGAACTATTCAAGCAAATCGCATTTCATCTTAAACAAAGGCGCTCACATTTCGCTGACGTGCTCGCGCCAACATACAAGATCCAAATTATTCGCGAAAGGTTTTCGGAAACGAAGCTACCTTGTCTTGTTCCACAAGAAAGTGCCTATAAAGTTTGCCGGCTTTTTTTGGTCTGGTTGGAGAAAAATTTTAATAAAACCTCAAAAAAATTCAATACTGAGGAAAAACCAAGATCATGAGCATGTGTTGCGCCAAGAAGCTTCTACTCATAGCAACAAGTAAGTTATATTGTGTTTTTCTTATCACGCCTCTAATTTTCAACGAGTTAGGTGTAACTTTGGAACGAACTTCGCCTACTGCGGAGTTTAGATATGGCAATTCCAATCTTTGTTTGGAAAGTGCCGGGCAAATGTTTGCCAAAGGCTGCATGAATAATTGCTTTGAATTAAAGCGTTTATTACCATTTCGAAATTTTGTAAGCAAGATCATCCGAAGATGTTGTTTAAAATTACAAACATTGCTGGGTAAGAACCTTTTTCTGTGTCGATTGATCACGAGTTGAAACTAAAAAACTATTTCACGTGACCAGGTTGCTTGCCCTTGGCCAATAACAACGTCATTTCGAAGCAGAATGACCAAATTTCATGTCACAGAAGCGATAACGCGATATGTTGAAGCAAGAACATAACCCGCGCGTATGTTAGAGGGGTATTGGTCTGCAAATGCAGAGAAGTTGCTACCCTTCGCTGCTGTGATGGGGCCAGAAAGCTGGAGAAACATGAAGTAAAGTTGCAAGTTAGTAGCAAATACTAGGCCTGCCACATTCTAAAGAGGTTATTTGAGGATGGTTGTCATGTCTGGTTTTAAGTTCCGAAGGTCTTAATCCCCGATGATAGTTACGGTGTCATCTTTGCACAACGCCACACTTCCACTGATTTTACGAAAAAGTAAAACATTTTGTGCTTTAGGCATGAGATACTTTCCAAACACTGTGCTTGCGTCACAGACCATGAGTCTATTTGCATTTTGGTGCTCGGCATCAGCAACAATGGCTGGTGTAGATCATTTACAGGCAAACAAAAACCTGATTTCGCGGGATGTAGGGATGTATCTTGAAAAGGGGTCTTGTGACCAGACACTGCCTCAAAAAGTTATTGATCAGAGCTATCTTTTTTATCAATTTTGTGTGCTTTGACTTTGATCAAGTTTGCTGTTTGAAAAGTGATAGCAAATAAATTTTTGTGAAAGGGTCATTCAACGTCAGCCTACACCTCCACTTTCCTCACGTCGTAGCTGATGTTCAAGTTAAATTTTTTGGATGTCCAGACCAGTTGCAGTTACAAAAAATGGTATATTACCAGGGATGTAATGCTAACAAAAAAGGTGTAGGAACGCACCAAAACAATAGCCATTTTGAAACAACTTCCAACTCATTTTAAAGCAAAACGTGAAAAAGGTGTGTGAACGCCGTTCCCACTTGTTCCCGCCCCACTATACGTCTGTTTAGTACTCAGTCCTGTCCTTAGATGAGACCAGATTGAGAAGAATGTTTTTGCAATACTTTAGAGAAATTTGTCAAGTCTTCTGAATCTGATGGCAGCGAAAGTTAAGTTGCAGTAGGCTATAGACAGCGCGAGAAACTGGGTGAGTAATGATCAAGCATATCTGACTCTGCTCATCCACGGGCTAATTCCATCTAAAGGATATTGTGCTTGCCTGGGACTCTTGCAAAATAAGCAGAGACAGCTTCTTGGAAGAAAGTAAAATAATACATTTTGATTGGCCATTTCATAATGCAGTGCTCTTGTTTGGTTTACTGTAACGTGTCGTTGACATTTTGCAATTATCTGTTGAAAGACGCATTTGTAAGTTAAATAATTCTGACAGCATTCTGGGAATGAGCGGGAATATTATCTCACGTAAACAGTTTGGCTGAAAAGGCGGTTTCACCACAGAAAGCGTCAACGACAGGTTAAGGTTACAATAGACCAAACATGGGCCACTGCATTATAAAGTAGCCAATTCAAGGCTTCGGCAATTCAGTAAGCCTTGAAAGGTGCCCGGGATCGCTTTGAAATATTCTTAAAGAAATCACCTTCCCTGGTAATGTTTCTGCCACACACACGCAGAGTGTGTGACAAATTGGTATGTTGGAGTAAAATGGTAATTGTCCACACTCAGAGCAAAAATGGCCCTCGAAAGTCAAGTCGCCCATCGTGTTTAGGGCAGTGGCCGCTTGCCTCAGGGAAACCGACTCGTGTGGCATCTAACCTATGGCATACTCAACGAATGATGTCTATAGCGGCAGCAGTAATCAGTTGTTTCATTTTGCATTTGTAAATAGGTTTATAAATGGCGGAGTCAGTGGATACATCTTATAATCGTCACGTAAGGTGCGATAGTATGTACACTATCTACAGCCACTGCCTTTACAAATTGGTTTTGCAAAGATTGCATGGTTCCTAAATGCTGCAGAGACTACAGTATTCTTTTACAGTCCACGAAATTGACAAACATAACTTTTCAGTGAGTTTTAATGTTTTTCGTTAGTTTTCAGACTTGGCTATTTTTGGCTACAGGTTTTTGCGAATTTTGGCTACTTTTGGCTAATTTTTTTGTGAAATTTGGCTATAAAGCTTTTTGATATCTGGCAACGCTGACAAGAACGCTCGTATGCCATATCTGCAAGACATCGTCCTCAGGATTGCTAATTTAGCGGATTTTCCGTTGGGTCTACCGGATTTCAATTCTGTCTAGTTCCAAAATAATTGGCCTACCGGTCTAGTTCCGTTACATTCTAGCGGATAATTGGTCAAGCGGTCTAAACCATTGGTCTTATTCTAGCGGAATTTGTAATTTTTTTAGCTTGAAAGGTCTGTTTAGACTTGGCATTTGGCAACCCTTAAAGATCAAGTCACTCCCTACTGCTGAATTTCAGGCAAGAAGTTATTAGTCAGCATCTGGTTGAGACGAGTTTAAGCCCGCGGCTGTGAGAATCTGACTGTGATGCAAATAACTGGTGTTGAGGTCATGCACAGATGTACAAATTGCTTAAACTGCTGCGGACTGCAGCCCATTCTGGTTTGTTGTATGAATCTTCTTCGATGGCCACTAGTGCCTGAGAAATAGGCTGAACACAATGCCCCAGTCCACAGAGACTAAGGTAGAGGACATTAGTTAGTCCTCAAAAAATCAACAGTTGGTATTGTTGCCGTACCAGTTGAGCAAAAAATGTTAACTCTTAGAGAAGTGATTTGTTACTCGTGTTAAGAGCTAGTTTTTTCTGTCCAAATCTGACTTTTTTTCGTTGTCCAAGGCCTTTGTACGGTCCTGACTGTCAAAAACTAAAATATATGTGTGACAATTTTGAAGCTGTGTACAGTTCAGATGTAAATGGCAAGCAATTATACGAGAATATTCTAGATTGCTAAATGCTAGTTTCCAGTCGTGCAACTTAAAATTATCGCGTCCTGAGGTCTTCCTGACATTCTTCGAATTGCTTTGCAAATAATGCTGTTGACGGCAGTATCTCATGCAAGTTGCGAACGATCTTTCAGTAAACTGAAACTGGTGTTTTCATACCTCCGAGCCCCAATGACTAAGAATAAGTCAAGGCAGATTGTGTGATCTAGTTTTGATGAGTATAGATAGGGGCATTTTGTGCAATTTAACCGAAAAAGGCTGGATAAATTAATATTTCGATGGAATTGTGTTTTTCGAACACAATTGGTACATGATTGCATTAAAAATTTATTGTACTTTACAATGCAAATTAAATGTGTTTCTTTTCAAAGGAAATTGTCGTTTGCGGTTGCAATAGGTTGTTTCATTTTTTTAAAGATATGCAATTTTGTCAGGCAACACCATGTATAAGCCTATAAATGATGATAACGTTATTATTTGAATGCTTTGATATTCTACATGATAAAAATAAATGAGCATAGAAGTGTGGTATGGGCCTTATGGTGAATTATATTTTATTTCCTGAAAAGTTTAAAGCAAAAATAAATACAAAATTTTCCGTATAAAAACATTTATTTTCTTCACAGTTTAACTTTCGTAAAAATTGTGTCTAAATTTGAGATTTAAATTATTAGAAAAGGCCCACATTTAGACTTTGCCACGGACACCATTTTGCTTAGATACGCCACATTGCAAACAAAGTGTGCAGCACAGGTGAGCATGGACAGGGATCAGGATTGGATATCCTGCGGCATACTTGAGATTTTTTAGGATCAGGATTGGATTTGGATATTTATTTATGAAAAAATTGGATCAGGACAGGATCAGGATATTTATTTGATTTCTATAACGAAATTTCCCTGAGAATGATTCAAGATCAGTGCTCTCACTTTTAGGGATTTTTCCCCTAGATTGGAAGTTTTGACCCTTTTTAGGGATTTTTTAAGGATTTTCGGAAAAGTATGAAAATGTGTGAAATGAACTGTTTTAGTTGATTTTGCAAATCATATTTGGTTCTATTTTTAATATTTATAATGGCACTCCGATTTTATGCAGCACCCACCACGGACTTAGGGATTTTTGGAACTGCATTTGTGAGAGCTCTGTTCACGATGTCACAAATGATGGTGGTAGTGTTTTCTTTGCTATGGTTTTGATATTCACAAAAAAACAAAATTATTTTGTATGTGCTGCACTCATTACAATCAGTGGTAATTCGTGTACAATTTATCGCAAATTTTTTTCCGGCGAAGTGGAAGTAGTAAGCTGCTCTTATATTGCTGGTATGCTGCTTCGTTTGTTGTGCTGATTCATATGTGTGTGTAGTGTAGACTAAGAGTCTATTTCATGGGTGGCCAACTTGTCTTCGACTGGGATCGACTTGAAAATTTCTTGATAACTCGCGATCGGCCGGTCGGTAATAAAGTCACAAACGCAGAATGCTAAAGTTGAGTATCATATGTGCAAATACAGTGTACCATCGCCTTAGTAAGTGATGCACAGAGGGCAAAGTGTCTGTCACGCATAAATCATGATTTCACGCAATAATAAAAAACATGTTACAATACCTTTGCCACATCTGCCGAGCTAGCCTATGGTCAGCCATCGCAAGAGGCACCAAAGAATATATGTGACCAACCAATTGATGGATAATTTTATGTACTTTCTGGAATATTAATTGAAAAATGTTCTTTTGGATATCTTGTCAATTCAATGCAGAATCAGGCGCGATCGACCAAGTGACACTCGGCGATCGACCTGTTGGTCACCCCTGGTCCATTTCAATGTTTAAGTTACATTTCTGTTGGTTAGAATTTTGAGCATTCTTCCTCAAGTTTTATACAGTCAACCCTTGCTAAAGGACAGTTTGAGTTTGTAGTTTTTGTAAGCTACATAGTTTTACTATAGCCTATTTTATAATGTGATCTGCTCTCAGCGTTAAAAAATCTATTTGCTTTATTTTACCAATTGATTGAATGCTGGAGCTCTTTTCATTAGCTGAACCAGATTGGCTGAATTGGTCACATGACAAGGGTTATATCCTTGGATTATCGGATCGTCTTTGGCATATAACCTAAAACCCTAACCCAAATTGCAAACCTGTGTCTGGTTTTCAAAACTTTTGAAAAAGTACTGTAGCTTACATCTAAAGTTTCCCCACGAAAAGAGTCGTCTCTATTAGCCGAGCCGAAACAACAATGCTGAGAGCCCAAACGACAACCACTCGCACAGCAGGAATTCCCACTCGACCAGGTTCATCGTACCAACTGCTATTGCCACGAACTCAGTGTTATTAGTGGACAAAGCCAGATACACTACAGTTAAAATAGAAAAATAACCACAGCAGAGCTATACCTCTGGTGGCAAAATACACACTACTTTTCTGTTTTTCCGATTGAAAGTGCACAACATTTGATGTTATTTACATGGATTGGGTCACAAATGACAAGGTGTTTTTGTTTGGAAGTGGCTATAGGTCCGGGGGCAGTGACACAGTTAGAATAAAACGCTGAATTTTCACATTGTAGCAGCACTGTCATGGCAGTCAAGTAGACATGTCTTACTGTGTGACAGAGGTGATCACGGAGCCGGAGTGGACTCCGGCAGGAGTCTGCGATTTTTGTCGGAACCGGAGTAGGATCCGAAGTCTGAATTTTGAATCAAAACCGGATCCGGAGCAGGAGTGGATTTTTTAGTTTTTACAGGAGCCGGATAATATCTTTCCATAAATCTAAATTTTCTCTGACGAGGCTAATTGTTAGATTAATAGTCTGGTTGTATTCTTTTTCATTAATTGGCACAATGAAAATTCAGTGTAGAGCTCAGGATGAAAGAGGGTGGCAGACTGAGCGCTTTGTTCAGGCTGGCACAAATCCAATGCTCCACGGCTGTATCACATGATGAATATTTTTCTATTTTGTGGATACGTCAGTTACTGGAAGTTCTACCTCTGCTCTCTGTCTTGTTTTAAGCGGTATTCACAATTTGTTGTTTTTAGTCAAATGCACAAGGCAACAATGTATTTAGACTACCTTTACAAAGCAACAACAGTAATGCAGCTTCATCCAAGGCAGCGGAAATGCAGTTTACTTCAGGCTGTTCCTAAACATGCCAGTATTATCTTTCAAGTTCACAATATGCTAAGGTAGGTAATTTAATTGTGTGAATAAGGTAGTATCAAGTGTATTCGATGTATCTTATGTGGATTCATCTCTAGAGTCTAGTAAGTGAAAAGATAACAGTAAGCACTGTAGAGGCTACTTCGCAAGTAGCTCAGTATCCTCAACAGGAGCTTAAGAAGAGTTTCCTAAGACCATATTTCAACCCAAAAAACATACAAACATCTAAAGAAAATATTTATACAACAATACAATCTTGGGCAAAAGTCCAAACTCTGTGAATAGGGTTGTTCACATAATGCAAGAAAGCTTTGTAAAATATAAACCCACCAGAAAACTCAACGAAAGCAGCTTGCATACGCAGAATTGAGCAACAAAGACATATGGGCTAAGCAGGTGAATAGAAAGACGTCACAAGCTAGGACGATAATATTGACGCAAACTCCCAAGAGTAAAAGTAAAGACCACTTGAGAAGAAAAGTAGTCACTCCACAAGAAAATTGACGCACTTCGTAAACAGATCAAGCCATGATGATTCAGGAAGAAAACCATACGTGGAGACCCAAGCCAGCAAGCCTTCGAAACGTGCATCGGAAGAAAACAAAAAACAGCACATATCGAGATGTGATGCCTCGGGAAGCAAGCACAAGACAGCGAATATCGAGACGTAACATCTCGGGAAGCAAACCTAAGAGATTGAATTTCGAGCTATTACACCTCGGAAGAAAAGATTGCACAGCCAAATAAAACTCTTCACCGAGGCGGAGACCTGAAACAGCTCAAAAAACGTGGTCATGTGATGTTTACATGACGCACGACTCCTCAAAGACGAACAAAAGAAATAAGGAGAAAACTGTATAAATGACCATGTTTTTGACGTGAAATCAGCCATTCGTGGCACGTTGACCTGAACTTAAATCATTATAGTCATTCTTGGCACGGTTGAAATGGAAATACAAAGAAAACTCAAACACTATGCGTGGTAAATTCTGACAGTCGAAATGACATCTTTCTGATGTTAGAAAGTAATTCTCGTGTTAGAATTCATGCTCAAATTCATGATAAATACATTCTCGCATTGAAAAGTAGAATAGTCACATTTCACGGGCGGTTAAGCCGTCATTGGCTATGTTCAGAACCATCCTGGACATAAGCTTCCTCGAACTCACGATAAATTTTAAGCTATGTCTAAAGGACCACTATTTCTTCGAGGATAGATTTAACCCAAACAAATATGGTTCTACAGCACAAAAAGCTAAAAAATCAAAACCTTGAACTAGATTTGGAATGAGATTTTGTTCAGGTGAATATAACATATGATTCTATTTCTTGGTTTCAATTTTCGTTGTGTCTTTTTTTCCTTAATCGAGAAAAACTGTGCAGGGGTCATTTTGCCTTTTGTTGAACACGATTGGTTGAACTGGTCAAATGACAATACGACACACAAAGAGACTACGGGATAAGGTTTACAGTTAGGATTGGAGTTTAACCTGCTAATCAATAATTATGCAGTGCAAACAAGAAACCACTAACTGCTTGCTAGCACCAAAACCATGACATAACTTGTCCATATTGGGTGGTGGCAAAATAGCTCTAACAGTTATTTTGCCTCGTGAGGCAAAACAGACATTGCCTGCAAGTTTTCGGAGTGGAAACAGGAGTCGGAGTATAAATTACCAAAAATTTCCGAAGCAGGAGCTGGAGTTACTTTTTTTGAAACAGGTGCAGGAGGAGTCAAAAAAGTGACTCCGATCACTTCCGCATGAATGCTTTTGCATTGACTCTTGTCATGATCGGGCACCTTTCGTTTTGGTAGTAACGGTTGCACTTTTCATGGAACCGGTTTTTATTTACTTTTTTTTAAGTTTCCAAACTTTTGTCTTCAGATTTGCAGTTTAGGTTTAGGTTTAAGGTTAGGTTTAGGCTACTAGGTTTCCACCAAGTGTAGTGCAGTCTACTGCACACTTGCCATGGATTAGTGTCATGTTACAGGCGACGGATTAATAAGTTTTCAAAAATGAAGGTCCACTGGCGGACCTCTAACCACTGCCTGTTTGTTTTGTATTTGGCCAGGGTCTCATTCGAATACGGATGGATATCGGATACTAAATTTCTGAAATTTTCGGATAAGGATTAGATATGGATATGCAAACATTTTTCGGATATGGATCAGGAAAATCAATATATGCTTCCTCTGGTGTGTAGTGATTCAACTCGCAGTGACCAGGTTGAGACGAGTGTTTGTCGAATTAACATTGATGGCAATTCTGCCAACGAAACGCTGTTCAGTTCTCAAAATATGTTTCTGTTTTGGAAAGTTTTAGGCTGGTTGCGGTTCATCTGGATTTTGACCAAGACTTGCAGTTTTGCTTCATGGCAGATTTTAACATAGATTATGATATACAGTATATTTTGATATTTTTATGCAAACCAGCACAAAATTTTATGGTGTTCGCACCGGAGATGAGCACGGACAGGACTGGATCGGACTGGATCAGGACTGACGCCAATTTTGGCCGGATCAGGACGGGATCGGACTGCAATTTTTTTGAAAATTGGCGGATCAGGACCGGATCGGACTGAGAAAATTTTTGTTGTTTTAATTTGATGATTCGAACATATCAAAAATTTTAGTTGTGATCCGATTTTACAGATTTGCTAAATAGTAGTGAATATTTTGCCATCAATCGCAAAAGCTTTTGAACACATATAACGTTGAGTTCTAGTAGCAACGTGAGCATAGTTGAGTGGTTAGTGTCTATGCCTACTGTGCGAGCGTTCGTTGGTTCTTCTCTCACCACTTCCTTTGGCTTAGCCAGTAGAGATTATACCTTTGATAGGAGTGCTTTTTGTGTACTTTTTCAAAAAGTTTAGGTTTAGGGTTACGTGGTGTATGTTTAAGTTTCGGTTTAGGGTTTACATTTAGGGTTTAGGTTTATTGATTAGGTTTTGAGTTTAGATTTTAGGTTCAGCTTTTAGGTTTAGATTTTGAGTTTAGGTTTAAGTTTTGGGTTCAGGTTTTGGGTTTAGGTTTTGGGTTTAGGTTTTGGGTTTAGGTTTTGGGTTTAGGTTTTGGGTTTAGGTTTTGGGTTTAGGTTTTGGGTTTAGGTTTTGGGTTTA
>Ga0210059_1004401_pt1 | contig 22710 bp, 10 predicted proteins | sample Ectturendosymbi2_FD_188042 | JGI IMG/M metagenome (GOLD analysis project Ga0210059, IMG submission 188042) | Ecteinascidia turbinata endosymbiont from Florida, USA - Sample 2 (SPAdes) (version 2) | ecosystem: Host-associated > Tunicates > Ascidians > Unclassified | place: Key West, Florida...
CAAAAATCGAAAAAGTTGCAATATAAAATTCCTGGAAACAGCTCAAAACATTGAATTATATATATCTTGAGTATTTAGGAAGCTGTTGGAAGCTGTAAAAAAAAGTTGCAAAAGTTGCAAAAACTTGCCCTAGTGATCAGCCAATCTAAAATCTATTTATTCCATGACTCTTATACTTTGCAACTTTGTGCCAGTGCTGAATAGATTGGCTCATAAATCATCATATTTATCTGAGTTTAACCAAACCCACAGTGCAGCAATATTTTCATTTAAGTGCAAAACATTTGCTTTTCAGGTACGTAACACCTAGTTTTGCTGGACAGTCTGGTAATGTTAATGCATGTGAAACTTGGTACTTTCTGCCAATTCACCATAGTGCATTTTGATTTCTGTTTAATCTCATATATATTTTCATGTTCTTTTGTAAGTATAACTCTTAGAATGAAACTTTTGACATTTCATCTATTAACACTTTGAGAAATGGCATACGATATATTCGTACTTCGATTTCGGCCTAAAAAACAGCAGTTTTTAGTTGCCTTACCAATGCCCTAGCTCCTCCACCGATTGTGTTAGAAAGCTGTTCAAGGGCTCAAACGGATAAGCAAGTCTTCTAGTCTGCACTCGAAAAAAAATTTTTTGGTTGGTGTGGATTTTTTGTGACTGACGTCATAAGTGAAGTAGTTTAGGGTCATTTTGGCTCATGTTGCCTGGCCTAGGGCCCAAAGTTTTCATTGGAAACTAGGCTCGAGTCCGAGTCTTTTGAGCCTTTGATCGACTGTCTAACATTTCTGGGTCAAAAGTTATGATCTAAAATAAACAAATTAATTAATTATCTAATTAGATAATTGGTCAAATATTTTTACTACTTTAGATCATAACTTTTGAACCGAAACCCCAGCAGGTCATCCAAAGTATCAAAAGACTCGGATTGTAGCCTAGTTTCCAGTAAAAACTTCAGCGAAATACTACCACCTAACGGTTGGCGCTCAGGGCCAGACAAAGTGGGCAAAGTGGCCTAAAAGCCCTCCACTTATGACGTCACTCACACCCAAGCAAAAATTTTTTTCGAGTGCAGACTAGAAGACTTGCCGTGTCTTTTGACGCTTCGACCAGGTCCATAACCCGTACAGGAGCGGATAAATTCCTGCGCAAAGCCACGTGCGTTTCAGAGTTTTTTTTCGAAAATCCTCAAAAGCAGACGGACGCCAAAGTGTTAAAATTTGATGTTAAACCTATTACAATTTGGTGTGAAAAACAAAACAAAGCATGATTAACCCTTTAACGACCGCGCACGCCAACATATTGGCGAGCCCTTTTTTGGCCATAAATTGCCAGCCGCTAGAGCTAGAGAGCTGTTCAAACCCTTTACGGATTCAGCAAGTTTTCTAGTTGACATCGAAAAAAAGTTTTTTGTTTTGGGTTTGAGGTTTTCTGGGGGGAACATCACAAGTAGGGGTGTTTTTGTGTTATTTTGGCCATCTTTGCCTGGCCCTGGGCGCTGTCCCAATGGGCCATTTTTTGGACTCAAAGTTTAGTTGAAAACTAGGTCAAAAATCTGCGTCTATAGAGCCCTTGATTGACTTCCTTGCATATCGGGAGCGAAAATTATGGCTCATAAACCAAAAATTGACCAAAATTTTGCTCCCTCAAAAACCACTCTGAGGGGCATTTCTCCCCAGGCAGTAACTCGACGTCAGATTGAGCTAGAGAGCTGTTCAAACCCTCTAAAGACTCGTGAAGGTATGTAGTTTGCAATAAAAAAAAGGTTTTCAGTTTGGGATGCCTGTTTTTTTTAATGCTTATATGATGATAGGATGTTTATGTTATTTTTTGCTGACGTCAGCATTTTTGCCCGACCTCCCTTTAAGACCCGCAGGAGCCATTTAAATGACATTAATTTTTTTTTTAGTTTAGCTGTTTTTTGGTTACATTTCGGGACTTTGAAGAGTCCGAATGGGTTTTTAGCGTTCCTGGTTCCAAGATTAGGGCCAAACAACATTAAAATAAATTAGGGAAATCCCCCAAAAGTATTGAGAAAAGCCCTTACCAATTAGCTGTTTTTTGGCCTAACGTTTGAACCAGAAATGCTAGAAACTCAATCAAGGGCTCTAAAAACGCGTATTCTCGCCTAGGATCCTAAAATATTACGAGCCAAAATATTGGTGCGTGGGATCGGATGATGACATCATATAATTAACCAAAAAACATGCCTCTGTCATGATCCCATTGGCCCAAAACTTCCCAACCAAATTTAAAAAATGTTTTTTTAATCTAAACTACACGACGCCACTGGACATTACAGGGTTTGAGCAGCTCTCTAACTCAATCTGCTGCTGAGTTATGGCTGGCCGAAGTTTGCCCTGAAAGGGCATTAGGCCAAAAACTGGGTTTTTGACCCATAATTTTGGCTACAGATATGCTAGCAAGTCAATCAAGGGCTCTGAAGACGTGGATTTGGACCTAGTTTTCAACAAAACTTTAAGGCCAATAGAATCGGTCAATGGGTTGGGGCCCAGGACTGGCCAAAGGTGACCAAAATTTCCAAAACATGCCCTCATTGTGACGTCACCTCCAGAAACCACCACCAAAAACGAAAAACGATTTTTTTTCGATGTCAACTAGAAGACTTGCTGAATCCGTAGAGGGTTTGAACAGCTCTCTAGCTCTAGCGGCTGGCGATTTATGGCCAAAATAGGGCCAGCGAATCGCAGTCATTAAATGGTTAAAAACTTCTGAAAATCAAGATGAGGAATCTGCATTTAAAAAACTTACCTGCCAACTATGTAAGTTTCACACCAAGCTGTCTGCCCCACACTTTACAACAAAATTGCGCCCATGGTTGTGCAATTTTCTGAGTGGCTGCTGCATGCTGAGGCAGGATGGGTTTGATATTTAATTTGGACATGGATGCAAGTCCAGTTTCTTTTAGTAGTTGCATAATGAGAAACTGTTCTGCATGTGCCCAAGTAATGAGTTTTTCCCCTTTCTATAGTTTTGAAAATGTTTGTGTGCTTCCACTGATAATGCTTTTTGTACTCTTTGTATTTTCATTACGGTTGTTTCCTTGTGTTCCAATAGCAATTGCATCAAAGACCCATCCTATCCATACTGGTTGATTTTGGCTTTAATAGGTTGTAGCCTTTTCTGGCTTTTTCATGCCTTTGTGAGTTGTGGTCAAGATTTTGTTAGTTTGTCTGGACATCTTAACAAGCTACTCTTTCCAGAAAGTATGTGACAGATGGTAGAGGGTTATTTTAGCTACATTAACTACACACTATTGGAAGACACTTAGAGCAGGGGTGGACCCGCTTGTTCAATGCAAATTGAGTTATTTTCAGGATTTCAACCAAAAACACCAGTGAGCTGCAAGATCAGTTTGTTGTGTTAATACACATTTGCTAAAGAATGCAATTTATTGCATAAAATGATCTGCATGAAACACAACACATGCAATATTTATCAATATTGTGATTTTGTTTGATTTGCTACTTGATAATCTCTTAAGATCTGGACAATACATTGTTAAAGGTGCGTGGATTAATTCTCCCAAGTGTTCATTTGTTATTGGGTTGTGAGATGGTTTGATCATATGAACCTCAATACAGAGAATAAAAATTCACTGCAATATGTTGGGCTAAATATAGAAATTAGTCACACACTGGTCTTTTAATTTCTGGGTATTTACTTTGGAACCTGTCACCAGAAGTCCACTGTGGAGTGGCATTGACTGGCGTATTTTTAGAGACAGGTCTTTTTGAATTTTGGTCAGTTTTATTTCTTCAGAAAATGTGTTTGTGATAAACGATTGGCAAACTAGACAGCCATCACTGACTACCTTAACACTGAATTAATTTACAAGGAATGAAAAGCATAGTTTTAACTTCTGCAAATGGTCAAATCTGGATTGGAATTCCTCCAGTAGTCTTACAAAGTATTTTTGTGTTCTTCCACTTTGTGGTCTGCAATTGTCTTTTCGCAAAAATCATTCATTGTCATTCTGAAATTAGGGAAATGACAGTTTGACAATGCCTCTTTGAAAAATATCATTTTTTGTTCTGGAAATTTAAGCAGCCTAACTTGAGCATTAGGTTCACTGTTTTGTTATCAAATCCTGCAGACTCCTTGGTACTTAACACTTTGGGAACCAGCATACGAATATATCATACCTAGATTTCGGCTTAAAACCAGCAGTTTTCGGTTGCCTTATCAATGTCATATCTCCTCTGCCGATTGCGCTAGAGAGCTGTTCAATAGCTCAAATAGATCGGCCAGTCTTCTAGTCTTCACTAGAAAAAAATTGTTTTGGTTGGGGGTTGCAGATTTTTTGTGAGTGACATCATAAGTGAAGTTGTTTTTAGGCCATTTTGGCTCATATTACCTGGCCTACGGCCCAAACGCCAGGCCAAAGTATTTCTCTGAAGTTTTTATTGGAAACTAGGCTCAAGTCTAAGTCTTTTGAGCCTTTGATCGACTTTCTAGCGTTTCTGGGTCAAAAGTTATGATCTAAAATAAACAAATTAATTAATTATCCAATTAGTCAAATATTTTTATTACTTTAGATCATAACTTTTGAATCCGAAACCCCAGCAGGTCATCCAAAGTATCAAAAGACTCGGATTGTAGCCTAATTTCCAATAAAAACTTAAGCAAAATACTACCATGTAACGGTTTGAGCCCAGGGCCAGGTAAGTAGGCCAAGGTAGCCTGAAAGTCCTCTACTTATGACGTCACTCACAAAAAATCCACACTCCCCAACCAAAACATTTTTTTCGAGTGCATACTAGAAGACTTGCTGTATCTTTTGAGGGTTTAAACAGCTCTCTACCACTTTCAGCGCCCAAGTTACGCACATGAAATCCGGTTGTTTTTTTCGTGAAAATCCCTGAAACCGGCCAGATTCCCAAGTGTAATATTATGTACTTGTGCAAACACATTGATAAACAAAACAAATATTAAATCAGATTTTTAAGGTGGTTTAGGGACCTGATTTGGGTCCCTAGAATCAGAGAAAACTGGGTCCATACAGGTCCATACCAGGTTCCTAACATCTTCCTTAAAAAAAACCTGATTAAATGGAAATGACTCCTATCATTTTGAGATATTGCTATTCATCTAGAAGAGCAACACAAAATATGTCAGCGAGCCACAGTTTACCCACCATTGACCTAGAGCAGGGGTTCCCAACCTTTCTCTGACCATGCACCCCTTTAGCATTTGGACAGATAGGCATGTACCCCAGAAATTTCATATGACAAAAAGGCTGAGTAAAATAACCAAAACTTACTGAATTTTTAATAGAATGTTTAGAATTTTGGAACTACAAACATAGATTCCATTTTTATGTCTCAAAGTTAATTTGTTGCGGCTGTAGAATAAATCTACCTCGCAAACGTACCCCAGGTTTGTTTGGATGTGAAAAGGTTGTGGAAACCTGGTGTTTCATTTTTCCAAGGCTTATACTTTCTCTGCCCTGCCCAGATGCTTGCAGATTGAGAATAACAACATAAATTGGTTGTAACTCAGAAATCCTTTGCACAGCTGTGTGGATCATCTAGCAAGCTTTAATATGTGCCAACATTATCACATGCAAACCCATCACACTGCCTCAAATCAACTCAAATGTGATTCTAGCAATCACCACATGAAAGTCTACAAAAATACATAGCTCTCCAATGTTTTCATTTAATAACACTGGTCAACAGCAAAATTTAAACAGTGATTGCAACAAGTTCCCGTAAAAGTATTTTTGACGCTGATTTCAAAAATGTCATTATTTTTTTTGTAGCACATCTAGTTTTTGAGATATCTGTATGTTTTGTTTCCAGCTACCTAGCCTACCACAGGCTTATGAACAACAGAAGGTTGCATTGTTTTGCATTGTGACGTAACACAGAATAATAATTGATGTGGCAGACATACCATTTGTGAAAGTAAAGCAAGTTTACCAACCTTGACTGAGTGATTTAAGTGCAAGAACCTGTTTTATTGAGTGACATATTGATATCTCTGTGGACACAGGCAGTATAAAATATTAAATCCACATTGCACATTCCGTTCATTTGAATGAATCGTATGATAACAATCAGATTGCTTTGAATGCGTTTTAGTTGGCTACACTGACTACCAGTGGAGCCTATGTGCATCTCTAAAGGTAATAAGCATTTTAATCGGAATGCACATAGGAGTTACCTAGTACTGCTGTTTTTTATGTTTATGGGACAACCACTCTAGGTGCTACTGTGGATCACTATGAAAAGTAACATTTGTCGACAAGAAACGCATATGTTCCTTGAGTGAACACTGTTCAGGAGCTCAGCATACTCTACTAGCAAATCATGATAAGTCCTGATGTCACCTCTGGATATAAAATTGAGCATGATGAAAAATTTTGTGAAACCAATGGCCAAATGCAATTCCAGTGGCTTTAGTTAACTATTTGTGTGAAAAGTTTCCTGATCTCGGGAAAGCTAAATTGAAAAAAGGAATTTTGTAGGCCTATAGATTTGTAGTGGTTTTGACAGATCTGAACTTCGAGTTAAGAATGTCCAGTTAAGAACGCACTGGAGTTACAAGCTGGGAAGGTATTCAGGTAGATATGCTCAATCTTTATAGGAATTATTAAGGCTCTTTGTTTTTAAGGAGTTGCAGAATTGCTTTAGCTTACACGGAGATGGGTTTCCATAGGCGATATCTCTAAAGATGAATTTTGTGCATTCACACCAATGTTTTATGGAAAACCTTGATGCCATGAGTGACTTACCAGGGTGAATAATATTCAAGCTATAGAAGCAAGATACCAGGGGTTCGGAAAAGAATCAACTATGGCATCGCCTGCTGGATGTTGTCTCGTGGTGATCCAGCCACACTTTTTGAAAGAAAGTCTTGTTCGAAACACTTATAGAAGTTTTATGAGTTCCACTATCAAGGCCAGGAGTCCTCTGTTTATTGGTTCAACTTGTTTTTTTGATCATTCGTAATAAATTACCAACCTTTAGATAGACTGAATTATCAGGTCATTTTTCACTTAGAAACAAAAGCTAATATATTAGCATACAACTGTTTATATACCCAAAAAACCTTTCGCTGTTAACTGCAAATTTGATGTGCCATAAGAAAATGAATGCCAAATTTGGAATCAGCACCCAAATGTCATTTTAAAAAGTTATGTTATATCCTCGTTTAATACAAAGTGTTTTTTGTTGACCTGTGTAATGCACTGCCAGTCCCAATAGCATCACCATGATCACATACAACATCTCAAACAATGAAAATTCACCTAGATATTCTTAATCTTACCTGATGGTGACTCAGGATTTTGAGATTGACAGAAGTTCCAAAACTGAAGAAAATCCTGTGGCAAGGAAATTCCATAAAGCTTTTCCACTTTGTGCTTTTTCTCTGATAATAACCTTGATCTTTTTTTCTGAGGTTCTACCACAGGTAACTGAACAGTTTTGGTTCGTTTAACAGGCATTGCTTAATTCTGATGATCAGTAAAAAGAATTGTAAAAGTAGGTTGAAATACTCAAGAACATGTCATTTAGAATCCATCTTAAATCAAATGGTAATAACCCAACTATAGTGAGAATCGAAGCATAAATGCAAGCACTAACTTTTGCAACTCTATCATGGGATTCTACTGAGCTGTTTCAATCTGATCTGTTTTAAGTATTTTGATGCACACAGAATGTTTGCACTTTCAATAACTCATAATAGAAAAACACCATATGAACTAGAAATTCAAATGTATATGAAAATAGTATACTGATTAGCAACAATGACCTGACTGCACACAATGCTTAAAGCCTGTAGCTATGACAGTAGCATCTAATGTTGACTTTACTTTCACCACAATGGCACTCCAACTTGCATTGCCCATATCAGCAGCAATTCTGAAGAAGTTTTTCTAAAGGAACCGCAGAAACCGATATATTGTCAAGAACTTTTCCAACTACAACTTACCAGACAATAAAGCTAGAAAGCTGTTCAAAACCTCTAAGATGCAGAAAGTCTTCTAGTTTCAAATTTAAAAAACTGGTAAATTTTGGATTTGAGCATTTTTGTTGGTGATATCAAAATAGGCGTAGGTTTAGGCTTTTTTGGCCAATATATTACCTGTCCCTGAGCCCCATGCACAACGAACAATTGTTTTGTTTCTTTAAACAAATAAATCAGGCGAAAATCCTCATATTTAGAACCCTTGATTGTCCTTCTAGCGTTTGTAGTTAGCAAGTTATGATTTAAAAACCATGAAATATACATATAATTAAAATTGATTTATCCACTAGGGGATTAATTATATAATTTGTTGTTTTTACACCATTGCTTCCAAACCACAAATGCTGGAAGGTCAATCAACAGCTCTAAAGATCGAGTTTTCACCTAGTTTTTAAAGAAAAGAAACAAGAAATTTTACCTTGAGCTTGGGGCTCAGGCAGTGGCGCATTAACCTGGCAAAAAGGGCTCTGTCATGGAAGGGCAGCTTTTGGTAATTCTTATCAGAAAGAAACCAGGTTTTCTAAGACCCAATGAAACTTGGCTAGTAGCCTAGCGCAACTAGCTATTTAGAGTACAACCATTAGACCTCGACTGATAAGACTTTTTATTGTCAATGACTGATGCCAATATTTTTGCATTTACGCAAACCACAGTTGAAAGATGTTACAGTGCATGTTTTTTTTCAGTATGTAGACCACATAAACAAATGGAACAATTATACAAGGGTCAAATGAAAGAACTGATTGTGGTAAGTTAGGAACATATTACAAATAAACAATGAAATATACAAATGACACATGCATGAGAATACAGAGCAATTAGAAAGTTGACATTACATAATGTGCAACTCATTACAAACAACAAACTTTAACCTTGCAGGCAAGCTTCTGAGGAATCTGCCTGCTTTCATTCTTCTGCAATGATTAAAAATTGCGTATCTACCTATTTTTCATAGTTATAGGCCACAAAGATGGTGGCAAGTAAATCAGTCACAGTTTATTGATGGGGAAACTAGTTTCGTGTTTTCCAACACATCATCAGTCCTGTAAATGTAAGACAAATCTTACAGGTGAAATGTTGGCACTTGAAAACAAGTAAAGAAAAACACATGAACTGTGTCTAGTTACAACAGCACTAACAGCCTTTTAGCTTCGAAAATTTGTAGTGCTGTCATTGTAACTAGCCACAGTTCGTGTGTTTTTCTTTACTTGTTTTCAAGTGCCAATATTTCACCTGTATGATTTGTCTTAGGTTTACAGGACTGATGATGTGTTGGAAAACATGAAACTAGTCATTACAAATAGTGATGAAACCATTACTTCACTGCGATGAAGAACTGTACAGCATTGAATTCTGCACAAACCTAGTAGGTCATTAAAACAGTCAAACACCACAACAACAGCGCATATCCTGATTTTTTTCAGGAAGTCATCTGCTTACCATGCAAAAGCTACGAGCAATTGTTACATCATAGAGAAGTTTGTCAGGACGACTACGCAGTGCTCTGTATATTGGGCACTACTTGATGTATTATAGTCAGAGGGCAATGTGCCACAAGGAACAGGTCAGAGTAGTTGCATTTAATCAATCACAGCTGAAGTTAGTAACATGGGTTTCCGAACACTCCGTGCAGAGCAGTGGCGTAGCAGCGACTGGGTCCTCTCACCACGAAGTGAAATATTACAAAATAGCTCTGTGTGTGTCTGGCAGACTACAAGATGCTTCTGACATTGTTCCTTGCATTGGAGCTGACAGAGTACGAGATTCTAAAATGCGTGCATTCGACGCAATATCAATATTTAGACTGTATCAATTTTGGAAGCGCTATTTAGACAGAGCAAGGATGTGGTTGCTTTGTAATAATGCTATGCAACGTTAGAAGGGAAATGTCATTGCCTGTTCCAAACCACCAACCACCTGCATTAGAGGACTCCAGTGGTAGCCAGTGTTCCCTCTGTTGACATGTCTCACTCTGCAAACATGTAAGCTCGATCGGTGAATCTGATTCACTCTGTCTTATGCAATGGTGAAGGCGTTACTCAGGCTCGCGGCTGCTTAAGACACAAAGCAGGCAGGGGATTTGAGATGTGACACTACAATTTATTGCCCTCGACTCTTGCCTCGCATGTAATAACGCTTAACAGCAACACTTACCGACCATTAGCACAAACGGTGACTTGTCTTTACCATGTTGAAGAGACAAATGTATCGCAGAAAACGGTCGATCGGTCAGTCAGACAACTCACTCGCGACACTACTCGGGAAGAAAGTCCATGCAAAACTCCGCGAGGTCGTAAATACACATGCAGAAATGCAAGTAGAAAAATGCATCCAGTACAATGTGTGACTGTTAAGTCATGTGATACATACAAATGCAGTGTGAACGGTTTGTGCGCAGCAGGATGGCTCAATGAGCAGTCTAATTACAATGCGTTGATTCCAGAGCATACGTACTTGTCCCTATAGTTGGGCTGCTGGCCGCAACACCTCTAAGAAAATTTTACACTGAACAAATGTTTTTTATTCAGCAAGCAATTGCAAAATCATTGTAAACTCACAACCAATGAAATGTTTCAAGTATTACAAGGGGGCTATATGTTATATATATGATATCAAATTTGGAATGTTGCAAGTACGTGAGAATGAGATTTCACTGTGCAAATGGTCTGCTGGTACTGCACATCTGCGCACCTTAAATGGAACACTGGTGGCTGCATTTGATATTTAATTGGTGTTGATGTTGAATGCCTACGATATAAGGGGGCCTGTCATGACAGCTGAACAGACCCCAGGATGCACCCCTGTGCCCAAGGACAGGTAACATAAGCAAAAAAGCCTAAACCTACCCCTATTATGACATCGCTCACAACACTGAAATCCGAAACTTCCAAATTATTTTATCAAAACTAGAAGACTTTTTGCATCTTTATAGGGTTTGAACAGCTCTCAAGCTCTATTGGCTGGTGAGTTATGGCTGGAAAAATCCTTTTCAAATACATCAGCTTCTTCGGCCCCTAAAAAGGTTCTTTGTAAACCTCTAATTGTGCTGAGATTCTATCAAAAGAACTCCAACTATTCCCCAAGTCCTTTGATGGTATCCTGATGTTACTTACAATATAACGGGTTTTAACAATTTAAAATAAAAGAAAATCATGTTTTGTGCTTGAGGTGCAAAGAATACAGCATCTTGAACATCAGAATCAAACACTCACAAGCTGAAATGGGTCTTGTTTTTATGGTTTCTTGGCCACTTTTCTCATCATTACTCTTCCTATTTTTTCTGCTTTCTTTACACATGCATCCATGGCAATAACATATTTTTTTAAATCCTCTTCCCTGCTGGCTTGAGTCTGCAGGAACTCACACCACTTAGTTTTGATCTTTTATTCATTTCAGTGGATCAAACAAAAAAATTAGAGAAGGGACTGGGGAACAATTGCTCCTAAATAAATATTCTATTTGAATAAGGCTACATAGTTGAACTATATTTTAAACCAAATGTTTAAGTGCATGGTGTGTTGTACAATTAAATTCTCGGTTTAATAATAAAAAAATAATAGTAGTTTATTGTAGACTTGTGGTCTATACAGACACGATCATAGACACAAGAACACAAAAAAATGGTTAGCCACACAGTAGCACATTACAGAATCGGTTTTGCACATAATCAACATGGAGAGGGGCAAAACACTTTATCACCACAACTGTGTTATCATTCGCAAAAGCACAAAAAATGGTTAGTCATAAAGTAGCGTATTACAGAATCGGTGTTTGCACATGACCAACATTGAGAGGAGCAAAACACTTTAACAGCACTTCTTACTTTTTGTATGCTTGGGTTGTTGACATTGCACACTCATTTTTTTTACTACACTGAAGCAGTACTGTACTGATGAGATTGAAAAACAAAAAATTCACCAACAACTACTGCATTTGGTCTCCATCATACAGGAACATTGAATAACTGCGGAAAAATGAAGATTTGTAAAAAGCATCAGACATTTTAAGCGAACGAATGAAAAAGTTGAATGGAGATGCACATCATATAAAAAATCGATACAAATTGTTTCTCAGGAGGGCATCAAAGGTCCTGAAACAATGGCTAACCTGGTGTGGGCGAACACTTACATCTCTGAGTATGCAATGCATAATTTGGTAGGCATTGTTATACGCAGCACGTAAGCGCTTCATACTGGTCTTTGTGTATTTGATCCACAATTGGCAAGCATACAAAGGCATGCAATAGGCACGAAATAGAGTTTTTTTACTGCAGATCACTGATCGAAAGTGCCCCTGAGTTGTTTGCTGCACAGCAGTACAGTGATTTCACTTGTCTCTGAATATCATCCTGCAGTGATGCATTTATCCACACACCAAGGTATTTCACTTGATAAAAAATTGTACACGTACACCATTTAGAAACACATTTGATAGAGCAGGTTGTTTATACTTTTTTTGGGCAAAAATTAACACCAATTGTTTTGTTGCAATTAAAAGTGACTTTGTGTTCAGCAGCATAGTCACCACAAATATTCAGAAGACATTGCAGCCTACTAATACTGGAGATGAATACACATATATCATCAGTGAACATTAGATTTATTCACATTTACTCAAACAGCTTGGAGATGATAGCTGTAAGGGAAACAGGCCTGTAGTTTCCAGCATCACTTATGTCCCCATTCTTGTTTTTACAAATAGGTGCTATGACAGTGGGCATGCATTCCTGTGGAATTTTTCCATGCATTAAACACACATTGAATAGACTACTGAAATGGTTGTACACACTTGACTCAGCATAGAAAATGTGTTCAGCGAAGATGTAATCTTTGCCAGCTGCATGATCCAGTGGTAGTTTGCGTAGCAGAGATTTAATCACAAAGCTGTTGCACATCAACTCATCAATCCCATCAAAATTACCATGTGAGAATATACTGTATTTGGTATCACATAATTGCCAATTTCACAATATTTTGATGAGTTCAGCAATGCCGCAAAGCGTTTTCTCTACATGACAGTGACTGCTTCATTTCCTGTTTCATCTCCCACTGTAGATGATGTATACAAGCGCCACCATTATTTAAATACTGCTGTCACCATTGTGGATCCAATGACACCAGTATTGGACTGTACCCATCTTGTGGAAATACACTTGTGTTCTGGCTTTTGTGAATTTATTTGCCATGGCCCACTACATGAATGATCAGCTTTGTACTTCACAATGCTTGGACAAAATAGTAAATGCAGTTTGTGTGGTAAACCTAATGAAACAACAGCAATTGAATGCAGTTCCTGTGAGCAGTGGCTCTCCCACTGCTGTGCCAGGCTGTCAGCAGGTGACAATATTTGTTGAGTTGAACCAGTACCCTTTTACTTCAGTCAATGCTTGTCAACTGGCAGGCATCAGGCAACTAGCCCTGAAGACCCAACCCAATGTTACCACTGTCATAGCCAATCAGGCTCAAAGAGAAAAAAGACAATCCATGTTCAAAATGTAATTGGCCCTTTCACCTGTCCTGCATGAAAATCTCAGGACGTCATACCCAATCACTTTCTGGTTGGTACTACAACCTTGCTGCAATACAAAACTTTCAAGGCAAACGAAGCGATGTTCACTTCCAGGATCTCACAGACATTGACTTCAGTTTAATTCCTAGGCCTACAATCATATAAAGCTAAGTGGGTTGTCAATAACATGATACCAGTCATATTTGTGCACAAGGTGGATAAATCTCATAAGTCATGATATTATGAGTGAAATATTACCTTTTCTGTTACTGCAATTTTGCTTTTTATGGACCCAACACATATTTGATTAATGTTTGCTGCTAAACTTATTGTAATCTGTTTATACCCTTGCCTCTTCAACCTCATTTGGTGATGTCATATGTCTGGTGGGACATACATTCGTCGATGGTACTCACTCCACTATGGTCTGTGGGTAATTAATTGTGTTTCTTCTTGATGATTTCTATGTACAAACATTGTTTTCTACCCTTGCTATGTGCTTTTGTAATGAAATTTTGTTTTCTAAAGCATTGCTCACTGTCTCATAACCCCTATTGTTGCTCACTCCCTTCGCCTATGTGCATGGTTCACCGGCTCATCTGTGCATACCTTAACTCTTCAGTCTTCATCCATTGCTTGCTCACCATCATCTGTGTTATGTTGATGTCTATTGTGTATTTGATTCAACATTTGCATTTCTGTATATTGTTTTTATTTCTTTATTATATCTTTTGGGCTTGCCACTCGCGTTGATTGAATTGGTCACATGAATATGTTTTCCGATATGTCATATTTGGTCCAACTTTTTTTGTCATTTTTCATAATCTGTTACTTGTCACTTTGGTTACTTTTGCATGCATTTATTGTTAACTGTCTGATCATGTCATTTGGCTTGATATGTTTTCTTTTTCTGATCAATGTATTGATGCTTCCTTTCTCTTTTGTTCATTACGTAACTACGCTTAAACTTTGTGGGCTGTTCATTGCTACATTATTGGCCATGACGGCATTTTCATTTCTTTTGCTTTGTTTTGATTCATTGATTCAATGTTATTGTTGTACATCAAAAGAAAAATATTTTGTTTTCTCAGCACAAAGATACATGTTAAAACTAAAACTGAAATGATTCATTTTACACATTTTCAAACTTTTCCGACCATCCCTAAAAAATCCCTGAAATGGTCAAAAGTTCCAATCTATAGACAAAATCCTTAGAAGCAGTGTTGCCACTCTGTTGCTACGGAAAAGTACTAGATTTTATCAATGATAAAACACACTAAACTCATAAAAAATATACTAGGTTATAAATATATGACAGATTTGTCAGATTGCAAGAACATTGGCGTTGTACTTAATAACAGGAAGGTGTTTGATGAACATTATAAATTTATTTGTCTCAGACCAGATGGTCTATAGAAGACACACACAAACACACCCGTCACACATGACACATGCAAACAATATTCTTTCATGCCTCAAAATCTTTCAATATGACTTGAATGAAGTGCAACACCTTTACACATGGAGGGTAAATTACCACAGAGGGTAAAAAGACCTACCGCACACCCACGCCATTGCTTTTGAGATATTGAGAGATATTCCTTTAATCCTTCATTCCTTGAACCCTGAAATGTGAAACTTAGGCTGATGGGTAAATGGCACCACTGTTTCATGACTTTCAACACGGCTACAGCCATTTGAAGAACCTAACTAATGACTTCATACTGCTTAGCAGTTTACCTCAAAATAGATGCTCTTGTGTAATTTCAGATGTAATTAGGTGGAATTTTTAGCAAATTACAATTGTACAAACTCAAAGTCTCAAATACAGTTACAATTACATAAAATTGTGTAATTAATTACATGCAGCTCACTCACAAAAACACACTAGATAGCTATGAAAAACTACTAGGACACTAGATGAAATGCAAAAACACTAGATCTAGTGGAAAAACATTAGGAGTGGCATCACTCACTGCTTAGAAGTGAGAACACTGATCATCAGTTTTGCCGCTCTGTTGTTATAGAGAAGTACTAGATTTCATGATAAAAAAAACACTAGATTACAATTTATTGATCGGTCTTCTAAAGCAATTCAATGCAAGTTAAGTGTAGAAGCAAAAGGCAAACTTGCACATGATGAAAATGTCCACAAAATGTGTTGCAAACGCAAGCAAAGACATTGTGCAACTCACTGTTTTAACGTAAGAAACTAAAGTGTCTGTAATTCTGTGGTCCTACCCCAATGTAGTTACAAAACGTTCTATGTCTGTTATTATCAATCTGCGTTGTGGAAAGAGTCACAGTGTGTGCTTGTGCTCAATGGTCATTGGTCTTCATGTCAGGTTCAAACATTGAAATTTAAAAAGTTAAAAAAATACAGTGCAAGCAGTAACAGATTCACTGGGCACTGCATGAGACAAGCTGCACGCTCCACTTGCACATCTTTTCTATCTTTTTTCAGGTATACCTGGGTGCCCATTAGCAGTGGCGGACCCAGGGGGATAGTTTGGAACAACCTCCCCCCAAACAGCTGTGGCACCCCCTTAAAATGGTGCCCCTCTGATAAAAATGCGCCCATTTTGGTGCTTATCGAAGTAGAAACAAAGCCAAAAATACTCAGTCTAAAGTAAAACAATGCTTTACATAGGCGCGGATTTACCATTAGGCTAAAAAGGCTTAAGCCTTAGCCTAGGGCCCCCAATTTTGGGGGGCCCCAAATTCTGGGAGTAAGGACAATTTCCAGGATTTTTGTAAGCAATTGTATTTGTATTTTCGTTTTGGTTCAACGCACGTATTTTTACTATGCCGAGAACAAAATATTTCTAGCATAGTAGAATGAGTGCGAAGGATTGAAGGGAATGACGATGAGCAATATCTCTTCATGGTGTTGAGAATTGGTTATTGTTACGTACAATGTGTGGAACAAAACGCCTGAATCCATTTTTTAGATTACACGAGGCCAGTGAGGTACTTTCGATCAGCCTGGGTCTATCTCTTGTTGCTTTTTGTGGGTAAGATACGGGGTCAAGGCAAGACTAGCCTGCACTGTAGCTAAGGCTGCAGATATTCAGTGGCTCAAAATGCAGGGGCGTATCTATGCGATATGGCGACAATGACAAAGTTAAAGTGTGCACCCTTTCTTATAATTTGTATCCATTATATATAGGTACAATTGTTACGAAAGTTAAACCATTAAGGATATCAATGCGATTTTGTGTTTATTTGCGCTTTGAAATTTTCAGCAAATAAACTATTAATTATCCATGAGGACCTTAACATACTTCTATACTCAGTTATTTTTATTATGAAGAATATCAAAACATTCAAATAATAATGTTCTTATAATTTATAAGCCTACATAGTGTTGCCTGACAAAATTGTATAGGCCTATCTTACAAAAAATCAAACAACATATTGCAACTGCAAACGACTTTCTTTTGAAAAGAAACATATTTGAATTGTGCAATAAATTATTGAATGCAAGTCATGTATCACTTGTGTTCGGAAAAGGCAATTCCATCAAATCATCAATATATCTAGCATTTTCCAGTTAAATTACACAAAAATGCCCCATAGAGGTATCAAAGGAACAGTTTCAGTCAGTTTACTTGTAGTTCAGCCAATGATTTTTTCGGGAGTGGCCAGTCAATGACGTCGTCAGTCACTGACATGTAGAGTGAGAGTCCGACTGTTTCTTCCCTTTGTTTTCTAACAGTTGAAAATTGATATACAGCACCAGCAAACTTATTAACAAGTTTGCATTGGGGAGGGAAAGCATGGTGCAAAGTCTTGCCATCCTGTATGTTGAACATGCTTTAGGTAAAGATAGAGTACAACAGAATTATAAGCGATTTTGCAGACATAAAGTCCCGTCCATCACCGACTATGTACAGTAACAGGCTGTTAGGTGTTGTAAGAAGTACAGGGGCTTTAGTCAGAGCCAGCTGTCGACACTTGCAAACCGGGCAATTGCACAAGGAACTCAATAAATATGTAATGGGAGTGTTGTCAGATAACTTCACCACTGGCTTTTTTGTTAGTTTCATTATGACTGCTTTTGTTCCTGCTATCGAGAGAATTCAGAATAAAGTAATATATTTATGAATTGGAACAACTTGTTCAGTGAATATAACAAGGGGCGGATCCAGGGGAAGGGGCGATCGCCCCCCCTAAAACCAAAGAAATAACTTCACTCTCAATGATTTTGTACAATTCAGAAAATAACATTGGCGATATAAGGCCATTTTGTTGGCCTCCGTTTTGTCACAGCAGTGTTGTGAAGCATGCTTCAACTCTCTTACAGTAGTGAAGTTGTCATGAGCCTTGACATGACTAGAAAGTGTTACCGAAATCGTCCCCTAAGGCCCTAACCTTACTGGCTGGATCCACCCTTGATGTAACGAGCACATGTAGTGCTAATTTGTATGACATCAGTCAACGCAAAACTTCCAGAAGGGCCCCCAATTTTAAATACCCTAGGGCCCCGAAAATGAAAATTCGCCTCTGCTTTACACTTCATTGAACTTCAGTAGTTACGTGACGGACTTTGACCCAAGCCTCTTACCGATTGGAATCAACATTGCTATTGTTTTGTATTAATACCCTGTTCACTTATTTCATTTCCACGTGACAATTGCCCAGGAATCACGAACACGATCTCCTTCGCTAGCACAGTTCTGGACTTGCCGTTGGGCTGTGCAAAATTGTCTGTTTTTGTTACAAGTTCAGTTTTTTAATGCTTGGTGGCAGTTTTGAAAGGAAAAGCAGTAGCAAAGCTAGGAACTAGGAAGGCAATAAATATGGAAAACTTAGAACTGACGCAAGATTGTAGAAGCATGCAAAGGGAAAAACAAGTTTCAGGTCTGCTATCAGTGCCGTCTGCTCCACAGTAGCCTACGTCTGCATCTTTGTTTTGCAATACCAAAGTAAGTGGATGAGTTTCTTACGACCCTGATTGAACCATATTGCAGCGTGTGACAAGCTATCACAATATGAATATTTGTACCTTAACTGCGGCGTAACGAGTTCAGATGGAGCCCAGGGCAAGAAGCAAGTTTGGCGCCCACATGTTCGCATCTGAGGTCTTTCGGAAGCAAATGTACTCTAATGAAGGAAGTATTTGTGACATTGCCGGCACTTCTCGATGCCCCCTGCAGTGATTCCGCGCCCGGGAAATTGTGCCCCCTCGTTACGCCCCTGTACGTTAGCAAACAACTTGCCAGTTTCTGACAAAAAAATGCATTGAGCGTGCCTCCTTTTTTCGGTCATAGACCGAATTTTGTTTTATTGACCGTAAAATATTAAGTCAATTAGGTCATAATCTCCGAAAAGGTAGGCTGGTGAAAACTGTTACGATGAGCTTTAATACTATTACGGGACAAATGACCAAGATGTCTTAGCGAAAAAGACAGTAGCATGCTCCACTAGATTAAGGAATTATGACCTGACAAAGCAATTCTGCAACACCTCCAGGGGCGTAATGAGGTAGATGGCGCGCAGGGCAAGAAGAAAGTTTGGCACCCTCATGTTCGAACCTGAGGCCTTATGGAAGCAAATGCACATTGAAGAAAGTACATTTTTGGGACTTTTGTACTGTAGAAATTACATTGTCGTGACGTTTTGTACTAAATGTGCTGCATTGAAGAAAGTACATTTTTGACATTGTTGGTACTTTTTGGCGCCCCCTGGAGTCATTCGGCACCCCCATTGTGATTTGGCACCCGAGGAATTGTGCCCCCTTGTTCCGCCCCTGAACACCTCGCTCTGTCAACGGGGACAGCACAGCATAGCATTGAATCATTACGTGCGTGTTAGCACGATGCGCCTCAACAACCCATGGTACTCAACTCAGCACTCAGCTCTAACGCAGAAATTTTGGCAAAATAGCAACTATCTACAGCTTGGTGGATTGATTGATTGGCTGTACGTGGTCACGACAATTTTTGCTCAACTGTTCAATATTTGCAATTTAAAATTTGAGAGGAGAACGGTGCCTATCGCCCCTCCTGGTTACGCACCTGGCAGCAGTTACTGATGGCCATATGGTGTTGTCTTGATCCTTTTGTTGCAAGTGCAAACCCTTAGACAGCTCACACCGTCCATGAAAAGACACGAAATCTGCAACCAACAGCATAATGCATAGCTTACTGGCTAGATCAGGGTCTCCAAACTATGGCCCGCAAAAAAATTTTATTTTGTCATTGATGAAAAAAAACATTTACAACAATTTATTGATTTGGTAGAATATAACATAGTCAAATACCCCGAAACAATCACATTACGTATGCCGTTCGGCCCTCGACATGTTCTGTATTACCTTATTTGACCCTCTGACAAAAAAGTTTGGAGACCCCTGGGTTCAGTAGCGTAGTCAGCCCAAAAATTTGGGGGGGCAAAAATGTTTGATTTTAGACGAATAACACTATTTTGTCTAGAAAAACGCTTCTCAAAGCAGAAAATGACTATATTTTCTAAAAATTTGGGGGGCATGACCACTTTTGCCCCCCCCTGGTTACACCTATGCCTGGGCTAGATCATTCTGCGTAAATCACATAAATTTAAGTAGAAGAGCAAAAAAACAAGGTAAAATCTAATTTTTTCATAGGTACCTCTGGGGTTGGCTTAGATTCATGGTTTTAAATACTAGGTTATGGGCTATGCTGTTTCTCACTCGTGTTTGCTGGCCTGGACAGAAGCAGATCCATCGTCAGAACAGCATTGGGGTCGCTATAGAAGCAGATCCATCGTCAGAACAACAGCATTGGGTTGGCTTAAAGCTTGTTTGGGGGTTCGTAGTAGTACACACAAAATTGACTTTATCAGGCAGACCAGAGTAGAGCTTGAGGTATTCACTGACTGTGGATTTGATGGCATGGTGATGGTGTCATCCCAACTGCCCCTACTTCTTTTGAACAGTGTCACACATTTGTTTCATAATCTGGACTAGTGAGATTGATGTTTTTCTTCACATCCGCAGTCCAGTATCAAAACATGTGAAACAGTATCAAACACTTGATTGAAATTCTCTTTATATTAGTGGCGTTAAATGTATTTTAGAGCAATATGCTTTCAAGCCCAGGTGTGAACCTACTGTATCATGCGATTATGAAATCGTTTTTCACGATAGCTAGCAGAGCTACCTAAAATGAGAGTAATATCATAACAAATGTCTTTCATTTTTTGTTTTTGAATTGCCGCCTCAGCAATAAATATACTTTTCCTGTGCATGTAACTGCACAAGCTTCGTCTGGAAATATGATCGTCATTTGCAAGTTATTATTCGGCTCCCAGCTTGGAAAAAAGTTTTGAGTTGTCACGTCCTAGGGTAAGAACTATTCTTCTTCTAAGCAGTTCGGAATACGTTTCGGACGTTGTTTTTTCCAATGCGCGGATATCCAAAACAGCGTCAAACACTAGCGCGCAGAATGCTTTGGGCAGTGGTCCTCAAGCTCCGAGCCGCGAAATTACAAAATGTTTACTGGTGGTGACGCCACTAGCTTTCTGGGCATGTGATTGGCCGATTCTTCCCATAGAAACACTGTTGCAAGAGTACTTCAGTACTCCCGGGCTGCGGTAAAATTTTCAAGCATTGACCGGTCCGCGATTTCAAAAAGGTTGGGGACCACTGCCTTAGTGTATGTCTTTCAAACACTTATTGTAGATATAAAAGAATGTTTGTGTATCCATAGCGTTCTCAATTATGTGTAGCTTGTGAAAAATATCACCTACATTTTTGGACCTGCTTCAACCGTTTCGTGAGTTGATGATAAAAGGCGATTTTAAACTGTGGTGATTCCCTGAAAGATCGCTTGTTCTACCAAAAAATAGCCATTTTCTTGGCCTAGAAAAGGTAGCCACTTTTGTGTGATTTCCAACGATCGTCGCCGAGAAGCTGGACTATTTTACATAAGTGAAGACTATTTGGCGCCCCTTATTTGACTGCTCCACCAAACGCCTGGTCTGGATCCGCATTTGCTCATCAGTGCATTGCGCAACTGTGTGGTGGCCTGCATATCGTTTTTTCATGGTGGCGGGGACAAGCTACACGCGCCACTCGAAAGTCGCAACGCTTCTCCAAGAAAAATTTGTGGAACGAAAAAGTTGCAAAAAAGCCAAGAACTATCCAATTAGCCAAATGAAAATTTTGGAGCGAAGTGCTTCACAAAAGAGACAAATTTCGGGTTTTTGGCTCCAAAATAGCCAATCTGGCAACTCTGCTGCTGTTGCTGATCAATCATAATCATGGCACCTCAGTCCTCACTCTGCAGTGTCTGCCAGAGATGAGCGGACTGTCATATTTTGCGATCCAGAACTGATTTTTTAAAACTCAGTCCAAGTCAAACCACAGTCCAAAAAGTTTTTCAAATGTAAAGACCAAGTCCAAATGAAGTCCAAAAAATTGAAAAATGCAGCCTTTTCACAACTAAAATGCTGCATTTCTTTTCCATTAACTAAGTCCAAACCGGTCCGGTCCCTAAATTTTGAAGAGTTTTGCAGTCAGAATCTAATCCAAATTCAAAAAATTTGCTATAGACCGGATTCAGTCCAATTCAAGTCCAGTCCAATGCTCATCTCTGGTGTCTGCACGTTTTCAGGAAATTCCCTATAACGAACTAACGTCGAAATACCACAGGTTTTTGGAAATGCGCAACATGAACAGAGAACAGACGAGTGTTGAACGGATAGAAAATTTTTGCGCTCCTAATCCAGTCCAATATTTTTATTGTGTGATCCAGTCCAATCCTAATCCAGAAGTATATCTAAATATTTGATCCAATCCGGTTTATATCCGACAAAGACCTCTGATTAAAATAGTCTTTCCACATTTTAACAATCTCTGAACCACCATTTGACCCTCCCAGCAATGTTGGTAGTGATGAGGATCTGTTTTTGTTATTGACCTTTTGCCAAAATGACTTCTTGGTTTTATCAGCCTGTAATGCAGCTGCTAGGCCATTTGCCTTGTGCATTTTAGCATTTTTGCCGCATTGCCGCAATGAACATTTGAAATCATTTTTTGTTTCAGTCATGTTTCTGTATATGTCACCAGTCTTGGGTCTATTGAAGTTTACTCATAGCCGGAAGGCTGCCTTTGCAATTTGGTGTTTTGATTTGACCACCGAGTTCCAGCCAGGAATGTTAAATTTACCTTCATTCTTTTTACCTGTTGGTTTAATTGCAGAGGATGCAGCAGCAAGC
>Ga0210059_1004402_pt1 | contig 22709 bp, 9 predicted proteins | sample Ectturendosymbi2_FD_188042 | JGI IMG/M metagenome (GOLD analysis project Ga0210059, IMG submission 188042) | Ecteinascidia turbinata endosymbiont from Florida, USA - Sample 2 (SPAdes) (version 2) | ecosystem: Host-associated > Tunicates > Ascidians > Unclassified | place: Key West, Florida...
CCAGCCAGTCCATCCCCACTTAGTCTATGCTCGACTGCTCGTATTCGACAAGACATTAGCGCAGCTTCATTCTTCCGTTGTAAATTGCTCTGACGAATTGATGAGTGTGTTTTACTCCCCTGTTTTAACGCGCCGCCTGATATTTTTTGCAGTTACGAACTGCTGTATCGTAGCGTTGGGTGTACGTATTTTCCTCCGATAGCCTAACCTGAAGCTCTAATAGTTTATATTCAGTGCATTGACACATAAAATAAGAAGAGTGGATGTATAGAAAAATGTGCATATTATGTCAACAAATTTCGCCAAAACGTTGGTTTGGAAACAGGACTATGACGTCATTTTGTGACGTCAAAAACAGCGCACACCAAATACAAATGACTACCCTATGCCGCTGAATGAAACCCCCCCCATGAAAAGTTTCTGCGTACGCAACTGGTAGTTGCACATGCAGCGAAATGTTGAACCCAGTGCCATTTTTTTCCAAGCATTCAGTTCAGTCATACGTAGCTTTACCTGTAGCAGTAGCCATTGCTTCTGTTTCGAAGTCCCAACTGCTTTAAGTTTGTCGCTGATGCTGAGTTTTTACCGAACTAACGTGGAACCTATCGATCAGGTCAAAAGCAACCTGAGCTAAATCTTTTGTAATGCTGCTAGCTTACCATAAACAAATCATCCAAAATCAGCGCAAAACAGTGAGACAGTTTTATTGATTTCGGCCGCAAGGCCCAGAAGCAGGGGCGGAGCCAGACATTTTCATTTGGGGGGGCCACTGGAGGGGCCAGTTTTGCAACAAGGGGAGCTGTCAATGGTCTGTGTAGGACTTTCAGAAGAAGACCTGAAAAATTTTGGGGGGTCAGGCAAATTTTTTTGGGGGCAGTGCCCCCATGGCACCCCCCTAGCTCCGCCCCTGCCCAGAAGACATGGCTATCGCACATATAAAACAAAGTAAGACACTTGCGAAACTTCAACACACTCGAGGCAATTATATGCACGCCCCAACACACACGAGGCGAAGCTATCGACGACGTGGATAGAAACAAGCATTTTAATGATCTGAGTCGTACTTATTCATAAAAAAAGAAAACAAGTGAAACCTTGCAGTCGGGACACCGAAAAACCTTGCGGTTATCGAGTCGAAGTGCCCCAGAAGTGAGAAGAGCAGTTTCTATCAACGTGTGCTGACGGAAAAGCTCTTGCAAACTTTTTCCTTTGGCCACCGCTCACGCCAAAGTAGCGAATAGCGGTAAAATGGTGATAGCTCGCTACCGCATGCGTTATTTTTTTCAAAAAAGAGCGGCGCTAGAGCTATCGCTCTTGGAAAATTAGCTCGCTACAGGAGATCGCTATTTTAGTAGCTCGCTACTGCCCAGCTCTGTCGGTAATGAATGCCTTAAGACCGAGTTTTTAAATTTTTTCTTCATTTTCAGGTGTTCACTGAACACCCTGAATATCCGCCACTGAAGTGCAGGCTGCCAAATCATATCAGTTGACGTTCTTTGACCGGTGCTTCTGGAAAGTTGAAATGAGGGCATGTGAAACGCTACGCATTTGCGCTAAGCGTTTAGGGGGCCTCGCAGTCACGCCTTTGCCCGGGGCCTCGCGTTCATTTAATTCGGCCCTGGAAGCCGGTATTTTGAAATCAAATAATTTACCGTAACTTCAAGAAATACGGGTAATTATTAATTGTGGCTTAACAATACTGACTGTCTCTCTGTTTTCCCTGTGCCGCTTACGAAATACGACACAGCTTAGATCTGGCACTGTTGGCATCTCAAAATGGCCGGTATTTTTACAAAACGCATCTGGCAACCCTAGGCCCGAGGGCCGCGGGTTGGACAAGCTGATCTATACAAACAATGCGACCTTGTTAGAACCTTCTTCCAAAGAGAAAGTAATGTATGAAATTCCGCAACGTTTGGGTTATTTTTTTCAAATGAACAAAGTTCAGTGAAAAAAAGGTTTTGTTATTTGGTTTTCACGACATTAACACAAAACCAAAAAATGCATCACTGCGCAATCCAGTTGAAAAACCATCAGACTGTCGAGTCAGCTGGACCAAACAGCAACCAAAGTAAGAAATTTACAGGAAAATCGGTAGGCTTTAATTTTGTAGCTTTCTTGAAGTTTCTCGGCCGGATTTTTCTCACGTTGAAATCAACCGGGGTGTCCGCGGGACTTGTTTCTACTTCCAAATGACAGAAACGAGTGGTATTCACAAAGTACATTTTCTAGAAATCTGCCTTGCCGTCAGACACGTTGACAGTAGGTAGGAAATTGTTATGAAAGTATAGGGAAATCGTACCGCTTTTGATGATTTGTCTCCTCCCATTTGGACGAAAAGGAACTTCGTTTGGCCATTACCGGAAGTACTGCGAGTTTCCCAGACAACTGTAATTTCTTGGCAATTACCGGAAGTACTGCGAGTTTCCCAGACAACTGTAATTCCTAACTACTCCCGCGATTGCCGCCCAGTGAAAGTTTCTTATTTTAGGCTATGTCAATGCCAGTGCTGGTGGTAAGAAACTAACGCCGGGGCACCGAATAAACAAAGGTTATCCAGACATGTGCCTCAAGGTAAGGTTAGCGGCGGTCCTGCCCTCTAATTTGATAGTGAAATTAATAAAAAAAAACAAAATTTTACACATAAAAAATTACTGTTTTTGTGCAAATGCACTTTATCCAACGCAAACAATTCAATAAGACAAATGTGACCTCACACGCTTTTCAACAAATTTCATATTTGAAGAATTTTCCTGAATGCTTCCGCGGGCCTGCAGTTGGACCACACTGATATACTTAATGCAACATCGGAATATAGATTTATATTCTTGTAACGCTTATGAATCAATCTTTCAAACGAGTATATTATTTTAAAAAAATGTTTGTCATCACGGGGGGCCCCCTTGGAGCGGAGGGCCCGGGGCAATTACCCCATCCCGGTATTCCGGCCCTGCCTACGCCATTCGTTTGTAAGTTATGCTGTGCGAAAGACGCATACAAGTAAACGTAAATAGACTTCTCAAAAAGTCTCTCGCTTAAAGGGAAAAACATTGACGAGAATGTGGGACTTAGAAGAAATTGCATTTTATATGGATTCTGAACGGAAACCACATGAGAGTTCTAATGCTCAGTGGCTCTCAAAACTTGCATTGTTGATGGACACGACAAACTAATTAAAAGGTATCTGCATGCGTCATTGTAAGGAAAGGTCAAATTCATTCACAACCTTTTAGTGTGATTATATAGCATTTGAAGCAAAGCTAGAACTTTGGCAAAGGCGGTTACGCCAAAATGTAGTTGATCATTTTGTGTTGGCAAAGTACACTTGGAAATGGTGAAAGTGACAGTAGTGCTACATATGCAAACGCAATTCTGAAGTTGCAAGGTGAACTTCATCGCCGATTTCAGGCCGTTCGTAGTGTGGAAAATGGCATCAAAATGTTTTTACTTCAGTACTCTTTGATATTGATGTCGAATCAGTGCCAATAGTTGTCCAAATGGAATTTATGGAACTGCAGAATGACTTGGATCTGAAGGCAAAATGTCTGTCAAAAACACTTTCAGAATTTTACAGAGTGTCTCCCACAAAAAGATATCCAGATATTTCAACGAGCTCAAATTCATTGGTTTGTTTGGAAGTACTTATCTTTGTGAACAATTCTTATCCGAGATGAAATATTGCAAGTCCAAGTATCGAAATGCACGTGGGCACGATACTCGCCGCATTGCAGCATCAAACATGGAACAAAACAGCATAGGCGTTGCCAGGGAGGGCATGCCTCCCCCAAACTTTTGGAAAACAGTCATTTTGTGCTTTGAGAGGCGTTTTTCCAAACAAAATAGTGTTATTCGCCTAAAATAAAAAATTGACCTCCCCCAAGTTTTTGGGCTGGCTACGCCGCTGCGAAACAGGCCCGCAACCAGAGGGTGTGGGCAATTGCACCCCCGACATTTTCACAAACATATGTGTTTGGTGCAGCAACAAGTTACATCATTTCGTCCTCCCCCGAAAATATCAGTTGGTTGCGGCCCTGGAACCAAATATTACAAAATGCAACAAACGAAGCAGTTTCGTAAGTCACATTGAAAACATGCTACCGCGCAAAGAAAATGTATAGCAATACACGAACGTTACTAATGTTATGCGTGTTTTTTTCAATGCACAAAACAGCCCGACCCGTGGACGCTGATAAAATCGCGAAGTTGGCCCAGCATCCAAAAATCTTGGGACCGCTGGTCTAACTATTTACGGGCATTATCCGGTTAAACACCGGTTAGCTAGCAGCTAACATACAAATATACGGATATATCTGTAATAGGAATATTCCAGAACCTCTAAATGTTATATAAAGAACTATGTTGCACTGCAATAAGAAGTTGCTGCAGATGTGTTTTCTGTTTTGTTTTACCAGTGTTCATTTTTAAACGTAAAATATTCATAAATTAAAAGCTGACATTTATATGTAACAAGTTTTTCTGGAATAGGATTCAAAATAAAGATTCAGGAATATTCCAGAACCTCTAAATGTTATATAATGCAGGGGCCCGCAAATAGTGGGTCATGAAATAATTCAAATTTACACTTTAAATTTGCCATTCTCAGTCAAACATAATTAATGCAATGATTTACTCATTTATGTGCTAAGTTTCATACAATTTAGTGCAGGAAAATCACTACTGTCAATAGTAGTCTTCAAATTGATATTTAATTATAAAGTTTTCTTTTCAAAATTATATGCTCAAGAAATGTTTGGGTTGTGAGAATTTATAACTACTTTTTGGGGTCGCAACAAAATATATTTGGGTCACACCAAAATATATTTGTAACTATTTCTTGGGGTCGTGTCAAAATATAAACAACTCCTTGCCAAACATGCACTGCTATTATAAAACTGAAATTATTTCAAGCAGAGTAATAACAAGAGGAATTGCATACGCAATAAAGAATGTCTTGCGGCTGTATGGCACAGTGACAGGCAAGCTTACTGCATTTGTAGGCCAGTTTTTACAGCCCACAGACACTCCACAGGTCATTGATGCTCTGAGTATACCCACAGAGAGGGTATAGTCAGAGAAAATCAAATCAAACTTTGCTATGAATATGCTTTGTGTGTTCAAACAATTTTATTTAACAAGCTGGGGAAGATCAGTGGATAGTGCAACATGATAAAAATTTTGGCTTACCTCTGTACAAAAAGGTATATACTAAAACATGCTGATATATTTGCCCATGAGGGAGACAAAAAATATGTATAGGATGAGGTCAAATTCATAGAAATTAAAAGTATAAAAAACTGTCCCACCACCTACTTAAAATGTGCACATTAAAACATTGTAAGAAGTATACTGCTATTCTGTCACATAAACAACACACTGTAGATTTTTCTGCAAGTCCAGCACAGATGAAATACAACTCTACATTTAAACTGCTAATAGTAAAGTCAAAAGGTCACAGACTTTAGCCAGGCAAACCTCAAGTCATAAGTAGGGCAACCTTTTGGTTGTCAAACAGTCAAAAATTTCTGACTTCTTAAAAGTTTATGAAACGTCCACAAACCAAATTTCACGCTGATACCATGAGCCACCCTAAAGTTATTAGGTAAAAATTATCATTAGGTCAAAATTTTCATGCAGCAGACTTCTTTTCTTGTTAGATATTTTATTAAAGTTACAACAACAGGTTTTGATATAATTTTACAAGTTTAGTTGCAATTCAGAAATAATGGGTTTGTTGTGACTTTTGATGTAATAAAGTTGTTTAGTTTACTACTGTACTATTGAATATTACGTAGACTAGGCATGGCAATGCAAGAACCGTGGTCTTACAGTACTTGGTTTGGCAAATACTCAATCCAGTGTGCATATACAATGTTATCACTTTATGATATTCTCAGATTTGACTCTACTATATTTATTACATGTACTTATCAACATATCATGTCAAGGTTCAACAAGCAAATTCTTCAAAAGTTTGAAGTAAACTGCATGAATATACTCCTGAGTTTACTTCAACACCTCAGTGAATTATTTTGCAAATTCTATGACCGTTTAGTGAGAAGCTTGCCCCAAGGCTAAAGTTTGTTTGCTGTTTAGTGAAAAGTGTCAAAAGGTTTATGGTGGAAGCATATGGCCGCAGTGCAAAGCATCAACAAGGTTCGTTTCATGAAACTGAAAGTAGCCAGAAAATTTTTTAATCTTATACGGCCTATATAAGATATCTTCAGTAGGCCATGCATACTATACTAGATTCAGATATGTCCTTTAACCCTTTGAGTATGTGGCAGCCGCTATATTGTTTGATCTAGCTTGCTTTATGGTTACTTTTATTGTGAATAATTTTGTTTACAGTACGAAACCTTAATAACAGCAATTTAGGTGAAACAAAAGCGTTTATGTTTACTTCGCAGTTCCGGCAAAGGTTCCTTGTCCGCTTTATTTTGCAAATTCTGTGAAAATAACTTTGTAGTGCTCCACGGACAAAAAAGTTTGGGAACCACTGCTGTATATGCATATGATTTGTATTTTGCATTTTAGTTGAAAATGCAAGAGATTTCAAAAATTTGTAAATTATGTAGTCAAAATTTGAAGTTTTTAGGTCAGAGAATTGATTACCCTAGTCATAAGTGAAAACCATACTATTACATCACTAACTAAAGTGAATGTCATAATTATTTAATCAAAAATGCAGTGGCAATTAGTTTGTTTATTCATGCAAATCATATATATAGTCTTGCCAATTCAAAGGCCCTGGCCCTACGAGTTTCAAGCGAAGAAAATTGACTTAAATCCAGCTTGCCACTTCAGCCAGATTGACTAAAAAAGTCTTGAATAAAGCAAACTTAGGAACAAACTTTTGGTGAAAGCTATTTCTTTGGATCATAAACCAATTGCACTCCAAGACCCAAAAATACTTGAAAACTGTGTAACAAAACTTTCCACTTTGATTAGCTGGAAAGCTCAAACAAAATTTGTTGTAAATTTCTAAATTCTTTAGTCAGCAATTCACACACAACTGCACCAAAGGTTTGCAGGAATCTTCTGTTGCTAAGTTTTTTTTATTCATAGACTGAATTTTTTTAAATATCTAAAAAAATCAAGTTAATGTTTGAAAATAAAAACTATTAAATACTGTTATGTCAAGTTTTGCGACTATTATGGGGAAAATGACTGAAATGTCTTAGGGAAAAACCAGCTCTGTAGTTAAACTTATTGAAGAATAGTACTGCATCACGGGTTATCAAAAATCCTCTGCAGTTGCATAATGAAAGCAACAATTCTGATCTTTTTTCTGTTTAGAAGTAATACTACCCTTTATAAACGTGTAAGTAAGATATGCCTTCTTGCTTTTAAATATCCACAATTGTTAGGGCAAAAAATCAAGTATGACAACAAATGACAATTGATATTGTTTGCCCCAATCACTATTAAAATGTGGGTTAAGAAATCAATATTAGTGAACAAGTTCATCATTTTGACAACTGGCATCTTTATTGAACTACTATTAGTGATTAACAGTCACATGGTCTTACAGAAATAGCTCATTTTCATACAGAAAATACAAGTGAAATATCAAGCTGCAACTGTATCATGCCAAAGTTCAGGAAACCATGAAAAAAGCTGGGGAATTTTTTGATTCAGCATTCAAATCCAACCTATCAAAAATATGAATACAGCAGTTGTTTGAAAACTCTTGACTCTGTTCCGAAATTTTTTGAGTCCAGATCCGGCTTCACAGTTTTCAAAATTAGAATTTGACTCTTGGTTAAACTCCATAAATCATGAATGCATCAGAAATTCAGCAATATTTTTAATTAACCAATGACATTTATAAAGATTAAAGACCACCCTTGCCAACATCGAATCTTATTTCTTTGCAGGGACATTTCTGCCATTTGTCTCATAATAATATTAAAACTCACCCCAACAGCAATATCTAGTCTATATTTTCAAACATAACTAAATTGACTTTAATTTTAAAATTAGTCTATGAACAAAAAAACTAGTTCTAGATCCAGGTCTAGCTATTTACAAGATTTTTGACACTGGGTCAACGAAATGCAGCATCCTGCTATAGTAGATTCCAGCACTCCAGTTCCATGACCCACCTCTGATTTTTATGACTACACCCAAGATGCAAAGCTAGTCTCACATTAAAATTTATTGCTTATATCAAGAAAAAACTTACATCATTGTTTTAATGTCAAAGTTACAATTTTACAATAAGAATATCCCACGCTAATGTTTTAATGCACCTTACCAGAATAAAGTGATTTTTTAGAACTGGCGCAATCACACATCACAGAAGAGTCATTGTTTGTCAGCTTGATATCAATATTATAATTTGCAAGCAAGTTTACAGTAGTGATCCACATGATACATTCTTTGATTCACAAATGTTCAGCAGTCGTGTCTGATGCATTTGCACCATAATGTACTTAAAATTATGTGTAGGTTACAAAAAGTTCAATTCCACTTAAGCATACTTACATTTATAACTTTAGTCTTTATCTAAAAAACATGTAATCATTTCTTTAAAAATCATTTTAATAAACCCATATTGTATCATTTTACATTGTTCTCTTCTGAACTTAACCCATTAATAAGCCATTACATTTTGAAAACAATGTAGAACAGTTTAAATGCCTAACTTTCAATTAGCTAACATAAATTTGCACAACACAACAAGTGAAACATGTGATAGCCAGAACTCTTAAACCTAGGCCTAAAATCATAATCATGTGCTAGATCAAGTGACCTTAGTCAGCTACTCAGCAAATGATCTTGCTTAGCTGTATTCAGCTACTACACTTACTTTTAAATACATCATTAAGAACTATTGTTTTATCCCACAAAGTTGAGACTAGTTTGTAAAGTTCACTGCTCCCTTTTTGAACAATCTAGCAAAAAAATTTGACTGGTGACAGAGAACAGTGGTTGCACCAGCAATTTTTTGACAATGGTCAAAAGCAATGCTATCAGCATTTTGGCTTGTGTGTATAGTCCTAAGCCTGACTACACACAGTGACGATGCCTACCAAATGGATCATACCAGGCCTACCTACCAGTATTACTGCTTGCCACTAACAAATCACACCGACCTATTTTGCACTAGACAACAAATTACTTCAGCCTGTAATTTCTTATTGGTTTAAAATGTATCCTCTTTCAAACAATGCACATTTCTTCAGTTTTGTTTTTGTGGTTTATTTTGCTTGATTTCAGGTCATGTCACTATAGAACAAATGCTTTGAGTAAACAAAAACTTCTTGTTTTTGTTGAGCTTGTCCAAGTGACTGATGATTATGCCAGAAGTTACTTGTTAAAATCTTTTGTCAAGATACCATCTCGAATTGAAAGTCGGTTCAGGCTGTCATCAGATTCTCCCATTCTTCGTATGTATCCAGATATGGTGTACGGTTTTGATGTGTTTAGTGCACGACCATTTTCATCAACATCAATGATCGATAACTGCACAGAAGCATGGTCTTTTGCACCAATTATTCTGCCACTTGATGAACATTTTCTAGGGATGTAAAGATCCACTATTTCACCAGCATCGTTCTGCATATTGAGATTCTCGCAAGTGAAGTTCACAACTCAACAATATACACCACAATGCACTCCGTCAACAACCACGACTACGACCTCACGATCAAAAGGCAGAGTTTTATCTTGCACACTGGACATGCTGGAAGCTGCACAGCGTCACCTAGAGGCATTTGTGCAGAAAGATAAAGAGCCAAGGTTGAGAGCAGAGATGTCGGAGTCAAGTATTTTGAGTCCGACTTCAGTCCTGATCCAAGAGGTAGGAATCCTGATCCTTGTCCGAATCCTGTTTGTAACACAACCACAAATCCAAATCCCGAAAAAATCCTGTTATCATGTTTGACTAATGTTCAACCATTTACAATTTTTGTTTCTGAAAAGCAAAGCTTTGATTAATACCAAACACAGACAGTGAAAAGTAAAACCACACATAACCAAAATGGCACAAAAACTCAGTTCTAGAAAAATCAGTCAACAAAGTTCATGCAATCAAACATGAAGCTGAAAGCAATTTACCAATCTGACTTCCAATCATGAAACAACTTCAATCACAAAATATTTCCCTGCATACTTCCGATAGGTATATGACTGGGATGTAGTCGAGGCCGAGATCGAGAATTTGTTAAACTTCGGGCCGAGACTTCATCAAAAATGCCGAGACTCGAGACTTGAAATTTGTGATCAAGACTCGATACTTCAAAATTTGGGCATTTGCCGAAATAAAAAAAATATCGTCACCATTTCTAAGTTGAAATTTCTTCGAATTTCTGGCATTTTTCCGACCTGTTTTGATTATTTCTTACCCGTAAATACAACATACAAAGAATCGTTGAATTACAAAAGTTTTACTAAACCATTTCTTTGCAATGTTCAAAGTCTCGAAACCTGTAGCCTTCGAGACCGAGGCGAGACCTGAAACCTTCCAGACCGAGACTTGGAAAAACGGTTCTGCAGACGAGGCTCAAGACCAAGTCTCGACCAAGCATCGAGACTCCATCACTGGATGGTGCTTTGGCGTGTACCAGAGGTGGCCGTGGATCCGGAGTCGACTCCGGCAGAATTCTGCGTTTTTCTTTCGGACCCGGATTCAAAAATTTGTGAAAAACCGGGCCCTGATCCAGAGTCACTTATCAATTTCAGCAGTAGCAGGAGTCTGCGTGGTCATTTCTTAAGGAAAAAAATGTGTAAATTTCGGATGGATCGATGGTAGCCGGAGTCTGAACAAGAGTCAGATTCTGATGGCAGCCGGAGTCTGAACAACAGTCAGATTCTATTTGATTAAGATTTACATCCAGTTCAACAAAGGTGTAGGCTATTTGAATAAGTGTAATTTAAATTTGATAAAATGTGTCATCTGTTACACTGTTAATAATGGCTGTGGGAACGCGAAGCACATCTTCTGCTATGGCCACCAAGCAAAATGTGAATGAACTGGTTGGGAAACTTAACGAAGTCCTGGAAACTCTTGACAAGAGCAGCGCTCTTACTAAACTCATCATGGAAATGAGAGAGCTTCGTAAAAGCCAGCAGTTTTTGTCGGAACAGTACGAAGATATGAAGTGTACACTTCAATCTTCTACTGAAGAGGTAAAGCCTCTCCGCTCCGAAAGCCAGGACCTGAAAACCGTGTTAAAAAACTCGAGGATGCTTCCTGTCAGACCCAAAAAGCTTTGAATGATCTTGAGCAGTATGGGCGACGGCAAAGCCTTGATTTTCAAGGTCTGGCTCGGTCTAAAAATGAGAACACTGATAAGCTCATTACCAGTGTCTCAAAGCTTATAGAGGTGGACCTTTCTGTGAAAGACATCAGTGTTTCACATCGACTCTCTGGGAAGTCTGACAGCAATCTGCGACCTACTATCATCGCAAAATTCTGCTTGAGACGAATCCGAGATGCGATCTACAGCCATCGACCGGCTAAAGGAATACAACAAAACTCATCCACAGAGTCAGGAGCGTATCTATATTGATGAGAGTCTCACCAGGACAAACAGCCAACGCTTCAACAAATGCTTGTTGTACAGGAAAAGCAATAACTTCAAATACATCTGGACAAGGAATGGAACCACCTATCTATGACAGAATGAGAACAGCAACACCATTGCCATAACAAAAGAAAGTGACTTAGTGAGATATAGCAATAATAGCAAAGCCACCGCAGTGGCCATACATCAAGCGAATCAGTCGCAATAGTTTATTTGCACAAGGAAACTAGTTTCGTGTTCAACACATCTTCAGTCCTATGCGAAAGTTGACAATGAAACAAAGTTAGAAAAACTACGTACTGTGCTAAGAACAAAAGCCAAATAATAAAGCCAAAGAACGACTCCTTAACTCACTAGACCGATTGCAAAACTGCTGGCACCGATCGTAAACGGCTATACAGCACTCTGATTGACAACGTTACTCTACGCTTTGCGCGCGGTCTTGTCTCAGACGATCATGTGACTTCAACAGGCCGTAACGGGCAGTGGAAAAGCCGAAAAAAAATTTTGCGATTACTCAGGACTCAGTTTCGGCGGCAGTTTAAAGTGAAATCAACAAGGGGGATCAAATGGACAGTGGTGGGTTTAGGGTTGGGGGGCCCGAGGCAACACCCAAAAGGGGGGCCTTCTGATGACGTCATCATGCTCAGCTAACCGTGATATGCACTTTTGATCAAGCTTAAGATAAGGCCACTGAAGGATACGTTCCTGAGACTATGGCATGACAGACGTAGCAGAAGAGAATGCAAAAGTGTTCATGATACACAACTTCGAAAACACTGAAAGTTGGGAAGACAAGGCTGGCAACACATAAAAGTTAGCCAATTCCAAGTTGGCATCGCTCCCACTTCTTTTTTCTTGCGCCCCATTCCTCAGCATTCACCATCCATAAACTGCAAAATTTACCCCTTTGAAAGTTTCACACTTCCCTTTTGAAGAAATACTTGGTGGTTGGTATCCTGAATTTATTCAAATTCATGGCTTTATGGGTATCCATGAAACAAAACAACAAGCAAGAAGATTCAAAACACTATTTGTTTCGAATTTCATCCTTTTAACTGCAAGAACATAGCATACAAAAGCATCCAACTTCAGACTTGTTTTGGAAAACTTTGAGTTTGGATGAGTCAAGGCTGCCCTCATCTTGTATTGACACGGCTTGTTTGAAAAATGTTCAAAAGTAGGAAATAATTCATCATATACCTTATCGCAAACATTTCTGCTGCAGCAAGTAGCCTACACAATTGATTGAATCTGTGCTAAGAAAAAATTGTTCAAGTTATACTGGCTAAGAGCTGCCAAAATCCTTTAGCATCATCTGCCAAGTCTACCTTAAACCAACCATTTACTAGTCAAGCTTCAAATAACCTGTGATTTCATGCACAGGGTAAATTCAAACCACCTGAAATATCTGTAGAAAAAATGAGTACTCATATTGCTCAAAAAATAGCATTTCTGCTACCTGATAAGAAGCATGAATGTAGCCTTGCTTATTAACAGTCTTTGCAGCACAACAGCAATAATACAAAATTACTTTGTAAACTAAAAAGAAAATGTCCTATGTATTAAAAGATGTAGTGTGGTCTCTGCTAGAAAATTGCCTGCTGTCTTATTTTCTGATGGAAATGTTCACTAAGGTACAACATCACAAGAAATGAGAAATTTGTCTAATGTTTTCAACTAAGAGACCTAAAAACGAAATCCTTGGATAAAAATGTTTCTAAAATGTTCTATTCAACAACTTCATTTTTACAAAACTTGAGTTTTTGTACATGGCACACTTTCCTTTTTCCTTCTTTTTGCTGATCCACTTGGATACTTTTTGTTCAACTGTCGCATTTTCGTAAAATTATCAATAAACCAAGTACTTCAATCTCTAAAAATCATAATTTGGTACAACAAAAATATCATTTGGTATATATATTTGCTCTTATTTGATAGAGTCTTCTCAGAACTTTTTGGAAGAAACTTTAACAAACAATTCTTTAGGTATAGAAGTTGGTTTGAAACTTTTCTTTATTTGCTTATAGGAGATGGTGGTGGGGCCCCTTTGAAAGTATAGTACTAACACATTACGGTTGCTGTTAGGGAGCCCTTTTAAAGGAAGGTACTTACACATTACAATTGCTGTTTGTGTCCCCTTTGAAAGCATAGTACTTGCACATTACACTTACTGTTGGAGGCCCCTTTAAAGGCAAGGTACTTACACATTACAATTGCTGTTTGGGGCACCTGTGGAATCATAATTCTTGTACATTGCAGTTTTTGCTGGTGGCCCCTTTGAAAGCAAGATACTTACACATTGCAATTGTTGTTGGGGACCCGTTTAAAGCAAGGTACTTACATATTACGGTTGCGTTGGGGGCCCCTTTGAAAGCAGAGTACTTACACATTTGTTTTTTTCAGGGGCCCCTTCAACGAAGTTTTAAAGCAGAGTACTTACACAATTTTGTGGTTCTTGGGGGCCCCTTTGAAAGCAGATTACCTTCAAATTGCAGTTGCTGTTGGGGTCCCTTTGAAAGCAAAGTACCTACAGGTTAGTTTCTGTAGTGGGGGTCTTTGAAAGCAGAGTACTTACTTATAACCTGCTTTGTAGTACATTATATGAGTGGATAATAGTTTTTCACCAAATATAAGGAAAGGGGCCCCCAAAAAAGGGGGGCAAGTGCCTCGCTCGCCTCCCCTTAAACACACCACTGCAAATGGATTGGTTTAGTTAGAAGTAAAAAGTTTGCACTGCCACTAGGGCACAAATAAACGGAAGTAACAATGTCCAGCTTTTACAAGCCAAAAGTTTAAAGCAACAGTCCGTAAACCTTTCCTTTGCTTCTCAAAGTTTTTCAATTGGTGTCAACATTGGTGGAAAACTCCAATGGACGGGATTTGCCTCTCCATTTGTGCCCTAGCGGCAGTGCAAACTTTTTACTTCTACCTAAACCAATCCATTTGATCCCCCTTGTTGATTTCACTTTAAACTGCCGCCGAAACTGAGTCCTGAGTAATCGCAAAATTTTTTTCTCGACTTTTCCACTGCCCGTTACGGCCTGTTGAAGTCACATGATCGTCTGAGACAAGACCGCGCGTAAAGCGTAGAGTAACGCTGTCAATCAGAGTGCTGTATAGCCGTTTACGATCGGTACCAGCAGTTTTGTAATCGGTCTAGTGAGTTAAGGAGTCGTTTTTTGGCTTTTGTTCTTAGCACAGTACGTAGTTTTTCTGACTTTGTTTCATTGTCAGCTTTCACATAGGACTGAAGATGTGTCGAACACGAAACTAGTTTCCTTGTGCAAATAAACTATTGCGACTGATTCGCTTGATGTATGGCCACTGCGGTGGCTTTGCTATTATTGCTAAATGATAAGTGCAAGCCTGAATCTTTGCAAAGGGATGGAAGACCAGGTTGGAGATTTCCTCAAACAGCTGGCTGCAAAGCTAGAACTTGTTTTGTTGATTAGTGAGATATAATATCATTAACCATTAGCTAGGTGCAGCAATTATCTCTGTTTGAACTTTCATAACATGATAAAATGGATTTAGTAGATTCTTGTAGAAAATGCAGTAGATGTTTTAGTTCTGCTGTTCCTGCAACCTTCTGTGATATATACAAAAATGGTTACACTTAAAATGTTCAAACTTGACTGATCCTCAGTTTGATGCATTGTCTTCAAGTAGTATGCCTTACTTTAGCCATATGTGTATTTCAGACTCCTTGCCTGTTAACTTAGACTGTGATCATAGTATATCAGATATTACCTACAACTCCTTGCCATTACTTTCTGACCCAAGTGACTCTGAATGTAAATATTATGACCTTCATGTATTCAACTCTCTCTCCACTAGCAAAACAATTACCCCAGCTTCCATAGTTCATGTTAATATTAGAAGCTTGAAAAAGACCTTGGATAAACTTGTAAACTTTATCTCTGACATGAAAAAATCCCCAGAGATAATAGCTGTCTCTGAAGCAACAATTAACAAAAAACAAACCCCTTTTTTTAAACAAAAATCTGTGGATATAATTTTGTACATACTGATTCTGACCAAAAAGCTGGTGGTATTGGAATATATATAAAAGATAACTTACAATTTCAAAGGCAAAGTGATATATGTAATAATATTAAAGACGCTGAAAGCTTGTGGATTGAAACTAACATTGGTGGCAGACAACGTGTTCTTGGGGTTGTTTATAGACACTCTTAATATGACTGTGAAGGTTTTACTGATGATGTTAGTGCTATTTTACATTATCTAAGTGACAAGAGGCTGCCGTATATTATTTGTGGAGATATTAGCATAAATCTTCTACAGCACACAAGCTCATCAAGTGTACATAAATATATTAAAATTTATGAAAGTTATAATTTTCAACAAATACTAACCAGGTCAACTAGGGTAACACCAACTAGTGCATCACTCATTGATCACTTTTATACTACTTTTGATTTGAAAAAAGTAATCCCAGGAATACTTATCAATGACTTGTCAGACCATTTACCAATTTTTTTGCTAATTAAAACAAATACTGCTAAAATACATGACAAGAAACCTATCATTAAGCATGACTTTACCAACTTTGATTCTGAAATGTTCCTTGAGACAATTAGTCATACCTTTCAACATTTACCTCAAACTGAGTGTGACCCCAGTAAGGATCTTAATCAAGCCTTAAATGTTTTGGGTGACAGCCTCAACCAACAGGCTCCACTGAAAAAACTCTCTAGATGAAAAAAGAAACTCTCTCAAAAACCATGGATAACAACTGGTCTTTACAAATCAATCAAGAATAAAAACAAAATGTATAGAACTCTGGTTCGAACCAGATTCATAAACACAAGAGCTCATAATCATTATAAGAAATACAGAAATAAGCTTAATCACGTCATGGAAATGTGTAAAAGAAGCTTCTACCAATCAGAATTATCTTCCAACAGTCATAATCCCCGAAAAACATGGAAACTAATACATTTTCTTACTAGGCAAAGAAAAAGGTTTAACGTCCCCAGATAAACTGATTAACCCTGTAAACCAACAACCTACCAATGACCCTACCCACATGGCAAATATCTTTAATGATTATTTTGTATCTATTGGCAATCAGTTGACAGTTGCTATAATTTCACCCGCTAATAAGCAATACCCAGTCTCATGTCATGGACCCCGGAGATAATTTGTTCTTCATGAAGAAACCAGTGAAGAGGTAAAATAATTATTGATAATCTACTAAAAGTGTAAGAATGAATGGCATCCCTGTACACATTCTCAAAATATGTAAACAGATTTTATAGCCATTTTTAGCACAGCTTTTTAATAGATGCGCAAAATCAGGCATCTATCCTGAATGCTTAAAATGTGCACAAGTAATTCCTATTCATAAAGGAGTTCATAAAAATCACTGTACAAATTATAGGCCTATATCCTTGCTGTCTCCATTCAACAAAATTTTTGAAAAACTTATATATACCCACTTGTACTCTTATGTTGAACAAAATAAGATGTTATCTGACTCGCAATATGGGTTTCACAGTGGACTGTCTACATCAATGGCTATCTATGATATTCATGAAAATCTATTGAGAAATCGTGAAGAAAAATACACTACTTGTTTTATATTTTGTGATCTTTCTAAAGAGTTTGATTCAGTTGACCACAGCATACTCTTACACAAACTTGAACACATTTATGGAATTACTGTCGAGGCATATCCTTAAAATTGTTGACTAATTACTTACAAGATCGTCAGCAGTATACTGTGGTTAAAGGATATAAATCAGATGTTCAAGATATAAACCGCGGAGTGCCTCAAGGTTCAACACTTGGACCTCTATTATTCGCCTTGTACCTTAATGATTTACCCAAAGTTTCAAGATTTGGAACAACCATGTTTGCAGATGACACCCTCCAAACTATATCAAGCAACAACCCACAACAATTGAACACACTAGTAAATGCAGAACTGCAAAAGATAGATAACTGGATGAGAATTAACAAACTCTCTCTGAACTATAAAAAAACACCTTCATGATAATTAAATGTGACCCACAACGAGTAACATCATTTTCAATTAATATTGGCAACAATCAAAGTGCTCAAACTAACTGTACAAAATATTTAGGAGTAATTCCAGATGATAAAATGTCTTGGTACCAACACATAACCAACCTAGAAGATAAATTAGCACGAAGCCTTGGAATTTTGTACATGACAAGACACTATCTGACTCCTTTTGCCCAGAAGTCAGTTTACTTTTGTTTAGTTTATAACCACCTTCAATACGCAATTGTTGCATGGGGATCAGTGCCAAAACTGCTCTAAATCATTTAAATGTGCTACATAACAAATTTATTCGAGCCATGAATTTTGCCTCCTATAGATCACATGTAACTCCACTTTACCACCAATCAAATCTGTCGAAAATACGTGATATTTATCACCTTGAAATTGCTAAAATGACGCATTGTTTGCACAATGGCAAGCTGCCACAAACCTTTGATGATTACTTTGTCCCAGTTACTTCAGTTCACACTCACTTAACCAGGAAAGCCACCCATGGTAAATATTTCTTGCACTCGATTTCAAGCGAGCATCGCAAAAGATCAATCAGGTATCATGGACCTAAGATTTCGGATTCAGTTGATATTGCATTGCAGCGACTATCTTCTATTCATAAAAAGTTATTGAGCCCTCCTTATCTCACAGTATGTGGAAGAAGACACAGCATTCTAGATAGACGTGCAGATTAACATATTGCCCATCTTTTCTGTCAAATGTATGATAAATGAACATAAAATTAACAAGATGAAGTTAAATTTTTTGTGGCATTCTACAATGTTAATTAATCAAGTCATGAATATCATTTTACTTCGTTTGTACCTGTTCATTAAAATCATTTTATCTTGTTTGCATCTGTTTTGTGAATATAATTTTACTGCGTTTGTACTTGTTCTGTGCTGCTGCTGTTTTGCTTTTATGTTGTTTCAGGGCAATGAAGAGGATCAACCACCACCTTAGACTCAGCAGTGGCAGTACCATCTCTAAGCAAGATCCAGATGATCGTCTGGTCACCCAACCAGTTTGGCTGCTGTTGTATAACTTGCCCTAGACAGACTGCTTTCGAGCTTATGTTTGCATGGATGCGAAAGGGTTATGGTAACCCGGACGGAGTTTCAGGGTTATGGTAACCCGGATGGCCCTTTCATTAACTTAAATGTGTCTTTAATGTTAGCTTGTTTAGGGACACTTGTTTTGATAACCGTAGTGTTTTCTTCGGTGTCCTGGCAAACTATTTACTCTGAAAATGAAAATGCAATCTCTTCGTTATCGCCAATAAACTTACTACTTACTTATATTTAAAAATGTTCGGTCCCAGAACCGGATTAAAAACTTTTGGAACAGGAGCAGAGTCGTAGTCTGAAAAGTGACTCCAGCCAGTCAGCCACCACTGATGCTCAGTTGCTCGCTAGTGTTGAACGGATCGAAGATTTTTTCGATCCTAATCCAGTCCAATATTTTCAGTGCATAATCCAGTCTGATCCTAATCCGGTAGCACTGTCCAAATATTTGATCCAATCCGGTTTATATCCGAAAAAACTCTGATTAAGCATGCGACTGCAGTGATCAACGCTGTTTAGATATCCATATCGGATCTGGTAGAGATATTTTCGAAATCCAGTCCAATCAGGATCCGGTTCTGAATCGCTGAATCCGGTTGGATCGCGATCCGGAAACCGAATCATGTTCAACGCTGTTGTTCACCTCTGGAATTTAGCAGAGGTGACCAGAGTCACTTTTTCAGACTTGGATTTGGCATTTCTATTATGACGCAACTAAGCTGCTTCAAGCAGATAATTGCATCATAATAACAAGTAACTAACAGAGATGATCATGGTGCCGGAGTGGACTCCGGCCCGAGTTTAGATTTTCGGCCGGAGCAGGAGCCGGATTCAATTATTTAAGTTCGAGACGGAACAGCAGCCAACGTTAAGGTCTGTGCAGTAGCCTTTCCAACATTTAAGGGACCTATTAAAATTTCTGTAATGATGCTTGTTGTTTTCAAACAGAATGGAATTAATCGAGACGTGTTTTCTGATCATCGTCGTCATATATCGCAAAAGTGTGACACTGGGTGCGAGTATCGAGTATTGCACAACTCTTGATGGTTTCAGAAGTTAGTGCCTATGCAAAATGCAGTGTGTAAGTGACAATGCAGTTCGGGAGTTTAGGAATCCATGCCATAACCATCAGAATGTTGAGCTAATGATGTGGGAAAAAGCACGACAAATGAAAAAAAACAATGGTTAACAAAACAAAGGGGGTCCAAGGGATTTTTGCACCAATTACAGACCCATCTCCCTCCTCTCACCCATAAATAAAATCTTTGAAAAACGTCTCTACAACCGCTTGTACACATATCTTGTGCAGAATAGTATGTTATCTAGCCATCAATATGGTTTTAGAAGGAGTCTATCTGCAACATTAGCAATATATGATATGCAGGAGAATTCCTGTAGAATCTAGAAAAGGATTTCATTACTTGTACTATCTTTTGTGACCTGTCTAAAGAATTTGACACCATAGATCATGATGTGCTGCTGTGGAAATTAGATAAATTTTTTGGAATAAGAAGTTTACCTCTCATAAATTTTTTGGAATAAGAAGTTTGTCAAGTATCTTGGGGTTTTCGTAGATGATAAGCTTACTTGGTCTAACCACATAGCCTACTTTGAAAAAAACTTTCTCGCAGTATTGGAATTTTTTATCGAATACATCAGTATCTGAGTGATACTGCACTAAAATCACTTTACTTCAGTTTTGTTTATAGTCATCTACAATTTGCTATTGGTGCTTGGGGTGATGTTGGCATAACAACCTTAAACCAATTAGATGTATTACACAACAAGATAGAGCAATGACATACAGCTCTTTTAGGACAAATATAACACCACTATATAAAAAGCTCAACCTTCTTAAGCTGGGTGACATTTATAGCCTTGAATTAGGTAAAATCATGAACAAATTTCTCTCTGGCAACCTTCCTGACAACTTCAACCGCCTTTTCACCCGTGTAAATCAAGTACACTGTCACGCAACACGCAGTGCAACTAGGAGTGCATACTTTTGGCAAATGTCCCACACCAAATAGCCTATGGAAAAAGGTATTTCAAACATCTTGGCCCTAAGATCTTGGACAATATTGATCCTCTCTACGCAACAGCTCCCGGTTCACATATTAAAAACAGTACAGAAATGTACTTTATCTCTGCATATGATGACAGATAGTGTGGTGCTGAAACATGGAGTTCATTTTGTCAACTGTAGCTCACTTCTTTTTCAAATCGCACATTTCCCCTTGATCATATTCCCACTTCTGTCACCCGGTCTGCTCCCAATATGGAAAAAGATCAATCAAATTCAAAGGCCCAAGAATCTGGCAGCAAATAGAATCCTCTCTAAAAGAATTGCCAGCAATCATCTTCAAAAAACGATACAGAAACACGATTATAGAAAGTTATAAGAATCACGAGTGATGCTTTCCACGTATCCTCTTGTTTGCAGCCAAAGAATCACCCCGAAAGTCAACATCTATCTTCTTAGCCTCAATTACTATAGTGTACGTAATATAATACGACTGTCTGTCATTCCATGTTCGTAATCAAATGCTCGTATGTGTGTATTTGTAGTATACTACTACAAAATGTGTGTATCTGTAGCATACTATTTTTATGTGTTTTAATATAGCTTATTACTTCGTGAATACGTTGCTGCCGCGGTCCAGTTTTTCTTACAGAATATCAAGAACACCTGTAGAAGAAGCAGACAATTTTTTTACGAAGATTATCTCTAAAAATGAACTCCTCAATCTCCATGGAATTAGCATCGTGGTCATAATCAAATCAAAGCCATCTTTATAATGGGTGTGCGTGGATCAAGAAAGGGTTATGGCAACCCGAAGAAGATTTCTTTTTTGTCCGGTTTTTCTTTTCCTCTTCGTCTGGAACCTTGCAGTCCATGACAATTAAACGTCATGGCCATTTGTGCCCGACAAGGGTAACCTCTTCACAATTGGCCATTAATCCCGAAACCTATACATCGGACTGCGACAGCACGTCTAGCGGTCGGTACAACCTTCACCATGGAAACATCAATCTCACGTAATTTATGGGGCACCTGACTAGATAACCTTTGTGTTTTTTCGGTGCCCCGGCGTTTTTTCTGTTTTAGCGAGTACATCTAGCGCAATAGATCATTGCCGCCAAATAAATCTATCTATCTATTTCCTCCCATAGCTATCTGTATTCCATACTTTTCTTAACCCTATTGTAGGCCTACATACTCCCATTATTTACACAACTAGGTTGTGTTTGCTTACCTAGGTTTTGATTGTTTTGTTTTTTGTTTGTGTATTTATGATTTGGTTTTCTTGTTTTGTTGTTTGTTTATTTTTGTGATTTGGTTTTCTTGTTGGTGCTGGTGTTCTTTTGTTTTGCAGGAACAGCACGTCCTTTCCCGCACTTTTTCGGTCTCAAACCTGCACCTGTCCACAAACTACTAAAAACTCATAACTAGGGCAAGTTTTTGTTGCAATAAAATCGTGAGAAATATGTATTTAGTTTTAACAAAAGTTGCAGTATGAAGTTGCATTTATGCACGTGAGCATTTTAAACGACAGTGATTTACTCAAGCGATTTATTTTCATACATTGCTAAATATTTCCAAACATTATCTGGAGAGAAATGGCGATCATTTGCCAACAGTTTGCGTATCATGCTAAAACTTCACTCCACAGTGCATGAAGCTGCTTGACAAGTTAACAATTCGGCCTACAGTTCTGGACTGATGTTTGTTTGGCCGGGTCATTTCTACAATTGCTTTTAGGTCATTATTCAGTTCGAATCGGTTATCAAAGAGAACAGAATTAGTTCTCAAGCATGTTTTTCAAATAACACTTGTCGTGCACTCGCCAAGGAGCAGTCTTTCGAAAGGGTTCTCAGAACTTGAAGAAATTGTTGCAGGGATTCACCCGGAAGCTGTCTTCGGGTAGTTAGCAGATGGCATGCAAACACATTATTCTTAGTTTTGACGTATACTCGTTTCAACTCTGCTACCGCAGCTTCATACGTTTCGCAGTCTTCTATATATTGGTACGCAGAAGGTGTGAGAAAGTTAACAAGAAGTCCTCGC
>Ga0210059_1004403_pt1 | contig 22709 bp, 6 predicted proteins | sample Ectturendosymbi2_FD_188042 | JGI IMG/M metagenome (GOLD analysis project Ga0210059, IMG submission 188042) | Ecteinascidia turbinata endosymbiont from Florida, USA - Sample 2 (SPAdes) (version 2) | ecosystem: Host-associated > Tunicates > Ascidians > Unclassified | place: Key West, Florida...
AGAAAAATATGCATACTATGTCAACAAACTTCGCCAAAACGTTGGTTTGGAAACATGGAAATGACGTCAAATTGTGACGTCACAAACAGTGCACACCAAATACAAATAACCACCATATGACCTTGAAACAAACCCCCCCATGAAAATTTTCTGCGTACGCCACTGTTCGCAACCTAGGTTAGAAGAGACTTTCCAGAAGACAGGACGTTAACAGATACAGGTATGATTCGGTTCACACAAAACTTGCCTCCTAATAAGGTAACTTCCAGATTTCCGTCATCAGCTGCTTAGCTAATTAAAATTCAGGTAATTACTTGGTCTTGACGCAGTAACGCACACTTATCGAGTGAAGGGTCAGTCAATACAAATTTGTTTATAAATGATTTTCAGGCTTCATCTACAAAACGCGGCGCAATATCGACCGGGTACAATTAACTCGCTACACTGAAGGGCAACAATGGTCGTAGCGTTTTGTACCGGGATGCACGGTCACACACATAGGACGGCGAATGCGCCGGAAACATTCAGAACATTGGTGCGATGTGATGAGAAGCCAGCCGCGCAAGGTGCTGCACACTTTTGGGTTGTCCTTGTCCCGATCGCTAGCGTACACGCAAAGTCAGCCCTGACCATTCGATTCCTATCAGCCCCAAGATGATCGGCTTTGTTCATTTTTTCACTTGAATAACACGCCAGCTCCACACTAGCTCCGGCTTCGGCTTCGTTGTCCAATTAACAGTGGCTCAGCTTGGAAGTAAGAACTGACGAAATTTTGAAAGCAACACGAATCATCCACAGAGTCCAAAGGAATGATCCGTAAAATCTGCAGCCACAGCAAGTACGTGGCAAACACGGATTCTTTCACCAACTTACTGCTACAAAGCAGTAGCTCTACTTTGCACATCCCGGGGGAAGCGTTCCAACCAAGTGGAACAGAATACAGGAAATCCTATGAAACGCATTGTTTCCCGATGGAGCAAAACTGCGTGGATATGCAAGAATCCCCAGTTACATAATTACGCTGCTGACCTTTTCAAAATTTAACAACCATCCCCAAGTAGTTAGAAGCAATGAAAATAACGATTTCGAAAGGCTTACGAAGAATTAATTTGCAAGCAACTACGCTTACTCTTATTTACATTCTACGCTAACAACAGGTGAAAGCTTCTGCGTATGACACCAAAAATAGAATGGTTTGCCTGAACACAGGTCCCAATTGCGGTCACAATATCCGTAATACGGTGTCAAAAGACAGCTGCGGAGAACAGGTATTGACCTATTCCAATGAAGTGACCAAAATTGTGCACTGATAACTAGGTGAGGCTCAGCAAATACGTTAGCAATTCGAGCACAAAGTGATTTCAAAAACAGAGCGCGCGGTTTGCTGGTTCCGACCTGCGACCGCACTGTTGAGTCACGTTTCTGGAGTGACATTCAAACAGAAGCCCGCATGTTCAGAAAGCCTCAGTGTGATCAGAAACGCGTTTGACTCTTTAGCGTGTGATTTTACGAAATAACACCAGATTTTCTGAAGTTGATAGGGACTTATTTCGAATGCTGCATAAGCAGACACAAAAAATGATTTGCGTTTTCCCAAAAGCGCGGAGCGCGTACCACCGACGAGCACCAAATACATTTTTCTCAATGCCTCTCTGCAAGCAGGCGCTGCCACAGTGTGCTGTTGCTGGGTTTTTCTTTTCGCTGAGACATTTCGGTCATTTGTCCGAAATAGCTTAAAAACTTCTGTCATCTTTTCATTTTAGGGTACTTTTTTATGACTGAAAAAAGTGAAAAAAGCACTATGACCGAATTGACTTAAATTTTTTCGGTCATTTAAAAAAAATCGGTCAATGACCACAAAAACCAGTAACTGTTCTGCCAGCATTCGTTTTGCTTCAGATGCACATCAGGAGCAGAGACGCGTGCCTCAAACTAATTTTTGACATTGATTAAACAGGCTCAGCAGCGACGCATAGTCCGATCAAACATTCGCCATGAAAAACCACAAAAATATCCTGCCCGCGCCTAGTTAATAAGATGCCTTATATCAGTGTTTCCCAACCTTATCAGAGTTGCGGCACCCTGCAGAAAAAAAATAAAATTTGCGGAACCCGGTGGTGAACCCATAGCAATTTGCTTTAAGATTTGATGACATTTTCAAAACGTATTTTTAATGATGTACTGAAAAACGTCTTAACTCGCGGCACCCCTTAATATTGCAAATGGCACCCTAGGCCCTAGGGTGTCGCGGCACCCCGGTTGGGAACTAATGCCTTACATGCTTTAAATTAAACAATTAACGATTATGCGAGAAAAGTAACAGAATGCATTGAGTTTATTATTGCCAGATTGATGATAACTAGGGCAACCAAAAGTCAATAAAGTCAAAATTTTTCTGCTGTTTCTAAAATTTATGAAACGCCCACAAACCAAATTTCACGGTTACATCCTGAGGGAATCCCAAGTTATTAAGTCAAAAAAAAGTCAAAATTTATCATTAGGTCAAAATTTATCGTTAGGTCAAAATTTTCTTGCAGCAGAGTTTTTTCTCTTTGTCGATATTTTATTGAAACTGCAAAAACAGATAGTGTTATGCTTTGCAAGTTTAGTCGCAATTCTGTAAGGACAATGGACTTGTTGCGATTTCTGACGTAGTAATGTTGTTTTGCTCACTACTGGATGATTGAATATTATGTAGGATAGGCGTGGTAGGCGAGAAATGTAGTCTTACAGTACTTGTTTTGATAAATGCTCAATCCATTATGCATATAGTGTTTCAGCTTTATGATGTTCTCAGGTTTGACTCTACTGTACAGTATAACTACGTAGTTATTAATGTACTTCTCAATATATCATCCCCAAAGTTAAACAACCAATTTTTTTATATTTCAAAGCTGAGTGCATAAATATGCTTCTGGGTTAACCTCAACACCTAAGGCTGAATTATTTTGCAGTTGCAAACGCAGAAAATGTATAGGTCAAAACAAAGTCAAAATTTGTTAATTATAAAGTCGAAATTTTAAGTTTTTAGGTCAAAAAAATTGATTGCCCTATTGATAACCAATCGTTTTATCGCAAACATACGTTTTCGGCTTTAAGCCTTTTCTAGCATGAAAATCGCAGAACCTCAACATATGTAATTACTGTAAATGTCAACGGCTTCACATATCTCGATAAAAAATTAATTGCAATAGGTTACTCCAAAAAATGAACAGTGAACCCAACTTTTCTGCATTAAATGCAAACGCAAATTGTTTGATAAGGAATGGAACTGGTCGCTGAATTATATTGCACTCTTTCTACCACGTAACTACCGCAATGTTACGCATCACAAAACGCAAACAATCTTTTTCTAAAATGAAGTGTTGACGATGTTGCTGGTAAGCTTGTTTACCATGATGGAGGACGTACTATGTTTAGACAAACCTCTGGCTGCAGCGTTTTTAGGTTTGCAGTCTGTTTAACGAGTTCCCACCTCCTAAGCAACCTTCCAGTCCCATTACATGCACGATAATAGTGGTTTGCATCCAAACATGGCAACAGTTTATTCGTCCAGTGAATAGCTGTGCGGCACACGTCAGCAATAGGACAAGCCAACACAATTGTTTTGCTGCAAACTGGGAGTGAAAATTGTTAGGAACCAAAATGTGGCATTTCGTTAATTCACAATTTTTCATTCGGTCCTGGTACAACCAATTCGAAGTAGTAGACAGCTGGTTTAGCGTAATATCAAATCAGATGCAAAATCTGATTAATTCTTGATGTTAATATAGAACCGCCAATAATGCAGCAGCAGTAACAAGTATGTGCAATTCCACAACTAAAACGGAGGTTTTCAACGATTACTTCTAGACCGGACGTGCTTGCTTCCACTGTTTTTGTGGTATTGGTGATGATTATGAATGAAAGTGGATGGGCGTACTTCGTGCACATTCTACACTAAGCAGACTTGGGCACCTCACGTGACGGACTTATACCTTACAAATCAAAACTGAGGTCCTATACTTGGTAGCCGACTAACGGCATGCTGCTTCAAAGCCTGTACAACTGACTGCGCCACAAAATCATCTTTGCCGCCCATTACCAAGGCACAGCGGTTCTTACGACGGACGTTTTTGCCAAATCAAGTCAGAACATGGCTGAAAAAACAAGAAAATTTCAATCACTGATACAAGCATTCGTAAAAAGTTCTTTTTAATTTCGTGATGATAACCACAGCTCGTAAACTATGATACTGAGTAGCAGAAACTTCTGCAACACACCATGCACCCCACGCAAGATTCATTCCCTTTAGCGACAAGCCTAGTCTCAGTGAGCCGCAACTTTCAAAATGACATTAAAGCTTATTTGAGTTTCCTAATTCTTAAAGACGGTGATATCCCACCCAATGGGAACGTTATTTTGATGTTCTACTCACTAGCGCAGGGTCGCCAACGTGGTACCCGCAAGGACCAAGTAGGTCGCCCGCGGGCCTATTCTAAAAATAACATCAGCATTATTATCAATGTCTTCGCATTAACGAATATCAATACTGAAATCATTGAGGGTAAACTGAGCAAATTTTTTTTTCAGAACTGTGTATCAAACTAGTAACCCTATGCATTAATCGGTACACAAGAAGTAGTTCGCAGTTTCAAAAAGGTTGGTGACCCCCGCACTAGCGCATTAAAATCATATTCTCGTGAGACAACATACTCCAGGAAAGGTTTCAATTTAAGGTCAGCGAAACTCCAGAAAAAGTCGAAACATACTGTAAAGCAGCTATCCGCGCTGAGCATGTACTTCAGCAAATGGAGAGTACTCGCCAGCAATAACAAGCTGAAAGGATTTGAGGTAACCAGGCTTTCAAAAAAATGAAAAAAAAACGCAACCCCAAATGCAAAACTACTGTTTCATCCGTGAAGCAACGCCTCTATACCACACCGCAGGCAGCCGCAAAGCTTGCTGGTATGCACTACAGTTCAACGAAGCAGCTAACAAAAATCTGCTCTCACAACAAACCAGTGAATCTAACCAAATTCCAAAAACAGAGCAACGGTTAAAAGAGCTGACATAACCTCTGAAGCGTTTACAAACAAATAGTGCCCAATGAACAAAGTAGTGAAGAGATTCAAAACAAACACGGTGTGCGTATTGGAGCGTGCAACAGCCCAGGCAAACATATGCGAATGGGTCGGCAAAATCCAACACGCATGTTTTTCGTCGCGCGCTTTATCTTAAAAAGTTGTCTTTTCACAGTTTCACAATCATTAGGACAACTGTCTAATGATTTTCCCGAACGAGAGCTTTTCAAACTGGTAAAAACAAACAAATGACACTAAAATGAAGAAATGGGCATATGCCAAGTTGTACAGAATAGTGATACAGCAAAACGGTAGACAAACAGCGTCGGCACGAAATGGACAGTATTTATTGGAACCGGTATCAACCAGCAAGCTTCCACTGAAGGTTCTTGTGGTCAGCCACAACTTAAGCAATTCAAGTCCGGCAATTCCGGCTGTTAAGAACGACTCTGAGAAACTTTCTCATTTGGGTTTGTTAGGAGCTCCTAAGCAGGTATGCAAATTAGCAAAATATCCTGAAGCTACACAAACGTACGTCACGGACAGAGCGATCTAACATTCCCGCACAAAATCCGCTGCACTAACAGCCTAAAAACGTTCACGATTATACGGTCATACACACGTTCAATCGATTCGGTATGTCAAGAATTTCACGCAACATCGCAGGTGCTGAGCATATCAAAATATTGTTGTCAGATCAGACTTTGCAATGGAATCAAGTACAGTTGACTATAGCCACTTGTAAATGGCCAATGTCGATCGAAGTTTTCAACACTAGCAGACAGCACATGCTGCAGTTCTCATGCTGAGCTTAGGATTATGTTACGCAGTTCAGCGTGTAGGACAAAATATACTTGTAACAGTACATTTAACATTAAGTTTTGTTGACCATATGCATACAGTAGTTTGCATAATTATTAGATACTTTTTCATATTCCATTTGGGTAAGTGTGAAAACACAAACTCAAAGTAATAGTAACACTCCGATACGCCAGGAATGTTTGTTCACGCAAATATGGCGTACATAAAAAGTTCTTCTTTCATCAAAACCATCACACAAGGACCAATTCAGTGCAACTCGATTCACTCGCGAGCATACAAGGTTTGGAAACCGCCGTTTCTAATTCAGTGATTAAACAAGTTACATGAGTTTCCACAGCACTGAGTATTGAAATACTATTACGTTTCACTGCTGTTCCTGCATTTTCACATTTCGTTTTTCACTGAAAACCCCTCCGTAAGCACCAAAGTGTGTAAAACTTCGGGTGATTTGGAGTAGGTGTGACCCGAACTAAACAAGGCGTTAACATATCTTTGTTACAATTAAAGGAAGTATCCACCAAGGGCGTACGCAAGGGGGGTTGGGGTTAACCCCCCCCCCTTGAGCTTGATATTATACAAAAACTTTACTACCTTCGCAAGGAGATTGATTGTTTTTGCGTAGTTTTGCTTGTTAATTTGTCGACTTAATGCAAATACCACGGAATGAATTTGCATGCAAATTTTAAGGAGCATTGTAAACGGGCTAAGAAATAATAATTACGTTTTGGTGGGAATCTGGATTATTGTCTGCATCCAGAAACCAACTCACCACTTTTTGCAGATCTTTCTCCCACTGGGCTTACGCTGATCAGCGCAAGCGCTGACCCCATTGGCTACATTATACAAATTTGTGTAGCATGATAGAACTGTTGCACGAGCTCAAAAACAGCAGTTTTTAACATAGAAGCATTCAGGCATTTGATAATGTCTCAGCAGGGAAAAAGGAAACTAAAAGTTTGCTGACCTTCTATAAATAACAAAAAATTGACAGTTATCTTGCGTACTTTATGTGCATTCTCAATTCTTGTATAAGTTAGCATGATTCGATCTTGCAAACCGGGGTATGCGCCAGCCAGTCCAGCCGCACACTGTCTATGCTAGACTGCTCGTATTCGACAAGTCGTCAGCGCAGCCTCGTTTTGCAGCTGTAAATTGCTCTGACGCAGTGCTGAGTGTGTTTTGCTCCCCTGTTTTAACACGCATCTTGATATTTTTGTAGTTATAAACTGCTCTGTCTTAGCGTCGATATCCTAACTTGGAGCACTGATAGTTTATATTCAGTGCAATGACACAAAATAAGGGGAGTGGATGTAGAAGAATATGCCTATGATGTCAATAAACTTCGCCAAAACGTTGATTTGGAAACATGAATATGACGTCAAATTGTGACGTCACAAAGAGCGCACCCCAAATACAATTTACCACTATATGCCACTGAATGAAACCCCCCATGAAAATTTTCTGCGTACGCCACTGGTATCCACACTCCTGTTCAATTCGTGCCTGCCTCAACTTCCATTCTCACAAAGACTATCCGCCCCGTCAAGAACAGTTTGGATTTACCCACCACGCTCAAACTGAATCTTCGCTCAGATGGAAACGATTTCGAGATACTGAAGGTGCACAACAGCAAAACTCAAGGTTAATTGAAATATTTGCAAGATAAATTCCATCAAGCAGAATATTGTGTATTAAAGTTACCTGATGTGTGTCAACTTTATTCATAATTGGTACACAAACGGTTGAACCGTTGGAAAAAAGCGACCTAGTCATACGCACCATAAAATTGTTTTCAAAGCGACGGTATACTGTATGCACAAACAGCTCAGTCTTGAAGTAATTTCATTTGTAATATTCTAACGAAGTAATCTTAGTCCTCATGCACTGTTTGTGAAACATTAAGAAGCAAAGCAAGTACGTCCATGAATGGAGAGGTAACTGACACAAACGTAACCACGTATAAGAACAGCCAAGATAGGATTACCTTTTTGCAACGCCTAAACCACGCTTTAACGTCTCAAGCTTCAGTTAAAATTCCTTCTTGGGCTGGTATTCCTGACCTTTTTTTCAGTAAGTAGCCTCCCCCCGGCCCCCAAGACCTTCTATAATAGGAATGGGCAAGCTTGTTCAGTAGAAGAGACATTTGCAGAAAATCAAAAACACCAGCGAGCCCCAAAATGAGTTTGCAGTGTTAATACGAATACAGTTTGGTGAAGAATGCAAGTTTTACATAAAATGACCTACATCAAATCGCGTTAACTCCTTGGAAACTAACCTTACAATTTCGTGTAAACACACTGATAAATGAAACGAACTTTGAATAAGAGGCGACAACTTGCTATCAATTTGAGATATTGCTACTCAACTAGAAGAGCCACACAAAACATGTCAGCGAGCCGCACTTTGCCCACCATTGTTCTATAACAAGGATTCTTAATCTTTTGATGAATCCGTGCCCCTAATGGCTTGTAAAATATGATCCCATAGCTCCTTCATTTGTCGAAATAATCATCTCTTAGTCGCCAATATTGCTTCCACATTTGGTAGCAGCTTCAATTTACTGTACTTTATGGCTAGGAAGAGAGCATGAAACAAAATCATTAGCATCGGTAACTTTATCAGATTTATTCACAAAAGGAAAAAAGAGATTGCGTCCCATACACCAGTATTTTGTTGCCATACCCCCCGGTACATGGGTGTCGCCAATTGAGAACCCCTGTTCATGTTCTATAGGGTAACCTCAAAAACACCGTACCGATGTAGAATGATGCATAATGAACGTAAGTTCAATTTGTAATGGCAGTATACGGGATATGGCAAACAATTACGATGGTGATTGTGGTCTTATTAAGTGAATGCATAAGCTTAGCACGTAATTTATAACGATGCTAAGCAAGGGATGAATATGTGGTAACTTATTGGTGAGCTTCTAAGTATTTACGAAAAGCTTCTTGCGAACCATCAGGGTTCAAATCCCCAAATACCGGTATAAATTTGTCAGCTCTAGAGGATTTGCGTGTGCATCGTTTGAGTCGGTGATTCAATTCAGAAAATTCTAATCCATTCAAAAGAGAAAAGTCCGAAAACACATTATTACCTTGTTTCACCACAAATAGGCATTTAGTAGCAAACGATGTTCTGGACAGATCATCTTATTATAGTTAGTCTCACAACGCTTCACCTTATAGGGCAATGAACATCTTTGTGTGCGCTCCGTCCGAACTAACCTGAGTATAAATGAACCTTACACTTCAAACCGCCGATCTACCACTCACCGGACACGGTGCCTGCCAATCACATACCTGAATTTTGCAGTAAGGACTAAACTGGACTACATGCAAATAGACCAAATGTATAAAGTCTCAGGCCTGCTTGTTTCTTGCAAAAAACATTACAATAATCAAAAACGTGCCAAGAAACCAAACAAACAGTGGTAAAATGAAAATTCATTTACTGAGTTAGCTCGTAGTTTTTATTCAGGCATGACAAATTCTTTCAGATAACACTGACATCATAGGCGTATCCGGGGAGGCTAGGGAGCCATGCCCCCTAATTTTTAAAACATATAACCATTTTGTGCTTTGAGAAGCGGTATTCCAAACAAAATAGTGTTATTTGCCTAAAATCAAGCATTTTGTCCCCCCAGATTTTTTCGGCCCCTCCCAAATTTTTGGGCTGGCTACGCTACGGACTGACATCTTTGCACACTAATTCTGATAGCGCTGCCTCTACTGTAAAGAGCAAAGAAAGGCTGTTCTGTCCAATAGGTTTAAACGTCTGAAAACTGAAACAACTCTGAACTATTTGTTTCAACCGTTCTCCTGCCGGAAAAAAGCTTAAATAACTGAAATCCAGAAGATACGAGTCAAAGACCAGCTGGGCACGTAATTGACTCGACTGAAAAAGAATGTTTTACTACGTAAGTGTTCGTAACGTACAGCGTTACACTCCACCTTACAAAAAAGCTACCGCTTAAATCTTTATAAAGCAGCCCATTGAAATCGCTGTATTTCTGCTAACTGTGGTTAATCTTTTCTTTTGCTTTAAACCTGTTTGCAGCTATCAAGTCAAAAGTTAGCAAATTTCAAGGTTAAACCAACATAAATTTTTAGGTTTCAACACTGTTCACTAGCATTATGCTCGCATTAAGTATTTACACCTTCAGAAGTAAATTGATTGTTTAGACTTTAGATATACACTGATGCATTTCAACAGTTCGCTTGTTGAATAAACAATGGCGCAAAACTCCATTCACAGTCCACACAGGCGCACTGTCGACTGTCAGTCTTTCTACCAGATTTTTTTAAAATGCTATGAGGACAGTATTGCAAAGATAGAAGATAGCATACACAGGTACCAGGCATCTGAGAGTAAACGTGCGACAAAACTGCATTGCATGTGGAACAAATTTCCATACAGGTTAGTCAGGCGGACTGCCATTACAATGCTCAACTCTGAAACTCATTGAGAAAAGAGTCGTATACTTACTGCTGACACGAGCAAGTCCCCGATTTTCGACGCTTCAGAATCCCAATCACGATCGCGTTCACTAATTTGCCCCAAAAACTTAATGTGATGTTTCAGTATGTCCGGAATTTGGTAGAAAATTTCATCAACTAATCTGGGTTCGCAAAGATGCTGACAATCGAGCCGTAAGGGTGCCAAGTAATCCTGTAGAAATCGAAAACACAAACGGCATCAGTACGAGCAAGAAACAAAGAAAAGAGTTCAAATAAACCGAAAAACGTCACATATTACACAGATAAAATTAAACGGTCACCAATAAAAAGCAAATGGACGCAGTTGCTGACAACGACATTTGTTAAGTTTTGAGCATTAATACAGATTCAGTTGAGTAGGTTTAAATTTTAATGCAGTGTCAATATTAGCCGGAAACTGCTTTTTTACCATGTTTTCCTCATATCCGCAATTCCTGACAACAGGAACAAAACAAAGCAGAGCAATAACTTTTGAAGCCAACCACTTCAAGTTACCTTTCATTTTTTAATTTTAAATGATCATACTATAAGAGTTTCGTTAGTTCACTGATGACACGCAATCCAGTCTTTTCCCCAAAATGTTAGGATTCAAACCTGGAGTACCAGTTAAATTTTCTGCGCATGTCCTACTTGGATTTTGCTTTATATTTGTGCGTTCTAAAAACTCACAATTCTCCGCCATCATCTTCGTTTCAATCGTTCTTTACGAGTTGAACATGTTTTCATTTACTTTTTTATGTTTGCTCAATAAAAATTAACAACCCGTAACACAACAAACTTATGCTAAAGGGTATTCGTAATCAATAGCATTCATACTCATGGCACACAAAATACGTTACAACCAAGTAATGCAATCCAGCAGCAGAGTGTTATTTGCTAGATTTTGTGGAATACGTGAATCAAAACTCATTTGACTTCCACTGAGTGCCTCTGAAAACACATGAAGAGAAGTGAACGTTACCGCCAAGAACTCAACCTTGTTAGGTTTCGATTTTTAAAATAAACCTACCACCAAGGTTTCGCTTAGCAACCATGCCACCTTAAAACGCTAAGATTTGCGGTTTTGGAACTGCGTACTGAGTCAAACAATGAGCAGTTAGTCATCTTCTCCACGTAAGTATGAAAAAGTACAAACATACAACTCTGTAAGGTTAAAGGGAGTTCCTGCGTCAATGCATGCGAAGAATCATGTGTATCCCTAGCGAAAAAAGTCAATTTACCTCAGCAAGGATCCGCAACGATGCAACATACGATCGTTCCGTCTCCAACAAGCTTTGCACCACATAGTTCCTTTTGTCCTGGTCAACATAACACAATTGGCATGACGAGCACTTTCAAGGCTGCTGACACTTGTGATGTCAGCAGCCGTTTCACTGATTATAAATACAAGGCGTTTCATGCAAATCATGCTCCTTACTGAATTTGCAAATAACCGAATATGTTGATGACTGCAAAGGCAGTTTACACATGTGAGATATGATAGATAACCTGTCATAAAACATCTACAGACTAACAATCCACGCACAAAAATGTTATATATTCATTCTTTAACTGCATCAAACCAGTGTTAGACCAGCAAGCAGAAGTGTGAGTTCACATTAAAAATAGAATCAAAAGATAACGTGTACCACATTCATGTTTATTGTTTATGCCTGTCTTTGAAGCTTCGTTTTATTTTGAAAGGAAAGTTCAGATTCATTTTAGTTATAAAAAAATGAGATTCAGGTTCCAAATGATGTTGCAGTGTATAGATATGCAAAGCCCATTGGTCATCATATTCAAACACAAAGTAGATTAAGATAACCATGGCATTTTATAGAATGATTTGCAGTACATTGAGAGATTCAAAATGGGTTAGTTTGAATGAATACCCAAAGGTGCTGCGGCAAAACTACACGAAGTTATTTCAAACACTTTTTCCCAATTCTTCAATGTTCATTTTGTCATAGAATTGCACAGCCTTTGTAAATACATCAAAAACATTTACAGTCAATATTGTATTGAATTCAGAACATAGCTAAGCATGCTGCATAAATTCCAGCAATATACTGATTAAAATGCTTGCAATGAAGGCCAAAACCTGCCAAATGCTATAATCTGAACAAGAACAATTTGAAACTGAAGTCAAGGCCAAGCATAAACAAGAGCAAACACTTTTAGTTTCAAGGTGAGGATCAGAAATATGACAAATGGGGGCAGCAATAGCTCAGTGGTAAAGTGTCCGCCTCTCAATTGGAATGTTGGGTGTTCGATCGGCCACTGTGTGAATTGCCGCAGTGATCATTGGGCAAGAGCGTTCACCTCAGCTGCCTTGGCAAGAAGCAAAATTCAGGTTTCGGCCTGCTGCAAATGGCCAATAACAAAAAAAATGTGACAAATAATGCAATGTCACAAAAACTTAGGTCAAATAAACAATTTTCATGAGTTGACGTTCGAACACAATTACACCTAAATGGCAAAAGTAAATTTCTTAGTAAAATATGCACTTTGCATAGCATTTCATGTGACAAGAATTACAAAAAACAAAGTTAATGGGACATAAGTTGGAAAGATTACGGTTAAAACTGCACCTTAATAATGTCGTTACTGACAATTACCATGTTAGAGTAATTATCAGTGAGAGTTAATGAAACCTTTAAGAACATGATGCTCAGAGCATGTTCACATTTACAGGCTTTCTATAATCTCATGGTTGCTTTATACTTGCTTTGAAAGCAAACCAAGAAACTGACATTTACACCAATGCAATCATGCTTTAGCAAAAGCAGTATATACCATGTTTACTTGACCTGTAGTTCTTTACAAAATATTAAAAATTCAGTGGCCATAGTGGATAAAGCTCGGCCATAATAATGGAGATTATCTGCTGCCAAAAGTCAAATCAAACCTGACGATTTTGGATAAAACCAGAACACTTTGCTATTAAAAGGAATAGAAAATACTCCACATTATAAATGTTGTATTTAAAGTGCAATCACTCCATGCACAATAAAACATGTCTCATCTATAGCATTATTTACCCTGTCCTGACAGGTACTAAGCATCCACATGTCAAAATCCCACTACTGATCAGACAAAACATTGTTAGCATGCATCTTCCAATGATACAGTAGCAACTAATTGTTGAATGTCTAATACAGGGTTCCCCAAATTTTTGGGCTGCAGACCCTATATTAAAATTCAGGCATGATCTTAGCAAAGTGTTCAACATTCTGACTAGTTAAGTCATTTGATTACTGCATCAATGCCGAATGCAAAAATCATTGTAAACAATGTTTTAACTGCAAATTTTAAGATGGTGCAACAACTAATATTTACAATTGCAAAAGTTGTGAAATTATTTCAATTTTGAATCATGGCAGTAAATATTCACGACATTGCACATACTGTACAATATATACACCCGATTTTTGTCATATCTTGATGGACCCCCTGTGCAGTGATGACAGACGCCCAATAGTCTGCGGATCCAGTTTAGAAAACCCTGGTCTAATGAGGGCCAAGATCAACATGACGTGGGACACCAACAAATAATGCATGGTAAAATTTGTGACATAATGATGACAATGCAGAGCAATGCATTCTTTGGTAGAATAGGTAAATTTACCTAATATTTGAAACAAAGCAACTCACCAATTTTGCTCTGTCATTTGATCTATTAAGATCTCCCATATAGTTCACACTTCGACCACCAGAAACACGAGGAAGAGTAGAAGCATGACTTCTGGTTTCAGAGCCAAACAAGGTTGCAGGTTTAGAGTTGAATGACAGTGATACATCATCCAAAGATGGAGCTAAAATTGTTCCAGGTCGTCTGCTACGCTTTCCAGAATCACGTAGCATGTGATTTTCTGTTTTACCTGCATCAAATGGCTCACTGCATGATCGAGCATGCACAATAGAAGCCTTTCTTGATGAGGCTTCTGATGTCATGCTTTCAAGAACCTGTTGAAAGTGTTTTTCTTCTTTTTCAAATGAATGCTCCATTGTGTCTGACCTTTCCGCTAATGATGATCTATTTGATGAATCTGAATGTGCAGACCCAACATGAAAATGAGAAGTAGGAAACCTGGGATCTACCAACTGTGCACTTTCATGACTCTCTTCCTGAGGAGCCAAAGGACGTTCGTATGTAGCAGTAGTCACTGGTGGACCTGCTGTATGCAAGTTCGTTCCTACGTTTTTATAAGTTCTGGAGTTAAGTTCCCCTGAAGCATTCATTTGCTCTGAAATATTAGGCTCACTGGATGATGGATTCAATGCAGCATTGTCATGCTCAGAAGTAATTTTTTTTCCGGCTGTAACAACAGCATCAGTGATAGGATCGCTGAAAGATTTCTTTTTGCATACTTTGTAAGTCATCTTACTTAAACTATCATACTTGTTTCCATTTATCATTGAAGTATCAAAATTATCCATTATGGCAGCACTTTCACTAAAGCATGACAGATCACCAACTGAGTTTTTTAAAGATTTGTCAGCTATGTTAACAAATGACTTAGAAACAGCTGTTTGATGTCCAGTGTCTGAAGTGATCAGGTTATGATCAGTTTGATGTTGATCAACAGAGGCAAGACTGTAAGCAACAGATGTCTGTGGCAGCTCCTGAGAATGCCTTTTTTGTTCTTGGCTTGATACTATAGAACTAGCAGAAAAACTTACTTCAGAATATGGTGTCTCTTGTTTCAAATTATTCCTATTTGCAGTATCTTGTTCCACAAAATCTTCGTAAGGCTCAACTGTACTTTCAGACATTAGTCCTGAGTGAGGCATACTGCCTTTCCTTGGCAAAGCAGTTGACTGTGACACAACACTACTCTTGCGAGATGATGTTGAATGTTGTGGAATAGCTTGTACAGAACTTCCGTTTATCTGATGGAGCATATCATGGTCATCAGGTGGTAACATTTTGCTTTTAGAGGAAGTGAGACCTGGTGAGGTATAAAGTGGTGATCCATCCAATGATATATCATGCAAACTTGCAGTCAACTCTTGGAGTACCTCATTGTATATATCTTGGTTATATGATTGACGGTCACTTTTGATTGCAACAGAAGCATTAAACGCATTTAATTTTGCATCTGCATCTTCAAATCTCCATTGAGACTTACATGTTTCCTCTGTATGATCAATATCTTCATGATTTTCACATTCCAAACATTTTTGATTGTTACGATTGTGCTGTCCATTATGCTCTTTTGACATGATACCAGCATCCTGATTTTTTACAACTCCAGGTTGTTTGCAATGTGGATCATTCAAATTTGTTTCTTTGGGTGACACACTCAATGAAACGTTCAAATCAACACAAGATTTCTCAGGGTTTTTGCATGCTTTCGCGTTCATAGTGGAAGGGCTTTTAACAGTTGTTGCTGTGTTAGCCTTGGAAATAGCAGTGCTGCTCCCATACCCATAACTTAGAGACTGATCTGGTGTACCTAAATTAAGAAGCTTTATTGTATCTTCATCCCGAGGCCAACAGTCAACACCAACTTTCCTTGCTTTTGTCAATATTGGTCGATGAAGCACTTCTTGTGAGTCATTTGCTGGCACAAAAAAAGTAGATTTTTCTGATAAACCATTGGAATCTTTTTGTGCTTTTGGTTTAACAGTATTATAAACTTGACCAAATTCTGTTTTAGGTAAATCAGGAGTGCCAAACACACGTCTGATAGCATCAACAGAAGGAGTGGTGTTGGGCAGTTGCACAGTGTTTTTGTCCAGGGAAGCTCTGCGAACTTGTGCTGATGACCCATGTCGGTCTTCAGACACATGGGTTGATCCCTTATTAGTTCTAAATCCTACAGATCTGGGTCCATACTCAACATGAGGGTCAGTTGCATTATTCAACACAGCAGGTTGATTGTGTTGCATGTTGATATCCAAAGGAAAATTTTTCCCTTCACTAATCATGTTATGAACATTGAGCAGAGTTTTCTTGTTAACATCACTGGGTTCATTTGAACCATGCAAAATGTTTTGCTGATATTTTTCTGCGGCCTTTGCAGGCGTAGAAGAAACGTCTTTAAAAGATGGCCTGAAGTTAGCAGGAAGTGTTGCATATTTGCTGTCATCTGACAATAATGCATGCTTGTTACGACGTCCACATGCTTGACCAAATGTATCAGAAGTCTGATTATCCTCATGTGAGGAACTCCTCGAGACAGTTGGATTGGCAGCACCACTACGATGCCCTCTCATACGTCTTCTTAAAACACGAGGAGGTGTCTGCCTTGATGGTGCTGGTTCGTTGTCACTACTATCTCCACTGGAGCTGCTGGAGAGGCGATTGTCACCACGCTGCGCGTGCTGTCTTTTCACAAAGCCTTTACCACCAGGCCTCCTGTTAACACTCTCGGCAAACGTGGACAAGTTATTTGAGCTTCCTACATAGTTTTGTGAGCTTCGCAAAACGTTGCTGTCACTAACAGGTTGCACATATGACGGAATGTAGTGTTTTCCCACACTGGTGTGCACACGCTCTTCATGACGTTTAGTCCGGTTGCCAGTGGTCCGGGTGCCACGCCTACGTCCCACAGCCTTGCCAGAGTTAGGTCCATTTTCTGCAGTTGTCTCTGAATCTGTCCCCGGTCTTTTGTTGTTAGCATTCTCTGTTTTAGCATACAGAGAAACTAACGAAGCCTTATGCCGACGAGAATTAATGCTGGATTCTCCTATATCGTCCGTTTCTTTCCCGTAAGTTATTGCTACTTTTTCACGATGGGCATTATCCACCTCGATGAACTTTTCTGTGGTCTTGGTGAAAGAAGCAACGAAATCAGACTGGATCCGCGTTTTATGAATGGAGTTGCAAATGCTTTTGAACTCCTCTTCTCCAGGTATGGTTATGTCCTCAACTTCTCTCATTCGAGATGTATTTTCGTATGCTTCATTCATTTCTGCCTCTGGGTCACCATTAACTTTCGTAGCTTGGCTGTCAGAAACCTTCACTTGCCTCAGCAACTGCGCAGATGTAAACAACGCCGTCCCATCATTTCCAGCAGACGTTCCAGCTTTTACCGGAACTTTGCCTGGGAATGGTCCTCTCGACCGCGGCAAAGCGTTTGTTAAAATATCTCGAGCATGAACACGACGTAGCACATTATGTGAATCCAGGCCGTTGGGCAAATCCATCCGCTTAGCGCATTTTCTCGTTGACCAACATCGTTAGCAATATGTACGCAAAACAACTTCGGTGATTAGCCTCTTCGCCATTCAAGTGTTTTCAGATAACAAGTTTTACTTTACTGTTACAAACGCACAGAAGAAAATAGTTTATCAGCACAAGCAAGATGTACGACTTGACCACTGCACTGATATCCACAACTGCTTATCATGCCATAAGCACTTAAGATAGTTTTTACGTTAGTAACTTACTTAAAAATTAACTACTGCAACACAGAACAAGAGCTTTAGTTCAGGTGCAAAACGTGACATCAGCGTATGCGTGTCGCGTAAACAGTTAATCAAAGGAGACAAGGCAACTGTGTTTCCATGTCCGCTTGTGACATGGACCCCAAGCTTGGCCTCTTAGCCCAACCAAGTGGGCTGAGTAGCGCGCGCGTTTCCATGTCCTAGTCTTTTCTTGGTATCTGGCGTGGAAGATTGTGGTACTGCGACAATGAAGTGACATTTGGACTCATATCACAGCTGTCTGTGCACGCCTTCTTGCTGTTTCCAACTGAGCAATCTAATATCATTCATTAACAGTTGTTTTGCTTGCGTACAGAAATATTGGCACATACAATACTCATTAGCTGCTAGGCTATGGTATGGATGCTTCGCTGTGCTGTAAAGTGAGAACCCGTTTCCTACGCTATTTGATTGTTTTCTGCTGTTGCCTAGCAAGAAGATCGCTGGTGTTGCATGAAGTAGCACTGGCTTGTGCAATGCAAAACTGAAACGTAACAGCTGAGTAGAAACGTAGCAAAGCAACATTGGCCTTTCAATCAAAATTTGCAAACATGAAACTCAGAACAACTCATCGTAATTTTAGCCCAGCCACTATTTAAGCAAATGGGCTCAAAGTTAGCTGGCTTCCACAAATTTTTGTGCCACACTTGGCATCAAAAGCGATTAACGAACCCTGAAATCGGTACCACCACCACATCGAAGCAAGCTACGATGCACCAAGACAGAACACGTTGACGAGCTATCTGCATTGCCTATATTAGACTCTAAAATATAAACACAGGAATTTGACCTCGTGAAAATATGTTGGTTTTTATGCGCGTGCTCCGCCGGCCGACTAACTGCCCTGTGGACAGAAGCGTCGGCATGTCATTTCTACCAAGTTTAAACCGTCAGCATCCAAACCCTCCAACAACCGAGAGACGAACATTGAATCAACAAAAAACTTCCAATCGGCAACAGAAAAACTTAAAATTGGCTCGTTTCTATAGGAAGCTTAAAATCCAAAACTATGTCATTGTCTCATCTGTGCCGGCATGGGCGTCAGCAGGGGGAAAAGGGCACTGCCGCCCCTGGAAATTGGGACTAATAACCAAAAATTTCTAGAAAACCTAACATCAGCAGCTTAATTCCGCTTGATTTGATTCCCGCAATGAGTAACTCCAACTAATTGATTTGATTATTTGCCGATGCTATTTTGGTGTCATGCAGTGATGAGCTTGCAGTTCACTCATTTGCGTGCAGTGGCAGGATGCGAAACTTATGAGTGGTTGTTCTACTCTAGGCAGGCCCGTAGCCTTTCTACTGTAGGCAGGCCCGTAGGTTTTAGGGTTTATGGAGCAAGATTTTTGTTTTATTATATTTTCAAAATAATTTTTCTGGGCACAACAAAATGTGGGGGAGAAAAAAAAATTTGGAGGGACACTGCCCCCGAATCCCCCAGGGGCTACGGGGCTGACCGTAGGTCTTTATTGCGTAACAATAACATTGGAAACGAATCTTCAAAGTTTTTCTTCAAGTTAAGGTAGTAGGCGTTTGGCCGCGAGTGACTGTTGAACGTAGACATCTTGGCAAGTAATGCGATAAGAGTGGCTGTTGATAGCGGTAGGTCACGTAGTTTTATACTATGTGAAAATACCACATGAGTGAGAAAATAACATTGTAGCCAACGAAGCGCAATTTTTGTTACTGTTGTCACAACCATGGGTGTCGGAAAGGGGGGAAGGGAGGGGCCTTGACCCCCCTGGATTATGAAATTTTGCTATTAAATTTTCAGTAAAACAAGTTGTTTTCTTAATTTCGAGCGGGTAAAATTAAATTTCACCACTTTTTGCCCCTCCGGAAAATTCTTTTCACCTGCCCATGGAAAAATCCACGATTTCCTCACCTGGAAAAACTTGTCCCGACGCCCATGGTCGTAACATACGGCATTTACTTCGAAGTGTAGAAAAGGTAGAGCGTTTTGTGAACGTCCATTTGCATTGCATCGTCAGCAATCTGAAAACGATAATCAAATTGGCGACGTTTCCCCCCTGGAGAAAAATCGGACGCCCATGTGTGCCAGGTCTAATTCAATGTGCAAGGCAACTTGATATTTTAGGCTGTTGTCACAAAAAGCTGGCAAAAGCACTTGCAAATTGGTTCTCAAAGCAGTGGCGGATCCAACCAGTAAGTTTAGGGGGGGAGATTTCAGTAAGATTTGGAAGTGAAGTCTCATAACAGCTTCGCTACTGTAAGAGAGATGAAGTATGCTTCACAAAACTTTTGTGAAAAAACAATAGACGACGACGAAATGGCCTTACATCGCGAATTTATTTTGTTTTCCGAATTGTACAAAATTATGGTGAATAAGGTTAATTTCTTCGGTTTTAGGGGAGGCAATCGCCCCCCCCTGGATCCGCCCTTGTCTCAAAGGTAGCTACTATGTGTGGTTGCCGCAATTTTATGGGCTTTGCGGCACTTCAGTGCAACCCAAACAAACAATCATCACCACTACGAAGGAAGCGACTCTTCTTGCTTTGATGTTTTATTTCAACTGCCACAGATGTTTCGACAGAAAGAACCAATTAACACTACTTGCTGCCATGGTGAGAAATGAAAATATTAACGTTGCAAGTGGCTTCAAACATATCACTCCCAGATGATATGCGTTTTCTTGCGGACAGTAACATCGCGTTATAGTAAAATGCATACTGTTCTTCATTACTGCTCATTCATGATCACGATTTACCGAAAATGTGCCAAGGAACGTGAAATGTATGACATCCAATTCATTCAAATTTTGTCATTCTCATGTTGGCAGGCTTGGCACATTGAAGTCGAAAGCACTACATCTTGCTTTGTTGTTTTTCTTTCCTTATACAGATTTGTTATTTCTCAAGTTTAACTTCTGCTATTCCATGCTTGTCTTGCTAATCCATGTCCTCCGGTCTGCGTTGTTTGGCTACATTGTGGTGGTACGCTTCCAGACAGCTACCGCTCCAAAAATACAGAGATGAGCGTAATCAGTAGCCTACTGGAATGCTGCCAACTGGTACCATATTACTTTTCCTCTATCTTGCGCATTTCTCACTCCTATACCGAAAATCCTTAGCAAATGCCTGTTAGAAATGCGTCAATGAACACTTATCCTGAAGCGAAATAGTACTACCAAGCCAAATTAATGTAATTAGAACTTCTGAGAACCGAACTTTCTGCTTCAACCACGACGTCATCTGTCATTTCCATTTCCTTTGCGATCTCCAGACTGAGTACACCACCTATGCAAAAAACGCGCAACCTACATGTCGCTTATCGAAATTCTGTGAGAACTATTTAAATTATTTATCCAAGGTGTTCAATGAGAAGGTAAAATTTCAGCCAAGCAAATGGCCTAATCGTGAAGAAGTAATGCACTTGTACAAAAGTAGGCCTATACGGTTTTTCGGTTTGCCTTGGGCGTTTTCTCTAGTAACGATGCTATGAATAAAGCGTAAATCCGCGTATACATCCCCACTAAAAAACTTTTAGATAAAAAATGTACGGTTCTCCACTGGCAGTTGTTTATGAATCTTAACTTAACCAGCAACTGAAAATCCCTGGGTGAAGTCCGTCTGACTTTGTTGGGCGACCGGTCGGCCTAAATGAAGCATCCCCTTTATGGTCAAATGCAATCACTAGCCTTTTCAAATAAAAGCTCATGGAAAATGTCCATCTTTAATATTTTGAAAAACTTTTGTCTGGTCAAATTAGGTTATAATAATTCTAGGGCAAGCGTAGGCAAACTACGACCCACTAAGCTCTTTAACCAGGCCCGCTAAACTTTATATTAAAACAGTTAATTAATTGTTTTACATCTCATGTATGGTAGTTATTGTAAACACAAACCCATCCGTTTGTTCCCAATCTTGCCCGCAATCTCGTCTTGTAACGCAATGCGGCCTGCGATTCAAACGTTTGGCATCCCCGTACTGGGGCTCGGAAACAGTAAGTTTTGGCAAGTTCGAAGGAAAGCAACCTAGCCTCAAAATTTAGTCCCGTTCCTTTCTACCAGACATGAACGAAAAAATGCGTTAGATGGCAAGCAAACTCAAGTGCTTCTTGCTTAACCTTGGAAAGATTAAACCAGCTGCATCCAAAACATGGGCGCAATTTGGTGGGGGACAGGGGGACGTGTGCCCCCCACTTTTTCAGACAGGGGGACATAATATGCTATGCCCCCCCCACTTTTTTCTCTTTAGGTTTTGTATTTGGAGAGGTTTCAAAAATAAAAGTGATGTTTGTCATGTTTTGTGTGAAGAGCTTTTCATGTCAGATGGTAGGCCAAACATAGCCAAGTTGATGCTGGAACAGAGTTTGTTGTGGTAACACTGACTCTGTTAGTTTTGTAAATTTTAGCTTCGATAAAATATTTTTAGCATTTCTCAAGTTTCTAGAGGCCGTGAAAGACGTTTAACTGCTTCTGTCCGAGATTTAGCCTGTGTGGTATACTGTTAGAAAAGTTATTTTCTTGTAACAGTGGGAGAATTACAGCTGCGCGTGTGAGAGACCACAGTTCACCCATGATCCGTGCAGAAATGTAACTGGCGTTGTTGTAACGTTGGTTATCACTTATCAGAAACAGACAGCATATATTCTAATGATACGAGTGTGTGTAATGTTGGAAAGTTAGATTTTCAGGCAAATCTCTGCGAAGCTTTTGCCGAAGACGAAAAGCAGCACTATTGTGGAGAGTTAGTTTTGGGATGGAGAGTTCAGTAAAAGACTGTTTTCAACCATTAGCGAACAGAATTTCAATCAAAACATCAAAATATGACGTCATATTAACGTTTGCAAACCAACGTTTTGGCGAAGTTTGTTCATAGAACATGCATATTGTATTCTACACGCACTCTCCTTACGCGTTGTTGTACAATGTGTCACTGTAATGAACATA
>Ga0210059_1004404_pt1 | contig 22707 bp, 14 predicted proteins | sample Ectturendosymbi2_FD_188042 | JGI IMG/M metagenome (GOLD analysis project Ga0210059, IMG submission 188042) | Ecteinascidia turbinata endosymbiont from Florida, USA - Sample 2 (SPAdes) (version 2) | ecosystem: Host-associated > Tunicates > Ascidians > Unclassified | place: Key West, Florida...
CTAGCAAAACTTTCAAGCAGCAACGTTAAAGCAGTGGCGTTAACCAGAGCACCTGAAAATTAAGGTGAAAATGAAGACATTAGCTTTGAAACAAGTTTCACACTCAGCCTGGTATTTGGCCATATTGGCATGTTCTTTTTCCGGTGTTTTTGTTTGTAATCTCAGGTTTCTGCTTAATATTCGGGTGAATGTTGTTTCTTGCTGAGTCACTCTGTAGTCTGTGAAATATTTTTTCTTAGTAAAAATACACGCTAGTATCCATATCACAAATTCCCTTCTCGGAGCTAACTGTATATGAATTTGAGTAAGCACATTCTCGACTACCGGAAAAAACAAACGGGAATCTTGCTAATCAGCGAAAACATAACTTTTACAAACGATGACGTCATGAATTACGTCACAGGGGCCCTCCAGTAAAAATTGCCTCGGGCCCCCTACCCTTTAATCCGGCTCTGCCAATGCTTCAAAAAAATTTTTACTGCCAAAGCCACCATTCCATCGAGCATCTCGCCACTTACCCAATGCTTCGTTTATCCAGGTGATGTATGATTCCACTCTCGTATAAACTCCAGCATGGTTGGCTTCGCCACAGCCTTGGCCCCACGACACGATTCCAGTCGCCACTTTCGGTCCCTTCAAACCGCTAGCGTAGCGTGTACAAGCCAATGGCCCACCACTATCACCCTTGTCAAAAAATATTCATTTGAAAGCTATAAAATAACTTAGCATAGTGCACCTGCCAAAAGTTAAAAAATATTTTAATTTAATGTATTCATAGAATTGTCATGCGAGTTCTTCCACAAAACATTTACCCATTTTTTGCAAAAAATTACTTTGACTGCTGCGGAAAAGAAGACGTCAATTGTAGTATGAACTCAAACTATAAAAAGCTTAATCCTGTTACAAACAACACTTGCAGAAAATCTGTGACGAATGCACCAGGCATGGGCGTCGGATAGATTTTTTCCAGGGGGGGGCAGTTGTAGATTTTCCAGGGGTAGCCAAAAATATTTTTCCAGGGGGGACCAAAAGTGGCGAAATTTTATTTTAACTACTCGAAACTAAGAAAACATCCTTTTTTGCTAAAACCTTAACGGGAAAATGCCGAATTTCAGAAGGGGGTGGCAGGGTGGCCTTGGAATCCTCTGCCACTCCTTTCCTACGTCCATGGTACCAGGTTGACACATTTCAACCTTTTGCGTGAACCCTATGCCCACCGCTACTCATAAAGATCATAAGAAAACAAAATCCTATACGTGATGTAACCTAGTGGCATTGAATCAATAACAAGTACAACGTTTGACAAACAGCGACTACTGTGGACGTGATCAGTTTTATATTAACCATTGGTTTGGCAAACAGTTTACTGACCTTGAGTAAATCTTTAAACCTTGCTGTGTGAGCACATGGCAGTCAGTGCCAGCAGATAAAGGACAATGTGTCAATAAATCAATCAGATAATTTCGATCTTCTGGCGATTATTTTATTATTGAGCCGAGGTTTCGCCCACCAATTCAAGCAGGCTTCCTCAGGGCAATGTCAATAAATGTTTCTTTTTTCTCTGCCTTCTATCTTTCAAAGTATCATAGCGAGTTGCACTTTGACTAACCTGGCACGCATCTTCACCGCCAGACAGGTTGCCAGCACAAAGCATCTGGTACGTAAATATAGGTGATATTCCAAGACCTCGACGGTGTATAATGCTGCAGACTTTCTGATGTTGAACTGGTAACTTCAAAATTTGCAGAAGATCCGGCTTGTTTGTTCGGCTTGTAAAACCCCAGCCTGTAAAACCAAGTTTTAAAATCGTTCGCTGTCATTTGCTACTCATTTCAATTTTTCTTTTAGCTTGTAGTTAAACATTCAAGAAATCATTCCCTTCAATGTTTTCATTATTTACTTCAAAGGTATGATACTCGCACATACATGTAAGGTAAAGATCAGCCAGAAATAAAAACGAAGTTTCTGCTTCGTTTACTCTTAGTGCTTTTTTGCATGATTTTTTACTTTTACCAGTAAAACACTCATCATGGATGGCCCAAAATGTGTACCTGAAATTAAACATATTGTGTAGGGGAAGGGGGTTTCACCCGCATGAGGAAGGCAAGCCGGAACTACAAAATCTCCCAAGTCAAATGATCTGTCCGCTTCTGAAATGAAAAATGCACAGGAGTCAAATATTTAACAAAAGCGTGTATATACAGTACGTTGGCCAGTCGCTATTTGCAGTTTCCTTATTTATTATGTGCCTATATGAGTGCATACCAAGTGCTTTAATTAGGACAGCGCATCCCAACCAGTGGGCCGCGAAGGTCTTTCAGGAGGGCTGCAAAGCATTTGAAAATACACTTTTCCGATATTTAACCAAAACGTGTTTTGAAAATTGGCCGATTGGTTATCTTCTGATTACGTCGCAATTCGCTGCACTACTGGGGTTGCTTACAATCTTAGCCGAGAACTGACTCAGACTAAAAGACCCGGCAACCACATTTTTCACTGCGCATGCTCAAGACTAAGGCTTAGGCTGAGGTCACCAGACGTACGAATTTTTCTGAACATGTCCGGGATTACAGGGCAAAAACTTGCGTCAGAGATAAATTTGAAGAAGCGATAAAATATCCGGAGTTTTACAGTCAATAATTATTTGATTATATAATCAAAGTGACGAATTTCGAACAGTAAAAACAGCATCTGGCTCTGTAAATAAGCTCAGCAGTTGTGTGGTCTAAAAAAATCTTCACTCTGCTGAATCGGAAAAGTGAACAGATTTTGCAATACTCCCATCAAAATTTTTAGTCTTAGAGGACAGACCAGTGGCACTTTGCTAACCACTCCTACCAACCCTTGACTTGATCTTACCATATCTAATAAACTCAAGTTTCCAAATAACAGTAATTGCACATGTTTGTAATATAATTTCTTTCTCCCATCTCAAATTTTTGTTATCTTTTTACCGCAAGTATCCCATAGTTGACCCCCCAAAAATGTTCAGTAGAAGTGGGTGGAAAGCTGAAAAGGGTTGGGAAACACTGCTTTAAGATTTTATACTTGATGCCGCTTGACCTATATTAAATTTGATATCGATACAGTGATAATTGTTCAGGAACAAGCACAGATTTCTTGAAAACTTTTCGTAACTTCGTAAAAATACTACTGGCAGTAACGTTTCGGTAATATGTTAATGAAATGTAGTTGATTTGGAGGCCAGTATTTCCATTGTTTTGATCTATTCGTTTGTGACTTACACAAACCATCCTGCGCTTTGTAAATTATGCATCGTTTGCTTTTACGAGACACTTTTTGCAAAAGCAGTCGCACACATTTACCCAGCAACGCTATGTCATTCATCAGTGTGGCTGTGTTGTATTGCTTGTGAATCACCAGATTTATCCCATATCTCACTTGCTCGTATTGGTCGACGGTGGATAAACTGTGATCGCCCGCCACAAGCTTGTACAGTTTTGCAGCGTTTCGGTTGATGATGCTTTAAAATACAGAATTACAGAGGTAAAAGGATGAGAGTCACGTTAACAATTTCACGCAATTTTTAATAGCTTATGCAACCTAGCCGCATCAAGGTCATGCACAATCAGGCCCGTAACCAGGGGGGCGCAGGGGGGTGAAGCCCCCCTAGAAAAATTTTCGCCCCCCCTTGGAAAAATGTGTTGGACATAATTTAAAACTATTGGACATAGTTCAAAATATTTGGGCCCTTCTCAGAAAACTTTTCGCCCTCCTGGTGTCCCAAGCTGGTTATGGCCCTGTGCACAATAAGCAACAAACCTTAAGGCCGCATATTCACTGAAAGCCTCATGGTGACCGTGATTCAACTTAACAAAGAGTCGAATACAAACTGTGCAAAAGAAACAAGAACGTGGTTTCTACATCTACTACAGTCGTTTTTATTGACTCAAAAGCTCAGCATTCATTGGTGAGATTTTATCACTGGCGACAAAGCAAAATGTTTACCTCAGCACAAACAGAGTAATGTTTTGAGACACTTTTTAATACTGCGCAAAAGAAAAGACATACAAAGCAACTTGCCTGCTGATGACGCAGTGAGCCGCAGTCATGACCCATTTGGCGTGAATCAAAGTACCTCCGCACTTGTGTCGGCTGTTTACGCAACAAATACAGGTTATCCGGCAACGTTTATATTTTCATCTGCATAAGCCAGTGGTTTTCAGCCCATTTTAAACCATGGAACATCTTTTTAAAAAAATATCCGATGGAACACTTTACTATGCTGACACCTCATGAACAACTAGTTGAAACTGTATTGCACATAGGAGCGTTTTATCAAGGATTTATGGAACTCTCTGTGGAACATGTTGAGAATCACTGATCTAAGCGATAGAAGTAATTGACATCACGCAAAATCCTTGCCGAAAAATACAAAGTTTTGCTAAATAAATTACCCAAAACACTACAAAAATCAGATTTCCCTGGTGTTTCAGCAAAACATCATACTGTTTTTTACCTCGTTAGTGTGCCTGCTGAAAACGTTATTTCCTTTTTACCTATTTTTATCGAAATTTTAGACCAGTGGTTCCCAAATTGGGCGGTACCGCCCCCCTGGTGGCGGTGAAGCAGAAATGGACGATTGGGGGCGGTGAAGCAGAAATGGGCGGTTGGGGGGCGATAGGATACCCAGTTAATAATTACATTTATGTTGTCTTACTAACTGTGAGTGACCAAATGTCATAAAAAACAGTATGATCAACAAACATGTATGCATGTAATTTGTAAACAAAAACTTAGCATTTTGGAAACAAAACAGAGGTGAAATGCTTGGAGATAAATTGATGAACTGCAGTTTCTATCACTAAAGGTAAACTGTACAGTAAAACTGTCCTCCTCTATAATGAAATGATTATGATTGGAATTTTCGTCAGCTGTACTTCTTGGCACGGGTAAACTGCTACTTAATAATGCCCGTTTCTTTACAATGGCTGCCACCGGTCAGGTTTGAGAATGCACGCTTGCACTTAGACTCAGCCTGTAACCAAAAGCGTGAGCTAATTTTGGATGGAGTAGTTTAATGATCACAAATGTGATAATAACCTTGTACGAGTTCAATTCGAAAGTAGAAAGACAATTTATATTTTTTTACAGATAGTGTTAGGTGCCAACAAGAATAAGTTACCTAAAGGAAATCGAAAAGATTCCGGAAAACAGAAGTGTGTTCCTGAACGCACTTACAGTAACTTGAGCAGCGCCAAGGAAATCCAGGGAGAGAGAGATGGTAGAGCCAGTGGACGACTGCAAGTGTCACGGCTAAGTTCAAAAACTTTGAAAATATGCAGATTAAATTCAATCCTGCACTGCTGCGAACTCAAAATTTACTAAATATGTGGCAGGGTATTAATGGATTGATTGATCAAAGGACACCAAAGGGTTTAGAAGTGTTCTGCCAAGTTTAGGCTATGTGGTGCACTCTGATAATGATGAAGAGTTTGTACGCCTGTTGCTGCACACAGAAGGTGACTGTCAAAGGCAAGGGTGTCATAGATATAGTATCTTGGTTGTCACAGTCCACAGATATCTTCACGAAGTTCAATGAAGTTAATTGCAATTGCAGGGGAATGGTGTTAACCTCATTAAAGCCAAATCAGCAATCTTCACCTTTTGTCCAAGTTTAATGCTGTTCAAACGAAATCGAGCCCTTCATGAACTCTAGGTTTCCAAATCATTAACTCTTAACAGTTTCCAACTGCTAAATGAGTTAATTTACTGAATTAAATTTTATAGTGAAATGCGTCTTTGCGCTCATTCTTGTCTTAATCATTTTGAAACATCCCAAATATACAATGCAAAAAAATTGTGTTGATACGTAAGCTAGGGATGGTAGGGGGGCGATAGAAATTTGTTTGTCAGAAAAAGAGGCGCTAGCCAAAAAAATATTGGGAAACACTGTTTTAGACCAACCACAGAACTCCAAAGCAATGAACAATACGTGTTTCGGAAAGACGATTTACTAGCGATGAACAAACCATGCGAATTAGCAGCTCGCGAGCACTACGTAGAAAATATCAAATGCGATAATTAACTGATGTATTCCGTTTTCGATTGAACATCTTTACCCAGACAAATCTCAGCTCTGCTAAGGTCCAGTCTTCTGGACAGAGCATTGTAATGCATCTTTCGATTTTTGCTGTCACTGTTTTTATAGCTTCTTTGCGTTTCTTCTCGCAGTTATGAGTGTAGGAGAGCACTTTTCGTCTCTCTCCCACTGATTCAAATTTTTCGGTGGTCCTTTTACTATAAACCAAATTGAATCGCGTATTTTGCAGCGGTAGCCATAGCAAAGTTTGGTGTTTTCTTACGGTATCAAACCTCCTGTATAGACACAGGCAAACATTTGCAAAACTCAGTTCGGCAGCGGGACGTAATTATCAACCAAACTTTCTGGGAAAGTAAAACACAGCGGCTTGTTTGTTTTTTCACATAGTTATATTTTTAGTGACCATTATTTTACATTTCCAAACAGGAACGGATGCAATAAGTGCGAAAGCTTTCTAATAACGGGGATTGTAATTTTAAGCGCGGGCGAGAAGGTATAAGTTTGTCTCGAAAGAGGTAAACGCGTTTAATTTCTGATTTCCTGTGGAAACTTCCTTGCAAATAAAGCGAAGAGAAAATAAACAAACGGGAACATAATTCTCATGACGCATTTCTGTAATGAATTTTCGCAATCCTTACTTTCTCCTCTCCCTACAGTGAGTCTAGTTTTCAGAAAAAATCAAGCAGCAAATCACGATCCTAAAATCCGGAATGTATGGCCAACCTAACGATACTGTTAATACAATTAGATTTTAGTTTGATCTGTACATCACTCACCAGTATTTGTATTTGAATCCGGCAATTAATTGATGATCACCAACGAACTTCACTAAGACTAGGTCGTACGTTGAAAATAAAAACCAAGAAAATTCCGTTGTTAAATAATGACAATATTAATCTTTGTGATCACATTTAGGGCGGCAAAAATTAATGTGTTTCTGTCTTTGCCTCCTCCCCAAATAAGAAAATTACCTTTTCATGTTTTTTGCAAGCGCTCAAAACTGTGATCGCTTTTGCAAAAATCCCAGGCTGATGACCACTTTTCACTCTATATTTCTCAGTTTTATCAGCATCTGTCCACTAGTAGTACCATCCATATCGTTTAATGATTCCTAGTAGGCAAGCGTCTGACTCATTAAGCCAGAAACAAGACGTATTTGGATTGACCTGTGCCGTGCTTCTGTATTTGACAGCTTTCTGTCAAACAAGCTCAATGAATTGAGTCCGCGATACAATTACAAACATCAAATTCTGGGAAAAAGCATCCATTTGAAATGCCCTGTGCCCTGACCATTTGAAGCACTTAGAAACGTCATCAGTTCATTTTGCGGATTGGTTTTGTCGTCACAGCAGATTTGTTTGAAAACGCTTTCTATTTTTGTTTAAAAAACAAATTAGTCTACTGCGTTTTCCGTTTTCGATTCAACATCTTTTCCCAGACAAATCTCTGCAGCCCTGTTGCCGTCACCAGTTTTCTGGACAGAGCATATGCATCTTTTGATTTTGCTATCACTGATTTTTTATAGCTGCGCTGCGTTGTTTGTTGGCAACTTTTCAAGAAGCAAGTTGTGTCCTTGCTAATAGCTGTGCGAGGCAGGGAGCGAAACTCTCTCGCAGTTAAGAATAGCGAAGAATCCGGCATTGCCGAAAAAATCGAACAAAAAAGCTAAGATTGGAAGAAATTTCAGCAAAATTTGTTCAATGTTTGTGAAGTGTTCAAAAATGTACTGAAGGTTTTCATATTTGGACAAAATTGTTCGGACGTTTGACATACAAGAGCCCTTTTTGGTCGTTCGAGTATTTTCTCGGCAAAGATATTGGAAAACGTTGAACAAAAATGCTGGACCAAAACACAGTACAATACGTTGAGTAAAATTTGTTTCCCCTACCAAACAAACGGGCTACCCTACGGCTGCAACTTTGGTTCTTTGCGGCTACTACGCCAATCTAATTATAATTCAATACTTCGCAGCTTCTCCCCTAGCAACGTTCACGGATTAACACACCAACAAATATTTCACTTTTCTTGTGTACTACTATAACGTTGCTTGTGGGGAAGATCGTCGTTGCGTGCAGAATTGCTGGTTTCCCCATACGCTATACGAACAACGGGGCAGCGTATAGTCGTTGTATGAGCACTGTTCTGTCTCCCGACTAAGCCACCTGACGTATTAAGTTGTCAAGCCGAAGCATGGCGTTTGCTCTTCCCCTTTTAAAAGTTCGTTTCACAGATTTCCTGGTGCACAAATCTTTATTTACATGCGGCTTCTGATTAGCAGCAATACTTCGACGATGGCGCGGTAGCAGAACTAGCAAAATGTAGTCCGCACGTTAGACAGTTCAAAATTCGCACCAGATCAGTGCGCGACCACACGCTAACTGACGCAATGGCGGGTTGACACAAGCAATTCAGCACGTACCGTACAATTCCGTTAACCACAAAGTTCTAAAATGCTAATTCGTAATGCGAATGTTTTACATCCACTATACTACCCCATGTGATATGGACCTTGCGTCTGAGATAAAAAAATAAATGCAATATAAGAAAACTGACAGAAAAGAAACAAACATAAAAAAGTTAAAACTTACTTGTTTTCGTACAAATTTATCTGCCACGGTACTTGACCATACGAGGCGTCTGATCCACCGAAAATCCTGGAGCTGATGAATAAGGCTTTGTCATACCCAGGTGTTGTTCCACAACGTACTTGACCACCTAATGGGAAAATTTTTAGACACTTAAATCACGCTTATTGTTATCACTTTTCTATTTTTGCTGTTTTTGTTTTATTTTGCTTCTTTTATTGCAGCTGTTGACTATTATTTATTATAGGTTTATCTGCTCTAACATGCAGCAAACATCGCTAAAATAGATTTGATTGCAAGGCATCGATATTATTCACAAATATATATATGCTCAATTATCTGCCAATAATTTGATACATTTCTGAGTGTGTGATTCGCAACGCCAAAGCTCAACATAATTTTGTTTTAATTTTTGTGAGATTGCTGTTTTTTCTTTTTTATTTTAAATCGCATTCAACCGATGTCCCAGTTTTTATTACTCTTTTAGACTTTCCAAACAGATGTTATTTCAACTTACGTCTTTAGTTTTAGTCCCCTTTATGCTTTCAGGGTTTAGCGTGTCGTTGTAAAATGTGGCTGTGAGCAGCAGTAGTTCTTTGAGATCTACACGAACTAAAACTTTTGCGGCATCGTCGTTTCTCCAACTGTTCGCAATTCGACGTAATGCTTATTGCGCTGACTTGTAACAACAATGACAAGCAGTTTTGCCCATTTTATTTGTTTTTATAGTAAATAATTATATAATATACAATTTGACAATTTGCAACTTTTAAACGCATCTGTTCCCTTAATCTGTTATCAGTCGAGAGGGGCTAAATATTTTCACTTCAAGCGAGCAATAGTGTATGATTTGGGGCACCGTCTTTCGAAGCACAAAACGACAACATATGCTAGAAAGTTGGGGAGTCATGGCCCCTTTGGCCCTCCTGGCTACGCCTATGTCTGTTATGTATCGCTTGTAACATAAAAACTAATTCCTTGAAACTAATTCCATTTCAGAATATGTTTTTGCGAGGATGACACGTAACTACTGGTTTTTATTTCATTGCAGATCACTTAGGGTTGAGCTCGTCATTTCACAAAATGTGTACGCAGACTGATTTTAAAAAATACAAACAAATTGCTACTGGCTTGATAATGATAACCTATATTAATGTCTATGTCTCTGCCTGAATAAACACAATATCTCATAGAATATGAAATGGACTACAAAAAGTTCGAGAAAAAGTCTTCCATACCACGACGCCTGCAAACAAAACAATCTTTAAAACTAATTCTGAATTATTTTAGTTCTCGGATGGTATCAGAAGCATTTGTTAATGCCCACATGGAGAATAGTTAAATGCGAACTTTAAATACGAAATAGAACTTCAGGCTCCCGGTTAGTGGTGCAAGCACCATGCAGAAAAAATAGTTACCTATTAACGTAACTCAAGCGAATTCTTTTTATCAGTGTTGACGGTTTTTGCGGCGTTTCCGTTTAAGCTCATTTTTACAACTACAACGCCACAATGAATTGGTTGTTATAATAAAAACATGAATTTAACAGTGTTGCAATATGTTTAGCTTTAAACCTACTTTGTTGATGTTTGTCTGATTCCGCTAGGCAATACAATTATTATCTACTGCAGTCAAAACAAACAAAACAGCGAAACGAAATCGAACGTTACCTGTTAGGGCTGCACAACAGCACCACAAGACCGCAATTTGAGTACGAAAAGAGTGTGCCATCATTGTTTGACATTGACTACGGAAGTTTTACAATACTGAATATATGGTAAAAAAGCGTCCTCTGAGTTTTAATCCAGCTGTTGGAAAAAGCAAACTATAGTTGAAACTGTTGTTTAACTACAGCTACTGTTTTGACATACCCTTGCTTTCAGTCTGTGCGTAGCCAAGATATTAAGGCCTGTGAGGAAGAGTGACACTGGTGCAGTTGGCGTGACTCATTTGTACGCAATTGTCTTACGTCTCCTTCCTCCAGGGTGAATAACGGTAAAATCGTGGTACAAATCATTTATTTCCGGAGCAACAGAGTTTACCGCTGGACGAAACAAACCGAGATAATAGATTTGTATGAATGCTCAAGCGGCTGGCTGTTATTTACCTGCGTCACTAGTTGTTATTTACCAGCCCAGAAATTTACCATCTATTTCTTCTTATATGAACGTTTTTTGTCGCTTTGTGGAAGCATATAACTCGTTCAATGTTGCGCTGAAAATATGTACCTCTTCAATCTGAATGAATTGTTCATGATTTTCGACTATTGTATTCATCTCTAGTATTTATTGGCTTCGATGGCCAGCTAACCTTGTTTTACAAATCTAAAATCAGATTTGGATTCTACACCTCACAATTAGGCGTACTCTAAATCACTTGATAAAATGTACGAATAGAAATCAAAACGTTTTTGGCCAGTTTAAGATATTTTTGCTGGCTACTGGCCAGGGTAAAACTATATAGTGTCTTTGGCGAGGTGTTTGTGAAAATAAACGTATTCCAAGTGTTTTTCCCATTTTTCCGCTTTTTGTTTCGGTTGCCCCACTTTGCCCGTAACTATATTTCGCTGTATAGCCTGGGACAGGGGTCACCAACGTGGTGCCCGCGGGCACCAGGTCGCCCGCAGACCTGTTCTAAAAATAACATTAGCATGATCAATGTCTTCACATTAACAAATATCAATATTAAAATAATTGAAGGAAAATCGAGCAAAACTTTTATTTCAGAAGTGTGTATCAAACCAGTAGCCCTTCGCATTAATCGGTACACAGAAGTAGCTCGCAGTTTCAAAAAGGTTGGCGAGCCCTGGCCTAGGATATGCTTGGTGACTGGATACGTTTCGTGGGCGTTTTATACTGTCTTAGCCTCTGTTCTCAAAATAAAAGTATAGGCTACTGGCTACAACACCAATCTCCCCATAAGATAGCAAATACTTATTGCAGTCTGTCCAATTCATCTTCTTAAGGTCCGCAAAGTGAAACAAACACTGGCAAAAGTAAAACTTAATTTGTAGAAATCGCATCACTAAATTAACCTACCAAGTACTAAAACACTAAAAATTCCAGCCACGAAGAAATGTAGGGAGACGTGTTCATTCTCTACCCAAACCAATTTCCCCTACCGACCGTCTTTCTGGGATGATGAAGTTTGGTGTGGACCTCAGCAGCTATGGGTTATAGACAGCATTTATGGTTAACTACTGATCGTCACCGGTGTCACTATCATATTTCATTTCTATGTCTTTTACGTTAGCATTTAAACTGTGGTCTTCTGACTTTTTTAGGTGCTTCTGATCTACACTTTTCTCGTCATGCATGTTACAAAACGAAGTTGCTGCAACACTAACGTGTATCTGAGTCGTACTAAGCATTGTAGGCTAAACTTTGTCTAATGATAGTGTGTATAAAACGCAGGTATTCAAGTAGAAGTAGGCCTACAAGAGTAGATATAATCTTTGCCTGGGCCGCAACCAGCGAAAAAATTCGGAGGGGCTGATGTCACTTTTGACAACGATTATGACGTCATCGATATGTAGTCAACCAATAGGTGATCGGAGTCACTTTTTATTCCTGCTCCTGTTCCAAAAAAAGTGTCTCCAGCTCCTGCTGTTGTTCAGGAGCTCATTCGAAATTTACACACCCACTCCTGTTTCCACTCTGAAAACTTGAAAGCAGTTTCTGTTTTGCCACATGAGGCAAAAGCACTGCTAGAGCTATTTCGCCTTTACCCAATATGGACAACTTATGTTATGGTTTTAGTGCTGGGAAGCAGTTAGTGCAGTGGTTCTTAACCTGGGGTTAATTTAACCCAGGAGTAAATTTCATCTTTCTAAAGGGTAAATTTGCTAACCATAAATTACAGCAAGTATGCATTTTTATAAATTTTTACAAACCGTAATATCCAGGATTGTTAGGCTAGTTAGTAACAGGACAAAACACAAAAGTACATCCAACAGTGTTTTTTCGTAGGTTGGTGAGAGGCTGTCACGCGTCATAGAGCATTGTTACAAAGTAGGTTTACGGGTAGCCTAATCGTTGTATTGTATTGTGTAACGTCTTCACTCCCACATGCAAGGCGCTAGCTAGACTTTAAACATGCATCCCATTAACAAGGAATACACAAATATATGAAGGAAGACGAGGATACATACGTGGCGGTAGTAGAGAGTATACGCTTGATGGCGCTAATACATTTACTTTCATGATACACAAGCTTTTGAGACACACGCATGAATGACGTCATCATGATTATTATAATGTAGTACTGCGATGACTTCCATATTGATTTATAAAATGCATGAGGGAGTGGGAGGCTGCGAAGGACCAAGGGCCATCTACGTTGCAGACCTCCCTATATCACGCAAACTGGAGATGTTGCTCCTTGGATTATGATTCAGAGTTATGCTTAGTGATAAATTTTCTCTTTTTAGTTCACCTTTTTACACATGTAGGTTACCAGATTCATTTGGGCACTTCATGCGCGCAACACTGTTTCTGTTCACGACTTCATTTGGAATTTGCATGTAAAATGAGATTGTATAGCTCTTTCAGAATAAAAAAATCCTCTATTGTGTAATACATTTCACTGTTTTCATAATGGTCAGGCTCTAGCACCGTTTTCCACTTTCTTTTCACAGTATGCTATAAATTGGACAGTGAACGGCCTTTTCTGCTTCTTTAAATGAATGAGTTATTCATGATTTAACAAATGCAGGTTTCAACATTCTCTTTTATTATGTCGAAGAATATAACTTATCTAGAATTATACATGGACTTCGGATCGACTTCATCATAACAGATGATGTTCAAAAACCTCAGTGTGTCTTTTTCTCCAAAATGCCCTAAATCGTTCGATGAAGCCGTCAATTCTGTAGACCCACTTCACTCCATCCCACACATTCGTAAATGACAACCACATGTTCTTGCAGGCAAATTGCCTTCAACTTCGTGCTGTAGGAAGTATGCCTGTATCAGGTTTCGTTTCTGAAGATGTGTTAGGATTGGAAAAATCCTACCGCGTTGCTTTTGCAATAGCAAAAGAAAAGAAACCGCATACAATTGGGGAGTGACTTATCAAACCGCACACTATGGATATCATCGAAAAGAGAACAAAGAAACAAAATTATCAAGATTATTTATCAAACCACACAGTACGTTGTCGTATAAATGTTAGGTGATATTTTAGATCAAGATCACGTAACAGGCGAAATTCGAAGTTATAAGGCGGGAGTCACCCTTCATCTAGATGAGTCGATTAACGTGTAGACCTGCACGCATTTGTTGGTTTACTGTCGATATATGCGGTATATGAAGTTGAGTAAAAAGACTGAGTTCTTCATGTGCGAAAGTCTAGTGACGACTAGCGAAGTGACTGATGCTCAGGAAAAAACGAATAATTTCTTTCAAGAAAAGAAACTCGTGGAATTATCGTCGGCTCGCTATGCACATACGGCACCTCTTCTATGCTCAGTGAAGTCAAGTTTTACAACTCTGGTAAATAAGCGGGCATTGTACAATATTTCTACCCCTTCTGTTCTTCACTGACATCCACTGGCGAGTAAAACTCTTCAGAATATTTGAAAATAGTTTTGAAACATGTTAACTGCACGTGTTGATTTTATGCATAAGGGCACGGGATTGTCTTTTCAAAGTGCTTTATAAAGATGAATTGATTGATCTTCTATGTCTGGGGTTCTCAACCGGGGGGTATATGTAATGATGCTGTTGTACATTTTCCTATAGCGATAGTGAACAAAAAAAACAGGGGGTAAATTTTATGTTAGGAAGCTGGCAAGGGGTAAACGGGAGAAAAAATGTTGAGAACCCCTGTTCTATGTTGAACAAGGCTTTATTCCAAATTCATACGTTGTAAGAGTGATTTTTCCAAATTTTGGTGTTGGTTGGGCAAATAGTTTCCAACTCTGTCGAAACGCGCATTTGAAGTTATTATACCTTTTCAAATACTTATATGTGTTAGGCAGGTTCTCCTCAATGATGACCATAAAACAAAATATCGATCTCGACTAATTCCCTAAGGATGACATGAGATGAGAGCATTTCTTTCACGCACTGTTGAGAGAATTTCTTTCACGCAATCTCAGATATTGTGCGTAGAAAACAAGCACAAAAGTCTCATTGTTTCAAGTCTCGCTGCTGTTCTCTATCCATTTTACCGTTCTGATCCTAACGTTTTTGAAGATCAAAAAAGCTAGACAAAATCTCTCTTTTTCTAGCTGTTTTTCAGTCGGAAAGGGCTTGGCTCTGGCAAAACATTATCTGAGCTGCATATTTACTAGATATCACTTTTGACGGGAGTCTGTATGACCACGCAGGGTGCAAAGAATATTGCAAAGATTTTACTGTTGCTCTAAAAACGTTTGATGTATTTAATAAGAAACAAATGTATGACAGTGTAATTGTGGGGAAAGAATATGCTTCTAACAATCTAAAGATTGTAATTGTATTACATCGATGTTTCTGACGAGTTTTGATGTCGGTTTTGCGTTTGTTTATGCATATGTCTAAAGACAACTATCTGGTTTTTGAGACTTTTTTTGTGACAAGGTCTGGATTTTTTTGGTGAAGACAGGTTGGCAACCCTGCCGTAACAACAAACACCTTCATTAATAGTCTGTCGCTGTTGCCAAAGTTTAAGTTTAGGGGCTAGGTTTAGGTTATGGCTTAAGGTTTAGGTTTAGCACGTTCCTAGCAAGTCTAGTGCAGTCTAGCGCACACTTAATGTCACGTTACAGGTGATGGACGAACAAGTTTTCAAAACTGAAGGTCCGTTGGCCGACCTATTATATTGCCACTGCCTTAAGACGTCGTGGTTTTAGTGTCCAAAGGACAACGAACTGAAAACTTATGTGCCGTTACTTTGCTTTTGAGGTTACATTATACTATGGCCACAGGCCGGGCTGGGACAGAAAATAATTTGTTTTTTAGCAATTTAGCATAAAGGGCCACTGGTCATAGTTAAGGCTCATGATGTGAACAAATATAATGTATAATCCCGACGAATTTGAGAAACTCCACTGAATCAAAATTTTTAAGACAGTATTATGTAGTCCCGAAATTTGAACCGCAAATTGCGAAGAAGTTCAAAACAAATTTTCAAGACCAAATCTAATCCAAACCCAGTTAAGCAGAAATTACCAGTGTTGTTCCCGAGTCATCTTTGACGAGTCAGAGTCACAAGCCTTTCGAGTCAGAGTCATCTAAAATATTTTCGAGTCGAGTCATGACTTCGTTGAGTCAGAGTCGAGTCACAAGAACTGTCGAGGCACTTCGAGTCATTGGTTTGCAAGGTCGAGTCAAAGTTGAGTCAAGAGAAATTTCACATTTTCCTGTGTCTTTACTTTGCTATGAACTGGCGCCCAACATGCTATAAAATCATGCCCAATAAGCTAACAAATGGTGCCCAATGTTGTTTTAGCAAGTTTGATTCCAGGTTATATATCTAAGTTTTTGCCTTGTTGAGCCTTGTCTGTGACCAGCGAACCAAGTCTGTGTATCATGTACCAAACTTACAGACTTGGTTTGACATTAATTGATCCAATCCCTTTTCTTGACTCATCATAAGTGTTGCCACTCTGTTGTTACAGAAAAGTACTGGATTCCATGATGAAAAACACCAGATTCACAAAAAAACACTAGATTACAAATACGTCACATATTTGCCAGATTACGAAAAAATTGGTGTTGGTAATTGGCCAGAAAATGCATTTTAATGCAAACAAAGACTGCGCAATTGCAACTCATTGTAAACCAGACCTCTTTACCAGAAAAAAAGAAAACGGGAAATAGCAGCAATGCTTATGTCACTTTGGTCATCAATTGGCATTTGCTAAAAATTCTACCTGATTACATATTAAATTATACAAGAGCATACAAATCTGGTTTGAGTGGCTTGGTCACTGTGGTCATCTTTCGTTGTGGTTATCTTTCATAGTTTCAACTGCTTTCATAGCGGTTGAAACTCAAAACAGATTTTATGCTCTTGTTTAATTTAAGATGTAATTAAGTGGAATTTTTAGCAAGCTACAATTGCACAAAATCAAAAAGTCTCAGTTACAGTTACAATTACACAAAATTTTGTAATTTTAAATACATTAAGCTCATTCATAAAAAGATACTAGATAGCAATGAAAAAACACTAGAACACTAGATAAAATGGAAAAACACTAGATCTAGTGTTTTTTTGGCAGAGTATAAGAAATATGTACTACGCGGCTACTAGAAACACACTTTGTGTTCTTATTTATTGATTTAGATAAACCAAGTCCATTGATTTAATTACTTAACGTTGTTACAGTGGGAATGTCAAATCATGAAGTGTCTCCGTTATATACTGCATCGTTTGGTTTTTGTTGCATTCACAAAACTTGGTCGCATCTAACCAATTGCGAATTTCCGTTCTCATGCACATATTGGCAACAAATTATTTTCCGCAATGCATGATTGCACGACTAGTTCTCAACCTGCTTAAAGGTTGTGACACTATTACAGTGCTGTACCAGTCTATAACTTATGACGCAATTCCTCACGAGCATTCACTGAAAGTTTTAAATATGTGAAAACAGTAAATGTTCAATTTGACAACTTTAAACCATTTTCTTCTGGTGGCTTGACCTTGCAACGCATGTCACTTCAATGAACCATATAACCAGGGCCGAATTAAAGGGGGGCAACGGGGGCAATTGCCCCGGCCCCCCTGATGCACGGGAGCCCCCGTCATGAAATTTATTTGTTTCAAATAAAATACTCGTTTGAAAAATTTTCATGATTCACAAGCGATACAAGAATACAGTTCAATATTATATTCCTATGTTGCGTTAAGTATTAAGGGTCCCCAACAGCAACTGACTTCTCTACAAGTTTGATTGTTTGCCAGTTTTGGTAATCGCTACTGAAAAACCAAAGTATTTTCGGTTTTGTTCAATGCAAATATATTTGATTTCGCTAGTAACGTTTTCCTAATAATTGTTTCTTTTGGCATGGGTATGACTCTCTACTCGTGCGTTACACCGATTGCACAAATGCAGGGCCGGATTTACCTATATAGGCTATATAGGATTAAGAAGCCTAGGGCCTCAAGATCCAAGGGACCTCTAACTAACTGGGGTACGCATAGAGTCAATGGCCGGTATATAATCATTTGGATTAAACTTCGTCAAAATTTTATGTCTTATTTATTATTCACGAAATTTAGTTTTATTTAACTTTCGTGTTGATAAAGCCAGACTCTTCCAACGACTTTCCATGAATATCAATATGACGGTTGGTCAAGCCGCATACCAACTATTGTGTCGATATACTCAAAGCACGGGGGCTGCATTTGCTGAATCGTACCGATTGTTCGTGCGACTCTCAAAAGAAATTGTGACTGTTCATGTTTGAAATGCACCTGATCAGTGGCATAACTGACGGGTGGCAGGGGCGCAAACCGCCCCCCTACCAAGCTAAATGTAAAAACCGGGCCCCCACCTATAGCTTGTATTTTGGTATTTACTATTCCTTCGGTTTCAGTAGATTGTTATTTTCTTACGTTTTTCGGAGTGTTTTCCGGTGATTCTGGGTTTTTGTATAGCCGTTCAACACCGGATTTGCTGTTGTTTCTCAACTATTTTCTGAGTGTTAGCCAGTGAGTTCCCTTCGTATCCCTGGCTCAAACCTCTAGTTACGTCATTGCACCTGATCAAAGCAGGGTTGTACTGCAGATAAGAGCTATGTGTAGGGCTAGCTGCACTATCCTACAATAAAAGCATAGTTGTTTCTTAGGCGACTGAGCAATACGGTAGTTTTGTCAGCGTTTGTATCGCGTATAGCTCGATTGGTATTTTTAGATGTGATTCTGTCCATTTGAATTTTCTTCAGTAAAATCATTCAGAAATCAGATTACTAATGAGAACTTGCGCAAGTTTGTACTGCTTCCATGCTAAGCAAATCAGACCAGATCTTGATGAACTTGAATAGCAAGCAAACGTCACTTTGCCAACTGTCAACAGCATAACTCTTCCCCAACGATACAGGGAAACAGCAAAAAAATACAAAAGCGGGTTTGGGTCTGATGCCTTAGATTAGTGGTTCTCAGTTTATCCAACCACACACGCACCTTTATTTCTTAGCTTGATGGTTACTACAGTAACTGCTCGGGAGAAAGGTCCTTTACAAGATTCAAGAGAATTAAAACTGAATTAAACGGTCGCAATGTTCCAGAAGAGGTTGGCCATACTAAGCATTCGATGCATTAAAAGTGACGAACGTAGGCAAACACATTGTAATGGATTCTTAGATAATTTTGTTATGAAGAAGGCAGGACAAAAACTTTTTAACTGTTTACTTGTGTTCAGCCTTACTTGATTCGATGATTGTAGCTTTCCATTTCTTTATACGTCTTTCAATAATGACAGCATAAGCGAAATTTAAACCAGTCCAGTCGCTACGGTGGGTATTGGTGAGCTCAACCCTTCTAAATTTATATATGAAACACTATAAATCAGTAAAGATTTTATCAAATTTTCAGAATGTCAAGTCCCCTTGCACAAATTTAAATCCCCTATTCAAGACTTACTGGCGACGGTTCTGTTTTTTAAACCTCACATCTTTCCACGCGACAGTTCAGTTGCGTTCGATGCTTACCAGTCTGAAAAATAAGAAACTCGCGAATCGTGAACCTAACAGTTACAACCATTTGGGTGTGTACGTGGCGAGTTTTGCTCGTGTGTGTGAGATTTTTACAGCCGTGGTAAGCGAGTTGCAACGTGGTCCTCACGTTGTGCTAAAGTCTTTATGCCGCCACACATACTATATAGGTGCAGTGTGTTTGTTTTTTTTAAACACAGATAAGAAAATGCAGATGTGGTTCTTATAAAAAACGTAGGCCATGTGTTTTGTCAAACATTTCATCTACAGCGATTTCGGTTGGTTTGCCTGTGGCGGTTCCCTTTCATTGAGCGGTCTGTTATGAGCAGGTCTGTTTTGAACGGTCACCGCCTGTGGCAGTTAATAATCCTGTTCCCGCCAGCCAAGTAGGATTTCAACAGTTCCGTGCAATTGAACGCTTTTTCGTCGAAGGCAGCAACGAATGCAGTGATCGTGGGCACTCCAGTAATTATTTAGAATTTTTTACTGACCTATTTTCAGAGTACATTTTCGGATTTTCGCAAATTGCTTTTTCGCTTTCCATTTTTTCCTCACAGCAATGGGAGTTGGGTCCTCAAAAGTGGATTAGCCTAGGGGCCAGAGATGAGTGGACTGTGAAATTTTTCAGTCCGAGTCCAGTCCTGATCCGACAAAATTGAATCCGATCCAGTCCTGATCCACAAAATTTTTGAAAATCATCAGTCAGATCCAGTCCTGATCCGCCCATGCAAAATAATGAATTTTTATTTTGCCTCTTGAGGCAAAAGCACCACTGAAGCTATTTTGCCTTCAGCTAAATATGATTGGGTTAAGGCAAAATAGTTGTACGAGTGCTTTTGCCTCATGAGGCAAAATAGACATAGCCTTTTAGCATTTCCAAAGTTTACCAAGGCAGTGTCTATTTTGTCTCATGAAGCAGAAGCACTGCTGGAGTTATTTTCCCATTAGGAGAATTTGATTGTTTGGATTAGTCAAATGACAAGGACAATACAGGATACACTTGGATTAGCATAAAGTCCTTGTAACATGACCTAAAACCCCAAACCTGAAACCAAACCCAAAACCTAAACTCAGATTAACCTACACACAAAACCTAAACCCAACACCCAAAACCTAAACCCAACACCCAAACCAAAAACCTATACCCAAAATTAAACCTAGACCCAAAACCTAAACCTGAAGCTTGATCCTTAAACGTAACCCCTAAATGTAAGCCCAAAACCAATGGTTCTTCCACATTTTTCAAGCAGCGACCCATTTTGTAACTCAATTCAACCTTTCGACGCCTTCCAAAATTTTCCAGTAGTCAGACATAGGAAATGCAGTTGTGTTTGCACAATAGAAAATCACAATGTCTAAAAAGTAACGTACGATATCACTATGCTTAACAAAAATCATTTATTAAATTGATGCACATGGCAGCATCAGTTAGGGAGACCCGTACTGTTACAAATAACTCCCCAGCACGACTCATTCAAAACTAGAATAACTCCCAAGTTAGCTACAGCAATCAGATATCTAATTTACAAACGCAGCACATTCTTCGGTCACAAAGTTAATCGTGTGTTGCCGAAAGCAACAGTACTGTAATGGCTGTAATCACACTTAAAACAATTCTGAATGAAAAAGTAGGCTATCGGTTTTGCAGGTAACAGTAGCGCAGCCAGAATGAGACCGAAGAGGCCATGTCCCCCCCAAACAAAATTGCTCAGATCTTTGCTGGTAGCCTACTTTGTATAAATTTTCAGCTGTTAGAAAATAAACGGAAGTGACAGTCGGACTCAAGACGACGTCAGTGACTGACGCGTCATTGACTGGCCCATCCCGAATAAAATTATTGACTGCGCTACTACCAGGTAATCCTATTATTTTGACTACGACAAAAGTGGTTCTATATACAAAATTTAAAATATGCAAGTAATTATGAATATATTTATAAGCTCTCGAGACTCTAGAAAAAAGCACAAAACCCCCAGTTGATAACCACTGCCCTAAACCCCAAACGTTTTGAAAAAGTAGCCTGCATAAAAAGCATTCACATCAAAGACGTAATCTCTTCAAGCTAAGCCAAAGGAAATGGTGAGAGCAGAACCAGCGGACACTCGCACAACAGGCACAGACACTTACCACTCAACTATGTTCACGTTACTACTAGAACTCAAAATTATAAATATGTATTGGCAAAGGTGGATACAGTTCGAATGGCAAAATGATCTCAGAAGAGCTTTTGTCATTGACGGCAAAATTACACTGCCATTTAGCAAATCTGTAAAATCGGATCACAACTAAATTTTTGATGCGTTCAGAATAATCACATTAATACAAAAAATATTTTCTCAGTCCGATCCGGTCCTGATCCAGCCAAAATTGGCTTCAGTCCTGATCCAGTTCGATCCAGTCCTGATCCGTGCTCATCTCTGCTAGGGCCTCGCATCAGTTAAATCCGGCCCTGCACAAATGTCACGAAAACGTTACTATTTGCGTGTTAAATCTAGTGGTTGCTGACTGCTGTTTAGTATCAAGCAATGTTGCCACTGGGGTCAATATCGTTAATATCAGATTGTTACCTTCTTCAACATCAAATTTTTTCGCTACGGTTTCAAAAAAAAGCTAAATGCTTCTAAAAGCGCGAGCATCCTCGTTGAATCCGAAACAAATATCGCCGTTAAATAGAGAAGTCGTTTATAGTTTACGTAAAATATTAGTCTCAACGCAGCTAAGAGAGCTTCTTTAGTTTTAAACGCTAACCAAACACACATTCGGGCGAGAGATTGATAAAAGGAAATTAAAAATCATGAATCTAGCTTATTTTCGTCCTAAAATAAAAGAAATTTGGAAAAAAGCAATCCAGTCAACATCAGATTTGTCGCCAAAACATCAAACATCAGAAATTTATCTGAGAACATCACATCTGATGTCATGTCAAAATATCAGAAGTGGCAACACTGGTATCAATGATCCCGAACTTCTGGGGCAGTCTCGAAGTCGCCGCAGCCGAACTGCCCCTTTGTTTCGTCATAAAGGGTAACGTGCGGTGGAAACGCACTTTTCTTCCGATGATTACTATCGTTGTGTTACACCAGGGGTTCTCAAACTTTCTCTGGCCAAGTACCCCTTCAGCATTTCGGTAGATGAGCATGTACCCCTGAACATGGGCGCCGGAAGGAATTTTTCCAGGCAAGGGCCAAAAGTGGATTTTCCAGGGCAGTGGTGTGGGAGGCGGGGGTGCAGGAGGTGAAAGCGCACCTCCAAAGTTTTGATTTGTTGAAATCCGGTCAAAATCTCTAAAAATCCGGGCAAAAATTGTGCCCAACGTTTGCACAAAAACACATGAATCTTTTTTTGAAGGTCACGCCAAAAATTGTTGTTTATAGGAGAAAATTTGTTGGCAAAAGTCACACAAAACGTTTTGGCC
>Ga0210059_1004405_pt1 | contig 22706 bp, 11 predicted proteins | sample Ectturendosymbi2_FD_188042 | JGI IMG/M metagenome (GOLD analysis project Ga0210059, IMG submission 188042) | Ecteinascidia turbinata endosymbiont from Florida, USA - Sample 2 (SPAdes) (version 2) | ecosystem: Host-associated > Tunicates > Ascidians > Unclassified | place: Key West, Florida...
GCACTGCTCTGTTCATTCGCATCACTTTATTTCCACACCAGGAGCTCCAAACCTTGCTCAGCAGCCTGAACATGAGCGGGAGCTTGCCGCTGCTTAGCAACGACGGCAGCGGTTTGACTTCGTGTGACCCGGTCGTGACCTCGAGCGGACCGTCTTCCGTAAACAAGGATTTGACCTCGTTTGACTTCCTCGCATCCCACGAAGCCGGCCTGGCTCGCAACGAAAAACGCAAGCACTCGTCGTCGTACCTCAACTTGACCGACAGCGGAATTTCCCCTTTGCCACTGAGCGTGTTACGTGATCTCAAAAAGTTCGTGACCCTCTTCACGTGATCTTGAAAGTTCGTGACCTCCCTCCTCTTCATCAGCTGTCTGTCCTGAACTTGGACGAGTACGAATTTTGAAAAGAGAGTTATATTTTCAGCTTCACCAACCCTCATGTGAGGACCAAGAAATAGAATGTTTTGTTTGACGATCGTGGAACGTCTTCACTTTGCATTTTACGCTTCGTCGTTTACAGTTTACTTTCTTCAAAGCCAGTATTTTTTACGCCATTTACACGAGTTTTTCTAGCCGTGTATTGCGTTCTCCCCGCTACAATCCTCGACGTTCCTGTACACGCGCGACAATCGCACAATGCGGCCCTCGTTGTTACGTCACAGTGACGACGACATTCTGCGTTGCGTCTCTGATGTCATCAGTCCGAAGTCGTTAGCAGGCCTACTTTTAATCAAACGCCGTCTTTCCGGCCTCGGTAATCCACCAATCACAAGCTAGTACGTCATCATCAGGCATCTGGTTGTTTTGGACGATGCTATTATGACGCGCGGTCTCAGAGTCTGTTGACATTGTTTGAGTTTTGCTTTTTCTAGAATTTTTTGCACTTTTTCATAGTAAGAATTTTTGTACGCGAAACCAAACTTCTTCATGCGAACAATATCTTTCTCGAAATCGAAGCTTTGCCTTCTGATACATCACTACATCAATCCCGCGATCGGAAGTCTCCGTAATAATTCAAATGATGCTTATTTTTTGGAGTCGGCTTTGTAAGCAAAAGCGACACCACCTCCCACGTCGTTTAACAACCCGTTGACAAGCAAATATAAGCAAATAAGTGTGGGAACAAAGAAACAATTTGCAACATCGTCCATTCACAGTGAAGCGAAATTTTGACCTGATTAAATAAATCTCCTACATTTGGTTAGACCTATTGTGCATGATTTTGTTGGTTGATGGTTTTTGATTTTAGACGATGCCTTTGTGCGATTAGATGTTCCATCGTGGACTGTGGTTCTTAGTGTGAAAGCTGGTTCGTCTGTTTCCAAGTATTCGACGTCGCATGGTAGTTTCGGTTCTTGCCAGTTTTTCCTGTTACCAAATCGCTTTATTCAATCCCACAGTGTTTCCAATCAGTTTTCCTCTGGCCTGTATAGTTTCAAAGTAGTACTCGCTTGCACATTTTGTAAACCTTTTTCGCAATCCGACACCTGACGATAGTATTTCATATCGAACAAATCAATTTGGAGAGTATTTTTGATGGACGTGAGAAACTAGGAGCACAGTCGTCCAGCGAGCAACCGGCAGCAGAAGCCTCTGGTGTCGGAGCCTTCACAAGTTTTGCAACTCTTCAAAACCAATTTGCATTTTCGTCGCCATCTTGTAAAAGCGCACGGTTGAAACTCAGGTGCTCAAGATACAGTTGCGTCCAAGTACTTCTTGCATCCCCCCCTCCCGCTAACCGTCTCCATCAGGGCAGTAACCAGGGGGGGCGCAAGGGGGACGAAACCTCCCTAGAAAAACTTTTCGCCCCCCTGGAAATATGTGTTGGACATTTTTTAAAAATATTCCACATAGTTCAAAAAGTTTGGGCGCCTCTCGGAAAATTCTTCGCCCGTCCTGGTGTCCCAAGCTGGTTAAGGGTCTGGTCTCCATCTGCTGTAGCATCGTGAAATGGGGGTTGCGAAAAAATGCTCGTGCTTGTGCCTAACTTTATTTACATCAAAATGTGCGATTTTATTTATTTATTTATTGTGCTTTTAATTAATTTTTTGTCTATAATTCTGACATTAGTGCTTCAGTTCTAACCACGTTGCAGCAATTGCTGACCTAATGGTGTATTTGCATAGAACATGATTGTTTAACCTTAGCTCCGACTAACACTGTGATTATTATAATGATAAAATTATATCATTCGCTATTTTGCAAATGATATTGGTTTAAAATATTGACATTTTATCACATGTGAAGAAGCCACTCTTGAAAGGTTTTTGTCGTATTCCCATTGGATGACGACGACCAACTCACACGACTCACAACGTCACAGACCCCGAGGATTTCCGCCATTGGTTGCTTTTCTGAGCGGAGCAGCAACTGAACCAATCGTTGCTGACCTCCGCACACGAAGGCCATCTTTACTCCTGCTGCTTTGCCGCACTCGTGCTCCACCTGACCCTCTTGACTGTGAACTTTTTCTCTCCACAGCAAAGTATCAGCTTCGAGATGGAAACTAATTTGCGGTCGTCTCTGCTCGTTTAGGTTCACTACAAAAGAACTCTTCACATACTCGTTTGTTAAAAAACTTAGTTTTCTTTCCACTTTATGCATTTTTATGTTGTCATTGATGGATTGCTTGGTGTTGGGTTTGTATTTTAGGAAATCGCTCAGCGGGGTTGAAAGACGTCCAAGAAACTTTGCATATCCACCGAAAATGTTCCTTACCACGCGCAGTGGAAGAGCACAGCTGCGTAGTTTCAATCCTTTGCTGAAATATTAATTTGTTCTTTCAGGAAACTGTAACTCGCGCTCAAGAAATGTACACCGGCCGTGTTAACAGTATTTATGGAAAGGGATTAATCTACATCAATGTCTTTTTTGCTCTATTGTGCATTGGATGACCTAGGCCCGTAACCAGGTTTTAAAGTTTGGGGGGAAAATACTATTTGGAGGGGAAAGATTTTAGTTTTTATTATATGTTTGAAGCAATTGTTTCTGGGCACAAAATAGTTTGCGTGTCACTTCCCCTGAATGCCCCCCCCGTGGCTGCAGGCCTGGGATGACCCAAAAGGCAACCATGGTTTCAACACAGCATAAGGACAGCGTCTATCAAAACGAATCCTTGCGCAGTAATGAATGAAATCCTGCGATGTTTACCGAGTATATATTTCGCTTGCTGAGCAGACATCTTCAGGTCTTAGTTTGTTTTTTAATGGATTTACTCGAACGAGTGCTATATTTGTTCAGTAAACTCACGTTCAGATTTAGAAGACAATTGCAAATATTTTCGAAAAATTATTGCATAAAGAGCAAGAGCTGCGAATGTTTTCGTGAGCTTTAAAATTTACAAGAAAATCGTCGCAGTGTCTACACAAAGTGCTGCTGGTATGAAAAAGGGGATTTTATTTTGCTTCGTCTCCCACAACAAACACTAGAGAAACGCTGTTGGTACCGTCAATATAAAGCGCTTGGCGTTCGTGTTTTAAAACCGGGGGGGAGGTTTCGTGCAAACAATACATCACCGGTTTTCTCGAGGTTCCAACTCGCTTGCGGACACTTATATCTTGGACTTGCTTTTCCGCTCGTTTATGATGCATTTATACAAAACCTTTGACGTAAATCACTTCAGGTTCGGTGCTTTATTCCACTGTTGTGTGTGAGGTGGTCTTCCACGTACTTTTTGTAGCTTGCACTAACCCTGTGATCTTCTATTGTGTATTTTTCTAATATAAAAGTGTCTGCGTGCTGGCATTTATTCTGTGCGTTGCAGCCTACTCTTCACCACCTTAAAATTGGATTATTAATGAGTATTTTCCGCCTTGTGAGGTCTTTTAAATGAATCTCCTGCTTCTGGCAACTTGCCCAAAAACAAAATCTAGTTTTCACACCAAAACTTCAGGAAAAGCCATGGCTAAAGGAACGCCAAAACAGTGGTTGTTTTTATCCAGAAAATACGGTTGATATTGTATTTGTCGATGTAGTAACAGGGAATTCCTCGCTTTTTGGAAGTCGACCAAGTCGTTCTCAAACCCCATACAAACCCAGGCTGCGTCTTTGTACCAGTGTTGCGGATTCGGAGGTAAAATATCCAACTCCTTTCTAAAATTTCCGACTCCTTAACGTCAAGGGAATGAAAATTTGCTGTTAAAAACAATGGAAATCGTGGTGCACTGCAAAAAATATCTGTTTCAACAAAAGTTTCATGAAAAATTGTACCATTTCAACAAGAATTTGTTATTTAGGAGTGTGATGTAAAAAATAATCTAATTGGACATCCGGAGTCGGACAAAAAATCCGACTCCAACTCCCAGTGTTGTTAGGAATCCAACTCTACCCAAAAAACTCCCACTCTGCAATCCTGATTTGTGCAGCAGTGAATGAGACTGAAGATCAGCATGACAAGTGTGGTCCAACTGCCAACTGCAGGCCGCATGTGGTCCGTCACAGCGTTTTCAGTGGCTCGCAGAAGCATTCAGGACAAGTCTTCCAATCTGAAATTTGTTGAACGTTTGGCGTTAATGTTGTCTCACTGAATTGCTTGCGCTGAATAAGCAGCATTTGCCCATGAACAGAATCGAAGCCAGGAGACTTTCTGTTTCTATAGAGGGTTTTAACAGCTATCTAGCTCTATCGGCTGGCGATTATTGCTGGAAAAATCCGAGCCTCTAAATCCGCTTTTGTGGCCCAATTTTGAAGATTAAATGGCTTGCAATAATTTTCAAAATACTGCTCTATTTTTTAATTTTTTTAATACGCCGCCACCACCTCATGTCCATGATAATTAATGGATTACATGGAATTGATTAAACTTACACAAACAAAAACTTCGTGTCTTTACTTATTGATAAGCCATCTTAATTAGCCTACTGAAGTAAAAATGTGGCAGTTCCAACAAGCATTGTTTACAGGTTTCCTCTCTAGGTAAATAAAAGACTGCTACGCAAAGAACACTTTGTACTGATATGTTGTGTTGTTATTTGCATTGCAGTGTATGAACTTGGGGATAGCAATAGAAAAATCGATAATCATAATTTAAAAATACTCAAAACATTTATTTCAAAAACATTTTCACATTGAAATCAGAAAGACACATTTCATTGGATGCATTTGAAAGCACATTGCACAAATTTCAAGCACAAACGTGGTAAGTATGTATGTACAATTCATCGATATTTACGACCTGGACGTTTTTAAGGAAAACTATACCCTTGTTTGCAATCGCCAAGCCGCGACACACGACAAGCGAATAAAATCTGTACCTGGCACGGGTCTATAAAACCAACGATTTAATGCACGTGTAAGTTTATAGTAAGTCATTGAAAGCATAAAATGCGTTGCTCTACGTCAGGGGCCTCCAAACTACGGCCAGAGAAGCCATTTCACCCGGTCGCAGAGACATTTTGTCAGTAATGAAAAAATAATATATCTACGAAACATTTGTCAATTTGGTATAATGCAACATAAGCCAAGCAATCAGAATGCGTGAGGTCTCAGGCCCTTGAACTGTTGTGCAGTAGCTTATTTGAGCCTTTAACAAAAAAGTTTGAAGACCTCTGCACTACGTGAAAGGCCAATGAAGATTTAAGCATAATGTTTAGTTCAAATGGCCAGCTTACATCAAGAAAAAGAGAGCAAATATTTAACTGTTTAATTCGTTGACTTCATATCGAGGCCTCGCATTAGGAAAAACTGGAACTGCAAACACACCACAAGGCATGAACATGATTCCATGTAACCTCACACCAGTACCGCAGCCAAGAAGTTCGTTCGGGAGGGGCCAGCCAATCACGTCGTCAGTCACTGACGTCTTTCTAACAGTTGAAACTCGATACCAAGCACCAGTAAAAATCTTAGAAAGTTTGTTTCGCGGGTGGGGAGCATGGCCTCTTCGGCCTCATTCTGGCTGCGTCACTGCCTCACAGGGAAAACATTTACCACTCGATAAAGATGTGCTTCAGCCTCGTAAAATTTACAAAATTGAGAGATTCAACTTTTTCCAGCCGTGGATATCTGTTCGAACAGCACGTGTTGTAAAAAAGCTAAAGCATGCATCGAAAAGATGGAAATTTGTCTATTTTCTATATATATTGTTTTGTTTGTAGGTCATATTCGAGGTCCATATCACTTTGGTTAGTGGTAAGTTGGTAGACTTATACCTAAAATACGAAATATGTACACAACACAGAGGAAGGTTGCACTGAGCATTTATACATCGCAAGCAATGCCCAGAGCGAGCGAAAGAGAGGGTAAATGCTTGTAAAAAATAAGCAGTGATTACAAGTAGTAAACACGTGAACCATAGACGTACGACAAGGGATCTTGCGGGGCAGCAGTTCGCCAATCACTGTTACGATTATGAAACTCAGGCGAATCAGGTCAGCGCCATGTGAATATTCAGGAAAAGAATTTGTTTTCCTGGTAATGGAAAAACGTCACGACGAACAGGCTAGAATGACTTGCCAAGTTCAATGACTTGAGTTTTAAGCAGGACTGCGGAGTAGGAGGTTTGTGGGTGGAGTCGGATCAGACAATCCAATTAACGGATCCGACAATCCAATTAACGGATCCGACAATCCAATTAACGGATCCGACAATCCAATTAACGGATCCGACAATCCAATTAACGGATCCGACAATCCAGTTAACGGATCCGACAATCCAATTAACGGATCCGATAATCCAAGTAACGGATCCGACAAGCCAATTAACGGATCCGACAATCCAATTAACGGATCCGACAATCCAATTATCCAATTGTATCACGCTCCTCAGTTAGATATCTCTGTTGAATTGGCACGCAGAAACGTTTGTTGAAACAGAGAATTTTGCTGTGCACCACGATTTCCATTGATCGCTAATTGCTAACAACCAAACTTCATTCCTTTTGTGTTGAGGTGTCGGAGTCAGAAATTTTGAAAAGGTCGGAGTCGGGAGTTGGAAAGGTCGGATATTTTATCTACGACTCCGCAAGCCTGGTTTTAAGTTGAGCTTCTGGAAGATTTTCAAATGGCCAAGAATGTGCACTAATCACAATTTTGAGTAATCCAGTGGTTCGAAACCTGTTTTTATTTCTTCCCTTAGTTTTTGGTATTTTGCAGAAATTAGCAGTAAATTTGAGAATTCACACCTGACTCGCAAGAAGAATCTTGATACCAATTGGCATAAAAAATCGGGCAGATTTTGTAATTATGGGAAGAGAAAACTGCTGCTTCATCCAAAGAGCCTATTTATACACCTATATTCTCAGCTATGTCTAAAACAAAAATATAATAAAATGAAAAAAACGTCACCACAACATCGCATTGAACTGTTTCACAGCAATTAACGGGTTTAGAAACCAGGTGAAAAACGAGTTTAGAGACACACGCGCTCTGTTACTCGAAATCAACTTTCAACCACTTTTGTATGATACCCAACTTATGTCACAGAGAAGCTGAATTATTTAAACAAGCCAAGATTTTTGGACGACCCCCTCCAAACGCCTGGTCTGGATCAGCCACTGACTTCATTGCACAAAGCTGCTTTAGAAAGCTCAGTAATTACGCAATGTTTTCCTGAAATTCAATGTCGCTGTTCTAAAAGTCTGCTTTAATCTCTGACGTGGCCAGGATTTTGATTGTGGACAGACAGACAGACAGACAGACAATTTTATTTAACATCTGAAAAATCAGATATCAGGTGGAGAGGGGGAAAAATGTTGTAACCTGTTGAATCTTCAGAAACAGTATTTAAGGCAAAATGAATTGCAAAAAGGAACACCTTACTTTCTGCACAGAACTTCCATCCATTGTTTTCGTAACCCAACTTTGATTCAAATGAACGTTTACGAAAATCCTGATCATTCTTTTCATGGTTTTGTACAGTTCTGTTTTTGAAATGGAGACGTCATGGACCCTTAAGTGATGCGCTCAAGTTTAATTCAGTTTTCATTCATCGGCCAACATTTCGGTGAATTCATCGTAGGTCAGATCACAACAAATGTTTTGAAAGCATTTGGGTTTTGCGATTCAGGCCACAATATGTCGACTTATCCTTCCAGTTGTTTTTGTGAAATGTTTTTTTTTGGATGAGACTTGCGTTGGAAATAAATCTTTCCAAAATGTATTTGGAACTATATTTTTCTGCGACATCCTGCAAATATGATGGGTCTATTCTTGCAGCTTGTACCTCGATTTTCCACGGGAAACGAGTCATTTGCTTCTTTCCTTGATTAAAACAGCGAACAGCTTCGTTGCTTCGTCCAGTTTTGAAATGACAGCGCGCTAAATCAAAACATCTTTTAAAATTCTTCCATCCCATGCAGTCCACTGATTTTAACCCATTAAACCAAAGTAGGGCTTTGTCGTAATTATTCATTTGATAATAAAATTCAGCAATCACAAGGAAACAGCTCTCAATGTCATCAAAATAATCTTCGTTTTTTCCCGTCTCCCAAAAAATTTTCGCTTCCCAGAATTCCGCTATAGCTCGTTCAAAGTGTTTCATATGGAAATACCTATGTCCTCTCGTAAAATGCTCGCTGGCCAAGCAGTTGTTTGAGGAAAGACTTACTGACGCATTTTCAAACATTTCAAACGCATTACAAAGTTGTTCATGGTTATCATTAGTCATTGCATACACACATACAATCATCATCCAAGAGCAAAATAACCGGTTTCCATGAAAATCAGGTTCCCCAAGGTCTCTCCATATCATATTGGCTTTTGTGAAATAGGAAAATGCTTGCTCTTTTAAATGGTCCATTGTCACCCGATCTTCATTTTCGAAAGTATAAGCATTATCTCCCAACCCTCTTGCCAGGTAACACTGTCCAGAGAGAAACTAATTTTCGGCCGCCTGGTTGTCGTTCGGCGATCCAAGCAACAACTGCTTTCTGATATCCAGCTCTTTCGTGAACTTCCGGAGTCCTGCAGTATATTCCAGCATCATGCTTTTGCACAAACCGATCATGTTAAAGCAGTTTGCTAAAACCATTAAGGAAGCTTCATTGTTGTTGTTAGATTTGAAAAAATTTTTTGCTGTCTTAAATGCTTTTGATGATTCTTGATAACGACCGATGCTAAACAAACATTGCGCAGAGTGGAAGTGGTTGAGCGCCATCTTCATGTCAATATTGCGGTAACTTTTCAAACTGTTCCTTATCGTCTTCTCTTTTCCATAGAAGTCCAACGCTTTGCTATAATCTTGTTTCTGACAAAAATAAGCTCCAATTAAATTCAAACAATCTGCTGCCCTTGGCAAACAATCTGTTTCATTGGAGTGCTCCCAAATGCCCAGTGCCACAAAAAGATTTGTGTACGCGTCTTCCAGCTTGTTCAGATTGAATTGGCAACGACCCAGGTTGTAATAACAGAGCGCTTGATCATTTTTCGTGCTGTCTGCAAGCGCCATTTCCAGCCGAATAGACAGTTCTGTTTCAAAATGCCGCTCAGCTTCTTCGTAATTTCCAACCAGAAAAAGACAAATTCCTACCATAGTTTCACAAGTGGCTGAGTCTGAGTTCATTGACAAATTGTTGAAACTTATAGCGCTTAAAAACATCATAGAATATTTGATAGCATCTTTCCAATAGCGAAGGCCAAAGTAGCATAGACCTTGGTTCAGGAAACAAGCAATTTCATCTGCTTTGTAAGGATATGTACGTGGAGTTTCCCTTCTCAGTGGATATTCGTCTTTGAAGTGCTTAAGCGCCTCTGTGAAACGACCTATTTGAAGCAAGCATATCCCCTTTCTGTTAATGATATGCGTTGTATGACTTGTCTGAACGCGTTCACCTCGAATTTTACATGCCACATTGTAACAGCGCAAAGCTTTATACCATTTCTTATTTAGAAAATAGCTGCTAGCAACAGACAGTACTACTCCTCTCACAATCGACAAAGAGTCATCATCATCAGGTTAAGGCAATGCGCAAAGCTTCCTTGCTTCCTCTATTGTTTCATCATGAAAGCCAAGCCAAAATAAAGCAAGAAGCTTATCCAAATGAACTGCTGTTTGAAAAAAGGCCTTATCGTGGATATCAAGAAACAGGCAAACTTCACGTTGAAGTCTCAAAACCGTTCCGAAAAACTTTACGGCCGCACATTCCCCTATCAACTGCACAACTTGTAAACATGCATCGTCCACACGGTCAGCTACATGAACGTAATCGTCCTGACGTCCTTTTTCTGTATACAATTCTAGGCGCAACTTGCACGCAATTGCCAATGTGTGCAGGATGTCATGGACGAAGTCATTATTTACTTTCCTTCCAGCAAGTAAATCGCGCACAACTTCAAAGTTTGACGTTGATTTTAAGCAAAAACGCCTCTTCAGTGCACACAGAAACAAAGAAATACTCCTGTAAATCACCTTTTTCAAATTAAGCTGCTGTTCTCGTCGAACTTTATCGAGACTCCCGATCGGTTCGAACTGCCTGAGATCTTCTTTCACTTGATTTTGAAGTTGAGTTAAAGACATTGACATTTGCTCTTTTTCAACACCCTGCTTGAACGTTTCGTGCAAGTTCTTGTCACCTGAAACAAAACAAGTATTCATCAAAATATCAGCCAAGTGATAGCCGTTCTTAAGATCTTCTTCTCCTCTCAGGTAATTCAACATTTGTTGGACTGGCTTGATCAGCTCTGTGTTCCGTGATTTTTCTCGTGTTGCTTGTCTACCAAGAGGAAACTTGCACGCAAATGGGACCATTCCATCAAAGCAGATTCCACGAGGTGCGTGAGCGTCAAAGAACCAGTTACCCTCTTCTGTTTCAAGATCATTGATATGTGGCAAGTTTGCGTGAGGAATGATCGTTTCTCCCAGGTTTATCAGAATAAATTGAAAAATAACTGAAACCCATCTGAAATATTCGAGTATTCGTTCATAATTTGGTTTTCCCTGAACGCCATCTTGCAATAAAATAATGTGTTCGAAATCGGAAAAGGGAGTAATTTCTTTCCTGGCCAACAAGCCCATTCCAACCAGGGCGTAGGTGCATGGTGGGGGTCCGTGAAGATGGATGCAGTAACGCATTATGTTATCTATTAACATGTTATAATCTTCGAATATTTATGTTTGTAAATTTTCCACAGGTTCTATTTCTATGGAAAAATCTTTTTGATTTGGATCGTTGAAGCTTGGGATGGTTTGTAGTTGTTTTCTCACTTTTCCTCGCATGCTTTCAACTTGAATCGCAACGTGCTTTGATTTTTCAACCAAGTCTGCTCTCTTTCTTTTCGAATTAGCCTTTTGAAGCAAGTGTGCACAAAGCTGGGGCAAATGCTTTTTCACAGTTTTGATATTTTCTGGTTCTCTGACAATAGCAGCGTTGTACAAAATTGCGCTTCTGATGAGAGATATCTTGTCTGGACTTTTGTGACGATATTCACGCGCCATTCGATAAAACAGCTCAGCTGACTTGCGCTTGTTCGTTTCTTTTCCATTTTCGTCACACATTTGTTGTAGTTCAACAGCGTATTTTTGAAGAATAGTCAGCATTATCAACAGGAACGCCGCTTACTCCATAGACTGAGTTACCTGTTTTCTGTACACGACACGAAAAAGCGAGTTTAAAATGCTCGTATAATATTCCACCATGCAAGATTATTCCTAACTTGAAAGCACTAGTGGAACGTCTATTTTCTGTCACTCTGGAACAGTGTTATTCAACCGAATAAACGGCAAACCAACGCGTGTAACGGTCAACTACGAGCGCATGCCACTGCGTAACTGCATGTGTCCAAAGGTTGAAGGTTAAATTAGAAGAACCTTGTCTTTGACTTCTTGTGTTGCAGATTGGTGTTTCTCTATGTGGGGCAACACAATAAGTCAAGAATAAATCTATCTAGATATTGCTGAAGTGGGGCATGGAAATATCTTGACGGTATGTAGAAATGATTAAAGTGTGATAAAACAAGCATTCGTTATTTATTACTATGATCTCATTGTTTGCTCTTCACTATGGTTCGTTAGATTACTTTTGAATAAAAGTGAATTGTGTAAAAATATTAAGAAGCGTTGCAAGTGCTGAGTTACAAAAGGATTTGGAAAACCTTTGAAAATTGTAGAACGACTAATAAATACAACATTGGGCCAGAAAATGGAACTTCCCGCAAATCACCAGCACCAGGGTAGCAACCAGCTGATATTTTCTGGAGGGAGAAAATTATTGTAACGTGTTGTTGTACCTAACAACTAAACATATTTTTGAAAATCTCGGGAGGGTGGCAAGTGCCCGGTTGCTCCCCTTAGTTACGTGCCTGACCAGCACAGCTGCAACTGTGAGCTTGGTTGTCCGAGCATCCAATCAAGAAGAAAGCGCTCTGGGAAACCTTAAGTGTACAGATGAATAGATGTCAAAGTATTAAACTTTATCCTATGAAGGGTACGACACATCGTAAAATGCATATTTGGCTAAAACTAGAGAAACCTTCATTCTAAAGTAATTTTTAACAGCCGGTTATTGATCTACTACAGGTTTAATATTGGCTATCGATTGCATTTGTTAATGTTTTACTGACATTCCTACTATGATTTTTAGTGTTTAAACCGTCAGCATACATTTGGAATTTGTGCAGAAAAAAATTTTGACGCAAGTCAAAACAAGCATTCGCTGCGGATTGATGTCTTTTGTGCTTAGTTTTCTCTTTCTGTTTTGTTCTTGTTAAATGTGCACTAATGGCTCAAAGAATAATGCTTGGTGTGGAGCCGGCACGCTAGTCGCTATGGTTTCATTCCATGTCAACTCGCTGCAGTAAAATGAGCTGTGTTTGTTTCAAAACAAAAAATTACTGCTTTTTCTTTCTCCAGTTGTTTTCTATGGCGTTGTTTGATTACGTGAGATTGTTGTTCGTGTTGAAGTGGAACTTGCCCGAGGTTCCACTTGCAATTGACAAACAAACCCTCATGATTCTCAGAGAGAGTCAGTGGCCAAATTAAAGCAACGCTCAACGAACTTGACCAAAAACACGCTTTCGTGGTCATTTCTGATCGAGGTGGTTTGTTGTTCGGCTTCGTCCTTAGGCATTTCGCTTCGCATCGCTGCGCCGCGTCATCTCGCTGCCCTTTTTCTCGGGTGCTTTCCGCGGGGGAAGTACCCTTAGACTTAGCCGATTTTTCTCGCATGTAATGGCCTAGCGCCATTACAGTGTGTACAACCGCTTTTGCCTTCTTGGTGGTCCATCAGCAGGGAGGAAATATCTTGTTGTTTATAAGATTATTTGCATACAAGTTTGTTTCGAAGTATAAGTTCTTTTGGTCTCAGTTTGAGTTTATTTAACTTTTTTTTGTTCATTGATCGCTAGTTCAGTTGGATAAACTCCTAAATAGATCAAGAGTCTCGCCATTTCACTATCCGAACGAATGATTGATATAATGTGTGGCAAATACTTGAGTGTCTTCTTCAGATTTTTTGAATGATCTGCTGCTTGCATAGGAAGATCTATAGTATGCATACGTTTTCAAAAAGTCTACTCCTTGCAGAAAATTTTTAGCAGAAAAAGGAATGAATGGCTTCTCAAGACGTTTGGAAAACTATTAATATCTCCATTTGCAACATTGCAAACTGTTAAATTTATGCCAGTTACCGTCTACTGGTTTGAATGTTAATTATAAAGTGTAAACGATGTTTCAAGGCAAGCGCTGCAGCCTAGGTTTTTGCATATTGTTGTACGTTGGTCAAATTCAGATGGATATGTTATATTAGTAACAACTTACGATATAACTTTACATGTTGCTTTTATTGTAAACAACTACCCCAACACACTGGTGAGAGAGGCGGGAGTATAAAACAAGTGTCTTTGAAAGCGTTGAAATCACAATTACACTCACAGCAAACTCATGCAGGAACTTTGCGCTACTTTCATGGGCGTCGGCAGAGTTGCTACCAAGTGGATGCCAAATTACAAGATTTTCGTTGCCGAGCGCCAAACGGATGGTAGATGTCATATGAACCAAAAAAGTGATCTTGCAGATTTGTTAGCACACTTTTCAGCGATACAAGCTTATATACTAAAAAGTTACGTGTTGATAAAAAGCCAAAATGACCCAACACATTGAAAAAAACGTAGTCCCATTTGCTTGAAAGGAAAACATTGCCCGTGTTTGAGTCGAAGCCTGAAAACCAGCATTTAAATCACAAGAGCAGAACAGCATGGAGTAATTTTTAAAATCGTATCATTTAAAAAATCGGCATCTCATAGTTTACTAGACATCAGCTTCATGACATTAGAACAGTAACGGAGTTTTTTAAGTCATTGTGACCGTACTCTTGATACAAATAATTTTAGCGAGTCACGCTTTACCAAAATCAAACTGTGAAATCATTTCAGAGAAATTGTGTGTCCAGTGACAATTGGATACCAGTGCTCTTCTACCAATTTGTCGAGCAAGAGCTGAAGATATAAATTCAGATAATTTTTTCACTGAGGTTGTCAGCTCATGTGGTTGTCGTAACCACCTGTAGGATCAAAATTCAGACGAGCGGCTTTCGCAGTCCATCATAATCATCGAGATGATTTAGGCGTTGGCATTGAGTTATAAGCAGTTGCTTAATAGACGACTGTGTGTACCTGTTCCTAAATTGACACTGGTAAGGAATGGGTACGAAAGAAAGTATTTCTTCATGGTATTGAACAATGAGCTGATCAAGAGTGCCTCTAAGCCTATTTGAAATGCAGAGCTTGTGCTTGTCTTACATGTGACAGTTTTTCATAATATTTGATAAGAATTAACGAATAAAAACGATTTCTAGTAATAAACACAACAGTTGATACTCGATAGTCTGACAGCTTTCAAGTAAAGCAAGCTGAAAGCAACTTCTCATTTTTCCGAATAATTAAACCAACTGCAGCTTGACTGAAAAGCTGTCTCATACCTTGCTCACCACTTGCACATCTTTCATCGACAATAAATGCTGGCAATCACTCACTTATGCTTCGTTCAACAAATTGCTAAAGCGCCAAGTTACTCTTTGCACAATGGACAACGAATAGACACTTGAAATTAAGCAATGTAAACACAACTTGATTCACAGTGCAGAGACTGTGGCCTGAACATGCTCCTGCCCACAGTAAACACCAACCGCCATGCAGCAGAGTTAAAAATCACTGGGTTGTCATTCCAGTTAAAGGAAAACTTACAAAACGTTGCGGCCACATCCTGCTCTTTGACTCAAAATACGTTTGTGATCCGTTTATTTCATGGTGAGTTGACTTGGAATTTTGGCTGACATTTTGTCCCAAGTGAAACAATACAAAACACAAGAGTTTCTACAAAACGTCTGCCACCGCATTCTTTGACCACAACCGTGGACACCTTTGCAGCACAACGGCTATCTTACTGTTGTCATTTGCAACTTTGCAAACCACTCAATTTCTTTGGGAAGCTCAATATATACGCAGTTATTAACAAAAAGCATGTTCTTCTTGTACGTGTTGGATTTTGTACCTGGTTTGAAAAGTGTTTATCTTTGACACATCAATGACTACATATTGGTTTTTGCAGCTGGATACATTTTTGGTTGAAAAGACTTGTAGCAAATCAAGAAAAACAGGGGACCGCAAGTCCACAAGGCTCGTCAATAAGATGTCCGACTTGTGGCACGTACCAACACCTGACGGAGGTGGCTCTGGCCTCTTCACGCCAGGGCAGAGGGAGTTACGGAGCTGGAGTGGATTCTGAGTCTACGCATGGTGCTGGAGCCGGAGCAGGACGCGGAGTCGGAATTATAAATAGCAACCGGATCGGGAATGAAACTTTCAGTTTTTACAGGAGCTGATATTAGATATTTAGATTTTACAGGAGCTAGATATTTATTAAATTTAAATTTTCACTGACAGGTTAATTGTTTTCATTTGATTCAATTGGACGGCAGGTCCCACGTGAGGGAAGTGCAGCTGGTGCGTCACACCTGGGCCTATAATGTGTCTACGGAGTCCATGAACCTCAAAGTTCAAAAATGAAATGGGCAATTATGCACAAAGTTTTTATTGTTTGAACTTTATTTATGCAATCTTGTGCAAATTAATTGACTAAAAGTTGTTGTTTCAGTCGATAAACAATGTAGCGCCATTTCCTTTGGTGTGCATTTGGGAATATCTCAATTGCTGTGCTTCATTGTTAATTCAATGCACTAAGCACTGCGTGACGTGTCGGAACAGTCGAAAAATATATTTTATGTCGTCACATAGAACTTTAAATAACTCAAGATCGCTATAGAATAAAACCAGTTCTTTCTGTTGTACGTATTTGAGAGCAGGGATATATATGAGGGGACGTGAACGTGACAATCGCTTTGCCCCCCGTTTTCCATAGATGCAGTAGGGCACCTCGTTGAGAGTTTTGCACTTAATTAGCCACACTTAACAAGCAACCGCTCTAAAACCACATTTAACAAGCTCTGAACCAATCATATGCATTTCAAAATAAAGTAAAAGTTACGTGCAAATGTGCCAAAAGAGGCCTTCAACAACTTTAATCTGTAGATAAAAAACAATGTAAAATCATATGACCTCAAACAATTTGCAATGTGAAATGAACTTCACGCGGAAGCAAATTCTCAGAAAAAATAAACAATTCAACTTGCCTTGAGCAAATACATTTTTCATGGCATGTGCCAAATATTGGGCTTCTTTTCTAATATAACGTAATAACGTAAAAGGGTCAGGGGCCCTTTTTTAAGACCACATGTTGTACACATTAAACATCACAAATTGTGCGATGTTTTGGGGTCCCTTTCCGAGATTTTGTCTCGGGCTCCCAAATCTTGATATCCTTGCAAATACGAGTTTCGATTTACAGAAGAACTTGATGCATGCTGGAGTTGACATCAGTTCAAGTACAGTGCGACGCCTGCTGGAGGCAGTCAGAAAGGCTACCAAACCGCTGTAAAGCAGGTTCTTACTCAAAAATGAAGAAGAAAAAATTGGGGAAAACATAAACGTTGGACCGTAGAAGAGGGCAAAAAGTGCTTCTTATCAGATGAAAGTCATTTTTTCGTTCAAAGGCAGCACAGCAGATTTGTCAGGATCAGGAAGGGTGGGCAGTTTAGTCCGGTCTATTTCAATAAGGCAGTAAAACACCCCAAAATAAGATGTTCTGGGGAATTTTTATCTTTTCTGGAGTAGGTTCACTTATGCCAATTAATTGAAAGAAAATTTTTTCCAGATATAAGAAGGACATTTCCTGATGGTGTAGGAAAATTCTAACAGGATCTTGCCCCGTGGTTTCATCTAAAAAAGTGAAGGCGATTTTCAGAAAAGAAAATTAAATGTGTTACATTGGCCTGGCAACCCGCCAGATGTTAAACCCATTGAGAATTGGTGATCAGTAACAAAACCTTGGTTACAAAAATTGTATTGCACCACCAGGACCAAGCTAATAGAAAGAGACCATTATTCCAGTGTTGGATTATTGTGACCCAGGACATCAGATCAAAGAAACTGTCAAAACTGGTTAGAACCCATGCCAAAGCGACTAATTCATGTCTTTCTATACCTGCACTAGGTTTACAGAATTATTAAATTTGCTTTGTGAGAACTGCTATACCCTGTTAAAAAGACAAAATTTGATGCACATTTGTGAAATTCGCAAAGCAACAGTGTTATGTGCATATTCTTTGAGATCGGGGTGAGACCTTTGACATTAAGTAATAACAATAGTAAATGGTTATAATGTACAACAAATAAAGTACGTCATTTTCTAGTCATATTATAGAAAAGCTAATGAAGTTCTTCATCAGTTATGACTTCATAATTTTCAAGGGGGCCCAAACCAGGTCTCGTACCAGCACATTTTTACCTCTCGTTACGCAAATCAAGGTAGCAATTGTCTTATTACCCACCAATAAAATTTTTTCGCATTTCGTGTCGAAAATTTCTTGTGCAGTGATCGCTCATAATACCGAACAACAATGTGGTTTGGTTCTGCGTTACCCCTCGAGGAATCGCATGTTATCCCCAGGGGATAATTTACCCCCAGTTTGGGAACCACTGGTTCAAGGTTTCGTCAAAGCGCTTTAATTGTCATACATTATTACATCATTATAATTCTATGGGCAAAATTCTAGAACGCAAGGTTTTCACAAACTTTTTACATCTTTAATAAAATGCTAAAAACTTCTTAGACGTTGGAAAACACATACGTGCAGTAATATCTGAGTTAAGTTCGCACCCATTTAAGTTCGTATCCCAGTTAAGTCCACACAAAGTTATAAAAAAATCTGGATTCAACTTTTCAGCAATTTATTGGAATTTACAGCAAATCAAACGTGACAACTGGTCATGAAAAATGTTAAAAACAAAACAATATGTTGCTAAAGTTCACGATTTAATATAATTGTTCAGCAAGTTCGTTTGCTTTCAAAATGGTTAGTGAAGGTGGAAGTTGCAGTTTCCTCGATGCATGTTATCAATCCACAGAAATACCTTACTATCCAGCTGTGTTAATCCGCGGACAGACGCACTAACCTTTTTCGTATGTATGTCTTCAGACATTAGGGCAAATAAGGTTTGCACATAACTTCCCGCTTTGTACAGACTTTCCTACACCAGCTTCACTCCGCACTGTCAAACGATGTTTCGTTAACTTGGATCAGTTGGATGATTCGACTCAAACGCACTCAATTAAACGCTTAGCTTTGCCTAACATCGTTACGAAGTGAATAGCATAATGTAAGCAAGGGCGCATCCAGGGGGTCTGTTTGGCTGTCATGACAGACCCCTTTGTACTGCAGGTAGGTTACTCAGCATTAAAGTCGATGATAAAATACGGAACGCTGTCACTGCAGGTCTCTAATGCAGGTGGTTTGGAAAAATCAACAGCTTACATTTGCTTCTAATGTTGCATAATACTATTACGAAACAACAACGTCCCTGCCTTGTGTCAACCGTGCCTGCGCAATGACATGAAGCGATTCACGTTTTTGAACACTTTAAATTAATATTGCGTCGAACGCACGTGTTTCGGAATTTCCTCCTTTGGCAGTACACTTTTTGTTTTTTCTGTTTTGCTTTGTCTTTCTTTTATACCTCATTAATTAGTTTTTGAAACTTTTTTACTTTTTTTATTACTATTTTTAATTTCTTTGTATTGCTAAGCATATTCTAACCATACCAAATTCCTTCACTTAAAGTCGATCCACTCATCTATGTACATAGGCATGCGCTTTCACCTGTACATTTTCTTCACCATGTTCTGCGTTCATTCATTTTTTGTTTTTCTTTTCATTATGCCTATTTGATCTCCAACTGTTGTTTCTCAATACTTGTCAAAAAGTGACAAACGCAGTTGGTTGACCAGATGACCGCCACGGTCTTTCGCCAATCCTATATGACACAGCGCCCCTCTCTGTTTACACTGATCAGCTATTATGCCATTGTGTTTTCATTTGCTCTAATTTTCGCTAATGGTTGGTTTACTGCATGCGATGGCTTTTATGGTGCTTCTGCTTGTTGGCTGAGTCATATGAAACACTAAACCATTACCATTACCATGCAAGCAACGCCTGGCAACTCGTACACTGCCACCAAGGGCGTACGCAAGGAAGGGGGTTTGGGGTTAAACCCCCCTCCTTGAGCATGATTTTTTACAAAATTTTATTACCGACGCAAAGGATATTAATTGTTTTCGCGTACTGTTTGCTTGTTAATTTGTCAACTTAATACAAATACCACGGAATAAATTTGCATGCAAATTTCAAGAAACATTGCAAATGGACCAAAAAGTAATAATTAGGTTTTGGTGGGAATTCGGGCTATCGTTTGCGTCCAGAAACCACCTCACCACTTTTGCAAACCCTCCATCCACTACGCATGTTTAAGATGGTGTTCTGCGGTAGTTCACTTATCCGAAACAATTGTCTTTATTTTGTCTGCTAAGGCTGATCAGCGCAAGCGCTGACCGCAGTGGCTACATCAGCAATTTCTGTAGCATGATAGAACTATTGCACGAGTTCAAAAAGAGCTTTTTTAAACATGGAAGCATTCAGGAAGCTGATAATGTCTCAGCAGGGAAAAATAAAAACTAAAAGTTTGCTGGACTTCTTTGCATAATAAAAACTTGAATGTTTTCTTGCGCACTTTATGCGTATTCTCAATTCTTGTTTATGCTCGACTGCTCGTATTCGACAAGACATCAGCGCAGCCTCATTTTGCAGCTGTAAATTGTTCGGACGCAGTGACGAGTGTGCTTTACTCTTTGCTTTAACGTGCAGCCTGATAATTTTGCGCTTATGAACTGCTGTGTCGTAGCGTTGATTGCATTTTCCTCCGATATCCTAGCTGGTAGCGCTGATAGTTTATATCAAGCAATGACGTAGGCAAGGGAGGGGTTTGGGGTTAAACCCTCCCCTTTGAGCTTGATATTTTACAAAACTTTATTACCTGCGTAAAGGGGATGAATTGTTTTCGCATACTTTTTGGTTGTAAACTTGTTGACCTATTTCAAATACCACGGAATAAATTTGCATGCAAATTTCAAGGAACATTGTAAATGCGCCATACAGCAATAATTAGATTTCGGAGGGAATCGCCGTTATTATCTGCGTCCAGAAACCATCTAACCACTTTTTGCAGACCTACGTGCACTACGCATGTTTAAGATTGTGCTCCGCGATAGTTCACTTTATCCGAAGCAATTGCCTTTGTTTTGTTTGCTAAGGCTGATTAGCGCAAGCACTGACCGATTCGCTACATTAGCAAGTTCTATAGCATGGTAAAACCGTTGCACGAGTTCAAAAACCGCAGTTGCTAACATAGAAGCATTCAGGCATTTGGTAATGTTTCAGCAGGGAAAAAGGGAAACTAAACGTTTGCTGCACTTCTAGGTCCGTAACCAGCTTAAGACACCAGCAGGGTCGAAGAGTTCTAAGAAGGGAACAAATTTTTTAAACTATGTGCAATAGTTTCAAAATACGTCCAACGCAATTTTCCTGTGGGGGCGAAAATTTTTCTAAGGGGGGCTTCGCCAGCTCTGGTTACGGGCCTGTAGACTTCTATACATCACAAAAAATAAACATTTTCTTGTGTACTTTATCCGTTTTAGCATAATTCGATCTTGCAAACCAGGGTGTGCGCCAGCCAGTCCAACCACACACCTTCAATGCCCAACTGCTCGTATTTCACGAGATTTTAGCGCAGCCTGACTTTGTAGTGGTAAATTGCTCTGATGTAGAGATTTGTCTGTCTCCCTCCCCTGTTTTAACGCACAGCCTGATATTTTTGCAGTTACAAACTGCTGTGCTGTCGCAGCATGAGTTTATTTTCTTCCGATATCTTAACTTGGAGCGCTGATAGTTTATATTCAGTGCAATGACACATAAAATAATCGGAGTGGATGTAGAAAAATATGCATATTATGTCAACAAACTTCGCCAAAACGTTGGTTTGGAAACATGCAAATGACGTCAAATTGTGACGTCACAAACAACGCACACCAAATGCAAATGACCAACATGCGACCCTGAACCGAACCCCCCATGAAATTTTTATGCGTACGCCACTGACTGCCACACACACGCAGACCTGCTTTGTAATACTGTGTTTCGCTTCACGGCGAGAGGTCCGATCGAGATTGTTTTATTTTGCAGTTTCGACCTATATTTTATCTGCTGTTTGCACCTACTAGGTTACCACCAGGGCCGGATTAAGGGGGAGGGCAACGGGGGCAATTGCCCCGGGACCCCCGCTGGAAGGGGGCTCCCCGTGATGAAATATATTGGTTTCAAATAAAATACTCGTATGAAAAATTGTGATTAGCGTTACAAGAATACAACTCTCTGTTATATTGTAACGGATGGGCGCCAAACCGCCGTTACAGGAGGGAAATAAACTGCTCGCGCGATCTCCCGTCTCGTTGACAAATACGCTCGCCACAACTGCCAATGGTGGTCAAGATTATAACGCACAGACTGAGGAGAATCACGAAAACAGTTAAAGGACAACTGTAGCTCCTCGGGTGCGCAGCGAATCTGCAACACACAGGTGCACCAGTCAAGAACACAGATTCGCCAACTACGATTCGGCCCACCGACGTTGGTTACTGTCCAAGTAAGAATGTACAACAGTCTACTCACAACTGACTGGCCATTAAGAAACAATTAAAGTCACAGCGCTTGACTCACCGAAAACTGTTTCTCAAGCACACTTGATTACAGAGCTGCACATAATCCGCTGCACTTGTCTCAGCAGTTACTTCACCCGTCTACAAGTTTACAACTCTTATTGCTTAAAAATAAAAGGCTCAGTTAAACATCAATCTTAGCAGCCACGCAGCTTCCTGCATCAAGGTCTACGCCGCTGAAAAGGCTACATGCGGTACCAAGATATTCCTCCGCGTAGACCACATCACAACTTCAAGCGTCTGTCACGGAACAATACGATTATGACGCGCAATGGATCATTGCTAGGAACATGGCGGAGCGCAGAGAACAGAAAATTATACATATATTCTTATGTTGCGTTAAGGCTGGCCCCCAACCAGTGGCGTAACTAGAGGTTTGAGCCGGGGGCAAAACTTACCTGAAGGGGGCCCACTGGTTACCGTAGAAGGGCCCACTAGCCAAAACTCATAAAAAAGTTAAGAAATGATAGTGAATCTCTGGATGTCGTGGATGTCCATTGTCCATACTAGGTAAAAAAACGAAAATACCACGTAAAACACAAAAAACAACAAATTAAAGAATACTAAATATCAAAATCTGAAGGGGGCCCAGTTTTTACATTTAGCTTGCCAGGG